>Ga0256407_10002061_pt1 | contig 39622 bp, 27 predicted proteins | sample RumenRJG_04DNA_FD_193489 | JGI IMG/M metagenome (GOLD analysis project Ga0256407, IMG submission 193489) | Bovine rumen microbial communities from Lethbridge, Alberta, Canada - RJG_04 | ecosystem: Host-associated > Mammals > Digestive system > Stomach > Rumen | place: Canada: Alberta... | reverse complement strand
AAACACGGTTTCAAGCGCGCCCTGCAGATGGGGTTTGCCTATGCCATTACGCTCGATGGTGACGGGCAGCATTATCCCAGTGACATCCCTCTTTTCCTGAAAGCCAACCAACAGCATCCAGGGGCCTTGATTATTGGTAGCAGGAACCTCGACGGGATTAATCTCTCGAAAGGCAGCAGTTTTGCCAACAAGTTCTCCAACTTCTGGTTCTGCATCCAGACAGGACACCGGCTGCCGGATACGCAGACAGGCTACCGGCTGTACCCCATCAAGAAACTATACGGGCTCAGTTTGCTGACATCACGCTATGAGGCAGAACTGGAACTGTTGGTCTTTGCATCATGGCACGGCGTAGAACTGGTGCCCATCGACATCAATGTGTATTATCCCCCAAGGGAACAGCGCGTCAGCCATTTCCGTCCGGGCAAGGATTTCGCCCGTATCAGCGTGCTTAACACGGTGCTGTGCATCCTGGCCGTCGTCTATGGCCTGCCCTTGAGACTTTTCAGATGGGCTGGCACAATATTCAGAACCATCTACTCCATCCTCTTTATGTCGTTTTTCTGTTTCTGCGTCATCAATCCTGCCGTATGGCTATATCTTAAGATAGGAAAAATGACAGAGCAGAAATGCCGGAATCTGCACAAGATTATCTATTATTCTCTTCGATTCGTCATGTTGAAGCATGGCATCCCAGGTACGACCTTCACTTATAAGATAAGCAAGAAAGCCGATTTCTCTAAACCATCGGTCTTCATCTGCAATCACCAGTCGCACTTTGACCTGGCCTGTCAGTTGATATTCACCCCGAATGTCATCTTCCTGACGAATGACTGGGTGTGGAACAACCCATTCTATGGCATGATGATTCGTCATGCCGAGTATTACCCAGTGGCGGATGGAATCGATGCATTGATGCCCAAACTGCAGTCGCTGGTAAAGCGAGGCTATAGCATCGCCCTCTATCCTGAGGGTCACCGGTCGAGAAACGGGCGTATAGGCCGATTCCATCAGGGGGCATTCCATATCGCCCGACAGTTGGGGCTCGACGTGACTCCCATGTACCTCTATGGTACACGGCGTATCCTTCCTCCCAAGACCTATCATCTGAAAAAAGGTCCGATGTATATCGAGGTGGGCGATCCCATCGCCTCCTCAGAATTAGCCAAGATGGGCGATACGATGGCCCAGGCATCGCAGATGCGCCGGCACTATATAGAAAAATATGAAACGATGGCAAACCGTATAGAACAAGATGTCTAAGCAGCAAGTGGTATTTCTCCTGATTCTGAACATGCTGTCCACCGTGGCAGGTGCCCAGGTCAACATCTGGGAAGGGACATCTGTGCGCAAACGGGTGGAACTGACGCCATATATATCAGAGGACCAGCAGCCATCGGGCAACCTGAGCGTCATAGTTTGTCCTGGCGGCAGTTATTTCTGGCACGACAGCGAGAACGAGGGGCACGCCGTAGGACGGTGGCTCCAGACTAATGGTATCAATGCCTTCGTGCTGAACTATCGGACGGCCCAGTTTCCTGCTTTCCTGACGCATTATCGACTACTGTTCCGTGGCAACCGCTATCCTGATCCGCAAGACGACCTGCGTCAGGCCATCCGCTACATCAAAGCCCATGCAGAAACCTATCGTGTGGATTCATCGAAAATAGGGGTGATGGGATTTTCTGCCGGAGGCCATCTGGCCATGTCGGCTGCAGAACTGTTCGACCCTGCCGATTGTCCTGCCTTTGTCGTGGCCGTCTATCCTGTCGTCACGATGACAGGACCATACGTGCATAAACGCTCCCGCAGAGGATTGCTGGGCGATTCCAAAAGCGGAAACGAGGCACTGCGAGACTTGCTGTCACTTGAGCGTCATGTCACCCCAGACTGTCCGCCAGTGTTCTTGGTCAACTGTATGGACGACCCTGTCGTAGATTATCGAAACTCCGTGCTGCTCGACTCTGCTCTGACAGCGCAACACATAGACCACAGATATGTTCTGTTTACAACGGGAGGTCATGGCTTTGGAGCCAGCGAAGAGAAAGGAACAGCCGAGAGCCGGCAGTGGAAGACCCTGTTTCTGGAATGGACGGAAGAAAAATTGAAATAATAAAAAGTCGAATCACTCATGGTTAATGCCATACTACACGTTTTTGAAGTGCTGAAGGCGCATGCGATGCTGTGCTGGGCATCGCTGCTGGTGCTGACGGCCATTCTGGCGCTGCTGCTGTCGGGACAGACGTATAAGGAGGATATTTCCGATTTCCTTCCACTCGACAGTGAGCAACAGCAGGCTCTGCAGGAATACCAGAGTGATTTGGGTGCACAGCGTATCTACGCTATCATCGTGGCCCCTGACAGCACGCGCCAGGCTGCTATGGAGCGGCTGTGCGAGGAGATAGACAGGGCCGACACCGCCATGGTGGCAGACTATATGACTTCTGACGATCCAGAAGTGATGCAGACTGCAATACGTAGCATCTATGCCAGGATGCCCTGGCTGTTGACCGAGGCAGACTATGCCCGTATAGACAGCCTGACAGCGGATGCAGACTTTGTCTCACGGCAGTTGGAGAATGACAGGCAGGCACTGATGCTGCCTACTGCGGGTATGATGGCCATGTATGTTCAGCATGACCCGCTGGGGCTGTTTACGCCTGTCGTAGAGCGTCTACGCGCTGCCATGAACGGGCAGCAGACGATGCTCCTGATAGATTCTCCCTATGGGCCCAGTGAGACAGAACATAACGCACAACTGGTGGACATGCTACAACAAGGATGCGACAACGTGAAAAGGGCCTATCCCGATGTGGACATCCATTTGACGGGCGGCCCCGTGATTGCCGTGAGTAATGCGCAGCAGATAAGGACCGACAGCATCGCGGCCTGTGCCGTGGCCGTCACGCTGATCATGCTGCTGCTCTGGCTGGAATTCAGAGACTTGCGCAACCTCCTGCTTATAGCACTCAGCACGGCATGGGGCTGGCTGTTTGCCATGGGCTGCCTGACGCTGGTCCACCACGAGGTGTCAATCATCGTCATCGGCATTTCGTCCGTCGTTCTAGGCATAGCCGTCAACTACCCCCTTCACCTCGTGGCCCATCTCCCATACGCCGCTGACACACGGTCGGCCCTGAGGGAGGTGGCAGCACCCTTGGTCGTGGGCAACATCACCACCGTGGGCGCCTTTCTGACGCTGGTGCCGCTAGAGTCTGTGGCATTGCGCGACCTGGGACTCTTCGGTGCGTTCCTGCTCGTGGGCACCATGCTCTTCGTGCTCCTGTGGCTGCCGCATCTGGCAAAACGGATCAAGAGAGCCACCCCCGGGGTTCTGGGTAGGATTGGCCATCTGGAATTAGAGAGCAAGACGTGGGTGGTGTGGACAGTGGCTGTGATGACCCTGGTGCTTGGCTACTTCAGCATGCAGACCTCCTTCGATGCCGACCTGCGCAACATCAACTACATGACGGCAGAACAGAAGGCCGATATGCAGTTCTTGCAAACCTCCAACCTCAAATCTCCAACCTCCAACCAACAATGGAACCAATGGCGCGAGGGCAAGGGCAGGAAGTTGTGCCAGCAGTTGAAGGATGCCGCCGAGCAGGCAGGATTCGCTGAAGATGCGTTTGACGACTTCTATGCGTTGGTGAATACCGAGCCTGCGGACGAAGGACAGACACTGACTACGACCATCGTCAACAGCCTCACCGACAACTTCAACTATATAGGATGGGCCTGTGGTGTCATGGTATTCTGTTTCCTATGGTGCTCGCTGGGCAGTATCGAGTTGGCCCTGCTGGCATTCCTGCCCATGGCCGTCAGTTGGGTGTGGATATTGGGCATTATGTCGCTGCTAGGCATTCAGTTCAATGTGGTCAACATCATTCTTGCTACCTTCATCTTCGGTCAAGGCGACGACTATACCATCTTCATGACCGAAGGCTGTCAGTATGAATATGCCTACCGAAGGAAGATGCTCGATTCCTATAAGCACAGCATTATCATCTCCGCCCTCATCATGTTCATCGGCATAGGGGCCCTGATCTTTGCTAAGCATCCGGCACTCCATTCGCTGGCCCTGGTAACCATCATAGGCATGTTCTCCGTTGTGCTGATGGCCTACCTGTTCCCACCACTTATTTTCCGATGGCTAGTGTACAGTCATGGGAAGGAGCGGTGGCAGCCGCTTACCATCAGGAATATCCTAGGAAGAAAAAACACGCCCACACGCCTCGTGTCAGACGCTTACCGATACAGGGGGATAGACATTGCTACCGCCGTGAACAGGAGGCTGAAAAGATACAGGAAGAAGGGGTGGCTTCAGGCTATCGACGAGCAAATCATGCCCTCTACGAAGACCCTCGTCTTCATCAACAGCGGATGGGGCGAAGTGGTGCTATACTTTGCACTGCGAAGGCCCGACATGACTTTTGTAGCCATAGAGAAAGACGGAGAGAAGACGGTCTTGGCAAGAAACGTGTCAGAAAGCCGCATCGCCCGCATCTCCTTCTATGACGATGGCAGCACGTATGCATCGCTGGCGGCCAACGGGACTGACGATACGCAGGCGGTTCTTCTTGAACCGTCGGATATAGACATAGAAAACTATCAACACCTTAATCCTATAATGATTAAATAAGATGGAGAGCCGAAGTGAAATGAAAGAAAGAATAAGGACGATGCTGGAGGAGGCACTGCCTCTGGTGAATTTTGACGCTGACTTCCTGTTCAGCGAACTGGACTCGCTGGGTGTCACTACCATACTGATGATGCTCTCTGACGAGTTTGACATCAGTTTGGATGCAACCGACGCGACGCCCAAGAACCTGATGACGCTGGACAGCATCGTGACGCTCGTTGAAAAGAAACTGGCAGAAAAGTGAGATGAAGACCATAGAGGACTATATCGAACAGCATGCTGCGGACTGCCCGGACAAGGTGGCTATCGTCTGCGGACAGGAGCGCTGTACCTACAGGTCGCTGCAGGAAAGAGTCAGAACGAGGGTGGCAGAATATAAAAAAGGCGGCTACCAGACGGGGCAGATAGTCTGTCTGAGAGCGCTGCCTACGGTTGACTTCCTGATAGACTATTTTGCGTTGCACCAGACGGGATGCGTGGTTGCTCCACTGGAGAAGGACATGCCAGAGGCGACGTTTCAGAAAATCTGCGCCCAACTGTGTCCGCACGCCGTTCCCGAGGGGTCTGCCGACATCCTCTACACCACGGGATCGACAGGGAAGCCGAAGGGGGTGATAGTCAGTCATCAGGCCATCGTGGCCGATGCGGAGAACCTGATAGACGGGCAGGGGTTCTCCAGTGAACTGGCATTCGTGGTGAACGGACCCCTGAACCACATCGGAAGCCTGTCGAAAATCTATCCTGTCGTCATGCTGGGGGCAACGCTCATCATCGTCGACGGCCTGAAAGACATGAACGCCTTTTTCGGGGCTTTCGACTATCCCTCGTCCAGGATGGCCACGTTCCTGGTTCCTGCCAGCATCCGCATCCTGTTGCAATTCGCAGCAAAGCGGTTGGCCGCACTGGCTGACAAGATAGAATTCATCGAGACCGGCGCGGCTGCCATCTCACAGACTGACATGGAGGCGCTATGCCGACTGATGCCCTCGACCCGGCTTTATAATACTTATGCCTCGACGGAGACGGGCATCATCAGTACATATAACTACAATGCAGGGAAATGCGAGACGGGCTGTTTGGGCAGACCAATGAAGCATTCCGAGATTATTATCACCGACAAGGGACTGATAGCCTGTAAGGGTAAAACGCTGATGACGGGCTATGTGGGAGACCCAGAACTGACAGCAACGGTGCTGAGGGACGGCATCGTCTACACCTCTGACCTAGGATTAATCGACGCTGAGGGCATGTTGCATCTGAGGGGACGCGAGGACGATGTGATCAACGTAGGAGGCTTCAAGGTGGCTCCCACAGAGGTGGAAGATGCCGCGCTGTCTTTCCCCGACGTAAAGGACTGTGTCTGCATAGCCGTTGACCACCTGATAACGGGCAAAGCGCTGAAACTCCTGGTTGTGATGAAGGAGGGGAAGGAACTGGACAAAAGGGGACTGGCCAGTCATTTGAAATCGAGATTGGAAACCTACAAGATACCTCTTCTCTACAGTCAGACAGACAGGATTGAGCGCACTTTCAACGGAAAGATCAACAGGAAATATTATGCAAATGGTTAGGGGTTCATGGACATATGAAACACAAATGAAACAAAATGCGACATAAAAGTATCTGTCGTTTGTTTTTTTTGATTACCTTTGCACACGAAAATATTGTTTTACAACACTATGTATAGAAAATTCTTCATGGGTGCCGCCTTCATGGCGGCTTGTCTGCAGGCAAATGCACAAACTATGGCAACCGACTATAAGGGTTCGAGCAACAACAATCCCATTAGTGCTAACATCTTCTGTGCCGACCCCACGGCGCTGGAATACAACGGACGCCTGTATGTCTATGGCTCCAACGACCACCAGCAGTTTATTGCCAATGGCAAGAAAGGCGAGAATACGTATGGTGCCATCAAGTCGATAGTTGTTTTCTCAACTGACGATATGGTGAACTGGACCTTCCACGGTACCATTGACACCAAGAAACTTTGTGGTGGATGGACCAGTAGTCCTTGGTATGTAGGCTATGGAGTGTCGTGGGCACCTTCAGTGACCTGGCGCCACAATGAAAGCACCAACAAGGACGAGTTTTTCCTCTACTTCTGCAATAGCAGTCATGGTGTTGGTGTGCTGACGGCCAATTCCCCCATTGGTCCTTGGAAATCACCTAACAATAAGTTGATGATCCATTACGATACCCCTGGTGCCAATCCCTCTGGTACTAATGCCAATTTCGATCCAGGTGTGACCATTGACGACAATGGCGTAGGCTGGATCAGTTTCGGTGGCCTTGGTCCCAGTACTATCATGCCAGATGCTGCCCGTATCGTGAAACTCAAGCCCTCGATGACCGAGGTTGACGGTTCGGCTGTTAAGATTCACGCGCCCTATCATTTCGAGGCCAATGAATTAAATGTTATCGGCGGAAAGTATGTCTATACCTACTGTTCAAACTGGGCACAGCGTACGGATGCTGATTGGAATGCCTACAAGCAAGAACACGGTATCAGCGTTTCTGCCCCCAACACCTGTACGATGTGCTATATGGTCAGCGACAATCCGACGGATCCGGACTCGTGGGTTTACAAAGGTGTTTACGGCCCTCATCCTGGCAATGGAACGAACAACAACCATTCGCATCTGCAGAAGTTCAATGGCCAATATTATCATCTCTATCACAATGGAGCCTTGATGGAGAGTATGAGAAGTGCCGGTATCTTAACGAATCAAGATGGTGTCTTCCGTTCTCTCTGTGTCAACAAAGTGACGGTCAACGAGAGTACGGCGACTATCAATCAGGTAACAACAAACCTTGAGGGTGTCAAGAAAATCAAGAACCTGAATCCGTATGAGTGGCAGCAGGCAGAGACCATGGCCAGTTGTAGAGGTGTGGAATACGAGGACATGACCAATATCAAGAAGAATACCTTAATCAACACCTTAGGCAATGATGCCTCAGAGAACATGCAGGTGAAGATGAAGGAAGGTTCGTGGATAAATGTTCGCAATATAGACTATGGTACTGATGGTGCTGCGAAATTCACGCTCCGTGCCAAAGGAACAGGTACGATGCAGTTACGTAGTGGCACTTCGCCCATGACAATTTTCGCTACCATCGAGTTCTCTTCGACAGACATGGCTGAGCAGACCTTCGACCTCACCAAGGCAGTTACAGGCGTCAAGAGCAACCTCTATCTCGTCGTTACGGCAGCGACCGACTTTTACGTCGATGCCTGGAAGTTTACGGAGTACGATCCTACCGGCATACAGGAGGTCAATGGTCAACGGTCAATGGTTAATGGTCAATTTTACGACCTGTCTGGCCGCCGTCTGTCTGACACACATCAGCATCGTGGCATCGTCATAGAGCAATATACCGATGAGAATGGTGTGAAGCACAGTCGCAAGGTGCTGGAAAACCAGTAATAATAACCGTGAGTTCAGCAAAAGATTAACAAAACATCCTGCTACATTCTTTGTAGCAGGATGTTTTGTTATGTATCATTTCGTGTTGTTAACGGTCTATAAAGACTTTTCTTGAACTACCATTGGCACTGCGCTCGATGCAGAGTCCGTGGGGCTCGTCAAGTTTCCGACCCTGCAGGTCGTAATAAGTTTTGGGGCCGTCTGTGTCATCTTGCTGAACATTCTGAATGGCAGTACTACCCTTGTCAATCATGAAGATAACGGTGCTCAGGCTTTGGGCAGGCATCTCGTAGAGGTAGTTATCTGTCGATTCTGTAATATCAAGGTCTGACTTCTGACAGAGGTTCCCGCTCTCATTGCCTGTTGACACCCACAATTTACCACTCTTGACATTGTAAGGCAGCGTAATCTTCAAGTCGCGAGCGTTCGCCGTGGTGTTAATTGCCATGACGATGATAGAGTCACCTTTTTCGTATGCCGAGTACTGGTAGTTCTGTAGCACTTCCTCTTTTTCGCGTCCTGCATCAGCATCTTTTGAGGTCTCCAAACGGGTAGCGCCTGTCACATTCTTTGAGAAGTGGGACATCACAAAAGCACGTGGCAGCAACTCATCCTTCTTGTTGGCAGTGCCATACTTGGAATCACCAGTGCCAGCAAAAGCCCAGTGGGCACGCAGATACCAGTAGATGTAGCCTGTGCAACCTGCCAGCATACACTCGTTCAGTTCCTCGGCAAAGATAAGGTTTTCTCTCCATGTAGGAAGCGAGTCAGTATTGTCGGTCGTCGAATGCTCTGTCATCCAAACCTCTTTGCCGTACTTGGAAGCAAGAGCGGTGGCTGGCTTCATGTACTTCAGAGGTAGATGACCATAAAGATGACCGGCTACGATGTCTATCTGCTTGCGACACTCCTCATCCTTCATGTACGGGTCGATATAGTTCTGGGTGAACCCCAAAGGTTCACCACTGATCAACTTGACATTATAGGTTTCACGGTCAAGCATCCAGGCATAGTTCTTGACAAGCGACACCAAACTGTCTGGTTCGTAAAGACAGCCAGAATAACTGACCCACCAGTCGGGCTCGTTCTGGAGCGATACGGCATCGACATTGACACCATGATTCTTCATCCATTTCAGATAGGTGTTCAGCCACGGGAAGAATTTTTCATAGCAGTCTCTGCGTAATGTGGCTCTTACGTTTCCCTGATCATCAGAATTACCACCCTGTGCGGTGCCATTGGTCTTATAGTCTCCTGGAGGCGACCAAGGTGTGCCGAACACAATACCTTTACGATTCTTGACAGTCTTGGCAGAAGGCAATGAACCATTCCAGTCGTAGTCGCCCCACTGATCGGCCTTATCCTCCAGGTTCGGAGAAATTTCCATGCGCAAAATGTTCAGTCCGATTTTTGAAAGAGGACCATAAAGTTTGCCCACACAAGCGTTGTCTTCGCCAAACGGTTTCATAGCACCGTCACAGCAAGCACCGCCGAAGCCGGTGACTGTCTGTTTCTTGGTGGCGTACACCTTGAGCGATGTAGGCAAACCTGCTGCGATAGCAGTGCCCGCCACCATTACAATCATGATAGAAGTAAGAATTCTTTTCATAGACATTATTTTATGAATGAGTATTCTATGTTTAAGTATTTGGTGGCAAAGGTACGAAAAAAAAGAATATAGAACAAACAGCCACATAATTTTTTTAGGTCTAAAAGACGATTTTGTTTTATTTGATACATTACAAAAAATATGTGAGACAAAAAGATGGGGTTGCTCTTGCAAAAAAACAGTAACTTTGCAGGCAATTGAAAAAATAACTAAAAAATATTCTAATATGTCTAAGCAACCTACACTCAAATTATTACTGGCGGCAGCATTCATGGCTTGCGGAAGCATGGTGAATGCCCAACTGCCCAACGAGAAATTCGGCAAGCCTTCGAACATGGAATGGGACTTTGCCGGCTGGGGTAAGGCTGTCGATGCCGATGCCATCATCCTGTGCAAGACCATGAAGGTGACTTATCAGATTTCTGACCAGGCAGACAATTACAACAGGTCTGACTCTGATGTCAGTTTAGAGCGTCTTGACGATTTCGGAAAAAACATGATTGACGAAGGCAATATTCTGGCAAACTATGAAATCAGACTCCGCACCAAGATTATGAAGCCAGAAGGTGCCCAGCACGCCAACATCGACATTACCTGTTTCAATGCTGATGACAATCTCAACATCAATCATGATGAACTATCAGACCTGAAGATTACAGTATTCAGCAAGAACGAGAAGGGAAAGGTAGAGAAAAGGAAAGTCAATACCAAGGAGTTTACCAAGGAGCGCATTGACAATAACTACGAGGTTATACACGTCACTGTGCCTGACGTTCAGGCTGGCAGTATCATTGAATACCAGTACAACATCACCAGCACCCGACCACACTACCTCTATGACTGGCTGTTCCAGGAGTCAATCCCGACCGTACATTCGAAATGCGACATCGATATTCCTACCGTCCTGCAGTTCAATATGAATGCTCCCATCAACAAACTCATCAAGTCGAGCGTGAAGGCTGGTCGATTGGCATACGATACCAACAGACCGGATTTTAAGAGGGGAAAGACATGCTTCACAAACCACTATGAGATTGTAGGCGACTATATCCTGCCTGACGACGAGGAGATAGCCCCCTTCACCAGTCGCATTGCCATGCCCAACGTCTCTCTCCCCGCATTTATGCCAGAAGGACATACACATCTGAAAATTAAGAATTGAGAATTAAGAATTGAGAATTAAGAATTAAGAGTTAAGATAATAGCAATGAAAAAAACAATTACTCGAAACTTTTTGATACTAGCGGCATGTCTGTGTGCACTGCCTGCTGCCGCTCAGATATCATCCAATCCAAACAAATTCCTTGGCAACATCACTACCAGTTACAATGTAGATGCTGGTGGCGGCGTTCCTCAATATTATACGCTTTGGAACCAGATTACCTGTGAGAACGAGTCGAAGTGGGCCTCTGTAGAAGGTACCCGTGGTAACTTCAACTGGGGAGGGGCGGACAATGCCTTCAACTATGCCAAGAACCACAACTTCCCCTTTAAGTTCCACGCACTGGTGTGGGGTTCCCAGTATCCCAGTTGGCTGGAAAGCCTGACACCCAAGGAGCGCTATGCGGCTATGGTCAATTGGTTTGAACATGCCAAGGCAAAATATAACACACTTCCTATGATTGACGTGGTGAACGAGGCTGTGGGTATGCACCAGCAGGGTAACCCTATGATCAAGGAAACGCTGGGCGGTGGCGGTAAGACAGGCTATGATTGGCTGATCAGGGCCTTCGACATGGCTGGACAGCGCTGGCCGGATGCCATCCTGATTTACAACGACTACAACTCTATCCAGTATGATATAGATGCCTATATCACCTTGGTGCAGACCCTGCGTGATGCCGGTGCACCTATTGATGCCTACGGCAACCAATCGCACGCTGTGTCCAACATGAATTCAACGAGTTTGGGTAACGCACTGAAAAAGCAGCAAGATGCACTTCAAATGCCCATGTTCATCACGGAATTGGATATAGATATTGAAAACGACGAACAGCAAAAGGCACAGTATCAGCAGGTATTACCAGTGATATGGGAAGCCCCCTATTGCGCTGGTGTCACCCTGTGGGGCTATATTCTTGGAAAAACATGGGTTAACAACTCAGGATTATACAGGGGCAGTGAAGAGCGTCCTGCCATGACATGGATTAAGGAGTATATGCAGACTGATGCTGCCAAAAATGCCGTAGGCCCATTCCCTGGAGCCAAGAAAGAGGCCTCTATCTATATCCGTCCTGCCAGCATGAAAGCCGCTGCAGGCGATGTGCTGCCCATCAAGGTTCATGCCCGTCTGGCCACCAAGACCATTGAGAAGGTCGACTTCTATGTGAACGACGAATTGGTGAAAACTATGACCGAGGCACCTTACATTGTAGAGCACACCACCAACAAGGCAGGTTGGAACACCACGAAGGCTGTGGTGACGGCTACCGATGGTAGCACCTACGAACGCTACGGTCGCTTCAATGTATCATTGGGCACCAAGCGCTCACCGTATAATGACACGCCCGTTCAAATTCCGGGCACTATCAAAGCCAACGAGTATGACAAAGGTATAGTTGGCGTTACCTATAGCAGTGGCATCTCGCGCAGCAATCCGATGTCACCAAGTGACGGACATTGGATGGATTATACCGTCGACATAGCAGAGGACGGCTACTACACCTTTGATGCCGAGGTGGCTTCAGCCAACGCCAATGGCCGATTTCATCTGGCAGAATATAGCCTTGACAGTCTGTCGTTCCTGACCGAGTTTGTGGAGATTCCAAAGACAGGTAATACCTCTGATTTCAAGATGTTGCATGGTAAAACACTTGTGCCTCTGACAGCAGGTCGCCATGTTATCTCGCTGATGGTCGAAAAGGGTGGCTTCAAGATTAAAAGCATCACGCTCAATCGCTTTGAGGCTGGTGAGGGCACCTGTATGGTGAAAACCTTCAATCAAGAATATGGTGTGGGTGACAACATCGAATTCACTGGTATGTTCTCGGCAAAAAACAGCACTATCAAGGAGGTGAGGTTCTATGCTAACAACATACTCGTAGGCACAGTTACAGAGAAGCCATATTCAGTCAATTTTGTACCTTCTGAGAAGGGTACGTATTCTATCACGGCTATTGTCGTTAATGCAGAAGGTAAGGAGAAATGGTCAAATCCACGCGAACTGAAAGTCACTAGTGCTACACCAACGGATATCCAAACAATAACTACCGTTGATGTTCCCGAGACTCGCACTTATAACCTAATGGGTGTTCCCGTTGGTAACGGCTATCGTGGCATTGTGATTAGAAACGGTAAAAAGGTATTTAAGAAATAAGCAGTGATGAAGAAATCATTATTTGTAATGCTCCTGGGCTTGACAGCCTGCCTCACGAAGGCTCAGGCTGAAGTAGACCCTAACTTCTATATCTACATCTGTTTCGGACAGTCGAACATGGAAGGTAACGCCCAGTGGGAAGCACAGGACGTGGGCAATGTGGACCCACGTTTCCAGATGCTAGCCACCTGCAACTTCTCTTCCCCAAAGCGTACAAAAGGTAATTGGTACACTGCAGAGTGCCCCATTGTCAGCCCTAACGGAAAACTGGGTCCTACAGACTATTTCGGTCGTACAATGGTGAAGGAACTGCCGGACAAGAAGATTGGCGTCATTGCCGTGGCCATGGGCGGCAGTCCTATCGAGATGTTCGATAAAGACCTGTATGAACAGAAGATGAAAGACAATCCCGGCGAGTGGTGGGTGACCTTGGCTAAAAATCACTATGGCGGTAACCCTTACGGACGTATTATCGAGATGGCCAAGAAAGCCCAAGAGGTGGGTGTCATCAAGGGTATCCTGCTGCATCAGGGGTGCTCGAACAATGGAGACGAGAAATGGCCAGGCATGGTGAAAAAGATCTATAAAGACATGCTGCATGACCTTAATCTCAGAGCCTCCGACGTACACATCTATGTGGGTGAGACGGAATATGAGAATATGGGTGGTGGCTGTTCATGGCATAATCATGTGGTGGCTAAGATTCCCGAGGTGATTCCCACTGGTCATGTAGTCTCTGCTGAGGGCATCCCTGGTAATGGTACCGACCCTTGGCATTTCTCCGCAGCAGGCTATCGCACTTTCGGTAAGCGCTATGCCGAAAAGGTACTCGATGTGATGAACCATCCGGAGCAATACACCAAATACTACACCATTGATGAGCGTATCACTGGCAAGACATCCAATTTGGCCAACAAGGATTTAGCCATCGTCAATGAGGCAGAAGGCAAGGCTTTCTACTGCGGGATGGGGAATGTCCTGAGTTATGGCGATTATGCGAGTGCCTTTGATGTCTCTAATGAGTGCTATTACTTCCGCCTGCAGATGTCCAGCGGCGGTTTCCGCCTGCGTCTCATCACTCCTGATGGTGATAATTATCAACTGGACGATGACGATGCCTATCTGAACACGCAGGTTGTTACGGGCGACTGTTGCTTTGTTTCAAGCAATCTGAACAGCCAGAATGGTCAAGACCTTGCAAAAGGTGCTGTTTGGAACATGGAGTATGTCGATGGCAAGGGTTGGTCTATCAAGAATGTGGGTACAGGTAAATACTTGAAGGATGCCAGTCATCCCGCCATGTTCGACGAGCCTACCTACTTCACCTTCTGCACGCTGAAGGAAGCGACTACCACGGGTATTGAAGATGTAATATGTAAGAAGGATGATGTCAGAAGTGGTATATATACCATCGATGGCCGCAAGGTTAACGCTGACAACCTGCGTCCAGGATTGTATATTATCAATGGTAAAAAGGTAGTGATAAAATAATCACAAAGAAAAATAACAAAAATAATAGAAGATGAGTATATCACTTATTTCTTCAAAACGCACAATTCTCATGGCCGGCTTAATGCTGGCCATGAGTTTACAGTCAGTATCAGCAGAAGAACGTACCATTGACATCAGTGGAAACAATACGTCTTCTGACTATAAGACGTATAATACGACCTTTTCTATTTCCGCCACTAACATCGTCAACGTGAAAATGGCACGCTACTGCTATTTTAGTTCTACCATTTCAGGTTCTGGCGTACTCAACCTCTATGCTGGTGGCGAGCGTTGCTATCTGGGTACTGAGAAAGGTAAGGAATGGCCTAACTGGACCCGCTATACGGGCAATATCCATATCTATCCGTTTAAGGAGAACTCCTCGTCGGCAGGTTTCTATGGCGTTGTGCTGGCACATGGTGGTATGTCATCATCACCAGAAAATGCGCTGGACGATGCAAAGTCGGGTAAGGTGAATCCCTCCATGGCCAACAATCATGTGACGTTGCATGAGGGTGCTACCATCTGTTGTGAGGCTAATTCCGCAGGTGCTGGCTTCCGTATCGGTGAACTGAATACTGAGGTAGGCTCTACGCTGTCAGGCTATATGAAAAAAGTAGACTCAGGACGTTCAGCTTACTATTTGTTGGGTGGTCTGAATACCGATGCCACTTTGGCTGGTACCATCATGCCAGCCAGCAATGATGACAATACCCCGTTGTCTATCGTCAAGGAAGGAACAGGTACCTATACGATTACAGGTAACAATAACTACCTGAGTGGTGCCTTACGTATCCTGCAGGGTAAGGTACTCGTGATGAATAATCGTGCTGAAGCAGAGACTCAGAAACTTCGCGGTGCATTGGGTGCTAAACCCAACGCCAACGAAGCGATTGCCTACGTCTTCAGCAATGGTGTGCTGGGAGGTACAGGTAGCATTGGCGGCATGGTCGACAACTACGGAACCATCGAGCCTGGTGCTGACGGCATTGGTGTGCTGACGCTGAAGAACTATGCTGCCAACAAGGCTGCAAACCTTACCGTTCATCCATTGTCTCGTCTGCATTTCGAGGTGGCTGCAACAGACAACTATGACCAGTTGCTGGTGGATGGTACGCTGAGTTATAGCAATATGCAGGAGGACTTCTCGACGAGCGACAAGATGCCTATTATCGAGATGACTATTGAGCAGACAGCCAACCTACCCATCGGTACGGAGTATCGTGTGCTGACAGTTAACAGTAAGGCTGGCGACTGGCACTTCGATGTGCGTGCCAACAAATACACATGGGTAGTCGAAGAAAAGGAAGAGAACGGCAAACTGGTCTTTGTGGTACGTCTGGAATCGTATAACGATATGGAGACTATTGACGATCCAGATGACCCTGACGAGGCTAACGACCCCATCTATACCACGGGCGCCCTCTATGACGATGGTATCAATGATTCTTCCGATAGAAAATCACTGAAATACTATGCTGACCAGAACGAGAAGTTTATCGGTGTAGCACTCGCTACCTATAAGGGCCTGTCAAGTGATCGTGAGACTGCTGCTAAACAGTTCAATATGATGGTTTGTGAGAACGAGATGAAGTTCGATGCATTGGAGCCCTCACGCAACAGTTTCTCTTTTGGTGGTGCCGACAATCTGGTGAGCCTTGCTCAGCAGAACAATATGGCTATTCGTGGCCACTGTCTGGTATGGCACTCACAGGTAGCTGGCTGGGTGTCGTCCGACGGTAAGAAGAATGACATGAATTGGACGCGCAAAGAGGCCTTGGAGATTATGAAGAATCACATCACCAAGGTGATGCAGCACTATAAAGGTAAGGTACGCGAGTGGGATGTCGTCAACGAGTGCTTGGATGACGACCAGACGACTGTTCGCAGCAATCCTGACAGTTACGACCTACGCCAGCAGAGCGTCTGGCAGCGTGCAATTGGTGACGACTATATCGACTCTGCCTTTGTCTATGCCCATGAGGCTGACCCCGATGCAGAATTATACCTCAACGACTATGGCGTAGAATTGCAGGGTAAGGCAAAATCGTTGGCATTCTATAACCTGGCTGTCAGACTGAAGAACAAGGGTATCCCCATTCATGGCGTTGGTATGCAATGCCACTTCTCTGTAGGCGAGGTCGATGGCGTAAAACTGAATCGTACCATCAAGAAATTCGCGGAGGCTGGTCTGAAGTGTATCATCACCGAGTTGGACATGGGTATTCCCTCTACCTCTTCTGAGAACTTGGAGGAGCAGGCTCGTAATTATCGTATGATTACCGATATCGTGCTGAATAACGACAACTGTCCGAGCATGGTTATCTGGGGTATCAAGGATAATGACTCGTGGCGTACAAACTCCAATCCGCTGCTCTACGATTCAGGCATGGGTAGAAAAAAGGCTTGGTATTCCGTGCGCTCTGCTCTGCGCCATCGCACGCTGGATACTGGCATCAGCCCTGAGAGTTGCGATAGAATCGCAACACACAGTACAGTATATACTCTTGATGGTCGTCGCGTCAGTGATACCAGCCTGAAGCCAGGTCTGTATATCAAAGACGGAAAGAAGATGATCCTTAACAGGTGAAGGGTGAAGAGTAAAATGACTGAGGAATAATGAGAGTATCTATATTATTGTGCATAACTGCACTCATAACAGGCTTTCAAACCGTAGCGGCCCAAGATGTGCCTTATGTCTATGAGGTTGAGCATACCGGCAAGCACTTTGCTGTGCCACAAATGCCAGATGCTGATCAGTTGACTGTGATCCATGAACTGCCAAATGCCTTAGAGGGTGTCAGTAGTTTCAACGACTGGGCTAAACGTCGCAGTGACATTGGTCATCTGATACAGCACTACGGCATTGGTGTAAAACCTACCGTGGAACCAGCACAGGTGAAAGCCCGTATGGAGGGTGACACACTGATAGTGGATGTCACAGTGGATAAGGAGACATTGACGCTGAAATCTGAGATTCATTATCCCAAGACAGGTAACGCTCCATACGCACTAATGATAGGCACCGATATGATAGCCCTGCCTCGTCAACTATTAGAAGACAAGCCTATTGCCACCGCAACCTTTGTCTCAGCACAGGTTAATGACTACAAGCAGTGGGGTAAACACCACGAACGGGGCGAACATCATTTTGACCGCCTCTACCCTACCCTGAAGGACAATGGAGCCTACAGTGAATGGGCGTGGGGAATGAGTCGTCTGATTGACGGATTACAGCAGTTGGGACCAGAAGCAACCAAGATAGATACGAAACATATTGGTGTGACAGGATGTTCTTATGCCGGCAAGATGGCTCTCTACTGTGGTGCCTTCGATGAGCGTATCGCTCTGACCATTGCACAAGAACCTGGTGGAGGTGGTGCTGCAGTATGGAGAAAGTCGCACGAGTTGACATTGGCAGGAAAAAACCTGGAAGACATTGATAAGACCGACTATCACTGGTTCTTGGAGAGTCAGAAGGAGAATTTCCATGGTGACAGCGTCTATCAACTCCCCTACGACCAGCATGAATTGTGTGCAATGATCTGTCCACGAGCCTTACTCTTGTTAGGTAATCCTGACTACGAATGGCTTGCCGACGAGTCGATGCAAGTCTCTGCCGAAGCCGCCCATTGTGTATGGAAGTTTTTTGGTATACCAGATAGAATGGCATGGAGCATTGTCGGACAACATGGACATTGTCAATTGCCACAAAGCCAATGGCCCATTGTGCAGTCATTCATAGACCGATACTTATTGGATTCTCGAGAAATGAGAGATGAAAGATGAGAAATGAGAGATATTGGTGTGGAAAACTTTGTGGATAAGTGTGTGAATAACAATGTGGATATCCAATAGAAGAGACGTGGGTGTAGATATCCACGTCTTTTTTATACACTTTTTTTAAAATTTTCCACGCTTTTTTGCTGAAAAAAAATATAAACTTAGTAATTTTGCACCGAAATACGAAACTGTGGATAACTATCACACTTGTCTCATTTTCAATAAGAAACAATGAACAGAGCGTGTGGATAGACTAATATCACAAGTGAATAAAGAAATGAGCAAGAAAAAGGCTAATAAGTTTTAAACTTATCAACGGCACATCATACTACTCATTTCTATTTTTAAAAAAGAAAAAGAAAAAATAAATAAATGATATGGTGTTGAAAAACGAGTGGATTGAACAGGGCTTTATCGATGAGCCTGTAGCAGAGAACATAGACCTGAAGGCTGAGATTCGCAGACTTTGTAAAGAGAAAGATGCCATCATACTGGCTCACTATTATACTATAGGTGACATACAGGAGGTGGCCGACTTTGTTGGCGACTCGCTGGCTTTGGCTCGCAAGGCTGCTGAGACAGATGCCAAGATCATGGTGATGTGTGGTGTTCACTTTATGGCTGAAACCTGTAAATTGCTGTCACCTGATAAAACTGTGCTTTGTCCTGACTTGAATGCTGGCTGTTCGTTGGCTGATTCGTGTAAGGCCGAGGACTTGAAGAAATTCAAGGATGAGCATCCTGGCTATCAGGTTATCTCTTATGTCAATACGACGGCTGCAGTTAAGGCTCTGACGGATGTGGTTGTCACCAGTGGTAATGCCAAGAAAGTAGTCGATCAGTTGCCTGAGGATGGAAAATTTATCTTCGGTCCTGATTATAATCTGGGCAACTATATCAATGAAGTGACAGGCCGACAGATGTTGTTGTGGAATGGTGGCTGTCATGTTCACGAGCGTTTTTCAGTCAGTAAGATATTGGAACTGAAGAAGCAATATCCTGATGCTGTGGTGATGGCTCATCTTGAGTGTAAGGCTCCAGTGCTTGCCTTAGCCGATATAAAGGGCTCTACAGCCACGATGTTGACCTATGCGCAGCAGAGTAACCAAAAGCAGTTTATAGTGGCTACAGAGGCCGGAATACTGCATGAGATGCAACGTACCTGTCCTGATAAGGAATTCATCCCTGTGCCGCCAGAAATCAGCGAGAGCGGATTGGAATGCAGTTGTAACGAGTGTCAGTATATGAAGATGAACACACTCTTGAAGATCTACAACTGTCTGAAGTACGAATGGCCTTCAGTAGAGGTAGATCCAGAAATTGCCAAAGATGCAGTAAAGCCAATAGAAAAGATGCTTGCATTGAGTTAAAAGAGACATGTAAATGGATGGACTGACATCGCGTGTTATATCTTTTATACGTTTTCCAATGATGGCTGCTGTGGTAGTCATTCATTGTAATATAGTGTTATTCCATCCAGAATTAGAGTCAAGAACTCTTTTTTCGTTTCTTTTTTCGCTTACCCAGAAGTTAGTGTGGGTAAGTGTTCCCATATTCTTTTTCATTTCAGGTTTACTCTTTTTCAAGGAGGGAACCTTTAATATGACATTGTATAAAACCAAACTATCCAGCCGCATATACACCTTATTGATACCTTATATAATATGGAATATTCTCTATTTCTGTATCATCGCTATCCAGCAATACTTCAAGCCCGATGTTTTGTTATTGTTGCATAAGCGAATAGCAGATTTCAGTTTGACTGATTACTTATGGATATTTTGGGATATCAGACAAATAAGCCATTTGGCCGATGACCAGCCTGCTTGTTTGGTAGGCGTTTTTTGGTTTATTCAATGTCTCTTCTTAAGTATTTTGCTAAGTCCTGTCATTTATATACTCATTCAGTTTACACGTCATTTCTTTTTACTGCTATTCTTAGCCTTGTGTCTGATTGATTATCAGGTGGACATACCAGGAGTGAACAATGCGGGTATAGCCTATTTTTGTCTTGGAGCATACATTTCAATCATGCATATCAATCTTATCAACTATTTAAGTCATATTCCTCTATGGACAGTTATTGTCATCATCCTTATATCGTTGTCCAGCATCATGATTGATAATGAATATGTAGCGTTTTTCTCCTCTTTATTGTTGCAAATAGGTGTACTTTCATTAGTCACTTACATGATAGAACACCATCATTGGCGTGAGTGTGCCCTGTTGTCTTCCAGCGTCTTTTTTATCTTTGCCGTTCATAGGTTGTTTACGGCTCCTTTGATGCATATATCAAATAGCATACTGAACCACATCAATAACGACATATTGCTTTACTTCTACTATTTGTTCATTGTCAGCATAACTATTCTGCTATGTGTTGCTATGTTTTGGATAATGAATAGGTATATGCCAAGAGTAACCAATTTATTGTCGGGGAGACGTTCAGTTAAAGTTTAGGAGTTTAGAAGTTTAGATGTTTAGAATTTATAGTAAAAAAGAAAAATATTAAATTTTTTATGTTTACATTTATACTAAAAAACTAAACTTCTAAACATATAAACATATAAACTTGCTAAAGGGTATCCATCGGAATGCCTCGGAGGGATCGTCCGAACGTCATCTACGACCCGTTCCGATGCTTTGTATCAGTCGAAGGAATGCTTCCTTACCCCCCTAAGGAAGCATCGGAACGGAGGTTGTGAAGCATCGGAATAAAAAGAAGCCCAGTGGAACCTCATGTATGGTTATCCTTCAGTCATTTTACTATCTTCTTCTTGATAGTACCATCACCGTATTGATAAAGGTAAAAACCTTTAGGCACGTTATTCTTATGTTGGCATTTGCGTCCCATCATATCGGTTATAGCTGTCGTGAAGGGCCTTTGACTTGTTGTCTTGATAAGGTTGGATGTGTCGTATTGAGTCATTAGGTTATCAAGAATGATTATTCTTTCGTTGAATCTTTCTAATACTTCGTCAATCTGTGCCTTCAACGCTTGATGCCCTTCGTCAGGATAGACTGTCTGATGAATCTTCATATTGTCATCAAACACTTGACCGTATTTTTGCCATACTTCATCAAAGGCTGTTGTAATTTGATCCATCAATGTAGGCCTGATGTTGTTCCATAGACTGATATAGACGTTAACGAAGTCTTTGTTTTGGAAGAGTTGCGGATAATAAAACCAGGAGGATATGTGCTGTGTGCTCCAATCGTAACTTCTGAATGATGAGTCATAATCCCATGTAGGTCCCATTTCGAGTGGTGATGCATCGCTTTTTCTGCATAGAAAGCGGTTGCATCCTGCAGTATCGTCAGTACCAAGTATGTCGTGAACAAGTATCCATTTGGCAAACGATTCCACATCAATTGCCAGTCTGATGTCTCCGTTCTCATAGATTAGTTTTTCTGCTTCGTTCATATCGCGTATCATGGCGCTTTGAATGTCTTCTGTGACGTCGTCGCTATCTGGATATTTATAGGTATATGCACAAGTGCTGATCTGGCGATCCGTTTTAAAGTATGTTTCTTCGTTCCACCAGAATGTATCATGCTCTATGAGGAAGCCAGTATCGTCTATATTCACTCTTTTTTCGCCCCTTGAGACTGGCTCTATCAGATAGTACATACCTTGATACTCTCCATTTATCGTTACATTCACAAAATCATATTCTGGTGTCCAAGGCATACCGATGATTCTGCTGACTGTTAATCCTGCAATATTCAGGATATTACTCTCCTGATTAGTCATTTTCTTGTTCCATACATACATTGGCAACAATAGCCATTCTTTGTGTCTGTATGCTTTGTCATCACGATGCAGCAAATCGTATTTCTTGGATAGTTTTATTTTATAAGGATGTTGAGCCATAAAGGCTCCTGTGCTGTTACCACGTACCTTGATTCTCATGCCGGAGACATCTTTTTCATATTCCTTGCTGTCATATAGCGTATCGCCATGAAGTGTCATAGTCATTCTTCCTGGTACATATTGATTGTCTGTAATACTGGTGCCTATGCATCCTTCTGGCGCATAGACGACGGTATATGCAGGCATCTCGTGATTGATGGTTTCAATATCCAAGACAGAAATTTTTGAATTGATGAATATTGTCAGTAGTAATAGTAACTTCATTTTTTTCCAGTTAAAAAGGGCATAAACCTATAGATAAGCCACGTTAACGCTGTAGCGAAAACATATATTAACAAAAAGGCTATCAGATAACGATAGAGGTAGCCGTCGTAGGGGAATCCAATCCTATTCATCATCATAGATACCAATAGCGGACATCCTCCACAGAGGAAGTAGTAAATGAGGGAATGTCGCCCCGTCCATTCTATGATGTTGCATCGTGGAATATAACTGATGACAGAGATGATGAACAAAAGCCAAATGGAGGCATCGGCCATGAATAACGGAATATTCTCAACAGCGATGTTTCGCATAGGCAAGTCAACATGAACCTCATATACTTTTATAAAGATAAGTATCAATAATAATAAGGATGAATATAATGGTTTGTTGATAGTGTGGAAAAGTTCTTCATATTGATGGTAAAGATAGCCTGAATAAAGGAAGCAGAAGGCTAATAGAGCATCTTGCCATCGCCAATAATTATGTTCATAAAATGGTACTAAATAGTAGATTATAAAACAGAGAATGGCAGTTGTTAATAACCATCGTTGTTTTTCACGACTTATCCATAACAGGATAGTAAATAGTGCTTCGCCAACTATCAATGCAGCAATAAACCAGGATGCCTGACCTGTCAGGATATTGATGACGATTTCCTGCACATCGATAGCCTCCTGTCTGACGAGTAGTTTGGGAACGGCTATCAACGAAGTGAATATGAAGTAAGGTATCAGTAACGACCTGACGATGGCCTTCAGTTTCTTCTTCAGACTGAATGTACCTTCACGATAGAACACATATCCGGACAGGAAATAGAAGAGTATGATGGCATTGGTAGTATAGACGTAATAGGGTGTGTAGCCTGATTCCTTATAATATACTTCCGTATGGAACAAAAGAATAAGTATCATCGATGTTCCACGCAGGAAATCTATCCACCCTATTCTTTTCATACTCTAATTGATGATGGCTATCTTACACACTATTCCTTTATTTCCATCACTGGTCGTCGCTGCAACCATATAGACGCCACTGGCCACACGCTTACCTTGTGTATCCATGCCGTCCCAAGTAAATGTGCCGCCATTAGAGCGTCCCTGAGCCACTAATCGGCCACTACTGGTGAGAATCTTCACATCAGCATCATAAGACAGTCCTACGACCGTTATAATGCCTGTATAGCCTGATTCTACAGGATTAGGATAGGCATAGACATTGTCTTTCTGCATATCATCGCTGGCAATAGTGGCATCGGCTACGTAAGAACAGAGTCCTTTGTCTGTGAGGAAGAACACTTCACCTGATGAATGATTGATAGATATGTATTGTACATTGTTAGACAACAAGGGAGAGTTCTCAGCGGTGAAATGCTGTAACTGCGTCATATTGTCTGCACTAACCAGAAAAACGCCGTTTCCGATGGTTGCAAACCATTTTCTGCCGCCACCGTCAATGGCTATACCGTTGGTATGAATACCACTCAGCAGATAGTCGGCATAATTTGTACCATCATTACGGGGTACTTTTTCCTGAAAGAGAGTCGCATTGCTCTGGCCTTTCTCTTCTTTCTTAATATAAAACGGTCCTTGATTGGTGGCTATCCAGATATTGCCTTGATTGTCTTCTTGAATATCATAAGGATAGCAGTTCTCATAGTTCGTACCATCCTGGTTGGTGAACTTGGTATATGAAAGGATTTCGTTTGTCTGGGTACTATAACAATGTACAGAAGGTCCTGAAAAGTGCGTATTGACAAACCAGAGCAATCCACTACTGTCGAACATCATACATCGCAAACCAGGTTTACTGATACCATTGCTGTTGAAGAGTTCACTCTTGGTATGAGTCTTCCATTCTCCATTCTTTTCCAGTACCATCAGATTGACATCCTTGGTCTGACTGTTTAGAACCCAAAGATTACCCTCGCTATCAAATTTTATACCATGAACGAGTGTATAACCGTCTGATAAGAATGAACGGTCAAATGCAGGCTTTAACGGACTGTTGTGCTGGTTATAGAGTGTCTTGAATGAACCGTTTGAGAATTCGTAAAGACCGCATCGTCCAGCAGCAAAGAAATGGTTGTAATCGGTAGGATCAACATCTATGCAGTTGATATCTTTGTAAGAAACTTCTGTTATCTCATTGATATTGGTTGGATAGACTGTCCAAGTATCAAAGTCATATTCCTGTATAATGCCAGGATTATTGAGTGCAATCTGTCCAGAACGGAATGCGCCACCTGTAGTATACAGTTTTCCATTGACGATTTTCGATTCGTAGAACTGGTTATAGTATGGTCCACCTGGCTTTAGCGTCTTCACTATTTCTATATAGTTGTCCCAGTCGGCTGTATTGGTAGTAAAAGAGGGATAATTGTCGGTTTGTTGCCAATTATTCTGATTAATGAGATTATCATTCATATTGGCACTATAAACCACATTTTGATCATTGCGTGCATAGATAAATCCATTACTGATAGTAACAGATTGTATGTTTTGATTCAGCATATAGGTTTCGCTGATCTCATAGCGCTGCATGTTGACTTTCATAACGCCGAAATCAGTAGAAAGATAGGCATAGATGCCATTCATGTAGATGCTGTTGATGCCCTTGTCCTGCGTCATCGTCATATTGTAGAGGGCGCTAAGGTTATTCACTTCACCATTCACATCCATGATGTCGATGTTTGAATTGTCATAGACGATGATGAGTCGCTTGGCTTCCGTATTCCACCCAATCAGCCTGATATTGTTGTCATTCAATACGTTGGTCTTGTCGTAGGTGGTAATTGACTTGTCGTTGAGATTATACTGATAGAGATCGTTGGAAGCACGGACAAAAAGGGTATTCTGTGCCTTCACGATTTGCTGAGGCTCTGAATATGCCATATAGGCCTTCCACGTGCCTACTTGTGCCCATGCAGGGCTATATGATAAATGACAAATAACAAATGATAAAACTATCATCCATCTCAAACTATGTTGTATCAATACTTTCATCATACTTTTGTTATTTATCATTTGTCAGTTATCATTTATCAGTTAGAAACTCACAGAGTTTCTTCACGGCTCGTGCCCTATGGCTGATTTGGTTCTTGATATCGGCTCCCAGTTCGGCAAATGTTTTGTCATAGCCGTCAGGACGGAAAATAGGATCATAACCGAAGCCCTCTACCCCACTCCGCTCACGTGTTATCTCACCATTGACGATACCTTCGAACAGATGTTCCTGCTTGATGCTGGTACAGCCACAAGGACAGACATCCTTCTTCTGAATTAACGCAATAACGGTGCGGAATCTTGCACGGCGATTGTTATTTTCTCCTAATTCACGCAACAATCGACTCATGTTGGCCTCACTATCATGTGCCTGGCATTGGGCATTCTCGAGCGAGGCATAACGGGCACTATAGATGCCTGGGGCACCATTCAGAGCCTCAACCTCCAAGCCTGTATCATCGGCAAAACAGTCCAGATGGTAGTTGTCATAGATATAGCGGGCCTTCTGCAAGGCATTCTCCTGAAGGGTCTCTCCCGTTTCAGGTATGTCAACATCACAGTTGATATCCATGAGCGATAGCACCTCGATGCTATTGCCCAGAATCTGGCGTATCTCCTGCAGTTTGTGCTGGTTGTTGGTTGCGAATACTATTTTCATTTTTTTCTATTTTTACTTTGATTTGGTCAAAACCTTCACCAAAAACACCAATAACGGCACTCTGACTGACAAAGGCATTAGGGTCGATCATCTTAATGAGACGGAAAATGGTGAGGCTCTCACGTTTTTTGGCCAAGATGCAGAGCACCTTGCGCTTTTCCCCTGTGTACCAGCCGTGACCATCGAGAATGGTAACACCATGATCCATTTTGGTTCCAATGGCATTGGCTATCTCCTGCCACTTGTTGGAGAAGATGAGAAACTGAACAGACTGTCGCTGACGGTTCATCAGATAGTCGAGCATGAAGTTCTCGACAACCATTGTACAGAGACCAAACACCACCATATAGGCCCGATGTAGCGGCTCACCAAACTGCGGAATGAGCAGACAGGAGCCGATGATGACCAGATCGAGGAATGTCAACACCGTCCCTAGCGACACATCACGGTATTTATTGACAGAAGCGGCAATGATGTCGGTACCGCCCGTAGAGCCGTTGTTCAGGAAGACAATAGCCAGAGCCGAACCAGTCATGATACATCCGATGAGAAGTGACATGAAATTCTGTCCTTCACCCAGAATCTTGATGAAATGACCTTCTTCATCGACAGGCATCAGTTGCTGGAAGAAGCCCAGCATGAATGAGAGCATGGTAAAGGCATAGATGGTCTTTGACAGAAATTTCCATCCCAGTATGCGCAGGGCTATGAGTCCCAATATGACATTGATAAAGAAATAGGTATATTCGATGGGAAAGCCCGTGGCATAGAAGATAATAGCCGATATACCAGTCACGCCTCCAGTCACTATCTGGTAGGGCATGAGAAATACGGTGAATCCAAAGGAATACAGAAAGAGGCCAAGGGTTATGAATACATAATCCTCGACCTCCTTGAGTATAAGTTTGTGATTGATGGTCATTTATTTCACAACGATGTTCACCATACGCTTAGGGACGATGATAACCTTTGCAATTTGTTTGCCTTCCACATATTTGGCAGTACGCTCGTCGCTACGTACCAACTGTTCGATGGTGGGATTATCGGCATCTGCGGCCAACTGAATCTCGAAGCGGGTCTTACCGTTGATGGCCACTCCCATCTTCACCTGGCTTTCCACCAGATATTCCTCGTTCCACTCAGGCCATTGGGCATCGCAGACACTACCCTTGCCTCCCAGCATTTCCCAAAGTTCCTCAGCAATATGGGGCGCGAAGGGAGCGATGAGGATGGTGAGTGTACGGGCCACATCGGCATTCTTGCATTTTTGTTGCGACAGTTCGTTGACGCAGATCATAAAGGCAGAGATGGAAGTGTTGTAAGAGAACTGCTCGATGTCCTGGGTGACCTTCTTGATGAGTTTGTGCAGGCTCTTCAGTTCGTCGGGAGTGGGAGCAACGTCAGCATTGACATTGTCGCTGCATGCTGAGCAGAGGTTCCAGAACTTCTTGAGGAAGCGGTGACTGCCTTCGATGTTCTTGGGATCCCAGGGCTTCGACTGTTCCACAGGGCCAAGGAACATCTCAAAGATGCGTAGTGTGTCGGCACCGTATTTCTCAACAATCATATCGGGATTCACCACGTTGAACATCGACTTTGACATCTTCTCGATAGCCCATCCGCAGACGTATTTGCCATCTTCGAGGATGAACTCGGCATTCTGGTATTCTGGACGCCAGGCCTTGAAGGCTTCAATGTCGAGGATATCGTTTTCCACGATGTTTACATCGACATGAATAGGAGTCACCTCGTACTGGTCTTTCAGGTTGAGGCTGACGAATGTAGGTTTCTCCTTGTCGTCAGAATTGATGCGATAGACGAAGTTAGAACGGCCCTGGATCATACCCTGATTGACGAGTTTCTTGAACGGCTCGTCCTCGCAGGAATAGCCTGAGTCATAGAGGAACTTATTCCAGAAACGGGAATAGATCAGGTGGCCGGTGGCATGCTCTGAACCACCTACATAGAGATCGACATTGCGCCAATACTCATCAGCATCCTTTCCAACCAAAGCACGGCCGTTGTTGGGATCCATATAGCGCAGATAATAGGCGCTGGAGCCTGCAAAGCCAGGCATCGTGTTCAGTTCCAAGGGGAAGACGGACTTATTATCGATTGCCGAACAATCGACCACACTATCGGTCTTGGTATCCCATGCCCATTTTTTAGCACGGCCCAATGGAGGCTCACCGGTCTCAGTGGGCTTGTATTCATCGATATCTGGTAATTGCAATGGCAGGCACTCCTTCGGAATCATGTAGGGCATATCATCCTTGTAGTAGACAGGGAACGGCTCACCCCAGTAACGCTGACGTGAGAAGATTGCATCGCGCAGACGATAGTTCACCTTTACACGACCAAGGTTGTGCTCAGTGACGAATTTCTTTGTGGCTGCAATAGCCTCTTTGACGGTCAGTCCATTCAACGTAAAGCCGTCGAGTGCGGTCTTTCCTGCTGCTGGTGAGTTCATCACGATACCTTCTTTGGCATCGAAACTCTCTTCGCTCACATCAGCACCCTCAATCAGTGGGATGATGGGCAGGTTGAAGTGACGGGCAAAGGCATAGTCGCGACTGTCGTGAGCAGGCACAGCCATAATGGCACCAGTACCGTAGCCTGCCAACACATATTCAGCAATCCAGATGGGGATACGTTCGCCAGTGAAGGGATTGATGGCATAGGAGCCAGAGAAGACACCAGTGACGCTATGGTCCATTTGACGTTCACGTTCGGTGCGTTTTTTCACATAGGCAAGATATTCGTCAACAGCCTGCTGCTGATCGGGTGTGGTCAGTTCTTTCACCAGTTCTGACTCTGGAGCCAGTACCATGAAAGTAACACCGAAAATGGTATCTGCACGAGTGGTGAAGATGGTGAAATGCTTGTCAGAGTCGGCTACATTGAACTCCATTTCCGTACCCTCTGAACGACCAATCCAGTTGCGCTGGGCTTCTTTCAGCGAGTCAGTCCAGTCAATCTCCTCCAATCCGTCGAGCAGACGCTGAGCATAAGCCGAGGTACGCAAGCACCACTGGCGCATCTTCTTCTGTTCTACAGGATAGCCGCCACGCTCGCTGACACCATTGATAACCTCGTCGTTGGCCAGCACGGTACCTAATGCAGGACACCAGTTGACCATCGTCTCGGCCAGATAGGCTATGCGGTAGTTCATCAGCACCTCCTGCTTCTTCTTCTCAGAGAAACCAGCCCAGTCGCTGGCTGTGAAGTGCAGTTCCTCAGTACCTAGGGCACCACAGTTCTCAGTACCCATCAGTTCGAAGTGCTCAATGAGTTTGATGGTAGGCTGAGCCTTTTGCGAAGAGATACTGAAATAAGACTTGAACATGCGCTGGAAAGCCCATTGCGTCCAATGATAATAGTCGGGATCGCAGGTACGCACTTCCCTACTCCAGTCAAACGAAAAACCTATCTTGTCCAGTTGTTCGCGGTAGCGATTGATATTCCGCTCGGTAGTAATGGCGGGATGCTGACCGGTCTGGATGGCGTATTGCTCAGCGGGCAGTCCATAGGCATCATAACCCATGGGATTCAGCACGTTGAAGCCTTTCAGACGCTTGTAGCGGGCATAGATGTCGGAGGCGATATAGCCAAGAGGATGACCAACATGCAAGCCTGCTCCCGATGGATACGGGAACATGTTGAGCACATAGAATTTTTTCTTTTTATCATCTTCCACAACACGGTAGATGCCGTTGTCAACCCAACGCTTCTGCCATTTCTTTTCAATCTCTCTGAAGTTATATTCCATATACTTGTCTTTGTATTTGTTATTTCCTAATCTGCAAAGATACGACTATTCTCTGAGATGACAAAGAAAAAAGCGGAAAAACTGCATTTTCCGCTTCCAAACAGTTCTTTGCCTATTTACCACTTACCGCGTCCGTTACAACTTGGACAGGTCTTGTGATAATGGTTCAGATAGACATAAGTGCGACAGTCGGCACACCACTTCTTCTTGTCACTTCCATAGTTGCTCACACCCTCATCGGTACCAACGGTGCCGCGTCCGTTGCACAAACCACAGGTACGAGGGGTACGTGTTGGTGTAGTGGTTGTCGTCGGTGGTGACGTGTAGCCTCCTCCCATGTTTGGGTTGCTGTAAGCACCGAGCGTGTTACCCTTATCATAGAAAGAGACCGATGTGGATCTGACTGTACCCATCATAGGATAAGTAGTCGTAAAACTGAAGTAGTACATCACTACCCCATTGTTGGCCACCATATAATAACTGTCGTTGTTGGTACCATAGCATCGACACTGGTACCCCATGTAAGTCACGTTGCCCCTATAAGGTAATGTCATATTACCAGAATAAAGATAGTTCTCGTAAATCTGGAATGAGGTAAGCATGCGTGGACCATTGTTGTACCATTGTCCATCCAGCACATACATACCATTGCTGGTATAGGTGTCGTTGTACAACAACCGTCCGTTGTTCTGTGCAAAAATGCCAGTAGCAAAGGTTATCATCATGACCAATGCTACGAGTCTGTTCATATTTGTTTTCATCTTCATAAGGATTTAGTTAAACGTATTTTCTATTGTTAGTTTGTGTAGGATGTATTTTTACTCTGCAAAGATAAACTTTCTTTGCGAGACTACAAAATATTTTGCCTAAAATCTTCATGAATGGCCTTGGCAACAGTGTAGCCAGTCGTCCAAGCGGCCTGAAAGTTGAAGCCGCCAGTGACACCATCAATGTCAAGAATCTCGCCAGCAAAGTAGAGATGTCTACGCACGCGACTCTCCAGAGTAGCAGGGTTGACAGCCGAGAGAGCAATGCCACCACAGGTGACGAACTCATCCTTGAAGGCAGCACGTCCGGCTATCTGATAGGTGTCGTTCATAAGCACATTGACCAGTCGGTTTTGCTCTTTCTGGTTCAGACTTCCCCAGGGGGCCTCTCCCCTACCCTTCATGCTCTTTTCCAACAGATAGGTCCAAAGCCGTTGAGGAAGAGCGAATGGTCGGATGGTCTGTAGTTGTTTCTGAGGATGCTGTCGACAGATTAACTCTAGTTCCTGACGGATATCAGCCTCGTTATGGCTGGTCCAGTTGACGGTCAGAGGCATTCGATAATCGTGTTCATTCAACAGGCGTGCTGCATAACTGGACAGCCGTAAGATGGCAGGACCGCTCATGCCCCAGTGAGTAATGAGCAATGGGCCTGAAGCACGCAGTTTAGTACTGGGAATCATAGTCGTAGCATCTTCAACGACCGTGCCCATCAGGGCTCTCAGCATGGGGTCTTCGATGTTGAAGGTGAAGAGCGATGGCACAGGCTTTTCTATGGGATGTCCGAGCCAGGAGAGGTTCTCTTCGCGAGGTTGGCCACCAGTGGTGATGCAGATATAATCATAGTCGCTCAGTTGATCAAGCGAATCAATTCCTGCTTCTGTCTTAATGTTGACACCCAGTCGCCTGCATTCATGCACAAAGAGATTGATGATGGTGTGTGAGTCTTGAGAACGTGGAAATACACAGTGGTCGTCTTGGGTTACAAGAGCCACCCCTCGGTCTTCAAACCATTGGAAGGCATCCTCGTGGTTGAATAGTTTGAAAAGACGCTTCATCAGACGATGGCCGCGAGGATAGACGCTCTGCAAGTCCTTGACTGCTTCGAACGAGTTAGTGCAGTTGCAGCGTCCCCCACCCGACACCTCCACCTTGCGGAGCACTTTTTTGCCTCGCTCGAAGATAGTGACTTCCATTTGTGGACACATCTCCTTCAGGTTGATAGCCAGGAAGAACCCTGCCGCTCCACCACCGATTATGGCTGTCTTACTCACTTTATTTCTAATTATTCCTTTTCACCTTGTTTAATGTGCCTCCAGCCAGTTGCTTCCAAATCCAGAGTCGGCCACGAGGGGTACTTTCATCTTGAAAGCATTCTGCATTTCTTCCAGCACGATGTGCTCCACTTGCTCTTTCTCGTCGGGATAGACGCTGAAGTTGAGTTCGTCGTGCACCTGAAGAATCATTTTCGAACGGATACCTTCTTTTTGGAAGCGCTGGAAGATGCGGATCATGGCCACCTTGATGATATCGGCAGCGGTGCCCTGAATGGGAGCATTGATGGCGTTTCGCTCAGCAAAACCACGAACAGTAGCATTTTGAGAATTGATATCTGGCAGATAGCGACGACGACCGAAGAGTGTTGTGACATAACCCTTTTCGCGGGCAATCTGTTTTGAGCGCTCCATGTAGTCATGCACTTGTGGGAAGGTTTGGAAGTAGCCGTCTATCAACTTCTTTGCTTCGTCGCGGCTGATATCGAGACGCTCGGCCAATCCAAAGATGGTGATGCCGTAGATGATACCGAAGTTGGCGCGTTTCGACTTGGTTCGCTCGTCACGTGTCACTTCTTCTATCGTTTTCTTGTAGATATTGGCGGCGGTGGCTGCATGAAGGTCGTGTCCTTCTTGGAACACACGAATCATGTTTTCATCTCCCGACAAGTGGGCCATCACGCGCAGTTCAATCTGGCTATAGTCTGCTGAAAAAAACAGACAACCTGGCTCAGGTATGAAGGCTTTGCGAATCTCCTTACCGTCTTCTCCGCGGATGGGAATATTCTGTAGGTTAGGATCTGAAGACGACAGTCGTCCTGTGGCTGTTACAGTCTGGTTGAACGATGTATGGATGTGGCCTGTGCGTGGGTTGATCAGTTTTGGCAGAGCATCAATGTAGGTGCCTATGAGTTTCTTCAACCCTCTGTGTTCCAGTATGTCAGCCACTATCTCGTGTTTGTTCTTCAGTTGCTGAAGTACTTCCTCACTCGTCACGTATTGACCTGTCTTGGTCTTCTTGGCCTTTTCTACAATTTTCAGTTTTTCAAACAGTATCTCGCCAACCTGTTTAGGAGAGGCAATATTGAATGGCTGTCCTGCCAGTTCGTAGATGCGTGCTTCAATTTCCTGACAACGGTTAGTCAAAACTTTTGACGTTTCTTGAAGCGATTCCGTGTCGATGCACACGCCGTTTATCTCCATTTCTGCCAGTACAGGCATCAAGGGCATCTCTATGTCGTAGAAGAGTTGCTCGCACTCATGCTTCTTCAGTTCTGCCTCCAGTTTGTTCTTCAACTGCAACGTGATGTCTGCATCCTCGCAGGCGTACTCATAGACTTCGTTAGGCGTGAGGTCACGCATCGAACGTTGGTTCTTACCCTTCGGTCCTATTAGTTCGTCAATATGTACTGTCTGGTAGTTGAGGTAGATTTCTGCCATATAGTCCATATTGTGACGCAGTTCGGGCTGGATAAGATAATGGGCTATCATCGTGTCCCACATCGGACCTTGCAGTCGGATGTCATAATTCCTTAGTACTTCCAAATCGTACTTCAAGTTCTGTCCGATTTTCAAGATGGAGGCATCTTCATAGAGTGGTTTAAAGATATTAACAATTCGCAACGCTTCTTCACGATTAGCCGGAATGGGCACATAAAATGCCTTGTGTTCCTCTACAGAGAAACTCAAACCTACCAATTCTGCATCGATTGGCTGCGTTGAAGTGGTTTCTGTGTCTAGAACGAGAAAATCTTTTGTCCTAAAAAAGTCACAAAGTTTTTGTATTTCTTCCTCATTTTCAACGAGTTTATATTCATGAGGGGTCGTTTTAAGGCTCTCAAAAGAAGAAAATTCTTGGCTGCCTGAGTCGTTGGTCGCAAATTCTGCAAACAAATCGAGTTGTGCATTTGCAGGTTTTACCACTTTTTCAGTTTTTTTAATAACTCTGTTCGTCAACGCCTTGAACTCCAGTTCTGTGAAGAGCGCAGCGAGTTTTTCCTCGTCAGGACCTGTCATCACCAATTCATCAAGATTGAGGTCGATGGGTACATCGGTTCGGATGGTGGCAAGGAAGTAAGACATGCGGATATCATCGACGTGATCTTCCACTTTTGTTTTCAAGGCACCCTTCAATTCACCAGTTCGTTGTAGGAGTTCGTTCACCGTGTGGAAGTCGTTGATGAGTTTGGTGGCAGTCTTTTCACCCACACCTGGACATCCTGGGAAGTTGTCTGCAGAGTCGCCCATCAATGCCAGCAAATCGATGACTTGGAGTGGGGTAGTGATGCCATATTTCATGCATACCTCTTTAGGTCCCATCACCTCGTAGCCGCCACCATGACGGGGGCGATAGATTTTAACTCGTTCACTAACCAGTTGACCGTAGTCTTTATCAGGTGTCAGCATATAGGTTTCTATGCCTTCGATGGAATCTGCCTTTTTGGCCAGCGTACCAATCACGTCATCAGCCTCGAAACCATCGACCTGAAGTACGGGGATATGATAGGCTTCCAGCAGGTTTTTGATGATGGGCACAGCCTTGCGTATATCCTCAGGAGTGGCTTCGCGTTGAGCCTTGTAGGCTGGAAACTCCTCACTCCGGAAGGTTGGCCCATGAGGGTCAAAGGCAACGCCCAGATACTTTGGCTTCTCTTTTTCAATGACCTCCTGGAGGGTGTTGACAAAGCCAATGATGGCCGATGTGTTGAGCCCCTTCGAATTGATGCGCGGGTTCTTGATAAAAGCGTAGTACGACCTGTAAATCAGGGCATACGCGTCGAGCAAAAAGAGTTTATCCATACTATTTTCAGAATTTTCGTGTAAAATTACTAAAAAATTTTCCAATATCGCGATATTTTCACTACTTTTGTATCAAAATTCTGAGAAATGGACCAATTATCGCTCATCAAACAACCCATAGAACGTGAATTTTCTGAGTTTACCGACTTGTTTAACCAGTCGTTGACACACGGCGACAGGCTGCTTTCTGAGGTGTTGGCGCATATCCGTCAGCGAGGAGGAAAACGCATGCGTCCCATCTTGACGCTTTTGATAGCCAAAAGTTATGGTGGCGTTACCCGTGTGACGCAGAATGCTGCGATCGGACTGGAGTTGCTGCATACTGCTTCGTTGGTTCACGATGACGTGGTCGATGAGAGTGGGGAGCGTCGTGGTCAGGCTTCTGTGAACGCTACCTATAATAATAAAGCCGCCGTGCTGGTGGGTGATTTCATCCTTTCCACAGCCCTGCTTCATGTGTCGTACACAAACGATCAGCGTATCGTGGAAAACCTTGCAGAACTGGGTCGTACACTGGCTTCTGGTGAGTTGCTTCAGTTGTGGAACATCAGCAATAAAGAAATCTCAGAAGACATTTACTACGAGGTGATTAAGCAGAAGACGGCCGTGCTTTTCGAGTCGTGTGCTGCTATTGGTGCGCTCTCTGCAGGAGCCTCTGACGAGGAGGTGCGTCGTGCCAGTCAGTTCGGACAGAATCTTGGTATTATGTTCCAGATTCGTGATGATATTTTCGACTATTATGACTCGAAGGAGATAGGCAAGCCTACAGGCAACGATATGGCTGAGGGCAAACTGACGCTTCCTGTTATCTATGCTTTGAACCATTCGCCCTATGAATCGATGATCAATCTGTCCAAAAAGGTGAAGGCAGGCACCATCAATAGCGATGAAATTGCTGTTTTAGTGGAGTTTACAAAGCAGCAGGGTGGTATAGATTATGCCGAGAAACGGATGGAGGATTTCCATGCTGAGGCCTTGAAATATCTGGATGAATCGATTCCTGATCCTGAAATACGACAGTCGCTGATGGCTTATCTTGAGTATATCATCAAGCGTAATAAATAGGAAAATTCCCTCTTTTTGCACATTTTAAACTTGATTTGGATGGGCATTCCAAAAAAAATGTCTATCTTTGCGGAGTTTTTCCGATAACTATGACAGAGAATAAGAAAAGAATCTTCTTGAAGACCGGCACCATTGTTTTGGCATTGTCGTGTGTCTTGATGTGCGGATTGATGTATATTTCTTTCCGCCCAGATACCCTGAAGATGTTCCATTGGTTCAAGTTTTTTGGTATTTTGGATTATCTAGAAGAATTGCAACACAATCCTGCACGGGTTCCTTTTTGGCTGCTCTACAACCTGCCTGACGGCATCTGGCTCTTCGCCTATAGCATCCTCATTGGTTGCATCTGGAACTTCAAGATACGCGACTGCTGGATGTTCGTTCTTGTGATGCCTTTTATTTGCATTCCTCACGAGTTCCTGCAGGGTCTCGGCATCATGCATGGCACCTATGATTCCTCTGACGTGATGGCTTATGTGATGGCCATTGTTTGTGGATTCCTTTATATCTATTTTGTTCATTCACTGGGATTTAAGAATGTCGATAGGGTAGAGCGACGACGAACGAGTACAGGCAAGTTGGTCCTGACGATGTTCTGCTTCGTGCTCTTCGTGCTGCTGGCAATAGGTAGCGATGACACCGTGGGACGTATAAGTGCCTCAACAGGCGATGTGAATGCGATAGAAGAATTACGATAAGGTAAAAAGTAATAGTAAAAGTGAAGGATTTGCTACAGCCCTTGCATCAGGAGCAGAAGCAAATCCTTCACTTTTTACTATTCACTCTTCACTTAGAAGAACTTCACTTCTTCTCCGATAACCTCGCTCAGCAGAAGGTTAGCAAGTCTTGAAGTGCCCATGCGGAACCACTTGTTGGTGAGCCATTTCTCGCCCAGAACCTCTTTCACGATGGTGTAGTATATGAGGGCGTCCATCACGCTGTTAAGGCCTCCAGCGGGCTTAAAACCGATCTGTATGCCTGTCTGCTCGTAGTATTCCTTGATGGCCTGGCACATCACGTAAGCGGCCTCTGGTGTGGCTGCAGGCTCCAGTTTACCAGTTGATGTCTTGATGTAGTCGGCACCGCCATACATCGACAGAATCGAGGCAATCTTGATGTTTTTGGCTGTCTTTAGGCATCCTGTCTCCAGAATAACCTTCATGTCTTTCTCGCCACAGGCTTCCTTTTCCTGCTGTACTTCGTCAACTACTGTGTCGTAGTCGCCGTCCAGGAAGGCACCTACATTCATCACGATATCTATCTCTGTGGCACCGTCTTTCACAGCGAGTGATGTCTCTACGGTCTTCACCTCGATGAGCGACTGCGATGAGGGGAAACTGCCTGATACGCAGGCCACTTCAACGCCCTCAACCTCCAGCGTCTCACTTACCACCTTGGCGAACTTAGGATAGACGCAAATGGTGGCAACGTGGGGTAGGGTGGGGTAGGCCTCCTCAAACTGGTTGACTTTCTCTGTGAAGGCCATCACGCTTGTCTCGCTGTCTGTGGTCTTCAGGGTGGTGAGTTCCACGCTACCCATCAGGAATTTCTTCACCTCGGGTGTGTCGTTCTCGTGTACTTTCTCGGCAATAATTTTCTTTACTGCTTCCTTTACTTCCTCGTCAGTAATGTCAAGGTTGTACTTGCTGAGCACCTGCTCAATTTTGTTCATTTCTACCATAGTTTTATGCTTTTAATTTAGGGTTAGCAATATGTCTTAATGAGTCTCTTTTCGTCTTTTTATCTATCGATTTCTGCAGTTCTTCTGTCAGGTTGACACCCGTCTGATTGGCCAAGCAGATGAGCACCCATAGCACGTCGGCCATCTCTTCGCCCAGGTTCTCTTTTTCGCCTTCCTTGAAACTCTGGTCGCCATATTTGCGTGCAATCACGCGTGCCAGTTCGCCCACTTCCTCAGTTAGCACCGCCATATTGGTCAGTTCTGAGAAGTAGCGAACACCATATTCTTTAATCCACTGGTCAACAGTTTCTTGTGCCTCTTCTATTGTCATCTTTTTATTATTCCTTGTTCTTTGTGTCCATACAGATAGTTACTGGCCCATCGTTCAGCAGTTCGACCTTCATATCGGCTCCGAATTCACCTGTGCCAACAGGTTTCCCCAGTTGTTCGCTTAACGCCTTGCAGAAGGCCTCGTAGAGTGGGATAGAGTGCTCGTGGGAACCTGCACGAAACCATGAGGGACGGTTGCCTTTTTTGTAGGAGGCATAGAGCGTGAACTGGCTCACCACAAGGGCCTCGCCTTGAACGTCGAGGATGCTGCGATTCATGACGTCGTTCTCGTCGCCAAAAACGCGCAGATTGGCGATCTTCTTCACCAGCCACTCTACGTCTTCCATCGTATCCTCATCGCAGATGCCCAGCAGGATAAGGAAACCCTGCCGAATTTGGCTTTTTATGTTGCCTTCGATGGTGACGCTGGCGTGGCTAACGCGTTGGATGACTGCCCTCATAGTGATTTAATTTTCGGCAAAGATACAACTTTATTTTGAATCTACCAAATAATATGCGTACTTCCCTTAATAATGTTTTGTTCCAAGGCCTGGAATAGATTGTTCTAATGCTTGGTATAGATTGTTCCAAGGCTTGGAACAAGTTGTTCCATAGGTTGGAACAAACTGTTCCATGGGGTGGAACAAAAACGATGCTTTACGATAGCGATTGACTCGAATAGTCACAAAGGCACTATACAACCTATAAACCATTGTGCATCAATACGATACAAAGAAAATGCAGATATGATTACTTCTCATCTTCAGTATGGAAGTAGTCGAATACAATCTGTGCCTTGGAGGGGCCGATGAGGCTGCTGAGCGTCTGCAAGTCTGCCTCCCGAATCCTACGAACCGATTTAAGGGCATTTAGAAGCCCGTCACGCGTTTTGGGACCTATACCCTTGATATTGTCCAGTTCAGAGTGTAAAGCGCGCTTAGAACGCTTCTCTCGATGGAAAGTGATGGCGAAGCGGTGTACCTCGTCTTGCAGTTGTGTCAGTACGTGGAAGAGTTCGCTGGCTGTCTTCAGTCCTATCACCCTGGGAGGGAAGCCATAGAGCAGTTCGTTGGTACGATGGTGGTCGTTTTTGGCAAGGCCGGCAATAGGTATATCGAGGTTCATCTCGTCCTGTATGACCTCCCTGATCACCTCCATCTGACCCTTGCCGCCATCAGCCACGATGAGGTCGGGTAGGGGCTCTTCTTCCTCAATGAGGCGGGTGTATCTTCTCCTTACGACTTCCTTCATCGAGGCATAGTCGTCAGGCCCTGTGACGGTCTTGATGTTGTAGTGCTTATAATCACGTTTCGAGGGCTTCATCTTCTTGAAGACCACACAGGCTGCAACGGCATCAGTACCAGATATATTTGAGTTGTCGAAACACTCTATTTGATAGGGCAGTTTGGGCAGTCCCAACTTCTCCTGCAGTTCCTTCATCAGCCGTACCTGCTTCTGCTCTGGATTGAGTTTCTCTGCCTGCTTCAAGCGGTCGAACTTATACTGTTTTCCGTTCATGACGGAGAGGTCGAGAAGGGTCTTTTTGTCACCTCTTTGAGGGATGGTGAAGGTCACGTTTTCCAGTTCCATCTCAGGGTCGAAGGGTACTACTATCTCCTTTGAACTGCTCTTGAACCGTTCGCGCATCTCCACGATTCCCAACTGCAACAGTTCCACTTCTGTCTCGTTCAGGCGCTTCTTGTATTCGAATGTAAACGACTGGTTGATGGCTCCGTTAGAGACGTGGATGAAGTTGATGTAGGCAGTCTTGTCATCGCTGGTAATGGAGAACACATCTACATTATCTATGGTGTGGCTGACCACCTCGCTCTTGCTCACAAACGAGTCGATGAGCAGGTATCTGCGCTTT
>Ga0256407_10002056_pt1 | contig 39676 bp, 21 predicted proteins | sample RumenRJG_04DNA_FD_193489 | JGI IMG/M metagenome (GOLD analysis project Ga0256407, IMG submission 193489) | Bovine rumen microbial communities from Lethbridge, Alberta, Canada - RJG_04 | ecosystem: Host-associated > Mammals > Digestive system > Stomach > Rumen | place: Canada: Alberta... | reverse complement strand
TAGTTCCCAGAACCTCTAACACATCCGAGAATAAGGGAATCCTCTCCTCGGTTCCTGCCAGGCGAAGTTCCTGGAGTTCTGCGAAAGTCTTATCCCGCAGGTACCCATCTGCTCCCGTCATCCTCTTAAGCAAAGCGTCATGAAATACCACCAGCTGCTCATCTTTAGTCATCTGCACGTCAAGTTCTACCCCGTATCCGGCTTCCACCGCAAGGCGGAATGCTGCCATGGAGTTTTCCGGAACTCCGTCTCCATGCAGGCCTCTGTGGGCATACTCTCTGCCGTAGAAGAGACCTACTTCCCTGTGGGCTGCCGGTCTGATACAGATGATGGCCAGAAGATAAATGACCGCTATTAAAACTACTATGATCCCGATTATAATCAACGCTGTATTCATAAGAATCTCCTGAGTATCCGCAACTTAATCATCTAAATCTTCAAAGACTTCCAGCTTATCCACGGGCATCTTAGGCTTATTGTCTCCGTGCTTAACCTGAAGCATGGTAAGGATGGATAAAGCCACAAAGACAGCTCCGTAAGGAAAGAGGGTCCAATACCCCACATACTCCAGCAAGGCTCCTGAAAGGATGGGAGTTACGATCTGTGCCGCCATTGAAAATGTATAGTAATATCCCGTGTACTTTCCTATCTCACCGCCTTTGCACATCTCAACAACCATAGGCAGTGAGTTTACATTTATAGCTGCCCAGGAAAAGCCCACCAGGACAAAAATAGCATAAATAGCAGGGGTAAATCCCTTGATCATAACCGTATGGAGAGCCATGACCGCAAAACATCCCGCCAGAATACCGCATCCGATGATAATGGTCTTCTTTCGTCCCACTCTTGACGCCAGCTCTCCTATGGGGATATAGGACAGTATGGCAGCCGCCGTTCCTACCGTAACAGCCAGTGCTGCAGCTCCCAGAGACATCCCCCACTCTATCTGGGCATATTTCGTAAATGCAGTGGTAACCGCATTGTAACCTATAAACCATAAGGCAATGGAAATAAGGATAAACCTGAGGCTTCGTCTCACCGGAGCCGGTGTGAAAGTCTCACCGGACTCATTTACCTCTTCCAAGTCATCTTCCGGGTGTTCCTTCTCGTATTCCTGACACTGGGCCACCAGCTTGGGTTCCTTAATGGTCAGGTATAAGACGATAACGGCAACTATCATGGTAACCTGGACGATGATAAAAAGAGGCTGATAGTCCACGTGGGCAAGGCCGGCGGTTCTGGCTGTGGAATAAAGCACGCTTGTAACTATAAGATAAAGGATACCGCCCACAGCTCCCATAAGGTTAATAACCGCATTTGCCTTAGACCTTAAGGGCTTAGGGGTAACATCCGGCATCAGCGCCACCGCCGGGGACCTGTAGGTTCCCATGGCTATAAGAAGAAAGGCAAGGATAACGATAAATCCCGTAAGGAGCCCTCCTGCCGGATTCTCAAAATATACATTGTCGATGATAGGAAGGAATGTCATAAGGATAACGGAGATCGCCGTTCCAAGGACAATAAAGGGCATTCTCTTTCCTATCCGGGTGTTGCATTTGTCTGATACGTTGCCGAAAAGGGGCAAAAGAAAGAGTGCGATGACATTGTCCATGGCCATTATCACCCCGGAAAGGGTGTCATTTAAGTGAAATGTATTCTTCAGAATAAGGGGGATGATGCTGTCGTACATCTGCCAAAACATGCAGATAGACATAAAGGCCAACCCCACAAGAAAAGTGCGTTTGTAATTCAGTTTCATTTCTTTCCTCCCCAAATAAAAACTCTAAAAAATATTATAACATAAAAATGTGAGTCAGTGGGGACGGTTCTTTTTGACTCATTTGTGGTATACTACTCTCATGTACGGAAAAGATTTTTGCAAAGTTTACAATGAATTCGGGTGGAACTACTACCCTGAAGTTTTTGGAGAAGAATTAAAGATCTGGCTTGACAAGAAGGGATTAACCCCGGGCAGGGCCTTAGATATAGGCTGTGGTACGGGTGTACTTTGCCGTATTTTAAAGGACATGGGGATTTCCACCACCGGTATTGATCTTTCGGAGGAAATGATAAAGATAGCCCGGGAGGCTAATCCTGCTATTACATTTTCGGTGGCTGACATGGTAACTTACGCTCCGGACTCCCCGGTGGACCTGGTTACCTGCACGGGAGATGCCTTAAACCACCTGCCGGACATTTCCCTGGTGGAAAAAATGTTTAAGAATGTCTACGGATACATTTCCCCGGGAGGAGTCTTTGTATTTGATATCCTTGACGGCCACGAAGGCAAAAGCGAAGAGCCCTTTGAGCTCTCGCCCATAGGTGAGACCCGGGTCGTTCTTCAGATCACAAAGGACGAAAAGGAGATCACCCTTCACGTGTCGGGATATAAAAATGACCGGCTGGAATTTGAAGAAAAAGTGGTCGAGAGGTACTACCATCCCGACCACATTATATCCGCCTTAAAAGACGCCGGTTTTAAAAATATTACCTGCGGTGACCGCTTAAACCCCGAAAGAGAGGGTCATGGCACTTCACTGTTTCTCACCGCAGAGAAATGAGCCACTGACTCCGTCCCCAAGGGTTCACTAATTACTTGAGAATCTCTCTACGATCTTCTGGATCTCTCCGGCATCAGCACGGTTGGTCTCAGCAGCCTTAGTGATATCATCCGCAGTTCTGGTGGTGAGATTATTCTTATCAACGATATTCTCAACACCGATCTCATTATTGGATGAAGCCTCGCTTACGATGCTTACATGACCGCTGATGCTGTTAACTGACTGAACAAACTTCTGAGTGGTGCTGCCGATATTACCGATAGCAGACTCGATCTCTTCAACAGCAGCCTCGTAATTCTGGGCAATAACCGAGAATTCAGCGAACTTGCCGGATACATCACCCTCAAGGAATCTGATAACTTCCTCGAAGCACTTCTTAACCTGCTCGATGGAGGAGTTGGCATCGGTACAGATCGCCTGGATATCTGCAACTGTCTTTGCCGATCCGTCAGCCAGCTTACCGATCTCACCTGCAACAACAGCAAATCCCTTTCCTAACTCTCCTGCTCTGGCTGCCTCGATGGAAGCATTCAGGGACAAGAGGTTGGTCTGGTCCGTAATATCAAGGATCTGGTTAGCCATCTCATTGATCTTCTCCAATGCGGACAGGTTCTCGATAGCCTGATCTATCTCTACCTTGGTTACCTGAATCTTGCGCTCATTTGCGGCTAAGGTATCATCAACCATCTGGCTCATCTGCTCGGCAGTCTCAATAAGGGCTGCACCCTTAGCCTTGCTTTCCTTAACGGAAGACTCGACCTCATTCATCATGTCGGTGATCTTCTTGATCTCGTCTGTCATTACGTTAATGGACTCATTTGTATTAATAATGGAGGCTGAAAGCTCTTCTGTGGTAGCTGCTCCGTCTTCGATAGAATCCAAGAGCTCCTTGGAAGTAATAGCCATGTTCTCGGAACTTCCGGAAAGTGAATCCGCACACTGTACCAGGGTATTAATAATGCCGTGTAAGGTCTCGGTAAGAGATACAAGGGCCTCGGAAATGAGTCCGATCTCGTCGCTTCTCTTGGCATAACTTACAACCTGCTGGTCAGTCTTAAGATTCAGATTCTTTAACTTATCAATAGCCCCTGCAACAACTGTAAGAGGTTTAGTCTTGATACCGATTACCAGCCATGAAATAACAAGGATCGCGATAAATGCAACAACGCAGATTATTATCAGGCTGGTGGTGGTAGCCTGTGACGTGGCGTATATCTCATCGGTTGAATCTCTAACCACCAGAAGCCATCCACGCTCCGGCAGGGCCTTATAGATAGCGAACTGGTTAACGCCCTTGGCATCCTTGTATTCTAACTGACCGCTCTCGCTTCCGGCAGAAGCCTTTGCCATAAGGTCAAGGTAGGTATTATCCGTAACCTCCTGACCCATAAGGCTCTCGTCAGAGTCAAAGATCATAACGTTTGTTTTAAGATTAATAAGTGAATATTCTGCATGCTCAAGTCCGTGGATCTTATCAGCATCCAGTTTCTCTTTCATGATAATAGCGGGAATTCCGCCGCCGGCAAATCCGATGGGAGTCTTGCCGTCATCTGCGTAAATAGCACAGTATAAGGAATTAACCAGGCTTCCGTCAGCAGGGGAAACCGTGATTCCGATATTATACAAGCCGCCCTCTGAATTAGTCATGGCATCCTGAAGTTCCTTGGCCTTATCTCCGGTTCTCATCTGCAACCCAACAGTCTTCGGGTTATTATGGGTAAGAACCAGACAATCCCAGGTATCTAAGTAACCCTGCCATCTGTCCATAGAATTAAAGTACTTCTCCGTGTAGCTCTGAGCTGCATTAAAGAGATCGCCCTTATCTCCCGGGGAAGCAAGAAGCCTCTTAAGATCACTGCTGTAGGTGAAGTTACGCAGGATCTGTTCCAGCTTATCCATATACTCATTAATAGTGCTGGTCTTGTTATCCAGTGAAGTCTTCATGGCATTAACCGCTGTCTGGTTAAGGTTATTCCTGACACCATTATTGGCAACAAGGAAAAGAACCACAAGACTTATGGCAACTACCAGAGCTATAATGGCCGTTATGGATGTGGACATTCTTTTATTCTTTTTCATTCCGCTTTTCCCTCCTAAAGTTATGTTACAAAGCAACTAATATTATAGCATTTTCCCCGCAATTATGACAATAGAGATTAAATTAAAAGTAAACAAAAAATGAACCGGTTTTTTGTATCACCGGTTCAAATATTCATCTATTCCATTTGCCATTCCCAGTACCATCTTCTGTCTGTAGGAGGGGTCTGCCATATTACGATCTTCTGCGGCATTAGACATAAATCCCATCTCTATTATGGTTACAGGCACCTGACACCAGTTAATCCCGCTCATGTTGTCTACCCGGCTGACGCCTAAGTTCTTAGCCCCGGTGGCTGCCACGAAGTTCTTCAAAACCGCCTGGGATAAGGCATAACTCTCATTATACAGATTAGCGTTAAAGGGGTTGTTTGCCGTCTGGCACATGGTGAGGGCTCCCTGTGATGAAGCTCCACCGCCATTGGCATGAATCCTTATAAATGCATCCGCGCCTGCATTATTGGCTACTGCTGCCCTTTCACTGTTACTGATATTAACGTTATTGGAGGTCCGGGTCATGATCACCTGATAGCCTCTGCTCTCCAGTTCCTTTTGAAGCATAAGGCCCACATCTAAGGTAAGCTGATATTCCGGAATACCTGTGGCTACTCCGGTGGTACCTCCCGTTACCTTGGCCTTGGTAGTTGAAGCCCCGGGTCCTATGGGCTCATGGGTGCTGTTGCCCCTTGATTGATGTCCCGGGTCAATGCATACAACAAATCCATCTCCCGAGTGGGTCCGCCTGCCGTTTTCCACCTTGGAGGGATCATCCGAAGTCAGAAACTTAGTTGAAATGTAACGGCTCTCGCCCCCGAAAAATATCTCGGTCCAGTCGCCGTGGTCAGCGATTTTTTTAACTTCTGTCCCTCTTGATAGTCTGCCTACCGCCTGGGAAGAACTGTCCTTTCCTTCACGAACATTGACATTATCCCCTGAAACCCACATGGTCTCCAGCTTTGACTGGTCTATAGACGTCCCGGCTGCTTCAGACTGAACCGAAGACGCAGCCGACGTGGGAGCCTTCCCGTTATTATTGCCACACCCTGTAAACAAAAGTGTGGCAATTAATATTCCTGTAAATATGGTTTTAAGTCTTTTCACTGCACTGTCCCCTTAGTCATGGGGTCTTTTCTATCCCCTGAATTATTATCTGCCTTATATCTGATAACCATCATGGTTATGTCATCAAACTGAGGAGCCTCTCCGGTGAAGTCGAAGACCACCCTCTTTACTATATGTCCGATCTCCTCTACCGGCTCATCATACAGGGCATTTAAAACCTCTAAGAGCCTATCCTCGCCAAAAAGCTCATTGTCAATATTGGTAGCCTCGGTAACACCGTCGGTATACAGGAAGAAAATATCACCCTTGGTAAGCTGGAACTCTCCCTGCTTATACTTAACCCCTTCCATGCCTGCTAACACCAGGCCAGGTCTGGTCCTGAAATAATCGTATGTTCCGTTATGACGGAGCACCGGGGGATTATGTCCTGCATTAACGTAGGTTACCACTCCCGTCTCAATATCTAATATACCCAGCCATACAGTAACAAACATACCGGCTTCATTAGTCTCGCAGAGACGGTTATTAGCCTCTGTCATAATCTCTGCAGGAGAAAGTCCCTGCTGGGCCAGGCCCTTTATATGAGTCTTGGCGGTCATCATAAACATAGCCGCAGGAACGCCCTTACCGGATACATCCGCTATAAGAAAGGCAAACTTGTTCCTTCCTATCATGAAGAAATCATAGAAGTCTCCGCCGACTTCCTTGGCGGTATCCATGCTGGCAAAAAGGTCAAATGTCTTACCCCGGACGAAATAGGGGAATACGTTAGGAAGCATGGAAAACTGAATGTTCTTGGCAACCTCTAAGTCCTGGGCCATCTTATTCTCCGCTTCGGAGATAAAGTCTTTTAACCGGTCAACGGTCTGATTAATACCGTCGGAAAGAGTAGCAAATTCTTTGCTGTCCCGAACGTCAACCACGGTGTCCAAGTCTCCTTCGGTAATCTTAGCCAGATCATCATTTATTCTGGTAACATCCAAAACAACCCGCTTGTTAAGAAGCCAGTAAATACCCACAAAAAGGGTGGCAAAGAGGATGATCTCCATGAAAATGATAACGTAAACCGACATATCACGCTCGATGATAACCTCATCTGCGAAATATACAGCCATAATGCCATAGCCCTCGGAATATCCCATCTTCACATATGCAGCCTTATCATTTACGGAGGATAAAATGGTACTTCCTGTTTCAAATTCTTCAACGGAAATGGTGATGCCCAAATCCTTTAACTCCTTGCCCTCATTACCGTTACCGTCGGAAACTATAACCCCCTGACGGTCACATATGCATACGAATCCGTGCTGACCTATATGACGGTTCCTTGTAATTCCCTGAACCTGGCGGTCGATATCCGTCTTAAATGATTCCAGGTCATGGCCAACCTGAACGAAGCGGCCGTCATTTATCATCGTGCCCGCATATTTGCGATACTGGCTGCTGTCGTAGGAAATAGGCTGGAGAGCCTGAACGTATTTATTACTACCTTTGAGTTTATTCATAAATTCCGTAGACTGTTCTCCGGAATACATATCAAATCCAAGAAAATCTTTATTTGTAGAACCTACAATGATACCGTCGGGACGGATAATGTTAATCTCAGCCACGTGGTTAATCTTGGCATATTCCCGAAGGTTATCGTCTGTGACTTCACCCCTGTCATTTATGACCCCTGCGATAATCTCCGTCAAAGTTAAAAGATTATTATCCGAGGCCATGCTTATATCATTCATAACGTCAGTGACGTTCATTTCCAAAGTCTTATCGGTGGAAGTCTCCGCCATCCTGGTCTGCAAAAACCAGATAAAACTTGTGATAATGGCAAAGGCAACAACCATGCACATAAGAAGCCATCTCTGGAATATACGGGAAATGTTCCTTCTGGTTTCACGCTCGTCAAAATCCTCTTTATTGATAATGCTTAAGACAACGGCAGAGATAAATACGGCGATTCCGTTTAAAGCCACCATGGGCACGGAGCATATCCTTACAAAGATAAAGGCTGTGGAGATGTCGTCCATATTGGTAAGGAAGATCATCAGCATATGGAATATCTCCACCACCGTGGCTACTACGTAAGACCAGAGCCAGTTGGGCCGCTTGTCATTAAGGATCTTCTTACGGACAATGGCACCTACGAATCCGGCGATAATGGTGGAAATGGTGCAGGCAGTACGGGTATACATTCCGGCGCCGAAATATACGGCAAACCATCTCTCGATCCCGCCGATAAGACCTGCTATGATACCTGCCGGAGCCCCAAAAAAGAAGCCGGCACAAAGAGGAGCAGCGTCTCTTACATTAACTGTCGCTCCTCCTACATTTATACCGAAATGGGTGGCAAGGCAGGCCAGGATACCGAAAATGATACCTACCCCGACCTGGCTTGCCGCATAATTCTTATCATCCAGATCTGTCTTTCTGAAGGTGATATCAATAATTATGGAAATAACTATGGGCAATGCCGCCATTATAACAAGGCTTACATAATCTATCATTTTATAACTCCCTGCCTAAGCCTACAATAAATCTTATATATTATCCTATAAACCTTTGTATGTGTCAATTATTCCTCTTTCCTGCTGATGGTCTCGGGAGGAAGATATTTAAGCAGGGTTTCCTCTAAAGACTTTCCGTTTACAGGCTTTGAGAGATAATCCGTAAATCCCTGAGCTACATATTTATCCTTAGCCCCCCGGATAGCATCTGCAGTAAGGCATATCACCGGGGTATCGGCATTCATACCGCCTTTTGCTGCACGGATGGTCTTCAAAGCCTCTGTGCCGTCCATATTGGGCATACGCTGGTCCATAAATATCAGATCGTATTTGTGTTCCGAAGAGAGAGCCACTGCCATCTCGCCGCTGTCAGCGGTGGTTACATTAACGGCGGTACGTTTCAGGAGCTTAACTGCCACTGTAAGATTCATCTTGGTGTCATCAACGATAAGTATGTGTGCCTCAGGAGCGTAGAGATGATCCTTCTTATCACCCTCGCTGTCATTTCTTTGGGCACTGTTATTGTAGTCACCCAGCGGAGTCTCATCTTCAATCTTCTGCCGCAGTTCAAAGTAAAAGACAGAGCCCTTGCCATAGGTGCTCTCTACCTTAAGCTCGCTGTTCATTAAAGACAACAGGTTAGTGGTTATGGACATTCCCAGTCCGGTACCCTCTATGTTACGGTTACGTACTTCATCAAGCCTCTCAAATGACTCAAAGAGACGATCCATATCGTTTTCACGGATACCGATACCCGTATCCTTAACTTCTACATAGAGAAGGATGAAGCCGTCCTTTCGGTCCTTTTCCTTCATGGTCAGACTGACGCTTCCTTCATGGGTATACTTCACCGCATTTGTAAGGAGGTTAACAACTACCTGACTTATACGGGAATCGTCGCCAAAGAGTCCCGAGGGTAACCCGGGATCTATATCCACGTTAAAGGTAAGGTCTTTGCCGTGAGCCCGCTCGGAGACGGAGTTCACCAGGTATGTGATGAGATCTGCAGTCCTGTAGCTTACGGGTATTATCTCCATCTTGCCTTCTTCAATCTTGGAAAAGTCCAGGATACTGTTGATAAGCTGGAGCAGATTCTTGCCGGAAGTCTCTATATTATGGGAGTATTCCCGGATATTATCGCTTTCCGACTCCCGAAGTATCATCTCGTTCATGCCCAGAATGGCATTAATAGGTGTCCTGATCTCATGGGACATATCGGCAAGGAAACCGGACTTGGCTTTATTGGCCTCGTCGGCAGACTGCTTCTCCAGTTTAAGGATCTGAGCCTCATATTCCTGTTTCCGGATACCTTCCCGCATCTCTGCCATCAAACGGTTGTGCATCTGTTCGTTCTTGTAGCCCAGGATATAGAAGACCGTTATCAACATGAAGACGATAACAGATACCAGAATGCTGACCAAAAGCTGTGCATTCAGATCCGAGAATAGTTCATTGTCACTTATGGCAATTACCACATGCATCTGTTCCAGTATAGAACTTACGAAAAAGGTATACTTTTCCCCGTTTACATCTATATTTAGAGTTCCTTTACCCTTCTTCAATATGGCATCCATGGTGTCCCGGCCCAGGGCATCTATAGCAGAAGTACCTATCAGGCTCTTATCCGGGTGGGCTACAAAGAAACCGTCATCATTAATGGTCATACCATAGCCCTTGCCGCTGATGCTGATGTTCTCGGTGGTTTTTTGTATGTAGTTGGCGAGTATATCAAGAGCCGCCACATTTTCGGTAGTCGACTTGGAATTTCGTCCTTTTTTTAACAGCCTGCACACCGTAATAACCATCTCTCCGGTCTGGGCATCCAGATAGGGCGGAAGCATTATGATCCTGCCCTTGGCCTCCACGGCCATTTTATACCAGATCCTCTCCGTAGGATTATAATCCGGAGGTGCGATCCAACCGGATCCGTCAGTATAAATGTTATCTATATAGCTGTAAATGCCGGTAAAGTTCTCATCAAAGGTTTTCTTACAGCTTTCTGTCTGATAGGTGATGTAATCACGGATCTCTTTGTCGGGAGCACCTATATCTAAGAGATAATCAATGGAATCGGCAGTTACCTGCAGGGTGGATAATGTGTCCAACAGGTAGTTGCCCAGGTCAGTGGCTACGATATTTGCCCTGTCCTCTCCCGAACTATACACATTATTAACTGAAGCCTCACGGATCAGGCCTGATGAATAGACTATGGAAAAGATCATTAAGGTCAGGGTAATGAGAACGGTAAATAAAAATCCGTATCGCCCGGCTCCCTTTCTCTCTCCCGTGGTCTCAACCTTCTCTACCTTCTCCTGCCGCAGGGCAATGATAAAGAGAAGTGCAGCGATAAGAATCACTATCATAAGGGATATAAAGAAAAGGATAACGGCAATAAACTGATAATCATCACTGCTGCCTGCCGATGAAGAGATGATGCTCTTCATCCATGAGGCAAGAATAAAGCCTCCTATACCGCCTCCGATGATAATAAACGCCGAAAGAAGCTGGAGAAGGAAATTCAATCTGTGATCAGTGTAATTCTTCGCCTCTAACAGACGGGCATCCGAAGCATTCCTGTGGAGCAGGGGCATTATCACCATTATGACGGAACTGATAATGTTAAAGACAAGGTAAATATTAACGGGCAGGGCCGTCATATCATAGCAGGATGCAGTCCACATTCCGTACTCCGAGAGGATATATAAGAAAACCACTGTATGAAAAGCGGGAAACCTCTTACGATCTTTGTGCTTAACATGGTAAATGACGGATTGCAGACAGACGCAGGCTATTATGGTGGTGGAAAACACCTGTATAATATTGTTGATTATGCCTCCGAAGGAGATATAAAGCACGAAGAGGCAGACTGTAAATGGAACAGGAAGAAAAATAAGAGGATGGAAATACTTCTTAACCTCCGGGTCCTGCATCTTGCGGACTGCCAGTATCAAAAAGATAAAACCCATACTCCAGCCGAAGTAAGCCATAAACTCGGACACTTCCGGGTATTCACTGATTATGATACAATATATGGTCCAGTAATAATCACTTAAGATGTGCGCAAGAAAGAAAGCGGTTACGTAAAGCCTGCTGCGTGCCGGTTTCTCAATGTAACCGAACAAACTGATTAGCAAACCCATAACAGCTGCGAGAGTCATAGCTACATCGCATATCAGCTCAAAACTCATGGAATGACCCTCCGAGGACCGGGTTATATATGACAGGGGGACTGTCCCCCTGTCAGGTTTTTTATGACAAGGGGACTGTCCCCCTGTCAGGTTTTTTTATAATTTAACTGTCTTTGGTGCATCGGTAAATGATGCAAATGTAGCCGTAGCATCCTCAAAATAGAGAACCTCGGTGTTATCATCATCCTCTGAGTAACGGTCTCTTAAGTTAGGATACTTGTCCAGCATATCCTTCTTAGCTTCTCTGCGGTCGTCTCTTACCAGCTTGCCGGCTACACGGAGCCACTGCTGTCCGTTAAAGCAGCAGATCTCTGCCTTAGGGTTAGCCTGGATCTGCTTAGAGCAGTCCTTGTTCTTTCCTGTCTGGATATAGAGCTTACCCTCAAAAATGTTAATGGTTCCGAAGGGACGAACTCTGGGCTGGTCTCCTTCAACCGTTGCCAGATAATAAACCTTACAATTCTTAATAAAATCAAATACTTCCTGCATATCTTCTCCTCCTTAAATACAATTAGTAATAACAAAGGAATTATACCATAATCCTTTGTCTTTGTCATTTTTTTTGCAAAGAGTAAATGCTTTCCTATCCCCAAAGCTTCTTGCACAGGGTCAGTTCAACATGTCCGTCCTCTATAATGAGATTATGGGTCCCTGCCATCTGGGCGATAAGGAGCAGCTGACTTGACTTACCGGCGTCCGCAGACCCTGCCAGTTCCCAGTAAAGGTCCTCTAAGCCCTCATTTCTGGGTTCCTCAAAGAACTCCTCTATCTTTCTGATCTCGTGCTCATTCTCCGGAGCAAAGTCGCTCTTAAAGGTAATGGTCACATTTCTCCCGTCGGTATTAACCCGTGTGGTAATGTCCGTAGCTCCGTTATTAATAAAGTATACGGTTAATTCCTCAACTATCTTACCTATTTTCCTCTCTTCATTATCCATGTTCTTACCCTCTTTCTTAAATTCCGGGCTTTAGCTGCCGGAGTATTCTCCTTGGGCTCCCCAGCTTCCTGTCTTTCCTTTTCTTCTTTTTCTTCTTTCTCCGCCATAATAAGCCCCGCCAGCTTAAGCTGCTGTTTGAAGCTTTCCATGGTGGGTACCATGACAATGGCCACCCAGCCGCAGGAGAAACCGTTATTATACAGATTCAGACCTCCGTAAAGGGCTCCCGTAGACATAACCACCACGCTGTGAAGCATCCCCGCCACGACTCCGGCTATGGGGCCGTATTGTCCAGCTATAGGGGCTAAACCCACGGAAAAGAGGGCGGCTATTATTACTGCGTAGGACCCGTAGAAATGGATGGTAAAAAAGGTCGACAGCCACACCCCCACAAGGACGGGAATATAATTTCGCAAATGAGCTCCGAAGGCCCCAACCCCGAAGACTGTAATGATACCTCCCAGTATAGGTCCCGACAGGTCACCCCCTGCCAGGAGAACGTATGATTCCGCCGCGATTCCCAGTAAGCCCATACTCATAAGGGTGGCTCCTGCCCCTTCCATAAGTATATAGTCGGCTACCGCACGACCGGGATGTACAAAGATCCCCTTAATGGCCGAGGGCTTCCACCCGGTAAGCCAGATTCCGTATATAATGGCAATAATAAAATAAATGTACAGTCCTATAAGGATCCCGGGATGACGGCCGTATTTCCAAATAAGCACCTGATTTACCGGCAGGCCGAAGGCCTTCAGGATAGAGTGAAGAACAAAGGCAATTATACCTCCGGCAAATCCCACGTTAAAGAGGCTGTATCCCATATGGCCCGCAGCTGTATGGGAGGCGATGGCCGGAGTGATCATACCTATTATTATTCCCGTGGCAACGGCCAGCGTAACATTCACGTACACGTTGAAAGGCAGAATGTAGCATAACTCACTTACAAAGGGGGCCAGACAGGCGGCAAAGAAGCCTGTGTAAATGTATCTGGCAAATCTCTGCCGGTGGAGTTTGGCATGAATCCATGTGCCGAAAAGAATAGGCAGGATGTTGACGGGATTCTTTCCCCAGAAGGCAAATCCCACATTCATAAAGATGGCCATCAAGGTAAGTCCCGTAAAGGGAATCTCGGAAAGTTCCACCATGCCCACCGCAATAACAAGCATAACTCCGGCGTTAAAGAAAGCCGCCCCGAAGCCTGCCAGTTCAAAATAATCCGTTATGAGGATATCTCTCGAGGTAAGGATGGTGTAGAACCCGGAAAAAACATCCTCAGCCGTGTCAAAGAGAAATGCTGCCACAAAGAGCAGTGCTGCAGTAAAGAAGCAAAAGAACCGCAGTTCTCTGCCCTTAAGATTGTTCTTGTCCATTAATGAATATCCTTAATTATTTCTTTAAGGGGTACCCCCGCCTTTTCAGCCAACTTCTTGGCGCTCTCATACTCGGGATAAACATAGTCCTTCCCCTTATGAGTCGCTACCTTAACCTCCACTTCCCCGTAGGGAGTCTCTCTTTTTTCTTCCCTGCGGTCCAGCACGGTCCGTTCCATCCGGACCCTTCTGATGCCTATGGTGGTGGTCTCCTTGAAAATGATGTCCTCCATGGCTGAAACCAGATCCTTCGTAACTATAACCGACAAAAGATAGGCCGGCCTGTTTTTCTTCATGAAGATGGGAGAAAAGTAGGCGTCCCTGGCTCCGGCCTCTAAGAGCCGCTCCATAACGTATCCCAGAACCTCCCCGGAAGAATCGTCCACATTGGTCTCCAGCTTGTAGATAACATCTTCCCGGGAGTCTTCCTTTGTCTTATCTTCTATGATCATGGCCCGCAGAATGGAGGGAATCTCATACTCCCTCTTTCCGGACCCGTATCCGCATTTCTTAACCTCAAACTCTGCAGGCAGGGTCTTTGCAGTCATAACCGCCGCCGCAAATGCCGCTCCCGTGGGAGTAACAAGCTCACCTGCACGATCCGTGTCTGCCAGGGTAAGACCGTGCTTCCGGACAATATTTAAAACCGCCGGCACCGGAATGGGAAGTATCCCGTGCTGAGTACGAACCGTACCCCTTCCTTCACAGATCTTGGGAATAATAACCTCCCCAATACCCAGATTATCAAAGCATACCGAGGCAGCTACTATGTCCGCTATGGAGTCTAAAGCTCCCACTTCATGAAAATGCACTTCTTCCAGAATGGTGGCGTGAGCCTTGGCCTCCGCCTCACCCAGTATCCTAAAGGTCTTCTTGGCAAGGCTTCTCGCCCCGGCCGTCATCTCAAGACCATCTATTATCTCTTCTACATCTTTTAACCTTCTGTGTTCATGGCGGTGGTGTTCGTGGTTGTGATGGTCCTCCTCCTTAACATGTCCGTACAGGTAGTCCATATCATGATCATGATTATCATGTTCGGCATCCAGTACCACATCGAAATCACAGCAATCTATCCCGGCCCTTATCTTACGGCCGATCCTTATCTCAATACCTTCCTCAGGCAGGCCGGACAGACATTTAAGCAGCACCTCTTTATCTGCTCCCAGATCAAGAAGCGCCCCCACTATCATATCCCCGCTGATCCCGGTCTCACACTGCAGGTAAAGTGTCTTCATACCTAATCTCCTTTAATTGTTTAATCCTTAAAAAAGGAGACAGAGAACTTAACTCTGTCTCCTAACCTACATTATAACACAGAATCTGCCATCCTTCTACTGATTCTGAATATCACTAACCTCAACCTCGAAGTAGCTGATAGCCGATGCCAGATCCTCAGCCAGTGTCTGCAGCCTTGCAGCAGAATCACTGATAAGTGAGAAGGTAGCATTCAGCTCTTCCATAGAAGCATTGGTCTCCTGAGTAGAAGCCGCATTCTCTTCGGAAATAGCAGAAAGGTCTGCGATAATCTCAGTAAGAGAATTTCTTGCAGCATTAAGACCGGAAACTCTCTGGGAGATATCCTGAGATGTAGTCTTAACGCTGTTAACATTATCGGACATAACCATCATGGTATTTCTTGTGGAATCAAGCTGCTCTTCCTGAACGGTGAAGCTCTTGTTCAACTTATCAAGCACGATAACGGATGAAGCTGAATCCGAAAGAAGCTGCTCAACAATGGCACGGATCTCTCCGGCACTTTCGTTAGACTGGTCAGCCAGCTGCCTGATCTCATCCGCAACAACGGCAAATCCCTTACCTGCCTCACCGGCTCTTGCAGCCTCAATGGAGGCATTAAGTGAGAGGAGGTTGGTTCTTGAAGCGATATCAGTAATAGCTTCCGTAAACTGAGAAATGGACTTGGCTGATGCATTGGTGGAATTAATGGTATCACCGATCTCCTTAACGGACATGGTAACTTCCTCATTCTGGCGAACCAGACTGTTAAGTGAATTCATGGCCTGCTCGCAAGCCTCTATCATCTGCTCTGCATTCTTGTCCATCTCGCCAACTGCGTCGGTAATAACGTCAATATTCTTACCGATATCGTCTGTATTGGTAACGGCGCTTTCTACGCTGCCCGCCTGGGATACAGCACCCTTGGAGATATCTTCAACAGCCTGTGTAACCTGGCCTGATGCCATGGTTGCCTGTGAAGAGCTTTCAGCCAGGTCGGCAGATGTATTTGAAAGTTCCTGAGACATATCCCTGCTGGTGCTCATAACCTCATGAAGCTTAGCCGTAAGCATCTTGGCAGACTTAGTGATCTTTCCGATATCATCATTTCCGATGGCATCATCACCCGGATACTTCTTGGTAAGGTCACCCTTTGCAAGTTCATCCAAATCTCCGGTAACAGCAGCGATACCCTTACGGATACCCTTTATTACGCTGACTACTATGATGGCCAGGATAAGGATAAGTACTCCGAATATAGCTGAGATAACTATGATCTTCATCTGGTATGATTTAACCAGCTCGGCCTTCTCCTTATCAGCCCAGGCTTCTGTAATCTCCTGCATGTCATTTATGGAATCTCTGGCGGTGCTGAAAGTTCCGTGCCATGCTTCCCAGTCACCGGTATTTGCCTTCAGGTCAAATGATGCTTCCCATGCAGCCATACCCTCTTCAAATTCCTTGGCGCACTGCTCAAAACTCTTTCCGTCTGCGCTTTTTAACTCTTTAAATAATAAGTTGTCACCTTTAGCTACGTTTATAGCCTTACCAACCTTGTCATAAACCTGCTGTTTATTTTCATCAAAATCAGTCCAGTTACCGTCCAGCATGGAAGCTGCAAACTCCGGAGGAGCAGCGGTAAAACCGTTTTTGAAATCATAGTACTGCATAGATGCTACCATTGCCTGGTAGAAGTCTCTGTCCGCATTAACCAGATTACTGTTAACATTATAAAGGATGTCATAGTAAACCTTGGTCAGATCGGCTTCTGTCTGGTTGATCTGAATACCCATGAATACAACGGACACTACCAGTGCAATAGCCAGTGGCAGTGAACAGATGATCAGTTTAGCACGGACACTAACATTTTTTAGCAGATTCATACATACTCCTCCTGTGTTGTGTGAATATTTTTATTTCGTAAATTTGTTCAATATTATACTGTTTTTTTACAATTAGTCAATTATTTAGACATGATCTGTATCAAAAAATAAAAATCCGGTACTTCTCAGAAAATACCGGACTTTTTGTATATACAATTATTATTCCTTTATAGCTAATCTGTTGATCTGGGTGGCCATATAACCCGCCCCAAAACCGTTGTCAATATTGACTACCGCCACTCCGTTGGCACAGGTATTGATCATGGTAAGAAGGGCAGATACCCCTCCGAAACTGGCTCCGTATCCCACAGAGGTGGGAACTGCTATAACAGGGCAGGACACCAGTCCCCCTATTACGCTGGCAAGGGCTCCTTCCATGCCTGCCACCGCTACGATGCAGTTGGCTTTCGAAAGGACTTCCGCCTTGGAAATGAGCCTGTGGATCCCGCTGACTCCCACGTCAAAAACCCTTTCCACATAGGTTCCGAAGTATTCCGCCACCTGGGCAGCCTCCTGGGCCACGGGAATATCCGCAGTCCCGGCGCAGCACACAGCAACATTGCCCTTAAGCTCCCGCTTATCCTTGCCTACGCTTATTATCCTGGATATGGGATCATATTCCACCCCGGAGATATGACCTTTAAGAAGTTCAAACTGATCCGGTGTAGCCCTGGTTCCAAGGGCCCTTCCGTCCTCTTCCACCAGCCGCTTAAAGATAGCCAGAAGATGGTCATCAGCCTTACCCTGGCAGTAAACCACTTCAGGGAACCCACTCCTTAACTTCCGCTGGGTGTCTACCTTGGCAAAGCCCATTTCCACAAAGGGTTCCACCTTAAGAAGGGCTTCTGCCTCTTCTATGGTCATCTCCCCCTTTTGCACTTTATTTAAAATATTTTTTACTTCATTCATATCATTCTATCCCCTTCTGCCTCTGGAAGAAGGCATCCACCTCGGCGATAATGGTCTCCTTGGGAAGTGATTTAAGAAGGTATCCCGCAGGCTTTAACGCCAGCACGCTTTTAACACTGGCCTCATCACTTTTTCCCGTAAGGAAGATCACGGGAACATCACCGTTATCCGTATCATTTCTTATCATCTCAAGGAACTGGGCTCCGGTGCATACCGGCATCTCATAATCCAAAAGTATAAGGTCAGGCCTCTCCTTTGCCAGAAATGTAATGGCATTAAGGGCGGAGTTAACGGGAGTAACCCGGTATTTGTCCCCCAGCCATTCCTTAATGGTGGTGAGCATGGTTCCGGAATCATCCACCACTAATATGTGCTTCTTGTTAAAGTGAGCCTCCACATCAGCTACGCTGCCCATGATCTCTTCCGTAAGCTGGTTAGCATTAATGGGCCGGTAGAATTCACCCTTTACCACACCCTTAAACAATTCCTCCTTTACTGTAGCGACATCTTCCTTGTGTCCCAGTAAATAGAGGGCATGATCGTTATCCATGCAAAGGTCCCGGAGGTAGGTGCATCCCATACGGTCTAAGGAAGAAAGATCATCGATATAAAGGTAGACAACTCCCTGTATGTCATCCTTAATGGCCTCTAAGTCCTTAACCTTCAGGGGAGAAAACATGCAGTCGACCCCCTCATTCTTAAGGTTTTTTAATATGGATTTGATGATAAAGGATTCCCTATCAGAAACAAATACTATCCTTCTTAATTCCTTAGACTTCATAAACTACCTCCCAAGAAACTCACTGATGGCAGAAAGGATCCCGTCCCTGTCCACCTCAGCCATCCTTTCTCTTATTCTATCATAAAAAGGTTTAAAATCATCAGGCATCTTATAATCCGACAAAGAATCGAATATATCCTTTGCGGTGTCGTAATCAAAGGCTTCCAAAACCTCACTCATATCCGATAAGGCGCCCTTAAGATCCTCCTCTTCAATAAGGGGTCTATCATCATCCTCGCCCTCCGGAGCATATATCTTGTGGAACTCCTTATAATACCTCTCATACTCCGTCATGATATGGTCATGACCCTTTTCAATGGTTTCAATATCCCCTGCTTTACCCGCAAGTTCCAGTTCCAGGGCTTTTTCGGAGAATTCATTTGCCCCTAAAAGTCTGGCTGTACTCTTTAAAGCATGAACCTGGATGGTATAGTTCTCTATATCCCCGGAGACATAATAATTCTTGATCATTTCCCTGCGGGATTCAGCGGTATCGTGGAAGTTCTTACATACCGTAAGGTATACTTCCTCTCCTCCTGCTGCCGCGATCCCGGCATCAAGATCGATCCCTTCTATACGGCCTATGAGACCCAATTCCCCTTCCGGCTCAGAGGTCTCTTCCTCATCATCTTCGAAATCCCTTTCATCCACCTTTTCTATCTTCTCCTCAGGCAGATATTTAAGGAGCATGGCTTCAAGCGCGTCACCGTCCACGGGTTTGGAGAGGTAGTCATTGTAACCCATCTCTAAGTACTCTTCCTTAGCCCCCTTAACGGCATTGGCAGTAAGGACGATAATGGGAGTGCCCTCATTTACCGGGGCCGAAGCCCTGATCTCTCTCATGGTGTCTTCTCCGCTCATCTCAGGCATCATGGAATCCAGGAATATAATATCATATTTTTTATCCTGTGCGGCTGCTATGGCCTCTCTTCCGCATGAGGCTGTATCTACCTGAATCCGGACACGCTTAAGAAGACTGGTGATAACGATAAGGTTCATTTCCACGTCATCTGTTACCAGGATCAAACCATCGGGAGCATGGAAGCTCTCATGGGCAGAAACTCCCATATCCTCTACGTCTCTGGCCTCAAAATCTCCTAAGGCTTCCGAGTCCACAACCTTCTGGCGTATGGAACAGGCGAATTCACTTCCCTCCCCGTATACGCTGGATACTTCCAGGCGGCTGCCCATTTTATCCAGGAGGTTCTTGGTAATGCTCATTCCAAGACCCGTACCTTCTATCTTCTTATTTCTGGACTCCTCGATACGTTCATAGGGAGAGAAGAGCTTATCTATATCTTCTTGTTTTATACCTATACCCGTATCTCTCACAGCTATATCGAGGAAGATCTCCTCATCAGACTCTTTGCGGTAATTCATGGCGAAGGTAACGCTGCCCTTCTCCGTATACTTCACCGCGTTATTCAAAATATTCAGGATGATCTGCCCTATACGGACGTCATCTCCGTAAAGCTTACAGGGAATCTCCCGGTTAATCTCGGTGTAGAACTCCAGATGTTTGCTCTCTGCTTTTGGCTTAACCATCTTAATCAGACCGTTTATCAAGGTTCCCAGGTCATACTCACCCAACACCAGCTCCAGCTTCCCTGATTCTATCTTTGAAAAATCAAGGATATCATTTATCAGGGCAAGAAGGGTATTGCTGGCATTATGGATATCCATGGCATATTTTTTAATGGACTTCTCCCTGGACTCACGAAGGATCATGGTGTCCATACCTATTATGGCATTAATGGGTGTCCTTATCTCATGGGACATATTTGCCAGGAATTCGGATTTGGTCTTATTGGCGGAAGCCTCGGATTCCAGAGCCTGCTGAAGGGCGTCAGCCTTCTCACGTTCCAGTTTGGCAACAACCCGCTCATGGGTCTTCTTTTCCTTGATATTGGAGTAATAAGCTCCTCCGGAAATGATGGTTATTACCATGAATATTATAAGAAGAGAAGCTATTGTGTAAAAATATATGAGAAAACCAGGGGTTTCGTATACTTCACTTTCTTTTACAAAGGTATAGGTCTTGGTAAAATATACTTCCCGGCTCCTACCTTCTATCTCCACCTCAAATCTGTGTTCGCCGTGGGTCAGGTTGTTATAGGTTATCCAGCCCAAGTCCCCGTCATTTATCTTTACCATGGAGGATTCCTCTCCCTCCATCCGATATCTTACTCCCGGGGTCTGAGATGTAAAATTGGCAAGCTCTAAGAGAATATCAACCTTTTTAACACCCTGGGGGATCACTATGGGAGCATCATCCGTTATATCCTTTGATACTCCGTCATATCTTACCATGGTGATCTTGGCCTTAAAATCCTTTACTTCGGCCTCATAATGGTTCATATCAATACTGTAAAGTCCGCTGTTGGTGCAGATGTAGAGGATATCTCCTTCATCGGTGTGATTCCATGAATTACTGGTAATATCTCCGTATAACCCGGATTTTACATCCAGAAGGCGGTATAATTCCTTGCCCCGCTCGTCAAAGACGTTATCGTATTCCAGGACATATATTCCTGCCCCACTTAAGAAGAAAACCTTATCTCCGGACTGCCAGAGGTCATAATTGTTAAAATAGGGTACTCCCGGAAGGCGGGATACCTTATAGTCCGCATCCATGTAACATACGCCGCTTCCCGTAAGAACAAATATACCCTCCCCCTTTTCGTCCTTAACCATTCGAAGGATCACGTCCGAATAGAGTCCGTCCTTTTTGGTAATATACTTTTCAGGCTTCATGTCCTTAAGGACAACTATACCCTCTCCGTCGGTTCCTGCAAGTATGGTATCGTCGTTAATTTCAAGAACATTTAAAATAGCCGCTGCGGTAAAACTGCTGTCTAAGGGAATGGAAGACTTAATCTCTCCCTTTTCCAGAAACATGAGAGCCTTCTCATCAGCCGCCACTATACTGCCCGAAGGGCCCTTGGATACAAACCTGGTCTTCATCCCTGCTTCTCCCGGCTGGATGTAATTCGTTACCTTGCCCTCTTTATCGATCTTCATCAGACCCCGGCTGAAGGTGGCGGCCAGGAGATTACCTTCCTCATCTTCCGCGAAGGAACGTATCCTCATTCCCTTCATGCCTTCAGTCGCTTCATTTTCAACGTATTTGAAGTTCTTTACATCAAGTATTACAAGGCCGTTGTCCGTTCCTACATATAATAAATCCTGCCAGGGGAATACGGCATTAACCACAGCCGACTCAGCATTGCACAGGCTGAAAAGATCCGTGAAACTGGAGATGGAGAGTTCAAGAAGGCCTCTTCTGGAGGAAGTAAACCAGAGATTGCCCTGATAATCCTTAAATATGCTGTCAACGGAATTATCAAAGCTTCCCGTATTGATCCTTACTATCTTCCCTTCAGCATCAAAATAACCCACACCGGTATCCGATGCCACAAAGGCATATCCGTCCTCTCTGAAGAATATATCATTCACGGTCATAAAGCCGCTTACAGGAATAGTACGGTCCAGGGTGAGTTTTCCTTCCTTCAGATCATAGACATCTATTCTTTCTTTATCAGAGCCCACATAGAGCTTATCTTCCGGACCAAATCTTACACAACTGGCGATACCTTCCGTGCTGTTGCCGGTCCCCTTTATAAGTCCCTGATAGAATATGGTAAATGAACCGCTGCTGTTTAAGGCGATGACATGTCCTTTTCCGTCTTCCGCCAGCTGCTTAACATTTCCTATGGTGGTTATGGAGGTTTTAATATTTATCTTTCCGTCGGTGTATTCTGCTATTGCCAGGCCTCCGGTGGTACCGAAATACATATTGCCCTCGGTATCGGCTATGATATCCTTAACGGCATCTGAAGGAAGGCCCCTCGCTACATCCGCCGTGGTATAGGTCATATTGATATCCATAACGCTGACTCCCGCCCCGTTGGTTCCTACCCAGAGCCGGTCATCTTTATCGGTATAAAGGGTGTTAATGGATCGGATCTCATCCAGATTCTCCAATAAGACGAACTTGGAACCGTTAAACCTGTACAGGCCGCCGTAGGTCGCAACCCACATGTTACCGTCCGCCGTCTGTTCTATATCATTGGCGCAGCCTCCTATAAGGCCGTTCTCCCCGTTATATATCTTTTTAGTAAACTGAAGTTCTGCAGCCTTTGCTTCCTTTGCGGGAATAAGGGGTGTTGCAAGGGAAAAGGCCATAATAAGAGCCATAAGGACCGGGGTTTTTTTTTGCAGTTTTCCCGAAAGAAAGACTGCCTCGGCCATGCAGATGAGAAATCCCACCAGTATATCTGCAAAGCAGATAAAAACAGCTGCTATAAATAATGCGATTACCCCGGGGATCCCCCCCAGTGACAAATACTCTATAAGGGCATCGGGATAAGACATGCCGGTCTTTCCCGAAAAGAGTACCAGGTTCAGAAGAGTAGCTACTACTGCCTTAGACACGCAAAGCGGCAGAGTTACCGCCAGGGTGGAGGCTACCTTTCCGATATAATTAAAGGTCTCAAGGAACCATCCGGATACTACCGCAAGGGAAATATCGGCGATAATGAACCACCAGTCCCGGGGAGCGAAGAATCCCGTAATGGCGCCGCTTATTATGGCAACGGCTATGCCGGAGAGGGCTGAGCCGTAGAAACTCTTAGACTCTACCGTGCCTATGATGTCTTCGTCATCAAGGGATTTGTCAAAGCTGTGGTAGGTGGAATATAAGATACCGGTGGCGTTAAGATACGCGGGCAGATTAAGGCAGATGGCGATGGCCCGCCCAACGAGATTCAGGATAACTCCTACCGCTATGATCTTAATCTGTCTTCCCTTATTGTTCATACTACTCCCCCGGTTGTTTGTGTTATTTATTCTAGTTACGCTCCATCGTCCTCTACTTATTGTGAATATTAGTTATGTCTTCAGTTGTTCCGCCGCCGTCATCATCCGGAGCTCGGAATTCTCCCCTGGCAACCAACCGGAGAAAGGCATCAACTACATCGGATGTGAGCTGAGTGCCGGATACATCCGTGATAATGGACACCGCCTTATCAAAATTCATCCTCTTTCTGTAAGGACGATCGGAATACATGGCATCGAAGCAGTCTGCCACTGCGATGATCTGAGCAACACGGGGAATCTCATCCCCCTTAACCCCTCTGGGATATCCCTTGCCGTCAGGACGCTCATGATGAGCTCCGGCTCCCGTGGCAAGTTCCGGCATAACGGATATGTTCTTTAAGGCATCGTAACCCATGGTGGTATGGGACTGGATAATGTGGAATTCCTCGTCCGTTAACTTACCCTGCTTGTTAAGTACCTCTTCCGGAACACCGATCTTCCCGATATCGTGCATCAGGGCGATATTATAATACTTCTCCACTGTCTCCTCGTCATAGCCCAGTTCCCTGGTAAGCATAGCCGTATAATCAGCCACACGGGAGGAATGACCGTTGGTGTATTTATCCTTCATATCTATGGTCTTTGCAAATGCGGTAACTATCTCTCTGATAAGTTTCTTGTTCTCAGCAGCCTTCTTCTCATATGCCTTGGTCTTGTACCTGATATAGGCTCCTGCTGCCAGACCCACAATGGCAAGGATAAGTACAAATACAAGGACATAGAACAATACTGTCTCGGTGAAAGCCTTCTCTTTAACAATGCGGACTTGCATCTCGTTGCTTCCCTTGCCGTGCTCATCCTGTATCTGCATAACGAAGGAGTACTCTCCCCCCTTAAGATTGGTGTAATCCACGGGAGTAAGCTCGCTTCTTCTTAAGTTCGTGGCAACGTCGGTTAAGCCCTTCAGGTAGTATGATACCCGGGGATTAACCAGAGAATAGGTGTATACGTAGGGGTAGACTGTTACCTTGTGGATGTCAGCGGGCAGAGTGATCACCCCGGAGTCGTCCGGATAGTAGCGTTTGCCGTCTCCCTCTATGTAGGGCACCGACATCTTCAGCTTGGCCACATCTTCAAAGGGCTTTTCTATGTTAACCTTGGCAATGCCGGTGGTTCCGGAGATATAAAGGTCTCCGTCGGATGTCAGCTCGCTGTAGGAGTTAGCCGTAGCGATACAGGGAAGACCGTTGTCAGCCCCGTAAAACACGGGAGATATCTCCCCATTGGCCACCAGCTCATCGGCAGAAACCACATAGACTCCGTTACTGCTTAAGATCCACATCTTGCCCTCCTTATTCTCATACATGTCGAAGTTGTTGGAATAAGGGAATTTGGCTATAGTGGTTACCTTATAATCGTCATTCATGTAAGCGATGGAATTGCTGGTAACTATCCAGAAAAGCTTACGGGCCGAATCGCGCTTCAGTCTCATAACCACTTCCGAAGACAGACCGTCTTCTATGCCTACATGAACTACCTTATTTTTCTCAATAACATAGATACCGTCACCGTCGGTACCGATGACTATATCCTCATTATCCCCCTCAACACAGGTAAGGATCTCGGTTTCATTTATCCCGGAGGATTTGTTGTATATACCCGTAACCTTGTCTCCGTCGGTTAAAGTAAGGCCGCCGGAGCAGACTATCATGTAAGTGCCGTCTTTCCTTTCAACTATGGTCCTTACACGCTCCGACGGAAGGCCGTCCTCCTTGCCGAAACGAACCAGCTTCTCCCCGTCGTAGCGAAGCAGAGAAGTATCCCCGTAAGTGGATATCCAGATACGGTTTTTACTGTCACGGACAATAGACCTGATATTAACGTTTTCAAGCATCTTGATCAGGTCGGTTTTACCTAAGTCCTTGCCGGCGGTATCGGTATAATGCTCCACCGGGATGGAGGATATAAGACCGTTATCATCAGTAACCATGAGTCCGGTATTCTTGCATCCTATAAAAAGTTTCCCGTTAAAGAGGCAGGTGCTGTTAACCACAGCTACTGGGATGTGATATTTATCGAATACATCCATGAACTGATTGGGAACGATCTTCATAACACCCTGCTTGGAGGATACGAACCAAAGATTGCCCTGATAGTCCCGGATACCGTTCTCTATGGAGCTGTTAAAGGGGATGCCCTCCAGCTTGTTAAAGGTTCCGTTCTCCAGGTATCCTATTCCGTTATCGGCGCAGACCCAGAGCTGGCTGTCAAAAAGCTGTATGGAATTAATGTATCCCAGAGGAGATACGTCTATGGATTCGGGAAGAAGCATGCCGTTATCCAGTCTTCCCCTATAGATCTTGGATCCGGTGGTTCCTATGTATATCCTGCCCCTTTGATGGGGATCCGGATAGATGGAGTATATTCCTTCCAATCCCAGCTTGGTCCCGTCATAGTAGCCGGTGAGTTTCTCTCCCTCTATGGTAAAGATGGCTCCGTCCCTGGTAACACCGTAAATGATGCCGTCCTTTCCTGCGAATATCTTCATGATATACACATTATTTATCTGGGATGCGTCTATGGGGCGCATATTTAACTCTTTATCAATGATGGCCATTCCCTGTGTAGTGGCGATGTAGATATTACCCTCTTTATCTTCCACAATGGATCTTACGGAGAGAGATTTCAGGCCGTTGGACTTGTTGTAGCACCTTAAACTCCCCTTCTCCATGAGAAAGACACCGCTGTCGTTGGTTCCGATCCACAGCCTGTCTTTACTGTCAGCAAACAGGCTCACCACGCTGGCTATACCCGTTGTGGAATCGATTCTCTCGAAAGTATTACCGTCGTATCTGATAAGACCTGAGTAGCTTCCTATCCAGATAAAGCCGTCACTGGTCTGGGTTATGGCGTTAGCCTCAGATGTGGGCAGTCCGTTGGAATTATCGTATAAAACTTCGGAATAGCCGCTGCCCTTTCCGGAGAAATCCACGGACAATCCCAGCTCCGAGTCAGTCTGTGCCGGCTCCGCATTTGCATATGAAAAAATGGCCGCTGACAGTCCCGTTGCCGCAAGAATAACGGCCAGGACCAGTGCCAAGCCTTTTTTTAATCTATCCTTCTTTTTAGCCTTTTCTCGTTTCATATTTCCCCAAAGTCCCCTTTTTGCATTTTTCTTATTATACCACTAACTGCCCGGCTTCAAAACTTTTTCTTTCTATTAAAAATTACAAAAAACTCCTTGTGCCCGATTGAAATTTTCTGAAAAAGGTGTATACTATATCTTAGGAAACTATCGTGAAAAGTGAAAGTCAACCGGTTATTTTTGTGGAGGCGACATATTATGAATATCAATGTAAATCAACTTTTCGGTAAAACAGATGGTGTATCAGGGATGGTAAGCGATTATAACTCGATCAAAAACGGCAGCTACGGCAAGCTGATGAAGTCCTATTACAAGGGTCAGGCGGGCAGCACCAATGCAGCCGGCAAGTCTGATAAATCAAACAGGAATAACACCTTGGACAAGATTATGGCGGATCGAAAGAACCCCACTTTATCCAAGGAAGCTACTGCAGCCAATGCCAAACTCAATTCCTCGTTAAAGACTTTAACTACTGCACTCTCTGCCCTTCAGAGCAAGGACACATATAAGAATAAAGCAGCAAACAAGAACACCGCTGCTGATAAGAACGAGAATAACGCCAATAATTCTCTTGCAAAGAGATCCTTAAAGGACTTCGTATCCTCTTATAACGATGCAGTTAAGTCTTCCAAGAAATCCACCATGAACAACATTTCCAAGAATGTTGCCAACATGATGAAGGCTGCCAAGGAGAACGAAGACAAGTTCAAAGAACTGGGAGTTAACATTAACAGAGACGGCACTTTAACCGTTAATGAGGATAAGCTTAATTCCGCTGACGACGAGAGGATCGCCGAGCTTTTCGACGGTGATAAGGCAATGAGCTTCGGCTCTAAGGCTGCCAGCAGCTTAAACCGTGCCGCTTCTTATACCGTAAATGAAGATAACGCAGCTACTGCTGCTGAAGACGCTGCCAAGACAGCTACGGCAGACAGGTCAAGAAGCCTTATGGACAGCATTACGGGACTTAAGGATGAGGAGACATATGCGGAAGGCAATGCTCTTGAAGAGGCTTCCGATTTCGTGGATTACTACAATTCCACTCTGAATTCCGCAAGGAATGCAGGTTCCACCGCTGTTACAGCTAATCTTTCATCCATGATGCAAAAGACAGCCCAGAACTCCGGTGCCTTAGCAGAGATCGGGGTTAATGTGGGAACTGACGGAAGACTAAGTATCAATGCAGATACCTTCAGGAATACGGATACCGCTAAATTGCAGGATACCCTGACCAACTTTGCAGGAGCTATCGAATCTGACGCCAGACTTCTTAACTACTTCTCCACTACCGGAACGGAAGCTAATGCCGGATACTCCGCTAACGGAGGATATAACATTACAGCCAATGATCTGGTATCCGGGATCTTCGATAACTTACAGTAATAACTAATTTAAAATGACTTTTTCGGGAGGCAGGTACTTAACTAGGACTGCCTCCAGATCTTCACCATGAACGGGCTTTGACAGGTAATCGGCAAAGCCCATTTTTTTGTATTCTTCTTCGGCACCGCTGACTACATTTGCGGTAAGCATGATAACCGGAGTGGCAGTATTGGCCCCTTCTTTTGAAATAACCTCAAAGACCTTGATGCCATCGGGATCCGGCATTCTGTGGTCCAAAAGGATGACATCGTATTTTTTATCCATACATATCCTTATGGCCTCATTTCCATCGGTAACCGTATCTATCTGAAGCCTGGTCTTCTTAAGAAGCCCCTGGATTACCTTGATGTTAAGCTTAGCATCATCCACCACCAGAACGCAGGCGTCTTCAGCGGTAAAGCTTTCCCGGTACTTCTTCTCCTCCACCTGAACATGGCGCTCAAATACACCTGCCGGGGCGGGGTCTGTTACCTTTTGAGGTATCTCCACCGTAAATGTGGAGCCGGCTCCGGGGCGGCTTACCAGAAACAGATGCCCCTTTAACAGGTTTACTATCTCCTTTGTAATGGCAAGACCAAGGCCTGTACCCTGGACGGAGGCATTTTCCCCTTCATTTACACGGCTGAAGGCATCAAAAAGTCCATCCTGGTCTTCCGGTGCTATACCGATTCCCGTATCGGCAACGCTTATCACCAGACTGACGGTTTCGGCATTAATCCTGTCATTTGAGATGCTAACCGTAATCCCGCCCTCCCGGGTATATTTAATGGCATTGGAAATGATGTTGGAAATAATCTGTTTAAGCAGCTTCTGATCCCCGAAAAGACCCTTTGGCAGATCCTCTTCGCATTTAACGACGATATAGAGATCTTTTTCCTCTGCTGCCTGCTCGAAACTGTTTACGCATTCTCTTATGAGATTATGGGGATGATAATTCTTTGGAACCACGTCCATTTTATTTGCTTCAATCTTAGAGAAATCAAGGATATCGCTGATAAGACCAAGGAGGGTATCCCCGCTGGCCTTGATATTTCTTGCGTATTCCAAAAGAACCGGGTCCTCGGTGGACCGCATTATCATCTCATTCATTCCCAGAACGGAATTGAGGGGAGTACGGATCTCATGGGACATATTTGCCAAAAAGGTGCTCTTCGCCTGGTTGGCTGTGTCCGCCAGATCACGGGCCTCCTGGATCTCGTTTAAGTAACGGGCCTGCTCCGTATTATCCTCTATAAGAAAATAGGATCCGATTATGCGGCCTTTGTTATCGTTAAGGCAGTTGTACCTGATGGTATATATTCTTAAGTTTTCATCATTTTCATCGTAGAGATGCCTGGAAAGGTCCACCGTACCGTATTTGCAGCCTCTCTCCTTAAGGTTGTTTATTACGTAGGCACAGGGATCGCATTCCAGATTAAAAGTCGAGGGATCTATGGTGAAACGCTTGGCGGCGAAGGCATTTGCATAGATACAATTATCAGAGATATCAAAAAGAATAAGCCCCTCGTTCATATCGTCCGTAGCCCGGGCAAGGGAGGACATCATAAGGCTCTTTGGCACCAGGTTCTGAATGGCAATATAAATCAGGGTACCGCCCACGCCGTAAAATACAACGGAAATATCTAAAGGCAGGGTAAACATCATATAGACAATGTTTAGTACCACAACAAAAATAAGTACAGACAAAATTATGATGTACTTGGTCCGATAAATGTTATAGGTCTTGATAAGCCTCTTGATAATAAGATAGAGGGAAACCACCAGGGCGAAATAGTCTATTGCCAGATGGATGAAATAAGGCACTTTCCCCTGGGTCTGATAAAACAGGCTTCCGTCGAATCCGGTAATCTCTATGATCTCAAATTCATGATGAAAATAGGGATTAAGCATCAGGGATATGGTATCCAATGCCATTATGTAAAGAGGGGAGCCAAAGATCCTCTTCTTTGCGAGTGAATTCTCAGTATAAAAAAGACAGAATCCCACGAGAAAATAAATGATCCAGTTAATGGATGCAAAATACAGGCAGTAGGCCACTCCGGCAAAGACGGGGGTTATGGAGAGAGCGACCATTATATTAGCGGCGATGGCTACGATGGCCATCTCCAGGGCATGGGAAAGCCACAAGCCGTAGGACGCCTTGGTATTGTTTCTTAAAGCCCTCACAGTGAAGACAATGTCCACTATAGCAAGGCAGTCAATTAAAACAAATATCGTCTTCATTAAAAAACCTCTTAATCCTCCGGAGACCAGCTGGCCTGGACATCTTCAACAACAATATTCTCATCTACTTTAACAACTATCTGATATTCATCCTCGTATACTATCTCTCCGGGATAATTGGTATAAACCACGTAGTAGGCATGCTCATACCTCTCCAAAAGCCACAGCAGGGGGTTTATCATCTTCATCATCATATCGGAGTTCTCCGTCTTGAAGTAACAGATAACCTTCTCCTGTCTCTTGCACTGGGGCGGCCAGGGTAATTCTTCCGCAAACCAGGCATCTATCTCATGGAAGAGATCTGCATCCTCTTCCTCCATAATCCCGTTTGTTATCATCTGATTAAGCATGCTGAAAATGCCCTTTCCCGTCCGGGTATTGGCAGCCAGCTCCTTTCCTTGTATTCTGCAATACTTAAATTTAACAGCCATTTCTATTCTCCTTTTAGATAACTCTAATTTCTGTCAGTGCGCACTGTTCACCCGTAAGTGCCACATATACGTCGGTCATATCATCCGAGATCTGGGCATCACAGACTATGGATATCCCGCAGTTTTGTGTGTAAAGCTTTATCCTGTTCCTTCCTCTGGCAAAGAAAACCTCACAGTCAAAGCCCTTTTTATTAACCTTTTTCCACTCGTCCCAGCCGGCAAAATCTGCTGTTTTCTTGACATTAAGATCAATAATGGCCTTAGGTCTCTTGGTGATATTCTCTCCGTCCAGACGTATACAGGCGATCTCTTTATAATCATTTCCCCCGATGCTTCCATCGTGCGAAACATACATAAGTAGATAAGCACAATGCCATATAAGTCTGGCTGTGGGCAGACTCATGGTATGGAAGAGAAGGCGCATATCATTGGAAAGGGGTATTCCCCTGGTATAAGCGCTTCTGAGATCTTCGATCTGAAGATTCGGAATATCTCCCTCCATCCGGTCAGTGTAAGAAACCTCCTCTGCGATCCTGGGGATATAGCCCTCTTCCACTTTTATACCCGAATCTTTCACTGAGACATTGACGATGGAACAGGTATCCCCTGAAAAGCTTATATAGGCACCGCTGGCGGAATCAGGCAGGGCAGTGATGACTTCGATGTCCCTTCCGCCTCCGGCTATGGTTATCTTTACATGGTCTCTTACTTTTACGGCTTCTATATCATATGCATTGCCTGATCTCTCATCATTCCTGCGGATATCCGTCTGCATATTTCTGGCCACGGTGCTTACTGTTTTACCGTCCAGCCAGATCTCACCGTATTCACGGTAGTGAAGACTCCTTATCTTATATTCCTCCGTGTGAACGCATCCGTCAAATGAGTCAAAGAGTATCATGGCAGGTATGGAGTTGGCAAAAGGCGCATCCTTATCGGCAACCGCCTCCAGGTGTATCTTTACAATGCTGTCAGAAAGCTTAATACCGTCGGATACTGTTTCCTTATATTCGGCAAAATGAATCCCCGATACCTTGGTAAGATCGTATCTCTCCCTGTAATCCTCTTCCTCATCCTGCTGCCTCATGAGGTATTCCGTATCTTCATCGATCATTTCCACCATTATCCCCGCATACTTGGAATCATAGAGAGTTCCGGTACCACGCTCTATCTCGTCACGTACCGTAGCCTGGGGCAGGGGATCGTGATCGCTTCTCTTGGATGTCATTATATCATAAGCATCCGCTACCGCTATGATCCTTGCGGAGTCCGGTATCTCCTCTCCCTTTAAGCCGTCGGGATGACCGCTTCCGTCATAATGCTCATGGTGGTGTCTGGCTCCTTCACTAAGGAAGGGGTACTCTTTTATAACCGATAAGATCTCACCGCTGGCAGCGGAATGCTCTTCACCCTCTGCACTACCGATCTTTCCTACGTCATGTAAAAGGGCGGTGAAGTATATCTCATCACAGGTCTGCTCATCCATGCCGGACCTCTCGGCGATCATCTTGGAATAGTGGGCAACCCTGATGGAATGGTCCTTGGTAAAGGCATCTCTTGTATCAATGGCTGACGCCATAGCCGTAGCCGTCTGTGAGAAAAGCCGCTTCATGCTCTCCTGCTCATTTTTAAGGTGGTTTATGGCGATCCTGTTGGCCTCCTCCACCCTCTCATTCATATCAACCAGAGCAAATATGTACAATCCGATAACCATAACAACGGCGGACATATCCACAAGGGATACGCCGTAAGCGAAGAACTGTATAAGGGAAGCTATGAGACTTACAAGGTCAAAAAGCAAAAGGGAAATGGCAATCTTACCCCGGACTGCCTTTCTGTACTTTATGATCATTACCAGCTGTATCATCATAATGACATAGGGAAATACATAGCTTAAGAAATATACGGGAGACCTCTGATAGGTATTATTTGCATCAAAGGTATAATAAAGACCCGTAAACTGCGACACACATACCAAAATGGCCGCTAAGGCGGCCATGATATCCGCGCAAATAAGGGGAATGGGAACTTTCTTAAATCCTCCTTCATTAAGGAAAACGTCCTCTAAGTATTGGTTAACGGCAAAGAGCAAAACGATGGTCATGAGGAAGACAAAGAAATTACTGATCCTCACCACCCAGAAGCCCATCTCGCCCGGCATTCCCCGGTAAATATAAGCCACTCTGTCTGCCTCCAGCCATATGGCCGCAGAAATCTCCATGGCAATTAAAGCGTGTTTTCTGTGGGCCGGCAGAGTCTTTGTAATACCGGCAAACACGGCTATGATGGCGCAGATACTGGAAAGCGCAAGCATTATATCAACTTGATGGACTTCCAATAATTTAAACATAATTACCTCTTAATGTGTCCTGAAGTATTCCTCCAGATTTTGCAACAGTTCTTTCTTTTCAATGGTTTTAAGAAAATACCCTTCCGGTTTCAAGGACAGCACCCTCATAACGCTTTCCTTATCTCCCCGGCCGGTAAGAAACATTACGGGAATATTTCTGGTTTCATCATCACTTCTAAGCATCTCCAAAACCTTAGGTCCGCTGGTAATAGGCATCTCGTGGTCCAAAAGGATAAGGTCAACCTTATGTTTTGCCAGCCAGCTTATGGCCTTCACCCCGGAAGTGGCCATGGACACCTTGTAGGTACCCTTAAGCCATTCTCTGACTACTCCCAAATAGCCCGGGTCATCATCCACTATCAGGATGCTTTTCTTAGCGGGGCCCGATTCTTCCTTACGGATGTATTCTATAACCGAGCTGACAAAACTCTCATTATCGACAGGCCGGTAAAAATACTTTCCTATAAGCTCCCCGGGGGTCATATCAACCATAATATCAACATCATTTTTCTCCCCGATAAGAAACATCTGGCCGCCCTCATCGGACATTTTATCAATAAGGAAATGCCATACATCCTCCGGGGGCCGGTCCCCTTCTTCCATATAGACGATAAGGAGGGACATATCCTGCCAGTGGTCGTTAAGGTTATTAACCCCCCAGGGTACAAATTCACAATCTATCTGGCTGTCGATTATTTTTTTGGAAAGGACCCTTATAAGAAATGATTCCTTTTCCCCTGTCATGATAACCTTTCTTTTGTTTGTCTCCATTCGGGTATTCTCGCTTTCTCTTTTTATTTATTGATAAGTTCTTCCATCTTGTCCCAGTCAAATGTCTTTAGAAGTTTGGACAGCTTACTCATTATTTCTCTGTCTTTATCCGGAAGCCTGTAGCCTCCCAGCTGGTCTAAGATCATCTCCACAGAATCGTAATCCATCTGGGGGATAACCTCCTTCAGGGCATTGTATGCATCCTCAAGCTCGCTTTCGGGTATAGGCTCCTTATGGGAATCATCCGGGGCCTCTTCAGGCGGTTCTAGGCGGCTGAATATTTCTTTATAACCCCTGTATTTTTCCAACAGGCCTTCCGCATTCTCGCTGATATACTTGTAGTCACCGTCATTGCCCGCATTCTCCATACGCTGGCATTCCATTGAAAAATCCTGAAGTCCCACTATACGGGCCGAGGTTTTTAAGGAATGGACCTTTATGGTGAAGAGCTTGATATCCTCTTCCCTGAAAGCGTTTTCAATAATCTTGGCACTGTCATCAATTGTATCATAGAAGAGCTGGAGTGCAAAAACATAATTGGTGATACCGCCGGAGTGCTTAATTCCGTCATCCACGGATAATTCTTCGATATCGTAGATCCAGCTCATCTCCTCCGGGATCTCCTCAATATCCACCTCGAATCCGGAGGTATCCGGAACATGAATGATCTCCTTCGGAAGATGCTGCATAATGGTTCTTTCCAGCACCACCGTATCTATAGGCTTGGTAAGGTAACCGTTAAAGCCCTTGCTCTTATAGAACTCCTCCCCGTCTGACATGGACTTGGCAGTCAGGGCGTAAACCGGCAGATCCGGGTAGTTTTCACGAATCTTTGCGCAGGTCTCTATACCGTCCATAACCGGCATCATATGGTCTAAGAGTACCACATAAAATGATCCTGTACGGAGTTTATCCAGACATTCCATACCGCTGGTGGCCGTGGTAACAAAGATCTTGGTGGGAGCTAACAACCCCTTGATAACACGAAGGTTCATGGGAGTATCATCCACCACCAGAATATCCGCATCCGGGGCAATAAACTGGGGAACGTATGGTCCCGTGGCGGTGGAGTCGTCTATCTCTTTAAACTCTCCTACGGTCTTGGGATCTACTATCTTCTGGGCGCAGGTAAGTATAAACTCGCTTCCCTCTCCGTAAACGCTTTCACACCAGAGGTTACCGTCCATAAGCTCAGCGAACTGACGGGAAATATTGAGGCCCAGTCCCGTTCCCTGGATTCCGCTGTTCTTCTCTTCATCGAGACGCTCATATGCGGAGAAGAGTTTATCGGTATCCTCAGGTTTAACTCCAATACCCGTATCTGCAACAGAGAAACGCAAGTTGCAGCTCAGGTCATTCTTCTCCTTTACCTCAACCTTTAAGGTAAAACCTCCTTCTTCCGTGTATTTTACCGCATTTGTAAGAAGGTTTAATACTATCTGTTTGATCTTGCCCTCGTCTCCGTAAAGACGTTTGGGTAATTCCTTATCTATATCTACCTGGAAATACAGACTCTTGGCCTCGCTTCTTACCCTTATCATGGTGATGATACCCCGAAGCATCTCCTCAGTGCTGTATTCCTGCTCAACCAGGTGCATCTTTCCCGACTCGATCTTTGAAATATCCAAGAGGTCATTTATCAGGTTTAAGAGTGAATCCGTGGCAGTTTTAATATCCGTTGCGTAGTTTATCATGGAGAGGAAGTAATTATTGGGAACACCGGTAATGTCCTCCCTCATGATCATCTCGTCCATTCCCAGTATGGTGTTGATGGGAGTCCTTATCTCATGGGACATATTTGCAAGGAATCTGGACTTGGCCAGATTGGCCCGCTGGGCCTCGTCTCTTGCTTCCCTTATCTCTACATACTGCCTTCTGATAACAGTACCGTTAATTACCCTCCATACCACCAGGCCGATGAGGACTGCGATAAGCATGGCAAGGAGGATCCTTACGGAGATCATCTCCATGAATCCCGGGGTTTTAACAATGCTGTATTTACTGTCAGAGAGAACTTCTCCCGCAGATTTGCCCAGGATCTGAATATGCAGTGTATAATTACCGTATTCAAGACCTGTATATTCCAAGGAGGTCAGTTTATCCAGTTCGGTGGTTATACCGTCATCATGTGCCCCCTCAAGAAAGACATGTACAGTGGGGTTCGACATGGAATAGTCCAGTACTGCCGGAGTAATCTGAATACGTCCTCTTCCTGAAGGAAGGGTATAAACTCCCTTATCATCGGGAAGTATCTCCTTATCATTAACAGAAACCGATCGGATCCGGGTCTTTATAGCCGCTGATTCATCATAATAGTTATTTATATTAACCTTTGAGACTCCGGTCTTTCCCGCGATGTAGAGGTTACCCTCTTCATCCAGGTAGCTGTAACTGTTGCCGTTTGGCAGGCTGGTGAGGCCGTTGAAAAGATTGTATTTGCGGTAGTCCTTTACGTTATCGGCTATCATTTCATCTGCCTTGGCCACGTAGATACCCGCTGAGGCCAGGGCCCAGATGTTGCCGAATTTATCCTTCTTTATCTCGTAGTTATTGTTATAGGGGAAGGACTTAACCGGCCTTATAAGTCCGTCTTTCAGGTATTCTATGGAGTTAGAGGTTATGATCCAGTAGAGGTTCTTCTCCTCGTCTTTGACAATTCTCATTATTACGTCAGAGGTAAGGCCGTCGGATGTACTTAGCCTTTCAATTCCGGTTTCCTTTATGATGTATATTCCGTCCCCGTCACTTCCTGCATAGATTACCCCATCATCGCCTTCACAGACTGTCAGGATAACTCCGTTGTGAAGTCCGTCCTCCACGGTAACTTTTCTTGCCACGGCTCCGTCTTTTATTATAACTACACCGTTGTTTGTACCCGCGGCGATACTTCCGTCAGTAAGTTCCACGGTAGACCTGATCTCGTTACTGGACATACCCGTATCGGTAGTGTAATCCTTAATGGAGCCGTCAGGGCTCATGCATACCAGGCCCATATTATTTGTAAATGTGGATACCCAGAGGTTACCTGCGCTGTCACCCATGATACACCGTATACGGGTGTCTCCCAGGTGCTTTGAGAGTTCATTTTCGATGGCTTTGTCCCCGGCATCCACTATCCGGATACCCTTCTCCGTTCCTATGTACAGCTGGCCATTATACATACAGGTAGTATTAACCACCTCGTCTGCAAGGCCGGCATTCTTCGTGAAATCCGAGAAGTTACTGGATACCAGTTTCATGATTCCCTGTCTGGAGGAAACTGCCCAGATATTTCCCTGGTAATCGGAGGTTGTCATCTCAATGGCAGTATCCATGGGGATGTTGGAAACCGTATAAACCTTATTATCGGTTCCCAGATAGCCTATATGAGAATTGGAGGAAAGCCAGATCCTGCCGCAGTCATAAGATATCCAGTGCATATTGCTTATGGGGGCGGTATTTATCTTTTCCAGGCTGTCTGCCTTATCTCCCAGGTGTCCGTGATACAGCACATCCCCTTCGGTACCGATATAAAGCACCCCTGCTTCTTTGGGGTCTGCAAATATGGTGGTGATCTTTTCAATGCCCAGATCTTCACCTTTAAAAACATTGGTAAGTTTTCCATCACTTACGGAAAATACCATGCCGTTCTGGGTCTGACCGAAGATCTCACCCTCTGAGTCCGTTACCAGGCGAAGTACCCTCTGATCATTTATACGTTCATCATCTATGGTATGAACCTTCAATGCAGTGTCGATATAGTTCAAACCGGCAGTGGAGCCCACATAGATATTGCCCTCTTTATCCTCTGAAAAACACCTGTTGGAGGAGGATGAAAGTCCGTCTGCTCTGGTAAAATGAGTATTCCTGCTGCCGTCTATGACCACTACACCATTATCATTGGTGGCCACCCAGACCCGGCCTCTGCTGTCCTCGAAAAGACCTCTGCAGTTGGTGAGACCGTCAGTGGATGGCAAGCGTTCAAAGGAAGATCCATCATACCTGATAATACCGCTGTAGCCTCCCAGCCATACATATCCGTCCTTTGCTCCCAGCACAGCATTTGCCTCGGAGGTGGGAAGTCCGTTGGAAGCGTCGTAGACTTTAGCCATATAGCCTACTCCCGTAAGCTGGCCGCTGATGGCATAGCCCCCTCCCACACCGGTGGCTGCTTCTTCGCTGCCTGTCCCTTCGGGGGCAGCAAAAACAGGGCTGTTAAAGCCAAAAGTCAAAACAGCCGCTAATGTTAAAGATATTAAGTTACGTAACTTACATCTCTTATCTATCATACCTAAACCCTGTTGTATTTCATAAGGACTAACTTAACCTCTGAGAGGGAATCTAAAAATACTTCCACGCATTTTGGATCAAACTGGGTGCCTGAACCCTCCTGAAGGATAGAAAGTGCGGTATCCAGCGGAAATGCAGGTTTGTATACACGAGGAGATGTCAGGGCGTCAAATACATCCGCCACAGCCATGATCCTGGCCGAAAGGGGAATAACCTGACCGTGAAGGCCCTCGGGATATCCTGTTCCGTCCCATTTTTCATGATGGTAGGCAGCCATATTTCTGGCCTCTTTAAGATAAATGCCGCCTTCAACCGTATCGATGGCATGCTCAAGTATCCTTTTTCCGGCTATGGTATGCTGCTTCATGATCTCATACTCTTCATCCGTGAGCTTCCCGGGCTTATTAAGGATAGCGTCGGGAACATGGATCTTGCCCACGTCATGAAGGGGTGCTGACATTTCCACGTCACTCATATATTTTGGTGTAAGCTTCTCGGCATAATAACCCTTTCGTTTGAGGCCTTCAAGGATGATCCGGACATAAGCGGCAGTCTTCTGGACATGGGCTCCCGTATCGGAGTCCCTGTTTTCAACCATATCCGCCATTGTAATAATGAGGCCTCTTTGCATGCTGCCGGTGGTCTGGGCAAGGAGACGGATGCTCCTCATCTGCTCCGCCGTACCTCCAGCCATGTCACATATTGCCTTATAGAGGACCTCTACCTCATCATTGGTACGTATATCCAGGCTTTTCAGCTCTCTGACCTTTTCATCCAGCCGGTCCTGATCTTCTATTTCTCCCATGAAGCCTTCCGCACATCCTGCCATGCTGCCTATGGGGTATACCAGGTACTGGCCGGAGATCCAGAGTCCGAAGGCCAGGATCAGAACGAAGAAACCTGAAAATGCCAGAATGGTCTTAACAAAATAATTTTTAAAAAATTCCTCTCCGGTATTTATAAATACATCAGCTCCGGCATAGGCCACGCAGCGGCCGTCTGCTCCGTAAATGGGCACAAGGACGGTAACTGTTTTACTTAAGTTTTTGGACGTAACTACCGGGGAGATGGGTTCCCCTTTTCTTATGCTTTCCAATTCAGCCTCATCCCATCCTTCTTCGAAATCGTAGTGTTCGCCCACCACACCTATATCTTGGAAGTTCTCATCAGTATCGAATATAATGCTCCATCCGTCTTTTTTCGGGGCGTAAATATAGAGATAGGTAATAGCCGGATTTGAGTTCTTAATGCTCTGGATACGGTAATTACCCTCCCTGTAGCCGGGTCCGTTGTACTTCTCCGCCGGTTCCTTGCTTTCAGCATATTTTTCAAGCATCTCGGGCCTGAACATCCCTGCTAAAAGCTTAGCAGCGGCTTCGGCATCATTTGTTCCGTTTGTTATAAGAGAATCTGTGTATGAACCTACGGAGATCCAGCTTAGTATGGCAACCAGAAGGGTGGCCGCTGCCATAAGCAGGATGGTGGTCCGAGTCCTGAGGGAAGAAAGTCCGCTCTTTTTCTTGAAATTGATCTTATCAATCTCCTTGCGGCTCAAGGGGTTCTGGAGCCAGGCGCTGTTGTATACGGCTTTCTTTATGTCATCGGAGACCGTGTTGTATGCAAGAACGGCCAGGACAAGGGAAATAGCCTTGTCTGCCATATTGATCACTATGGATGAAAGGAAAAAGAGAAGGGGATAAAGCGGAGCCCTGCCCCCGTTACTCATGTAATAAATATAGTTGTGGACACTTTCCGAATCAGGAC
>Ga0256407_10002053_pt1 | contig 39732 bp, 36 predicted proteins | sample RumenRJG_04DNA_FD_193489 | JGI IMG/M metagenome (GOLD analysis project Ga0256407, IMG submission 193489) | Bovine rumen microbial communities from Lethbridge, Alberta, Canada - RJG_04 | ecosystem: Host-associated > Mammals > Digestive system > Stomach > Rumen | place: Canada: Alberta... | reverse complement strand
CGGAGAATTGCGAATGGAATAATGACGTTCGATGCTGCGTTTGGTGCATGGTAAGCTGCCAAGGAATCGCCGGGAAATCCGTCAGGATTTCCTTGCAATGTATCGGCTGTGCCGATGATGTGTGTAGCTCTTGGGTCCCGGGGGACCCAAGAGCTTCGTAGGAGGTGATCCATCTGCAGGTTCCCCTACAGATACCTTGTTACGACTTAACCTTCCTTGCTAAATCTCAGTTCGAACACCCTAATAAGAGGTGACCTCACTGAAACCCAACTCGGATGGTTTGACGGGCGGTGTGTGCAAGGAGCAGGGGCATATTCACCGCGAGTTGTTGATTCGCGATTACTACGGAATCCAGCTTCATGAGGGTGAGTTACAACCCTCAATCCGAACTACGGACGGGTTTCGGGATTGCCTCCGCCTCTCGGCGTCGGAACCCATTGTCCCGCCCTTTGTAGCGCGCGTGTAGCCCAAGAGATTCGGGGCATACTGACCTACCGTTGACCTCTCCTTCCTCTGACTTAGCGCCAGCGGTCCCTATAATGTGCGCCCGATCCGGGGATCGGACTGGCAATTATCGGTGAGGGTCTCGTTCGTTATCTCACTTAAGAGAACGCCTTACGGTACGAACTGACGACGGCCATGCACCACCTCTCTGAAAATCGAGCAAGGTCATTAGCCTGGCTTTCATGTAACAGTCGCCCTTGGTGAGTTTTCCGGTGTTGAATCCAATTAAACCGCACGCTCCTCCCGTTGCGGTGCTCCCCCGCCAATTCCTTTAAGTTTCATCCTTGCGGACGTACTCCCCAAGTGGCCGACTTAACAACTTCTCTCCGGCACTGAGTTCCCCCGAAGGGCCCCCAACACCAAGTCGGCAGCGTTTACACCCTGGACTACCGGGGTATCTAATCCCGTTTGCGACCCAGGGCTTCGTCCCTCACCGTCGGATCCGTTCTAGCCAGACGCCTTCGCCACCGGTGGTCCTTCTAGGATTACAGGATTTTACCCCTACCCCAGAAGTACCTCTGGCCTCTCCCGGTCCCAAGTCCGCCAGTCTCCTCGGAAGTCGGAAAGTTGAGCTTCCCGATTTACCCAAGGATTTAACGGACCGGCTACGAACGCTTTAGACTCAATAAAATCGACCACCACTCGGGCTGCAGGTATTACCGCGGCGGCTGGCACCCGTCTTACCCAGCCCTTATTCCCCGAGTTATCTACGCTCGGGAAAAGCTTGGACAAATGCCCAAGCACTAGGAATTCCCTCATCGGGGTTCCCCCCAGTGTGAAGTTTTCGCGACTGCTGCGCCCCGTAGGGCCTGGATTCGTGTCTCAGAATCCAACTCTGGGCTCCCTCTCTCAAGGCCCATACCCGTCGTAGGCTAGGGGGTACGTTACACCCACTACTACCTGATAGGCCGCAGAGCGATCCTTAAGCGCCGGAACTTTCAGCCATGGGTCATTCCAGATCCCATGACCTATGGGGTATTATCCTCAATTTCCCGAGATTATCCCCCACTTAAGGGCACGTTCTCCACGTGTTACTGAGCAGTCCGCCGAGCTTTTGACGGCTCTCGACTCGCATGTCTTAATCGAATTCCTATAGCGGTGGCCGCCGGCAGGATCAACCGGAGTCGAATCAATTCGACTTTTCGTCTCTATGATGGATGAAATTTGAAACTGGCAGTTTACCATGTTTCACCGCTGTCCCGCTTAAACGGTCCACTTGTGATTTATTGCTATGAATAGGCTGTGTTAAAGTTACACATACCGAATGGTCCGTCTAAACGGAACATTCGTAGCATCGAACGTCAGAATGCATGAGATCACGCCCAGCTTCCCTGGGTCGGGGATCATGATTCTCCATTATCCGCGCGCCTCATCGGCTCGCGCATACCCCTGTAAATTCAAGGGGTATTTAATGGTTCCCCATTCGCGGATGACAGTCCAGCATGCCGGAGTCGATACCATGCTGGTCTTCGCGCCCGGGCGAGGCTTTATCTATCTCCTTTATAATAATAAATCATAACCTGGAGCCCTCCCTCGCGGGAGGTAATAGGTTTAGCCGCTCGCAAGAGCAGCCTGCCCAGTTCCACGAGGAACCGGGCTGTCTCCAGGACCAGGGTCCAAAGTGGTAGCTTCATGCCCTGGTCCTCACTTCTGCGATCCATTCCTGAATCCTCCGGCGAGATTACCGAGGGGTCGGCTCGACCATGGCAGGGAAGTCCTGCCGCGGCCGGACTTCACCCTGGTGGTTTTCTCAACCAGGGTCGTTTTTTCAAGGTTCGTTTTCGGACATCAAATCACGATGCCGAGAGCGATGGGGCACGTTTATGTACCGGTCATGCGATCGATATAGCGAAACCAGAAGCCCTCCTCTCCGGAAGGTGATGGGTTTCGCCGCTCGCAAGAGCAGCCTGCCCAGTTCCAGAAGGAACCGGGCTATCTCCAGGACCAGGGTCCAAAGTTGTAGCTTGTTGCCCTGGTCCTCACTTCTGCGATCCATCAATGATCGCGGAGGGCCTCGGGCCGGACGGGTCCCGATCAGAAATCACATGGGGTCGCAGGACCTTCTGCAGCCACTTCCTCTCCTTCCACGTGATCCTCCCCTTGAGGGAGCACACGCTCAGCAGGAGCATCCTGTACCCGCTCATGAGGATGGGGCGGTGGTCGAACAGCCTCTCCCTCTCGCCCACGACGTACTCCGCGGAGCCGGCGGGGTCGTAGTTGAGGTTCGCGTGCATGACCTTTCTCAGGAACTCGCGCTCATTCCTGCGGGGCCTCCCTCCGGCCATGGAGGCGTGCAGGACGAGGAGGGCCGCCTCGGCGCGCCCCTTCTGGGCGTCCCCGCGGATCTCCCCGAAGGCCTCCGCCATCTCCTGGAACGTCTCGTATGCGAAGTACAGCCTCAGCTCGGGATCGAACCTGCCGTACTCGTCGCATATCTCATCGAGCTCGCGGGAGACCATGTTTCTATGATAATCCACGCGAGTGTATAATGGATTAGTGTGGATATAGCAGCCAACCTGCTTGTTTTTGGAGAGGGATTCAACGAATGCAATATCATGCCGCGGCAGGAAAAACTCGGAATGTGTGGAACGAGCTAATGACCTCGTTGGCGGTCATCACGCGAAAACTCGGGTCGGATGGGTAGTCCTTGGTATTCTCGGTCACGACCGTGAGGCTAAGGCGCTCAGCCTGGGCAGCAATCATGATATCATTCCAGTTGATATTGCTGCAGGCATTGCACCTGAGGATTCCATCGGGTCTGCTGGCCATGAGCTTTGCGGCCATATCCGCATCGTTCTTGTCAAAGGGGCGCACCTTGATTCCGGAGGAGCGGATTATCCTGTCGAACATCTCGCCCTTCCCCCTTGAGATCGCATCCGTCTTGTACTCCATATAGGAAACGGCGGAGATGAATTTGCCACCATTGTACTTTCCCAACCAGGCCATCAAGGTCTTGTTACCTAGGCAGCATGTGTCAATCATGAGATCGGGGTGGTTCAACCGCTCACCTGGTCATCATTGTAGAACTCGTCTAGCAGCGCCTCGTAGTCACGTATGCGGCGCTCCCTGGCGGCGATGGCCTCTTTCATCCAACGGTCTTCGGAGTCCGCGGCGAATGCATGGGCCAGGTCCTGCAGTATCTCCTCGAACTTGGCATCCCCTTCTTCCTTCGCGGCCTTCCAGATCCTCAGGGTCTCCTCGGTGGCGTTGTAGTTCTTTTTCAGCCTGAGGTGATAGCAGAACATGAACCAGAAGTCTTCAGACATATAGAACAGGTCGTCAAGGTCGGCGTTCTTTGACAGGGCCGCCTCGAAGAGTATGCGGAAGTGATCCTTTGATTCCTCGACATCCTTGAATCCGCGCGGGAACGAATCCATGGCTTTCTTGAAGAGCTCCGGCAGCATCCCCTCACGCGGGTCGACATGGGAATGACGCGCCTCGCGGAGGTTCTCGCGGACCATCCTGTAGTTCCTCTGGAAATCGTACGGGGCGCCCTCGTAGGTCTCGTCCACCGCGGTCTCGGAGCCCTCCCTGCCGGAGCGGTCCTTTATGAAATCGGCGGTGAAGGACGATATCTCCTTGGAATAGGGCATCCTGGGCTCCAGCGGGACGTCCTCGCCGAGCCATTCGGCGGAGGTGAGGTATGTACCCTCGCGGTTGAACGCGACATAATCCCTGAAGGCGTAGGCGATGACCTCGTCCCCCCATCTGTACCAGCAGTGCGGGAGCCTCATGTCCTTGCCGAGGCCCAGGAGGTGCCTGTTCAGGAGGACCATGTACTTGTTGAACAGGAGGCCGGTGGGATGCTCGCCGACGATCCTCTCGTGCTCCCTGATGAAATAGCATGCCGCGGCCAGAACGGTCTTCTCGAGCCTGTAGCCTTCCATGTCCGTGCTCCTCCTGTCGGCAGAATAGGAGGGCGGCGGATATATAGGATGCTGCGCCCCAGCATTTGACGGAGGCGATAATGGAGCCCGCGGCACATGCCCCGATGCTGGTGCTCGCAGCCTGCACTTGCAGCAGTCGAGCCTCTCGCAGGGCTTGTTGTCTATCTTCCACTTCAGGGCCCACATCTTGATGTCCAGGATGATGTCCGTCATCTCCAGCCCGGCCTGGGTGAGCCTGTACTCGCTCCTCACGGGGACCTCCGTGGCATCGACGCGGTGCTCTATCAGACCCTCGGCCTCCAGCTCTTTGAGCCTCTCGGTGAGGATCTTCGGCGTGATGCGACCGAGCTTCGCGTGGACCTCGGAGAACCTCATCCAGTCCCCTCCCCTCCTCATCTCGAACAGGATGACCATGGCCCATTTCTTGGAGAGATAGTCAAGAGTGCTGTACACCGTGCAGGTCTCGTGCATGCTTTCCATCCAGAAACTTCCCAGTATTTATAGTCTAGTATCTATTTGATATCTAATATCATTAAGATATCAGGAGAGATCGAAGATGAAGTGCATGCAGTGCGAGGAGAGCATCGCCGGGACGGGGTGCGTGAGGAACGGGGTCTGCGGGAAGTCCGCGGCATTGGCGGACGAGATGGACAGGCTGATCGACACGCTGATCGAGCTGTCCGCGGCATCAAGGGGATGCGGCGACGCCGCGCTCCTGAGGGAGATGGACGAGCACATCGTCGGGTCCCTGTTCATGACCCTGACCAACACCAACTTCGACATGGGCAGGATCAAGGACGCCATATCCGCGAGCGATGCCCTCATGGGGAGGATGGGGAAGAAGTACTGTCTCTTCGGATCCGACTGCGGCGTCGATTCGTACGATCCCGACGAGGACCTCAGGTCCCTGAAGCAGCTGCTCCTCTTCGGGCTGAAGGGGATGGCGGCCTACTACCACCACGCGTACGTCCTGGGGGCGGAGGACGCATCGGTCACGGCGTTCATCAGGAGGGCCCTGGCGGCGATAAGGGAGGACCTGGGCGCCGAGCAGCTCATCGCCCTCTGCATGGAGTGCGGGGAGGTCGGGGCCAGGACCATGGCGCTCCTGGACAAGTACAACGTGGATCGCTACGGCGCGCCGGAGATAACCCAGGTGAAGACATCCGTGGGCTCCAGGCCCGGGATACTGATCACCGGGCACGATCTGAGGGATTTGGAGCAGCTCCTGGAGCAGACCAGAGGCACAGGCGTGGACGTCTACACCCACGGAGAGATGCTGCCCGCGCACGCCTATCCGAAGTTCAAGGAGTACGGCAACCTGGTCGGCAACTACGGGAACGCCTGGCACATGCAGAGGGAGGAGTTCGAGAGCTTCAACGGGCCCATCGTCGCGACCACCAACTGCGTCCTCATCCCGAAGGACAGCTACCGTTCCAGGCTCTTCACCACCGGCACCGCCGGCATCGAGGGCGCCAAGCACATACAGGTCAAGGACGGGAGGAAGGACTTCTCCGAGGTCATCGAGATGGCGAAGAGGTGCTCCGCACCGACCCAGATAGACGACAAGGTCCTCACCATCGGGTTCGCCCACGCGCAGACGCTGGCGCTTGCGGATAGGATCATAGACGCGGTGAAGCAGGGCGCGATCAAGAGGTTCGTCGTCATGGCGGGATGCGACGGCAGGGAGAAGGGCAGGGACTACTACGCCCGCTTCGCACAGGGGCTCCCGAAGGACGCGGTCATCCTGACCGCCGGCTGCGCCAAGTACAGGTACAATAAGCTGGACCTGGGGGACATCGGGGGCATCCCGAGGGTGATCGACGCGGGGCAGTGCAACGACTGCTACTCCCTGGTCGTCATCGCGAACGCGCTGGCGGAGGCCTTCGGCACCGACGTGAACGGGCTGCCGCTGTCGTTCAACATCTCCTGGTACGAGCAGAAGGCGGTCCTCGTCCTGCTGGTGCTGCTGAAGCTCGGCGTCAAGGACATAATGCTGGGGCCCAGGCTCCCCGTGTTCCTGTCGCCCGGGGTGGCCGATGTGCTGGTGAAGACCTTCGGGATCAAGGCCAATAATGAGCCCGCTTCGGATATGGTGATCCTGAACATCGAGTGATGTCAGGGTGAATGGGGCCGGATGATTGTCCGGCCCCGTTAAGCTTAGCAGACGAAGGGGTGCTGGCTCGGGAATTCGCCGATGGAGATGGATACCAATCGCAGATCGTTTGTCAACATAGACGAACGATTGGGGGGCGCGGGACACCCCGTATTCGGACAGATCCCTAGGTTCAGGGAATTCGCGGACTTCGCCGATCGCATAGGCCACGGCCTCTCCGCAACCCTCGCAGTATCTGTCGAAGAACTCTTTGGAGACGCCCGATGCATCGTGCGTGATCCTCCACACCTCCTCCGGATCGCCCGTGATGATGTCGGTCACCTCAGCTTCGGCGACTACCTTGCATACGGGGGAGGTGCAGTAGATGATGATTCCCGTGATGTCCCTGGCGCAGCGCATGCGGCGGTATTCGTACCTCTTGGTGCCGTCCAGGATGCTGCGGACGTACTGTGGCCTTATCGAGAACAGTGCCCGGCATATCGTAGCCATGGTGATCGGAGAGGGATGGGGGCCGGTCGGATAAACGTTATCCGCGAACGCTCCCGCATCCGTGCTCGATGGGTATTGTCGATCCGCTGGTACTCCTCGGGGGTGAACCTCCTGGACCTCAGGTAGAACACGGCGTCCAGCAGGAGGCAGGCCACCATCCCGAAGCCGAACAGCAGGATGACGAAGTCCAGGCCCCTGTTTTCTTCTTCGCCTGAACGACACCTCCTCGTACGGTAGGTCTCTGCTGTAGCAGATCTTGTCGCCGTAGATGGGCCTCAGGCGCTTTGGAGTCACGACTTCCCTGGAATCGCCGGAATCAATCACCTTTCCAGACTTCATCAGGAAGACATGAGCATCCGTGCGGAGGGCGTGGTTTGGGTTGTGGGTGGAGAAGAACACGGTCTTTCCCCTGTCGGCTATGGATTTCAGCATAGACAGCACCCTCTCCTGGTTTGCCATGTCCAGGGCGGAGCAAGGCTCGTCGAGAAGCACCGCATCGGAATCTTGAACCATCGCGGAGCAGATGGACACGATCTGCCTCTCGCCCCCGCTGAGTTCCCCCAGGTTCTTCCTGTAGAGGTGCTGTATGCCGAACTCCTCGACCAGGGATTCAACCCTCTCCTTTTCTTCCCTGCCGGGGGAGTCGAAGAGGTCCAGCCTGTTGACGGTGCCGAACAGCAGGTAGTCCCGGACGGTGTAGTCGCTCAGGGAGGCATGGCTCTGCTTCACATAGGACAGAGCGCGGGAGCGCTCCCTGAAATCCATCTCAGCGAGGTCCCTTCCGGAATGCCTGACGATGCCGGCCCTCGGATCCTCCAATCCGGCCATGACCTTTATCAGGGTGGTCTTCCCGCAGCCGTTCAACCCTATCAGGGCGTTGACGGAGCCCTTCTCGCAGGTCAATGATATTCCGTCCAGGACATCGACCTTTCCAGGTCCGTAGGCGAACGATACTCTGTCGACTTCGATCGCTCTCAAGTATGGTCCTCCTCCTGATGTACAGAATCCCGATGAAGATCACGGTCCCGAAAAGGCCGGAAATGGCTGCCAGTGGGACCTCGGCGTCGGTGAACGACCTCGATATGATGTCTACCAAAATCATGAAGATCCCGCCGAACAGTATCGTCAGAGGGATCGTGTTCGCGGTGTTCCTGCCCACCAGTATCCTCACCATGTGAGGGATGACAAGGCCTATCCAACCTACGCTCCCCACGATGGAGACCGCGCTGGCGGTCATCAGGGTGGCCATGAGGATGATGGCTCTGCGGTAGAGGGTGTAGTTGAGGCCCTTGGTTTGCGCCTCCTCCCTGCCGAGGGCCACCAGGTTGATCCTCCACCTGAGGACGACCAGCACCATGGCGCATGTCGCTATGATGGGCAGCAGAATCGCTACGTCCCCCATGGTCGTATGCTCGCAGGAGCCCATGAGCCAAAAGGTGATGGACGACAGGGTGGAGTCCGGGTCGGCGAAGTATTTGATCACCGCCAGGAGGGCGCTCATCAATCCCCCGATTATTATCCCCGACAGCAGCAGGATGGTCGGGGACCTGTTCTGGAACACCTTCGACAGGGCGAGCGTCAGCATGACCGTCACCACGCCGGCGATGAACGCCAGCAGGCTGATCATGGTCGCCGAAAGCCCCAGCAGGATGGCTGCGGCGGCGCCGACGCAGGCGCCGCTGGTGACTCCTAGGAAATCGGGGGACACCAGCTTGTTCTGGAAGGTCTCCTGATACAGCAGTCCCGATAGCCCCAGGCCGATTCCCACCAGGGCCGCTATTATGGTCCTGGGCAGGCGGAGCTCCGAGATCACCTTGTAGGGGTTGGAGTCGTGGGGTAGGTTCCCCAGGAGGAAGTCCATGACGTCCCCCAGGGACAGGGAGTACCTCCCGACCGCCAGGGCCGTGACGAACACCGTCACGAATGCGATCACGGAGAGTGCGGCATAGAGCCGCACCTTCCCGTTATCAGTATTCATGCCATCGGTTTCCCGTCGGGCCCGAGCCCGTCAAGCATGTATGATGCCTGCTCGTCGTTGAGGGTGATGCCGAAGTACCTCTGGCACATGTCCTTCAGCATGCCGGCGGTGTCGTAGTGGAATGTCTCGGGGTAGAGCTTGTTGGCCATGTCCGCGAGGAAAACGGGGGAGAACGCCCCCATCTGCTCCATGGGTGAGAACCCGATTCCGATGCGGTATATCTCGCCGCTCCTGACGGCGGAGACGTTGGCCCAGGTGCTCTCGTCAAGGAGCGCTCTCAGCGTGTGCTGGTAGTTGCCCCCTATGACGATGACCTGCGGGTCGGCCTCCAGGATTGCCTCGGTGGACGGCTTGCTGGTGCCCAGCTCCCTGCCGAGGAACTCCAGCCCAAGGAGGTCGAAGATGTACTCGTTGAACGACTTCCCCGTGTCGGTGTAGTTGATTCCCTTGTTCTTGTCCCCGCGGACGTAGTAGACGGTCCTGGATTCGGGGGAGAGGGAATCGATCTTCTCATCGACATCATCGATGATCGCCTTGAATTCCGCCTTCCAGGTCTCGGCCTTCTCCTTCACGCCGTCCACGTCGGGCCAGAGCTGCTCGGCGAGGTCGGCGAGGAAGAAGACATAGGACGAGAAGTCGGGGTTCCCGTACAGGCTCACGTTGAGCGCGGCGATGCCGTGCTCCTTGAGGCCGTCGGCGATGTACTTCTCGGGGCAGAATACCAGGTCCACGTTGCGCTCGATGAGGAGCTCGTGGCTGGGCTCGTAGGGGTAGGCGTAGTGGTCGTCGGATCCGGGATAGAGGATGGAGGTCCATTCGTTCTCCAGGAGCGTGTTGTACACGCCGTCGATGCGGTCTCCGAGGCCGAAGGCCACCAGGAGGTCGTAAGTGGTCCTGGAGACGCAGGCCACGTGCTCCGGGTTCCTCTTGACATCTACCCGCTCTCCGAGCATGTCGGTGACGGTGATCGTGCTTCCTTCTGGATCATCGTTCCCGCCGTTGTTCATGACGGCGAATGCGGCAACCGAGCCGGCTGCCACCGCTATGATTGCTATCATTATTGCTATCGCTTTTGACATGTTATTCCTCCGCTCGAATAATCGTCTCTTCTTGGAGACGTCCCCGTTGGGCGGTCGGTGTCTTCAGACGTCTCCGTCTCCGACACCGACCGGTTGTAAATTAATGACTATTGTAACATTCGAGAGGTTAGCAATGTCGTCATTACAGCCGGGGAGTCTTCTCTTTCATCCGTCTGTTCGAGCCTCCACCGGCTTGGAGCCGTGGCACTCCGCAATCTGCTCGCGCAGCATCCTGACGATGCTGTCGTCTCTCTTCGCGAGGGAGCCATCGGAGTAGATCTTGAGCAGCCTGGCCTTGGAAGGGTAGTATCCTCTCTCGGCCGCCTTCCAGTAGAGGCCAATGGCTTTGTCGATGTCCTTCTTGTAGTAGATGCCCTTCTCATACATCTCAGCGAAATGGAATGTAGCGGCGACGTATCCGCGGTCCTGTGCTATGTGGTAGTACTCTACGGCCTTGTCCAGGTCCTTCTTCAGACCGGCGGTTCCGTGCTCATACATCTGCCCGATCGAGAACCATGCTATCTTGTAGCCCTTGCTCGCGGACATCTCGAACCATTCGATCGCCTTCTCGGCAGAAGCCTCAGTACCGATGCCGCCGCGGAACATCTCCCCGACGCGGTAGTAGGACATGAAGTAGCCGTTCTTGGCCGATTTCAGATACCATTTGAAGGCGGCCTCGGGATTCTTGGGAACGCCGTTGCCGGATTCGTATCTCTTCCCCATGTCGTGCTGGGCCTCGGCGCATCCCTCCTCGGCTGCGAGCTCGATGAGCTCCACGGCCCTGACGGGATCGGGTTCGGTGCCGCGACCCTTCCTGTACATCGCACCGAGGTAGAACGTGGCATCCGCATGACGCTGGTCTGAAGCGAGAGTGAACCACCTGAAAGCGAGGTCGTAGTCCTTCGGGACATCGATGCCCCTTCTGTACCTCCCGGCGAGGGAGTACTGGGCCTGGGAGTACCCCATCTCCGCGGCGGCCTCGATCACAGCGAACCTGTCGCCGTCGACATGCATCCTGCTCTTCTGGTTGAAATCGAAGAAGAACACCTTCTTCGCTTTGCTGTATCCTCTCTCGGCAGATTCGATGTACAGCATCGCCGCGCGTTCTGGATCTTTCTCGACCCCATCGCCGTGCTCGTAGCGGGTGCCCAGCTCGAACTGTTCCTCGAACCTGCCATGATCGAGTACATCCCGGAATTCATCATCGTATATCGTCATCTCCTATCCCTCCTGCGGTCTGCATTCATAATGCCGCGGTCGCGATCTTCCTGTACACCGACAGCCACAGGGCTATCGTATACTTGTCAGGGAGTTTGATGCGGATGATGTGAGTGGTGAGGTCGGAGTAGTCCATCGCCGTAGCGGCGGCCTCCGCCTCCTCGACGCTGATGCATCCAGAGGCTACCAGGCTCTTCAATACGGGCTCGTTCAGGCTGCGCGCTGAGCCTTTGCAGGCTATCGATGACAGGCAGTTCCTGAAGGCGCGTCCGAGCATGACAATCGCGGACCATGGGTCACTGTTGAACGCTGTGATTATACGGTTCGTCGGGGGAATCCCATCAATCAGCCTGTATTCGGCACGGAGGCGCAGGGATTTGATTTCCAACTCATATTTGAAGCACTCGCGGGATTGGTAGGCCGCGAAGGCGGTCTGGAGCTGGTCCAGCTCGTTAAGGCGGTCGCCTTTAACCAGTTCTATATCGTATTCGCGGCCGTCCCCGCTTCCGACAAGCCAGTGGAACCTATCCACCATACATCCGATAGGGCCGTTGATAGGGAGAAGGGGGATGGTTTTGCGGGGATCCTCGTGAGGCTCGCCCCCTATTTCCAGGTCATCCGGGTCGATTCTGTACGTTTCTTCTTCGCAGATCTTCTCCTTTTCCGTCATGTTCTCTTCTATGACTGACGGATATCATTATTAATTTCGTATATTATATACATAATCAGTATACTATGCACGTCCACATAGCTACGATGGGGCTTACAAAAGGCGGTGTGATCAAGGGCTACAAGGCGATAGCCGGCATCGACAAGGTCTACTTAATCCATGGAGACAGGGGCGATATTTGCAAAGTGGTGGACGAGGTCATGGCCGAACTGGGGGCCTTGGGTTGCGAATGCTGCGACCGCAAGGTCTCCAGTTTCGACCTTCAGGAAGTTGTCGATGCGGTCTGCGAGATCTACAACAGGGAATACTCCAAGGGCACCAGGTTCTCAATCAACATCACGGGCGGCACCAACGTCATGTCGGCCGGGGCCGCCACCGGAGCGATGATCACCGGCATCCCGATGTACTATGTCATGTTCCCCCAAGACGGGCCGGAACTGTCCTTGGATGAAGCCATTAGGAGTGTCCCCACGCCTAAAATACCGAATGTGAGCGCTCTCAACAGCTCTCAGAAGAAGATACTTGCATATCTCAGGGATTCCACGACAGAGGAAGATCACCTGTCGAACAAGGCGATCTCCGAGGGAACGGACATTAGTGAGGTGATGGTAGGCAGGAACATCACGTATCTGGAGACGGAGGGGCTGGTGGTTACCGAGAGGCGCAAGTCCGGCGATTCCAGGTATAAGGTCGTCAGGCTGACACGCGAGGGGAGAATGGTGGCCAAGTGGCTGATGGATCTATATCGATTCTTCAATGCGGCCTTCCGATTGGAAATTACAATATCAAGTTAGATGATTACGCATCTGAAAATACTCAAATGGTCCTATGGAATATCACATTAGAGATGATTAGGCCGGTGATAATACAATGGAGAGTCCGACTGCAATATCCATTAAAAAAATGGGAGTTGATGAGATAATCAGCAGAAAGGACGATCCTGAAATAGGATTCGTTCTTGCGTCTGCCAATGTATATGTTGATAAAATAGATGGATTATCCATTACAGAGCGCAGTACAAAATGTCTGGGATTGGCTCAAGCGGTGTTGACAGCCATATATTCAAAAAAAGAAGAAGAAGTTGATCCATGTCTGTATAAAGCGCTCATAGACATTTCACGCAGTGGCCTGCACGCACAGTTCACACAAATGATGGGGCCCCCACCGGAGAAATACTGGGGAGTCAATGTTTACGGTTATGATTTCAATGGCAATCCCGATGATGTGAAAATGTTCACTCCCTATAATTATTTCATCGCACTGGGCCATTATGGCTATCGTCGTCCTTATGAGGCCCTCAATAGCCTCAATCAAACCATATCTGGTCACAATAGAATGATGGAGATGATGAAGAAGGGGAATTGTGACCCTGCACCGATTTTTGGAAAAATATTGATTGATTACCATATTTTGAGGATTAAAATATGGAGGGACATCTCGGAAAATCTGGAACCTAATCTTAAAAGAGATGCATATTCAGTCATAATAGGGGCAATGCAAGATGTAGCGAATGATTTAGAGGCGTTAGAAGAAAAGAAAGCCGCTGCTGCATATCGGGCTGAATGTGCAATATTTGCCAAGCGTAGAAATCTGAGTCCGAAATCAGGGGGCATTAGAGCAGATTTAGCTGGAACCGTAGACGAAGATACTGCTTCTTATGAGGATTGGTGCTGGAAGAATCGCTACTGGTTGACGCCGATGAATGAGTTCAGTCATGTCCCTCGTAGAGAGTGGATGAAGGATACGATAGGTTGGGGAACAACAAGCAGCAATCAGATACGTATCAAGGATATAATCCGTACGTACAGTCATTGCAGAAGGATTCTGTTCGAATACACTAGGATTCCAAGGGCGGAAAGGGTCCACATGACAGATGATGATATGTTCGATCGTCTATTGGATTGTTATCTCCGGCTGTATTCCATTCTTGATAAGACGATGAAACTGATTGCATTGGACATACTTCACGAGAAACCGGTGACTGAGCTGGACTACAAGAATCTGCCCAAGTATTGGGATTTAGAATATAATGAAGTATTCAAGAAGAAGCAGAATAGATGCAAATATCTGCGTTTCATCACTGATCTGAACCGGGATCTGAGTGTAGATGAAAAGGATCGCGATAGAGGATTCATCGATTCCTTTTATGTGATACACCGGGTCAAATTAACTCCTGGAAATATACGCAATCTTATGATCCATTCAGCTGTCGAGATAATAGATTCTGATCAGAAAGAGAGGGAACGGAAGACGAACATCATTACCATAAGCCCCATGGATTTGGAAGTGGAGGTAAAGAAGTTAATGATGCAGGTCAGAGAACTTCTGTTGGGAATCAATCTCGCCATGTACAAGGGAGCTGGAAGGTTACCTGACTGATTAAGAAATAATATTAAATGATTAGATAAAATCATCTAATCATGCACATCCATATAGCCTTCACTGGAAATAGTATCGAATCGACGCTGAACGTGATAAGGGCGGTTGCTGCGGACAAGGTATACCTCATGTACGGCTCATTAGATGCTGACGGAGGTTACCGCAAGAGGGCGGAGGAGACTAGGAGTGCAGTGGAGGCCATGGGCGGAAAGTGCGAGATCCGCATGGTCGACATCATGGATTTCCTGAGCATCGTGGATGAGATCTACAATGTGTACGAGGAGAACTCGAAGGGGCCCGGGGACACTTTCTCCGTTGATATAACCAGGGGTACCAATCTTATGGCCGCAGCCGCTTGCTGCACCGCATTCTTCACCGGGGCACAAGTCTATTACAGCCATGATGCCACAAAAATGAAGTATTCTTCTCTCAGGGATTTGCTGATCGAGATCCCTTCGCCGAAGATCCCAAACATCCAGAAGATGGGCGATGAGACCATCGAGATATTGAGATACATAGAGGAACGCAGCAGGGCAAATAGTCCGGTGATCAATGCAGAAATTGGGAGGAGATTCGATATTTCGACTCCGACGGCGAAATACCATACCGATAGGCTGGAGGAGGCGGGGCTCATCGAACGCTTGGATCCCATTTCCAAGGCTAAAGGCGGGGATGGACGTGCCAAACCATTCCAAATCACACGCGAGGGAAGGTTCGTTCTCAGATGGAGATGAATTGGACCAGCCAATATTAATTAGATAAATTATATAATTATTATAGAATTTTATCTAATATAAATGCAAGTCTCTCCCATATCATGCAGGGAGAGACACACAATACGTTCAAATCAGCTAACATCCACATCTATGGAAGGTGCAACTACAGGTGCGAGCACTGCTTCGACAGATGCCTCACTCATTGCTTTCTGGCACCAGAGGACTGGGTGGATCACCTCATATTCCTGAAAAAAAGCGGGATCGAAAAGATCAATCTCGCCGGAGGTGAGCCCACGCTGTATCCGTTCCTCGACCAGATGTGCTATCTGGTTAAGGGGATGGGTTTCAAGCTGTCCATTGTCAGCAACGGCTCCGGATTCACCGAAGAGTGGTTCTCCAGGATGGAAGGGATCGTGGATTGGATAGGCCTCTCCGTGGATTCGTCCGATGAGGATGACGAGGTTCTCATCGGGAGACATTGCAAGGGCCACAATCATCTGGGCAGGGTGGTGAAGGTGGCCGAGATGGCCCATAATCACGGAATCAAGGTGAAACTCAACATCACTATCGTCAGGAGGAGCTGGATGAAGGATTTCCATCCTCTTATCGAGCAGATGCAGCCTGAGAGGGTAAAGTGCTTCAGGGCATTGACCCTCAAAGGCGCCAACGATGACCGCCCGGACACCTGGTCGATCACAGATGAGGAGTTCAAGGCATTCAAAGACAGGCATTCCGATGTTAAGGGGATCGTTTTCGAGGATAACGACAACATGGTGGCTTCGTACATCATGTTCGACCCAATCGGCAGGTGGATGGTGGACAGCGGATACGAGAAGAGGTTCATCGAGTTCGATGTGCTCAGGAGAGAAGGATTCGATGGTGAGGTTAGCTACGCTCGCTACGTCGGCCGCAACGCGGTCTACGAGTGGTGATCCCCATGAGGTACAGCCCGCCGAGGAGGGAAGAGGGGAGGGAGCCCCGCGCAGGGGACGTTTGGCTTTTGGAGGACAGCGTCCCCGAGACGGGGAGGCCCTTCCTGACGCCGGTGATCGTCGCGAGGGTCGACGGGGGCTCCGTGGAGTACCTGGAGACCTGCAGCGAGCCCGGCCCCGGGTGCCATGTGATACGCGACCTGGCGCCCACGGGCCTGGAGAGGAACGTGTGCATCAAGCCGGCGGTCCGCAGGGCGGACCGCAGCAGGATGCGCAGGATGGTCGGCCGCCTGTCCCGCAGGGACCTGGGGGCCGTAGTGAGGAGATGATTGTGATGAACGGAAAGATCGGAAACAAGGAGATGAGCCAGATGAACGGAAGGAATGCAATCGGGAAGGCGGCGGTCGCGGTATTCGGGACCTCCAGGAGCGGGAAGGACTACACCATCGACGGGGCGCTGGAGATCCTCGGCGAGGGGACCCACGTGTCCCCCATGGGGATGATCCACGAGCGCCTCGGCGGGAGGAGGCTCAGCGGCATGTCCGAGGGGGAGAAGAAGGAGCTCTGCGAGGGCGTCTGGGACGACATAGCCAGGATGTGCGGGGAGGGAGCGGTGGTGGACTGCCACTGGTGCTTCCCTCAGACCTACGGCGGGAAGATCCTGAAGGACGGCTACAACGACGAGAAGCTCCCCAGGAGGGAGGTCATGGATGCGGAGTCGGGGAACGTCTACGAGGTGGTCTTCGATCCCGCGAGGATCGCCCTGTTCGACAGGGTGGTGTACCTGTGCACCGACCCGGAGATTGTGGTCTCGAGGTTCAGGACCTCGGAGGGCTGCAAGAGGAACGAGGATGCAACGGTGGAGGATGTGGAGGCCTGGGAGGACTTCGAGATCAGGAGCCTCCAGAGGCTCTGTTACATGGCGGGGGTGCCGTTCGCGGTGGCATGCGCCCTGCCGGAGGACACGCCCGGGATGCTGGCGGCGGAGGTGGCGATGGCGGCGGCCTGACCTAGATGGGGGCATGTGCCCCATCCAATCACAGTGTGGTCACATTTGCCAAGGCAGAAATAAGCATCAAACGATACGCAGTCAAGGGGCAGAGAGATGGGAATCGACGTACCAGAACATTACGATATGGCATATTTGGCCAGCCATGTGTACGATGAATCATGGGCATCGTATGTAGCCAGCCATCATGCCGACATCCTCGGTGATTTCTCCTCCGAAGAAGTTCCAATAGCATCCCTCACTCTCGCATATCCGTTGATCAACAAGATAGTCAAGATGGAGCCCTCGAACGAGTCGTTCGAGCTCAACATGTGCCTCATCGATATCACCCGGTATGGTATCAGCTATTGCAAGGATAACGAGAATAAAGACCTGGATCAGAGCAGTCGCCGTCTGTTACTCGGATTCAAAGGTGACCTCTATCGCCTGTTGGGCAAGGCCATGGTCAACTGCGGCCGCTATTCTTCAGCGCTCTATTACCTCGAAGAGGCCGGGAAGTTATTCAGGAGCACTCGCCTTTTCCTGGACATCTCTGATTCCGATATCAGGGATGCGGAGATATGTTATGAGATGTCGAGGGCCGATGAGGCTCTGGTTTATCTTCAATTGATACCTGTGGTATCCGATGATGAAAAGCGCCTGATGGCAACCTTTGCGCACTCCTATCTGGATCACGCCATATTCAATCTCATGACCATGGAATCAGAGGAATATGAATCATATTTGAATAGTTATCAGCTCGCGATGTAGTATCGCTATACTTGCTATCCACCGTATGCCCAGAAGGAATTAGATGATCTGAACAGGGACTCCATCAGGGATGGATACCAGAGATGGTGCAAGGAGGGTGTCAGGTACCTCAATATCCTCTCAGAGGTGCCTCACCACATCGCAGAGTATTGCAAGGATGACATCCAATTGGACCTGGACGAGCGGCACAGGTGGCTCCTGGACGACCTAGTGCCTCCATACGATCATTGCAGGCGCATCCTCTACAGGACCGCGTGCTTCAAGGGGAAGGAGCTCTACGAGGGTCGCAACGAGCATGTGGAGAATCTGCTGGATTGCTACTCGAGGCTCTATACGATCCTGGATAAGACCGCAAAGCTCATCGCATTCCTGTTCCCATGGAACGGTGAGCGGAATCCGAATTTCAGGGCGGTCGTCGAGAAGCATTCCTGTGATTCCAATCCATTCCTGAGGGCCCTGTACTACATCGCGAGGGATGTGTTCTCGGACAAGGACGATATCGCCTTCGACTACCTCGACCCGCATATAAGGTTCCTTTCAGTTGTTCACAAGCCGAGCTTCGTCCGCAACAACATCATGCACAACACAATCCGCATCTGCACTGATGATAACGACCGCATGCCGACCCTCAATGTTGAGAGCATCACCCCCCTTGAGCTGTTCTACTATACCAGCAAGCTGGCGGATGATGTAAGGGAGATTCTGATGAATCTGCAGATGGCTGTCAGGTATCGTGAATTAGGCACTTCATCCTTGAATTTCTGAACTTGGCCATAGATTCCGTCACTCAATATTGGGATTGCATTCTGTCCGGAATACCAGTGGATGAGATGATTAGGTCCAGTCCGAGTGCTTGAATCGCGTCCAGAAACTCGTTGATAAGGGCATCCGATCCATTGAAGTACTCGGCATCCCTTTTCATGTAATTTGAACATCAGCAAGAACCATCAGCCCGTTATCCTGTCCGCGGTCGCACCGAATTTTGAAGAAACGAGTCGATTGGGCTCAAAAATAATTGCTACTCGAAGTGCTGGATTCACGTCTTGGTTGAAATGGGGATTATGAGATTCGACAATAATGTCGAAGATTCCTGCTAGTTGCATTTACTTGTTGCAATAATTGGAGGACATCTTATGTAGCCAGTTCAAAAGATTTTTTGAAAACAGAATATTGTTTGAGGTTGAAACACCCTTCTTCAATAGATGGTTTTATTGATCTGCTCATCCATCATGTAGCAGGTGTGGTATTTGATAGAAGAATTTCCGCAATATGAAGAAGCCATTTCTTACCTGTTGGATAAGTTGGAAAAAGGAACCACCCCAGATGAAATCAGGAATAATGGAGATATGTACTGCAAGTTTGGGTCGTATCCCGAATGGGCGATTAATTATTGGTCGGAATTAGTCGACAAGGCCATCGAATACCGTGAAAAAATGACTCCCATAGAGATAGATGTCGCGCAAAGCGGCCTATGGCTGAGACCGAGAAACAATCTAACCGTGATGAGGGACCCAAATTCCTGTTGGCAGCTCTATTATAGCAGTTTGAACTTCAGCAACAAGAAGAGAATCGAACTGGAATGTTTCTCGGTACTGGGGCAGTTGAGCCTAGAAACCGATCCAAACTATCCAACAAAGGGGCTCGTTGTCGGAAACGTCCAGTCTGGCAAGACAACGAACATGGCAGGGGTCATCTCGATGGCCATGGATTACAAGTGGAACGTAATAGTGGTCCTTACTGGAACCATCGAAGCCCTGAGGAAGCAGACTTTTAGGCGCCTTCATAACGAACTTAAGGCCGTACAGGACCCAAGGAGCCCGTTCTTCCGTGATATCAGATGGCCGGAGATTGGCAGTGACGGTGAATTTACTGAAAAAATCAAATTGAACATGGACCAAAAGGTCTACGTCGTAGTGAGTTTGAAGCAATCGGACAATCTCAAGAAATTAATCAAATTGCTGAACTGGAGTCCTGAATATAAATCGAAAATGCGCGTTTTGGTCATAGATGACGAAGCTGACCAGGCCAGTGTCAATACGTCTGATCTTTCCGGGGATGCTGATGGATTGAGGGACAGGAAGGCTATCAACCGCCTGATTGTCGACCTGATTAGCGGGTATGACCATGAAGACAATCCTGCGGGAGGATACCTTGCTATGAATTATGTCGCCTATACTGCGACGCCCTATGCGAATCTCCTTAGCGAGAAGGAACTCCGGGGGGAGGAAGTAGACGGCGAGGATGAGCAACTGTACAGTAATCTCTATCCTAAGGATTTCATCATGTTATTGAATCCAGCCAAGGAGTATTTCGGTCCACCACAGTTATTCGGATACCCGCCGGAGGGATTGCATGGGCTTAACATCTTCAATACGGGCGAAGATACTTCGGCGGTTGTAAAGCAATACAAGAGAGGGGACCCTCTACCAGCAGGTCTCAAGGATGCGATTTCCTGGTTCGTTTGTTGTGTGGCGATTAAGAGACGGTGGATTGACAAAGAGCCTGTCAGCATGCTAGTCAATCCGGACATGTCGACCGAAATCCACGCTTTACTCGCCGATGGCATAAAGGATTACCTGTCGAACAATAAGGAAGAGATAATGTCCCGCTGCCGCAGGGTCTATGATCAGCAGACCAAGATGATGTCGGCGAGTCAGTTCAAAGAATGGATGGGGGCTATCGGTTACAACGGTGTGGCCGTGGGGGAGGATGGCAAGCTGCTCGTCCCATACTGTGATGAGTCGACAGTCATCAGGGATTATCCAGCATTCGAGGAGATAGAAGATGATGTCAGCTCTCTGTTGGATATCGCACCGGAACCATATTTCGTCGATGACAACAAGGAGATTCATTATCACAAAGGCATCCATATATGTATCGATAATAGCCGGGGCAACAGCATGCCTAGGTTGATTTATCCAGATAAGGATGAGTTGAAGGAAAGATGCATGGATTATCCCTCTCCATCTCCCGCCATGATAGTCATCGGTGGAAACACCCTCTCGAGGGGTCTAACCCTGGAAGGGCTTGTTTGCACTTACTTTGCGCGCAATATGGGCCAGGCGGACACCTCTATGCAGATGTGCAGATGGTTCGGTTATAGGAGAGGCTACGAATTGCTCCCCCGCATATGGATATCCCCAAGAATTTTGAGGAAGTATCACAAGACGGTCGATATAGACGAATCGGTAAGGGCGTTCATCCGTGAGAATTACAGTCAGTATACGCCGATGGACATGGTGATGGCGATTAAGAACTATCCTGGATTGAGGGCAACGTCCAGGAGCAAATCCAGAGAGGCCGTTGCTATAGATTACGATTACACCGGCTATACCCGGGCAACAAGCAAGTTCTACAAAGATGAAGCAACCATAGATCGCAACATGAGTTTGACTCATGATTTCTTGATAAAACTCCACTATACGCAGTGCGCCTTTATGAGGGAGGGTGGAAAGAGTCTATGGGCAATGGCAGACCATGATGATGTTATGCGTTTTTTGAGGGGTTATGATTCGCCTTGTACTAAGGATGATGATGGCAGAATCGAAATCGATCTCGGTGCAATCGAAAAGAAGCTCGTTGACAAAGGCGTAAAAGAGTGGGTCGTGGTTGTTGGGAACCCTCTGGGATCCCCAAGGTCATGGATCACGCTGGATGGTCATAACATAGGGTTAGCCGGACGTTCGGGCAAAGATGTTGATAATGTTGTGGAAATCGCTAGCAGATTGATAAACCCGAGAGATCAGTATGCAGATTGCGATCCGAATGATTTCGTAAACCCTAGGAGAGACCCCCTGATGGCGGGATGGACGTTTGAGAGATTCGACAATCATGTGTATGAGAAGTACACAATAAGGGAGGGTTGCAAAAGGTTGCAATATCCGGTGCTGATAATATACGGCATTTCCGGACAAAAGTTAGATGATAATAGCAAAGGGCTTGGACTCAGCAAGGATGTAATTGGTTTATGCGTTCAGATGCCAGGAAAAAAGAGCGAACTGGGGGCTGCAACCCTTCTGCGCTTGGATATAGGAGACAACGGGGGCACTAACGGTGAGCGATTTCTCTGTCTTGGTAAGGGACATATCCCAAACCTTGGAGTTGTTCCTTTTGCGCAGGGAGCACAATGTAAAGATACCAATTGAAGGATTGCCGAAGGATTTCTCAGGTTTTTGTGTCGCATTAGATTAGGAGCTGGGGGTCCTGATACCAACGGATTACGACATTCCCATCGATGAAAGTTTTGAAGGATGCAGATTCCGGAGCACAGTTGCAGGTGAAATCGGTAAATGTCTGGTGTTGACTACATATACCAACGACAGGGATATGCTAGGCATTTTTTCTCCGATTTGTGCCCGCTTGGTTATGACTGGTGAGCATGGGGACGAAAGGATTGAGATAACAAGTGACCCGTTCTCGTGGTTCAATCGCGTAAGGTCCATGTGGGGGGATGCAAAGAGGAATCTGATGCCATCGTCCATCTTAGCGGAGATGTTCGCCTTGCACATGGCATATGAAAAAGGTCTGGAACCAAAATGGGAGGGGCCTAATGGTGCATTGGTTGATATACGTGGAAACACCCAGGACATCGAGGTGAAATCGACAGTATCCCAGGATAAAACGGAGATAACCATAAGCCGCGAATTACAATTGAAGAAAGCGGATAACGATCTCCATCTCTATTTTGTTTCGCTTCAGCAGTCGGAGGCGGGGTAGTCGATCAATGATCTTGTTGATATTCTGGTCAATAACGATGGATTCTTCAGAGATGACATAGAAAAAAAGCTGAACAACAGAGGTTTTGCGATTGGAAGGGCTGTCAGGTTCGAAAGGTACATTGTGACAAAATTATGGGATTTCGTAGTTGATGAAGATTTCCCAAAGATTGTTCCAGAGTCATTCAAAGATGAACGCATGCCAGATGCCATAACCAAGGTTCAATACACAATCAACGTCTCTGGCCTGGAATATAAGAACATTCTTAGGTGATTGCATGGGTAAGTATGATTCTCCGGAGTATGTCAGACCGATTAATTGGATTTATAGTAGGTTAAAGTCTGGAGAATCAGTAGGGGCGATCAAAGCATTGATGCTAGATGCAGATTTTCCTCTCCTCTGTAGCATGATATATGCCCCGAATGACATGGGTAGTGAATGGGCATGCCTAGTTGATTATGTATTCAAAAGGTATTTCGAAGGATTCGGTGATCCAGGGGGGGAGACAAGTGATGAGCTACCTACATGGTCAAAGAGTTCATGGATGGGTTTCTTGGATTCCATAGGCGAATATGATGTTGCGCTGAAGGGAAAATTACAGAATGACACAGCCACGATCATTCGGCGCTTGAGCGATGGGGACGGGGATAAAGTACGTAAGGGGATGGTCATAGGGGATGCCCGTTCTGGAAAGACGCTAGGCGTCATGGGCCTAATAAATGCTTTATTTGACTTGCAGTGGAATGTTATCATCTGGTTTGTTGGCAAATCCTCGATGCGTCTTGATGCCGTCAGGGATAGGATAGATGAGTATATAGGGTCATATTGTACAGATTATGCCGTTACAATTAGGCAGTTCGGTCAGTTAGATTCCTTACCCAAAAGAAATTCTCTGAATTTTGAAAAGAATCCAAACAGTCGTTTCCTGGTTTTCGGATTAAAGAATCCAACAGCTCTAGGGGAAGTATGCGAATGGTTGGATTTTGCCGGGGAATCGAGAGAAACTATGAGGGTATTAGTCATCGATGAACGTGAAAACCGCTCTGCAGCAGATTCTATTTACTACGAAACAAGTGAAAACGAACTCCTTGGGCGTTTATTGAATCAAAACCTGGAGCAGACCCCATTCAAGAATGTAAGATACCTGGTTTACACATCTGCTTGTTATGACTTGTTCCTAAATAGAAATGGAAATGACACAATCTTCCCAGTGGATTTCTATGTTCATACAACGAATGGCGATTCGTATATTTCGGGGGACATAATATTTCCAGAGGATGGATATCACTCATTCAGTAGTACGATAAACACCGAAGTCAACATCGATTACGATTTAGTTAAACTGTATGCAGATCCGGATTCCATTCCCCCGGAATCACTTAAGGATGCTATGGCGTGGGCGCTATGCGCTTCAGCTGTATCGTATTATTATGGCACTAAGCAGACTTGCACGATGCTGATTCCTCAGGATACCAATGAGTTTCACGTTATCTCTATGACGTCTGCTGTAATCAAAGCATTACAGGATCATACAATGCTGGAACGTTGTAAAGCAGTGTATGAAAATCAAAAGAACAAGTTATCGCCCGAAATATATCATGATCTATTTCCAGGGTCCGACTGTTTTCCAGAATATTTTCCAGATTATGGCCAATTATTGCCAATAATTGATGCGGCTTTGAGTAAGTGGAGATTAAACAGTTTTATAGAGTCTGGAATTTCGATATCATATGATGTGATAAATGACGAGAGCATAGATAGTTTAAACATGAGATTGCCAACCGATTATAGGGTCAGTTACTACGGTTCGAAGAAAGAATCCATTGATGGAATTAACCTTTGTATTCTGATAGCGTTCAGGAATATATCCCGGGGCTTAGATGTAAGGCGCCTGGTATCGACATTTCTAACAAGGGCCCCAGATAAAAGAGATACTAATGTACCGATTGGTATGTGGTGCGGAAAGCACCATGGCTATGAGTTGCTGCCCCGTATATGGATGTCCGAAGAGTCGAGGAGGTATTATGTAGGATTAAATGGAATAGAGAAGAAACTGAGGACCATTTTAATCAACAATAGAATCAGGGATCCGACTGATTTGCCTAGGTCGATGCTGAAATCCCTTGATAAGATACGCTTCAAGATCCTTCTCTTTAAAACATCGAATACGATTGTACAATGCTCCCAGTGTGGTAAAACAATCATAGAAGGTGAGGTCAGGTACGCAGTACCTGGACCCTTTGAACTGTGGAGATGCTATGATTGTCAGAATCCAATCACTGATAATTTTCGTAGCATTAGAAGCAAAGCTCATAGGTCGGCAGAGAAGATAATCCCCTTATTGTTTGAAAGTAGGACTATACCAGAGGATAGATTGGAGCATGAATCGGGCTTGAAGGCATCAAAATTAATCAATGAATTATTCGATATGCATTATGCCATAATTCCCTGGGGCAAAGCGAAAAAAGGTGAAAAAATAAGATATTCACTCGTCTACTGTCCACAACTCATCACATTTTTCAGGGATTTGCGGATTATGTACAGCGATAGGATGGAGGAGTTGTTTTCCAAGTACAGTAATAGCTGGGGGTGGATAATCGATAGTGCCCTGAGGGAATGTCATACGGTCTGGGGCAAAGCATATCCCGATGGTTTTTGTCAAGACCATCTATTTCCGACGAATGATTTTGCATTATTCAAAAGAATATGCGATATGATCATGGGCGGTCCAATAACTGTGCTATCTAGCGATTTATTCCGTTTTCACTATGCAAAAAAATATCCGTGGATCAAGGAGGAATTGGATGGGAAGAATCGTACGATTGTGATGGAGGGCGCAATCGCTCGCATGTTTGATAATTGTAAACATGTGGATTTGTTGGATTCTGGTTTGATATTATTCGATGGAAAAGAGGCTCCGTACAAAGTTCATGCGGTCCCAGACCCATCCGAATGTGTAATCACTCGTGATGACAAGGTTAACATCTATATTCGCCCAGATTCAATCAATGTTGTATACAATCAGCAGGAATCTGAATTCATGTCGTTTTTCGAGGAAGATGGTGAAGAGATGGCCTGGATGGTTAGGTATCTCTGTCATTTGATGGAGGCGGGATTCTGATGAGGTCGTATATTTATCCCCTTACGGCAGACGAGTGTAAACAATTCGAGGCCACAGGGATGATTGATTATTCCAGATCAAAGAACGAGGAAGTAGTTTTCTTCAAAGGGGATGAGATTTTCATTTGTGACGTAGACAAGAGGGAATTAATGGGACCTTTCCATGTTCTGTTCAATGAACCGAAAAATTACCTTGGGCTGAAGCAGAATCGTTCGAGACACATATTATGTTCAATGGATGCCCCGATATATCACATGGATTGGGATATTGAGAATGTGGGGTGGATGACAGCAGAGTATAAGCAGGCAATTCGGAACGAGATCGATTCTGTCAATAGCGCTCGTCAATTCAAATCGGTAACAGGGGATTCGATGGTGGACGGACTGCTGGCAATGTCTTCGTTGAAGGATTTCGGTTCATTCAGGGGCATAGTATTGACATTTCAGAGGAATTCTCCCCTGATTGGTTATTTCACCGAGCGTCTAACTAAATGCGGTATCAAAGTAGAATCCGATACAATCGAGATACGTATCTTAGGTGACGTAGACGAAAGGGTGTTTGACTTGTCTCCGGAGGATTATCCGTGGGATGTGGAGTTCATGGCTGGCATCGTGTCCCAATTCATCACACAAACCCCTACGAGGTCTCTTGCTGAAACACCAGATAGGTATACATTTAATCTGTATCTGCTCGGGGAAGATTTTCCCCCCGAATTCTTTCTCGATCAGAAACAGGCATTGTTCACCAAAGAGGATAGTTATGGCCGCCTGTGCATATCCAACATTTGCTTTGGGATGGAGCCATTTTGCTTGTTCCATGAGATTAAAGAAATGGGGGGGAATGGGAACCCGGGGACGTTGGAAGCTCCGCCGGATTTCCAATTCATAATGGCTCTCAATGTTTTGGAGAACATTTTTGCATTCAATGGCTGTCATATAATAAGAGATGAATTGGATGATTGTAGCGCCTTGCTGTCGATAACCAACGGGGAGGTCAGTGTGCGTGCATTGGTGGTTCCTCAGATCGATGGGTCAACTGGATGTATGATAAAAGAATACGGCCTTGATCCTGAAGACGTTATATTCAATCTCAAGCGTATAGATGAAGGTCCAGCCCCTTCTTGGATAAAGGTAGGTGATTTGAGGGATTATCTCGAGGACAATTTGCTACTAATACCAAGATTGGGCATCAACCCGATATTAAACATTGATCCATCGATTTCTGACGCATTATCCGATAAATTGGATTTAATCTGGGGATGAGACCAGGCTAATTGTTTAAATTAATCAGTCATCAATGTCTTTAAGCGTTTTACCCATCATTTCGACTAGTTGAACTACTAGCGCGTTCCCCATGGTGAAGTAGCGCTGCCTCTCCGTCATGCCCGTGTCGGTCCATCCCTTGGGGAACCCGTTAAGGAGCTCGCACTCCTCGGGCGTGATCTTCCTGAGCCTGTGGGTCCACGGGTCCTCGACGAGATGGCTAGAGCGGTTGACGGTTCCTTCGGAGGTCAGCATGGTGCGACCGGGGGCTTCAAGGTTGTCGGGGAACGGTATGGCCCCTTCGGTGTAGTTGTAGACGGACCCGTCCTTCCTGGTGCGGGGCTCCCTCTTGGAACCCTTCATGTACCTCCATTTGTCCACGTCAATCTGGTAATATCTCTCGTCCGCGCCCTCCTGGAGGATGCTGCCGAGGGTCCTGACTGAAGCCGGGGGAATGGGTTCCACCTCGCGGGTGTAGATCCTGTAGTCGACCATGACCCCGGCGCGGTAGAAGTCCTTCGCGAAATCATCGGAGATCTCGACGAGGGTCGGGTACCTCGATTTGGAGATGGAGTATTCGCCGATCTTGGATTTCACAATCCTGTCCGTGACTGGGAACGTCCTCGCGAAGAACCCGTCCTCGCGGACGATCCTCTCCAGGTCATCCTTGTCATATGTGCCAGCGAACTCCTGGTCCGCTCTGCAGGCGAATATGAACGTGCGCCTGCGCTTCTGCTGCAGGCCATATTCCGCAGCGTTCACGACGCGCCATTCGACCATGTAGCCCTCGTCCGCGAGACATCTCAGGATGATCCCGAAGTCGCGGCCCCTCTGGCCCACGGGAGAGCGTATGAGGCGGTCGACGTTCTCCAGCAGGATGTACCTGGGGTGGTGGGCCTTGACGATATCGTTGATGCTCCACCACAGGACTCCCTTTTTCCCTTCGATTCCCTTTGCTTTGGTGGCGGCCACGGAGTAGTCCTGGCAGGGGAATCCACCGACCAGTAGGTCGTGGTCTGGTACTTGGCCCTTGACCTTCTCTATGTCATCGTTGACATTGACAGAGCCAGTGTCTCCGAAATGTTGGTCGTAGCAGTTGAATGCGAACTGGTCCTTCCTGCCCGGCTCCCACTGGTTCGCCCATACGGTCTCGAACCTGTCCGAGGCCGCTTCCAGGCCAAGCCTGAAACCGCCGACGCCTGCGAAGAGCTCCACGACCCTGATCTCGTCCCCCATCGTTTACGGGAATGTTCGAGGACTATTTATCCCTGCCGATCGCTCACATGGCAGGTTGCGAGGGAGCATCATGGTCCAGAGCAGATTGACGGGCGGGCAGGTTTACGACAAGACGGATCCGAAGTCCATAATGATGCATGCATCCAGATTGACCGGCCATACGCTTCGCGATTTCATCGAGACGGGGGAGGTGGTCATCGGAGGGACCGACACCAAGGGGTATCTGGGACAGATCGTTGAACGCGGTTATTTCCTCATAGAGAACAACAATTCGCCGCTCCCGGATTTCCAGGAGGCAGGCATCGAGCTGAAGGTGACGCCGATGAAGGGGTCCAGCAAGGCCGGTTACGTCTCCAAGGAGAGGCTCGTACTTGGGATCATAGACTATGACGACGTTCCGGAACGCGGTTTCGGAATCTTCGAGGACAAGGACTCCCACATATTGATCGTGTTCTACCTCTGGGAGGAGGGCAGCGATATACTGGATTACACTTTTCTGAAGGTCGTTGACTGGGAGCCGTCCCCCGATGAATGGCGCATATTCAGGGAGGACTTCGCGGTCATAGAGGGGTACATCATGCGCGGCGAGGCGCATCTCCTCTCCGAGAGGCACACCAAGTTCCTGGCTGCCTGCACGAAGGGCATGGGTCATGGCAAGGACATGCGTTCCCAGCCGTTCTCGGACCTCCCTGCGAAGCAGCGGGCGCTGTCGCTCAAGGCATCGTTCATGACCGCCTTGTTCAAATCCCACCCGGACATCAACGAGGCCCTCGTGGACGATGCCGATTATCAGTCGATGATCTGCGGTGAATGGCGGGCGGGGGAATCGTTCGAGGAGCACATACTCTCCTACTATCGGCCGTTCGAAGGCATGACATGCGAGGAGATCGAGACGAGGCTCGGCCTGGACCTCAATCCGGATTCTAAGCAGTATTACAGCACTCTCGCCCTCGCCATGGCGGGGGTCGTTGGGAAGAAGCATGCCAAGGAGTTCGAGGAGGCGGGCATACTGATGAAGGTGGTCCGCACCTATCTCAACGGGAGGCCCAAGGAGAGCATGTCGTTCCCGTACATCCGCTTCGACGAGATGGCGGAGCAAGACTGGACGGAGAGCGATTTCTACGGCCAGCTGGACCATGAGTTCTTCACACCCGTTTTCGCTTTCACTGAGGAGGATTGGAAAGTCCAGTCCAAGAAGGATTTGGTGTTCAAAGGCGCATTCTTCTGGATGATTCCCGATGAGGATTTCGAGGTCATCAAGGGAGTATGGGAGGACACCAAGGCCAAGGTCCTGGCGGAGGATTTCGATCATTTCGTAACTATAAGCGATAAGCGCATCTCTCATATCAGGCCGCATGCCCGCAACAAGGAGGATGTCGCCCATTACAGGGGCAAGGAGGTCAGGAAGGTATCGTTCTGGTTGAATGACCTCTATATCCAGGAGATGATTAGGAGGAACCTGGGGCGAGGAATCCCTCCAGCTCCTCCCTCACGCCATCAGGATCCTTCTTGATCTGGCACTCCCATATAGTAAGGACCCTCCACCCGGATGATTCCAGTTCGGAGGTCTTCCGTTGGTCGCGCTCGATGTTAGCGGCGAATTTCGGTTCCCAGTAATCCAGGTGGCTCTTCGGTAAGGGGAGATTGCAGTACGGGCAGCGATGCCAGAAGCATCCGTTGACGAAGATGGCTAGTTTTCTTCCAGGGTAGGCAATGTCTGGCTTCCCGGGCGCCCTCTTCCAGTTGAGCCTGTAGCCGGGATAACCAAGTTCGCGGAGCATCGAGCGTACGATGATCTCCGGTTTGGTATCCTTGCCCCTGTTGGCCTTCATCACCTTGGAAACGTTCTCATTCAACGGTTCCGGTACCTTGCGTTCTTGCATGCGAATTAACTGATTCGATGTTATGTAGATATCATTGACGATTCGTTCCGGTAGTGATTTAGCTGCGAATGATCATCCGTACCCATGGTCGATCACCTCTACGAGGAATTGGATCGCGCACCTCTGATTAGGGGTCACGTGTATTTGTACGGCCCTAAGGGTGGAGCAACAGACAATCCCTACAGCAAGCTCCTTGGCGTAGGCAACACCGGGGGTATCAGGCCACGTAAGGGGAAGGGGGATCAGTACGCATTCGTTGTCCTGACGTCCGCGTTGGACAGTTCCTGGGTGGACACTTTCGATAAGGATGTTGGAATCCTGATATACCATGGCGATAACGATGCCCCTGATTCGGACGAGCTGAAAAGAGGCAACAAGGCGCTGATGAAGGTGTTTACGGACTGTGCCAATGGTGCAGAACCCGTTCCGCTGCTATTCTTCAGGACCAGGGAGAAGCAAGGGGGAACCCCGGCTGGAGTGGAATTCGTGGGTCTTTTCGCCCCCATGCTGAAAGAGGATGGCAGCCCCTATTTCGAGGGATACAGCCAAGAGCGGGATGGCGGGGTCATCCGGAATTACACGTATCACTTGAAGTTGGTGGACACTGCTGATGAGGATATCAAGGGGTGGCTGCTCGCACGCGTCAAAGATTCCCAACCGACTGCGGATATGGTACCAGATGAATGGAAAAGAGTGTTGAGGGATGGTGCTTCCATGGGAGAAGGAACCAAAGGCACATGTGGATTGGACGTAAGTGATAATAACAAGGGGGCGGAAGGTTCTTTCTTCGATTATCTGGAATCAGAAGGCCTCTTCTACCCTAAAGAAATCATAGAGAATTTTCTACTGTCCATCAAAGCTAAGCCGTTCTTGATTCTTACGGGAGGGAGTGGGACAGGGAAGACTAAACTAGCCCAGAGTTATGGGCGTTTTATATCCAATCAGAAGCAGAAGTGCATCGAGGTACCGGTGACATTAGGGAGATCGGATGATAGCCATGGGTGGACTTTGAAGAGGGATGCGATGTCTGCGGCATACCCATGGTTGAAGGAATCAAATCACTGTAATGCTAGACTAGGGGATGCCAAAGATGAGCTCCGTCTTGAACCAATGATACGTGGTTTCTACAAGAGGGGGAGTCCGTTCCAGGAAGAGATCGCTCGCATGAAGAAAGGGGGAGCCGACAAGGCCACCCTCTATATCGATTATAGTAATGATGGAAAGCAGTACCAAGTGGTTCCGGTAGGGTCGAATTGGAATGAGGCGCGTTTCATCAAGGGGTATTATAACCCGATAACGAAGCAGTACAACAAGGAGGATGCTATCGACCTAGTCCTCCGCGCTATCGAGGATCCAGCTAACCAGTACATCCTGATATTGGATGAGATGAACCTCTCGCACGTGGAGCGTTATTTCTCTGATTTCCTGTCCGCGATGGAGAGTGGAGAGGAGATAGAGCTCCATGGATGCGAGGACATTACTTCACCACCTATGAGGATACCCTTTCCGCGTAATCTGATTGTGATAGGCACGGTGAACATCGACGAGACCACGTACATGTTCTCTCCAAAGGTTCTGGACCGTGCGAATGTCATTGAATTTTCTGCCATTGATATCTCCCTCATGTTCGATGATATGATGAGCGGTGAAAAGCCGAGGGGAGACATAGGTTACCTACAGGATCCATCGAGGAGGGTTGATTCCGTAGATATCAGGGAGATAGTTTCCACGCTGCCGCACTGCAATCAGGTTAAGGAGAAATTGACGGAAATCCACCAGGTGATGTCCGAGTATAACATGGAGTTCGGGTTCCGTACCGTAGGGGAGGTCCTGCGTTTCATGTATGCAGCCTGGGAGTACGAGAGGAGGAGCATGGAGTTCGATTGGAAACATTATCTGGATGTGCAGGTGATGCAGAAGATCCTCCCGAAGATCCATGGGAACTCGTCCATGGATGCCATGCTGAGCAAGCTGGTTCAGATCTGTGGCGATGATCTCCCTGATTCCCGTCGGAAGCTTGAGCGCATGAAGAAGGTATTGGTAGCCAACCGCTATGTCTCGTTCATCTGTTGATTTTCCGCTGCTCGTAATCAGAGCCATGATAGATGGCGAATACATCGCCAAGGTCAGCATTGGCGCGGACGGGAATCTGATTTACCAGGCGCCCCCTAAATTCGTTCCAGATATTATCGATACTGATGAATCTAGGGGCGTGATCTACTCAGATAGCCTAGACAGAATGGCCCAATATCCCCTATGTGTCTATATCGGTGACGACAGCACATTGCCAACGGTCATATTGAAAGAGGAGACCGGGTATGAGATCGATATCGACTATGTAGATGGTTCCAAAGGAAAACTAGACCTGAGATACTATGATGAATGCATGGGTGGAGCAAAGCTCAACCTTAGCAAATTCGATGATAATCGTGCATTCCTTGTGTTCCGCAGCTATGTGGGCAAGGGTTTCTTGAAGATTGACATGGACGATGGGCGCTCAATCAGCATCCCCTTTGAGGTCAGGTCATCTAAGATAGGTTATCGTTACGATTATCCGAGGATGCTCGAGGATGTCGCTAGGTTTTCAATGCAGTGTCTGCTGGATTCCAAGTCGCCCTTGTATCGCGGGTATCGTCCGGAACTGAGGAAGTCCCATTCCAGTTACGAGGACTTCCTTCTATTGGAGTATTTCTTCGATACCATGGGATTCATCGAGGCCTTCGAACACGTGTCCAGGAACCTCAATAATGAACTGGTTTCTGATTTCGATCCGACACCGGTGTTTCAAGCTGTGAACATCGATCTCCCGGAGGTCATCGCCAATTGGTCAAGCGGACCGATGCTGGAGTTTCCAGGCTTAGCGATGGGGGAATGCATCCCCGAGTTTGTCAATTCCCGGTATTTCTTCGAGAATATCGATACACCCGAGAACAGGGTGGTCAAGGATATGATCCTGGGTATGGATTTCCTTATACGTGATCTCAAGATGGTCGAAGAAAGGAAGCCAGAGTCCCAGAAGAGCACGTATGTCAGTGATAAGCTCTCTATAATGGAAGGGTATGTCAACCAATGCCTAGCACATGATTGGCTTCAGTCGGTTGGAGATCTTACCATAGTGCCGTTCAACTCGACCGTCCTCCAGTTCAAACGCGGGTATTCGGATATCTTTGCCATGTATCAGATGCTTGGTTTCGGTTCGCAGTTCTCGCAGGAGGACTTGCCGGATCTGCTGAAGGGGCATGGGAGAAAGGTGCATAGCGTCTACGAGTACTGGTGCCTCATTCAGATCTTCAATTGCTTGAGAAGCATGTCTGACATAAGTCCAGATCTACTGGAGCAGGAAGGGTCTTCTGGAACGAGGATTAGCATTTGCAAGGGGCAGATGCGCTTCAAGTTGAAGAAGGAGTTCGGTTCGTTGAACGTGATCCTCCACTACAACAAGAAGTTCGAACCGACCGAGAGTAAGTTCCGTTCCTATTCCATTGGGATGCGTCCCGATTATACGCTGGAGATCTTCTCTGATGACCAAGACGTCAGATGCATCGTGAATTTCGATGCCAAGTATAAGGTGAAGCATCTCGAGAACGATTTCGATGATGATGAGATGGATGGCACATGCTGGGAGTACGACCTGTACAAGATGCATACATATCGCGATGCCCTGATGAGGAGTGTGGGATCTTACGTCCTCTATCCTGGTGAGGAGACGATAGAATCGTTCCCTCGCGCTGATACGGAGATAGAGGAGAATTACATACCATCTGTGGGGTTCATCTCATTGAATCCTAGGAATCCTGAGGAAAGTATGCTCAGGACTCATCTCGGCGAGATATTCTCTAAGATTATGCAGAAGGAATTCGACTCTGGAGAGGAGTTCTTCTGATATTGCTCTAGGATTGAAATTATTCCTCGAAGTTTACTATCCTTATTTCGGAATCCTCTAGTCTCTGCTTACAATCTGGTTTCGTCGAATAATAATCATAGGTCCATTCGGCTAATGCTGCCATCTTATAGCAAAAATCTGGAACACTCAGTATTGCTGATCTGAAATAAGGTCCTCCATCTTTCCCTACTACTGATATCACTGAGGAATCACTTAATGACAGTTTAAAATCTAATGGGGCCGCACATTCCCCCATATCGTTATTTCCAGAGTGAAGTATGGCATTTCTCAGTGCAAAGTAAAAATTCCCATCCATATCATGTTCCAAGTTAAGCAATTGCTCAGAAGCTTCACTGGTGTGTTTAGGAGTGCTTTGCTCCCCTGGAATGAAGAACTCATCCATCCATTTGACATAACGTTCTCTGACCTTCCCTTTACCTCTAAGTTCTGGATATTCCACCTGGGCCATGACATCTGGTAGTGACAACGCTAAAGCTAATGCCGATAAGTATGCCTCCGCATCAATTGCTTTGTAAATGTCTTCTGCTTTGTCGAGTAGATTTAGATTCTTGATCATTGGTGATGCTCCTGTAGATTCTAGTCTTTTTGTTTCGATAATACAATTATGGCATCATTGGATGAGAATATGTTCAAGAAGCTTCTGATTAGCTCAGAAGTAATGGTCTAGAAGTCTTTGCATAAGTTTTCAGAGATCATTCAAGGTTAGCTATCCGATAATTTCTCTTTCTGACAAACTCCAGTTGTATATTGGTCCAATCCAAATACTCATCGGTATTCTTTGGCATCGGGTCGTCATCGAACCCGCTCCAATCGCCCCAGATTCTCACTTCCTCATGATTCCTGGTCACGCAGTCCTGCAGCAGAAAGAAGTCCACAAACCCCCTGAAGTCCACGAAATAATCATAGAACCACTGATCTTGGCACATGCATTTTTCCAGCGGATTCTCCTCCCCCGCATAGTGCCTCCTGATGCATTCCAGCGTCAGGTCCCACCTGTCCGAGATGCATTTCATCGACCCCCTCGTCTGGTTCATTCCCCCGTTCCTCTGGGGGAAGATCATCATCCCCCCAATCGTGTACGTGGAATGCAGGAACGACTTCACGAACCCCCTGTAATTGTCCATGGACGCCTCCACCTCCTCCAGCAGCTCCCTGTTCCTAACATACCGGAACGATGCCGCTATCGAATCGCTGGAGAACCTCCTGCCGTCCCATTCCATATGGGTGCCGGCATCCCTCAGCTCCATCCTGCGCCCGCAGGGCAGCTCCCTGCTCCAGAGCTCGCAGTGGTACCTCCTGAGCGTCGGGCTCGCCGAGTCCGGGTCGCATCCCCCCAAACCCAATCCCTGCCTCCGCTCCCAGAAGTCGTCCCAGTACCCGGGGGAATCTGATGTGAAGTCGAAGGAGGTGTCGATTACCAAAGCATCCACGTCCGTGATAATCCATTATCATCTGGCGATTTGTTAATTCGTTCGATATCATTTTGTTTTTGACTGAGGAGTTTGGCTTTTTCCATCAATTCCTTGGCTTTGGCATCGTTCTTCTTCACACCTCTCCCTTCTTTGTACATCGATGACAGCTTGCGGGCAGCTTCCGGATGGCCATTTTTAACAGCCCTGTGGTACCACATTATAGCCTTGCCCTCATCTTTCGGAACACATATGCCATGTTCGTAGAAGAATCCAAGTTTGAACTGCGCCTTGCGATTCCCCTCTGAAGCCTTCTGCATAACATCTTTGATCGTCTCCCCCTTTTTCAATACGGGATCGCCCACAGCAATGCCATTTGCCTTACGCCCATTGACCAGTTTTCCGACGGAACCATTCAGATCGTTCAAGCTTCTGATTCTGCCATCGCCCTTTTTCTGATTGTACAGTCTGCTCCAATCGAGGGAGCGGATGAGACTCGTCTCCAGGTCGTCAAGATTGCCCTTGCAGGGGATTATGCTGATGTACAGCCTCTTCCCGGACCTGTAATCCCTGTGTATCTCCATCCTATGGCTTCCGTTGAGGTGCTCATTGATTCTGGAATACACATGTACTGACTGTCCGACATACCCACGCCAATAGCCGGAGTAATCGCCGTTCTTCACAGGGTTTTTGAAGATCAGGATGACATAGCATCCAGGTTCATCATGGGGGTAGCGCCCATATCTATCCGGTTTCCCCCTGAAGACCAGGTTCCTCTCGAAGTCCTCCGCGGGGATGAACTTTCCTGCCAGAACCCATTGGCGGATCTCTTTGCGTTTTACGTGGTTCATGGCTTCCGGCACTAATGGGATTATGGCGAGAGCTAGCAGGAATACCATCATCAAGGCAAAGGACGAGCTCTCCATGTTCCACCCTCTCGGAATCTCAGATCTATCTTTCCCTTGGATTTGGTGAAATCCACACGTCCAGCGGACTCGAATGGAACTATGGATGCGAGTCCCCCGATGGTCATCACATGGTTGGCGGAGGTGATCTGACCGTATTTATCGGGCCAGATCCTGGCATTCTTTCCATTGGGACTGATGCACACCCTGTAGTTGCCGTCCCCGAATATGGTCGAGAACAGTTCGCATTCGGATATCCTGGAAATCGCCCCCTCGTCAGAGTCGTCTATGAAGTGGCCGCTCTTGGCCCCGGTTTTCTTGTGGGGGATGTCCGCATCTATGAGTTCTTCGCATTCTCCCTCATTAGCCTCTCTGATGAAAACTGCGAAGTAGTTGCCCTTGGACTGTGGATTGAGGATGAGGTCGCAGATGTACACCCCGGCTCCAGAGAAATCATCACTGCAATCATTATCAGGATATACGTTCATTCCGTTGTATCTCCCTACGAGTCTGTTCTCATACTGCCCCCTCACGTTGCGGAACAGTACCTTCGCGTTTGGGACCGAAATATCGCTGGGCATATTATTCATCGGCAATCGCCTCCTCGGATGCGTAGAGGTCGGTCGGATAAGGGCGATTCATAAGCTCCACGATGGGGGCATCAGACAGATTCCAATGGCGCATAGCTAGGCGCTTGAGTTTCTCGGACGTGCCACCGTCGAACGACGCCACTTCCACGGTCTTCCCGAAGGATTTGGCCTTCTCCACGGCAGGGATCATATCGCCGTCTCCGCTCACTAGGACAGCCACATCGAATAGGTCCATCTTGGCATCAAGGACGAGGTCCGTTGCCAAGTCCACATCGACCTCCTTCTGGATCTTCCTGCCAGGATCGTAAGAATCTCTGAAGCAAACCGTGAATCCCTCGCCCGATAGGTAGTTGGGAAGGGAATAGTTGATGGAATTATCGATATTGCGCCTGAACGAATCGTAAACCTTCGCATACATCAGAACTCTGCCAGAAGTCAGATGCGAGGTCAGCTCCAGGTAATTGATCCTGGAGTTGATGTGGTTCACCCCGGCACAATCCTTGAGGTTGTTATTATCTATGAACAGAGCAACTCTGTCAGTTTTCCTGATGGGAATGATGCACATGCCATCGCCTCATACGCAGCTCGTCAGCTCCAGGATTCCGGTGCTGTACTCCTCTCCGAAAGCGTAACTTTTGACCTCGAAGAAGTACGAAAGCTTGGGGATCAGGCTGAATTTCACGAAAGATTCGTTCTCCTTGAATTTGTAGGTGGCAATGTGTACCCTCTTCCCTGCGATGACAGCGTAGAGGAATAACTCGCTCTTACCGCCCCCCAGGTCCAGGTCGTCGGTAATTACCATGTACTCTCCGCCCTCTGCGATGCATATGGCGTTGGAGGTGCTGCGGGATGTTCCCTGCCAATTCGGCCCGCCGTATTTTCCCTCCTTCACAAGACGTTCGATCCGAGCGTCTACAGATTCATCGTCATACTTGGGGAACTTCATCTTACGTTCCATTTTATTCTTGCTTATCTCTTCGATTTCTCTCTTCTGGCTTTCTATGAATTGTTCGAGTTCATAGATATGCTTCTCCACCTCATTCCTTTCTTCTTCCGATTCATTTCTCTCTAGATACCTGGGGCGGCTTTTGAGATTCTCGATTTCTTGCTTTGCTACTGCAATGGCGTATGTGCAGCTATTGATCGAATCAATCTCTTCTTCGTCTTCGTCATGATCCTTGATGAGGTTTCTTGTCTCGATGCCTGCGGGAGGCTCGCCAGAGATAGTGACAAGATAATCGTACACTTCCTTGGGGATTTTCTCCAGTCTGCCATCGATGAAATGATCAATGTACGTGTACATGGTCTGGCGGGAAATACCGTATCTGTTAGCGACTTTCTGGACCGTAGTACCGTTGTCTTTCATAGCTTGGATGATGTCATTTTTTTGCATAATGGTAAATTAGTGTCCAAACTATAAATTTATATGTTAAATATGTTAAATTGACAATTAACCGTTATCTAACTATTAATTACACATTATAATTAATAATGTGTAGTATATCGATAAAAAAGTAAATTATTATAAATTATTGTAAAATATTGTCAATTTAAGTGTCAATTACAACATTGTAATTAAAAATGAATAATGGTAACTATTGCAACGACTAATCAGATTGATTTCTGCCAGAAACCGTTAAACGTCGTTATAACCAATCCCCCTCACGATGGAGTTCTACGTCCTAATGATCGTCCCCATCGCCGGGTTCATAGTTGCATCCCTCATCATGATGAGGATCGACCAGCTCAACAAAAAGCAGCAGAAGAAGAACCGATGCGGAACCTTAGTCCGCATCCGGGGCAGATGTACCATTCGATATCCTCCCCGTCCACATTTCCATTAGCTTTCAGGTCGATCGGCCCCATTCTCCTGCCGCATCTGCGGCATTCAGGGTAGCATTCTTCCATATCCTGATCAAACGTTAGTGACATAAGCCATGATCCATCGGATTCATTCATACAATGCAAGTGAATCGAATCATTCAGGAATCAGAAACCAAGTTTTACAGTAAATTTACAATGAATGTAAATTATTTAACAATCAATTGATATCATCAATCATGGCGGCTCAATCAAGATCGATTCGCGAGATCATAAGCGATAACACATCGCTCTCAAGTTTCGCGAAATGCATGGGGATATCCCGTCCGACGCTCTACAAGTACATGGAGGCGTACGATTCCGGCAATCTCGACCTTATCCCAGATAACGTCCTGAAGGTCTTCGACACGGCATCCGCCATGGTCTCCCCGAACGGATTGAAGGCTTATTTCAACGACTTATATGCCAACTACATCCGCACGGAGGAGAGGAGGCTGCGCGAGAGCCCGGTTCCTCCCGATATAGCGGAAATCGTCGATGCAGAAGGCCTCGAAGTGAAGGACATCGATCGCATGATCGAGAAGGCTGAGAGGCATTTGGAATACCAGCAGAGAAAAGATCCTCAGGACGAGGACAAGATCGAGCGTATCAGGAAGGATATCCGCGACCTGGTTTATTCCAGGGAAATGGTTGAGAGGAGGCAGGCGGAGAATCGCTTCCTCTTGATATACGATGCGGACTGGACCGCCTGCACGGGACCTACGGAATCCGATACCGTATATTACGACGAGGATGCCGAATCGGATGTGCCTGATATCGATTCCAAGTTCCGTTTCTACCTCACCAGGGCGCATTCCGGCTACACATTGTTCTTCTGCAACGAAGGCGAAGGCGATACTGTCGAGTTGCAGCTACTGACCGGGCCCAGAGAGGATAAGATGAGAGATGTCGTCGGTACATTCCGCCCTGAGCCAGGGATGGGATTCATCATGATCCCGGACCTCTTCAATGAGGAATTCGAAGGTCTATTCCAATAAGTATTTCCCAAATTGAACAACTATACTTTTCATAAATCCCGATCTATGAATCGGGGGATTTTTCACGATGGTCCCGGGTTTCCGTGCAGATCCGGTATCATTTATTGGGTCATGTCTTGGACAG
>Ga0256407_10002050_pt1 | contig 39741 bp, 27 predicted proteins | sample RumenRJG_04DNA_FD_193489 | JGI IMG/M metagenome (GOLD analysis project Ga0256407, IMG submission 193489) | Bovine rumen microbial communities from Lethbridge, Alberta, Canada - RJG_04 | ecosystem: Host-associated > Mammals > Digestive system > Stomach > Rumen | place: Canada: Alberta... | reverse complement strand
TGCTTTTCGACAGACATCCAGAATATAGAGAGAAATACAACCGCCATTTCTGGGCGAGAGGATATTATTGCGAAACAATCGGTAATGTGAATGAAGCAACAATTAAAAAGTATATCGAAGAGCAGTACGAGCGGGATCGACTGGAAGGAGAACCCCGCTGAGCAAATGTAAGTTGCCGCTTTTAAGCGGCTACCAGTAACAAATCGAACAGGTTTGTTAGACCCGCCTTCAGGCGGAATCACAACAATGCCCCCGAGGGGCTAACTCAAACCACCAGCGGGGCTGGTGGTCATGACTTTGATAATAAGATCTGGACAGGGTATAATCTCCCTGTAGGATTTTGGTTAGTCGCATAACTGAATTTTACAGCAAAAACCGGACTCTTTGGAGCCCGGTTTTTGTGTTTTCCTGATATGAAATGGGTCTGTGCATCCGGCGTCAGGATCAGCCTGAGCGGTTGCGGCATGTCCCTTTAGAGTTGCTTTGAATGAGCGGCTGGATGAACCGGATCCTGAGGGAGCGCAGGAGGGAATGAGGGCTGCAGTTCCTGCAGCCCGAAAGCCCACCTGTCTGAGACGTCCGGTCATCAGAGCGGACGGCGAGTTTTGGAGAGGCGGTTCCCTCCGAAGCGAAGGAAGGATCTGTGTGAATCCCCGCGAATTCAATGTAACGATAAAGGGGCGTGCCGCAAAAGCGTAGGTTTTGAACCTTCACGCTTAATGCGACAGCCCCTTTTTCAGTTCTCGAAGAGGGTTAAAACACATACCGGCAAAAAAAGTGCCGAGTCCTCAGAAAAAGAAATTTTTTGTGTGCGCTCAATCATATTTAGGACTATAATAGGACAGTGCACCACTTGGGGAAATGAGGGGACGAGGAAACAGGAATAGGATATGATCGAGAGAAAAAACGAATTTGCGCAGGGAGCGATCGCGGCAGTACTGTCAGCCGCCGCTCTTGTGGGAAGCCTGTATATCAATGAGGCGCTGGAATTTCGGGATACTTTTATTCCCGGTACTGTGATAAACGGCGTGGATGCTTCCGGCCTCACAGTCAGTGAAATGGAAGAAGTGCTTGGAGACTACGGCCTGATCCTGAAATTCCGCGATGGAAAAGATCTGGCTGTCTCTAACGATGAAATAGATTACCATTATGTGTCGGACGGCAAACTGGACGCGCTGATGCAGCAGCAGAATCCGTATTTGTGGGGCGCCGGACTTTTCAGAAAGAACTCGCACGAGATCAACGAGAAAAAAGAGTATTCCAAAGAGAAACTCCTGGCGATCCTTAACGCCGCGCCGCAGATGAATGAGTCCAACATGATCGCGCCGGAAGACGCCCATCTTGACTATGTTGACGGTACCTTTACGGTCATTCCGGAGGTGGAGGGCACAACCCTGGATCCGGAGCTCGTCAGAAGCACGGTGATCACCGCTGTCGACAAGGAGATCGGTTCCGTCGACCTGGGAAACACGGAAGGAATTTACAGCTATCCGGAGATCAGAAAAGATGACGAAGATCTGGGTGAAGAGGCAGAGCAGCTCAATGAGCTGGCCGGAGGCAGAGTTGTCTACAAACTGCCGGGCGGTGCGACCAAGGTCCTGGACGGACCGATCCTCAAGGACTGGCTGGAAGTGGACGACGAGGGCGATTATTACAGAGATGACGACGTCTGGAATGCCTGCATCAAGGACTTTGTGAAGGAACTTGCCGACGAAGTGGATACAGTCTATAAGGAGCACGCCTTTACCACACACGACGGGGATGAGATCATAGTCCCCGGAAAGGGCTACTACGGCTACCGCATAGAAAAGACACAGGAAGCGGATCAGCTTTGGGAAGAACTGGACGAAAATGAACAGTTGGAGCGGGAGCCGGTGTACCGCAGAACCGAAGCGGCGGAGCCCGATGACAACCACGGCTTTGGAAGCAGTTATGTGGAGGTCGATCTGTCAAAACAGCACCTGTGGATCTATGAGAACGGGGAAGTGGTCCTGGAGACGGACGTAGTATCGGGACTTAACGATAAGGAACACAGGACTCCCGCAGGGGCATATTTTGCCTATGACAAAAAGAGAGACACGGTCCTGAGGGGCGACAAGCAGGACGACGGAGAATGGGGATACGAGACACCGGTGGATTACTGGATCCGTCTTACGGACACCGGCATCGGTCTTCATGACGCGAACTGGCGCTACTCTTTTGGCGGAAATATCTGGAAATGGAACGGCTCTCACGGCTGTGTCAACATCCCTCCGAAGGTGATGCCGACGATCTATGAACTGGTTTATGAAAATATGCCTGTCGTGGTCCATTACGGGGATACTCAGTGACCATCTGCCGTGCTATAATAAATAATGTTCTTAGAGCTCTACACCTATGCATACAGAAAAGGGGTAATCATGAAGAAATTAGAAGATTATATCCGTACTATTCCGGATTTTCCGGAGCCCGGCATCATGTTCCGTGACATTACAACAGTATTCCAGGATGCCGACGGCCTTCAGCTCGCGATCGATTCCATGCAGGAGCTGATCAAGGATCTGGATTTTGACGTGATCGTCGGCGCGGAATCCCGCGGCTTCATTTACGGCGCCGCGCTGGCTTACAACCTTCATAAGCCGCTGGTACTGATCCGCAAGAAAGGCAAACTTCCCTGGAAGACCATCTCTGTGGATTATGATCTGGAATACGGCAAGGCTACACTGGAAATGCACATCGACGCTATACAGCCCGGACAGAAATGCCTCGTCGTGGATGACCTTCTGGCGACCGGCGGAACGGCTAAGGCTATGGCTCAGCTCGTTGAGAAACTGGGCGGTGAAGTCGTCGACATGCTCTTCATGATCGAACTGGCAGGCCTGAACGGCCGCAAGTTCCTTGAGGGATACCGCGTGGATTCTGTACTTGCATTTGAAGGCAAATGATATTTCATAAGACACTGTGGAGAAGCTGCATCGCAGGATGCGGCTTCTTTTTTGTTGTATTAAATTAAATCATCAAAACAGAGTAAATATAATCATTCTAATTCTTTGTCTATAGGGATAAAATCTAATCACGGTTTTTGATAAATTTTAAACCGAATGGATCAAAAGATTGAGAGGACAAAGCAATGATGAACTACAGGAAGTACATGCGTCAATATTTTCTCCCTCCGGAAGAGTGTCTGGACTGGGCGAAAAAGGATCATATCGAGAAGGCTCCGATCTGGTGCAGCGTCGACCTGCGCGACGGCAACCAGGCGCTGATCGAGCCCATGAGCCTCGAAGAGAAGATCGAATTCTTCCGCATGCTGGTAGACATCGGCTTTAAGGAGATCGAGGTGGGATTCCCCGCCGCTTCGGAGACGGAGTACACCTTCCTTCGCGCTCTCATCGAGAGGAACATGATCCCGGACGATGTCACGATCCAGGTTCTTACTCAGGCCAGGGAGCACATCATCCGCAAGACTTTTGAAGCGGTCAAGGGAGCGCCGAAGGCGGTGGTCCATCTCTATAATTCCACTTCCGTTGCGCAGCGGGAACAGGTCTTTAAAAAGAACAAAGAAGAGATCAAGAAACTCGCGGTAGACGGCGCGAAGCTCCTCAAGGAACTGGCGGACGAGACCGACGGCAACTTCATGTTCGAATACAGCCCTGAGAGCTTCCACGGGACCGAGGTGGAGTACGGGCTGGAAGTCTGCAACGCGGTGCTGGACGTCTGGAAACCTACCCCTGAGTGGAAAGCTATCATTAACATTCCTGCCACGGTCGAGACGGCGATGCCTCATATTTTCGCTTCCCAGATCGAGTACCTGAATAAGAATATGAAATACAGGGACGGCGTCGTCCTCAGTCTTCATCCGCACAACGACCGCGGCTGCGGCGTGGCGGATACGGAACTCGGCATCCTTGCGGGCGCGGACCGCGTCGAGGGTACGCTGTTCGGAAACGGCGAGAGAACCGGAAACGTCGATCTGGTTGCTGTAGCGATGAATCTCTTCTCCTACGGGATCGACCCTGAACTGGATTTCTCCAATATGCCGCAGATCCGCGAAAAATATGAGAGACTGACCGGAATGGATGTGCATCCCAGACAGCCCTATGCAGGGGATCTGGTCTTCAGCGCGTTTTCCGGCTCCCACCAGGACGCGATCTCCAAGGGCATGGCCTACAAGGAGAAGAACGATCCCAACAAGTGGACAGTTCCTTATCTTCCCATCGACCCGCAGGATGTCTCGAGGACATACGATTCAGACGTTATCCGCATCAACAGTCAGTCCGGAAAGGGCGGCGTAGCATATGTGCTGAGGCAGAACTACGCGATCGTGCTGCCTGAGAAGATGAGAGAGGAAGTCGGTTACGCCGTGAAGCAGGTTTCGGACGAGACTCACAGCGAGCTTGCGCCTCAGGCTGTTTACGAGATCTTCACAGACAGATATGTGGACTACACGCCTCACTTTACGATCCCGGAGTGCCATTTCCGCCAGGCAGACGGCATTATGGCAGAGGCGACGATCGCGGCCGGAGACAACAGGACTGTCGTGGACGCGAACGGAAACGGCCGTCTGGACGCGGTCAGCAATACCATCAAGCAGTATTACGGGATCAGCTATGAGCTCTCCACTTACGAGGAGCATGCGCTTTCCAGAGGCTCTTCCTCCAAAGCTATGGCTTATGTCAGCGTCCTGTGCAATGGCAAAACATACTGGGGCGTAGGCATCCACGAGGATATCATTCACGCTTCGATCAACGCTTTGGTCGTAGCGGTCAATAAGCTCCCGCAGCTGCAGGACAGCGCGACGGAGAAGGACAACAGGCTGATCGCGATGCTCAACTACATCCAGGCCAACTATCAGACAGTTACACTCGAGGACATGGCCAGGGAATTTCATCTCTCCACGCCGTATATCTCCAAGTTCATCCGTGAGAAATCCGGCAAGACCTTCGGCGAGCAGGTCACGTCAGTCCGCATGAAAAGGGCCAAGACGCTGCTCAGAAACGGCAATATGACGATCGAGAATATCTCTTATTCCATTGGCTATCCCAATGCGGAACACTTCTCCAGGGTATTCAAGAAGACGTTTGAAGTGTCGCCGGCACAGTACCGGAAGATCGCGACGCGTAATGTGGGGTAATTCACAGGATCAAGTACACAAAGCGGTGAGCAGTATACAGGAGAATAAAATATTGTCAAAATCACCTAATTCAAACGGTTTTTCATTGAACTAATAGTATATTTTGTATATAATGACAATAGCATATTATGTTTGAAGCTATCCACTACACATAACAAAAGAAGGGAAAAAGAAATGAAAGACCTGCAGTATACTGTCAAGAACTCGCTCGGAATTCATGCGCGTCCCGCGGCACTTCTTGCCCAGGCATGCACCAACTTCAAGAGTGCAGTCATGATCGAGTGCAATGGAAATGTTGCCTCCGGCAATAACGTTCTTCAGATCCTCGCCCTACACGCGGCTAAGGGTTCTATCCTGAACATTACTGCTGACGGTCCCGATGAGGAAGAGGCGATCGCCAAGATCCAGGAAGTGCTCAAGGAGATCGCTCCCAAGGCCAAGAAGAATACAGTCCTCAGGGTCGCGTTCTTCGGCACCAAGGATTATGACCGCATTTTCTTCAGCGAACTCTCCAGAGACAAGGGAGAGGGCACTTACAATGTCGACATCAAGTATTTCAACAGCCGTCTGACCATTGAGTCTGCAAACCTGGCTAAGGGTTACGACGCGGTCTGCATTTTCGTCAATGACGAAGCGCCCCGTGAAGTTATTGAGATCCTGGCGGAGGGCGGCGTTAAACTCATTCTCCTTCGCTGCGCAGGATTCAACAACGTTGACTCCAAGGCTGCCGCAGAGTGCGGAATCACTGTTCTTCGTGTCCCCGCCTATTCCCCCTATGCAGTAGCTGAGCACGCAATGACGATCCTTCAGGCAGCAAACCGCCGCATTCACAAGTCCTACATCAAGGTTCAGGACAACAACTTCGCGCTGAGCGGACTTCTGGGACTGGATCTTCACAACAAGGTAGCCGGCATCATGGGCACCGGCAGGATCGGCCAGATCATGGCCAATATCTGCAAGGGTTACGGCATGACCGTCCTGGGATGGGATGCATTCCCGAATATGGCTCTTGAGGAGAAGGGACTTTTGAGATATGTCTCCAAGGAAGAACTTCTGCAGAAGGCGGATCTCATCTCCCTGCACGCTCCGCTGGTCATGGGCCCGAACGGAACATATCACCTGATCGACGACAATGCGATCGCCATGATGAAGAACAATGTCATGCTCGTCAATACCTCCCGCGGACCTCTTGTAGATTCCGAAGCGCTGATCAGAGGCCTTAAGGCGAACAAGTTCCACGCTGTCGCGCTGGACGTCTACGAGGGCGAGGATGCCAACGTCTACAATGACAGATCCGATGAGATGATCGACACAGACATCGTAGCAAGACTGACAATGTTCCCGAACCTGGTACTTACTTCTCACCAGGCGTTCTTTACCAGAGAAGCGCTGCAGGCTATCGCCGCAGTCACTATGGAGAATGCGAGAAACTTCAACGAAGGACTTCCTTACGGAATGTCAGAGGTGAAGTGAAGAAAACCTGTAAATGAGTAAACAGATGCCGCTGCAATTACCGATTCCGGTAATTGCAGCGGCGTTTTTCAATATCAGAGCCGATTTGTTCATTGACAATTACAGTTCAACGTAGTACTTTACTAGAGTAAACAATACTTGCTGGGGGAGCGGATGCTGAGACAGCGGCCCGTTCGCAGGAGCGGAGCGGCTGACCCTTATTACTTGATCCGGGTAATGCCGGCGAAAGGAAGCGCACAGTACTTGAATGACTAGCGGCTTTAAGCCGGTTCTGTGATTTGTTTGAAGTGCTGTGAACCAACTCTCCTCCTGTACAACAAAGGAGGTTTTTTTATGTCCAAAAGTATCAAAGTTCTCGTCTTTAGCGCAATGTGCATCGCACTGGCCAGTGTGACCAGTATGATCAAGGTGTTTGAGTTCCCCACCGGGGGGTCCATTACACTGGCGTCTACGTTTTTCGCGACTCTTCCGGGCTTCTTTTTCGGCCCTGCAGTGGGGATCGCGGCAGGATTCGCCCACGGGATCCTTCAGTTCTTCCTTGGTCCCTATATTTTGACACCTGTGCAGGTCTTTATTGATTACGGCCTTGCGTTTGCGGCTTTCGGCCTCTCCGGTTTCTTTGCGGGCCAGAAGTTCGGATACCAGAAGGGCTACATTGCCGCGTGTATCGGACGCTGGTTTTTCGCTTTTCTTTCCGGCTGGATCTTCTTTGGCGAATATGCCTGGGAGGGATGGAACGCGGCAGCTTATTCCGCAGTGTACAATATCATTTACATTGCGGGTGAGGCAGTGATCGTATTGATCTTCATCAGTATTCCGGTAGTATCCAATGCGCTGAACAGAGTTAAAACCATGGCTCTGCAGTGACGGCGAAGGGTTAAAGTGATATAATAATCTTCTGATTTATCGATCATATTAGGAGATTATGTGAAAAATGAGTGGTTATCTGAGCAGAGTATTTGAATACGCGGTGCCCTGCCTGCTGTTCTGGGGAGTTCTGGCGGTGTCGGTCACCGTCGACAGGAGCAGGTTCAGGAATTGTATTTATCTGCTGCTGGCAGCGGCGTCTTCGGCGCCGCTTTTTTGTGTGCTGTCGGGAAGTCATGCGCTGGGGACGGCCAGGGCGCTTTCGATCCTGATCTTTGCAGTGCTCCTGTCTGTTCCCGCTGTGCTCATAGAGAACGGCGTGATCATGTACCGCAAAGAGGGGCGGTCTCTTCAGAACATGCTTTCCCTGCTCATGGGGATCCTGGTGGGGGTGGGAGAACTGTGCTTTTTCCTGTTCTTTATTTTCCCGATATTCTGGTCAGACCAAAATTCCGAGTTTATCACGACCGGAATGAAAGTGCTGCTTTTTATAAGCCTGTCGGTGATATATGTATCAGTGGTATTTGTGTCGTTTATGAGTTATACGGTGCTTTTACAGCTCATTCCCCGCAAGAGGGACTTTGACTATGTGATCATTCACGGCAGCGGGCTGCTGCGGGGAAGAGAAGTTTCGAAACTTCTGGCAGACCGTATTGACAAGGCAATAGAGGTCTACGAGAAGGATCCTACGCCGCCGATCCTGATCCCTTCCGGAGGAAAAGGGCGGGACGAAGAGATCTCCGAAGCGGAGGCGATGGAACAGTATCTTATAGAGCACGGGATCCCGAAGGATCATATTATTAAGGAGGACAGGTCGACGACGACAAGAGAGAACCTGGCCTTTTCCAAAAAGATCATCGACGAACGGGACGCGGACCCTTACGTGGCGCTCGTGACGAGCAACTATCACGTCTACAGGGCTTTGAGCCTGTGCGACGACATAGACCTGGAATGCACGGGGATCGGGGCACATGTTGCGCGGTACTACTGGCCGAGCGCGCTTTTGCGTGAGTTCGCGGCGATCATGAGTAAGAAAAAGAATCTCCTGATCTTTATTGCGGGATGGCTGTGCAGCGTGATCCCGACTATGGATGCGGTGATGTGGAGCGTGATTCAGTGAATATTAAGGATAATGATAAGAAGTATTCCATAAGGAAAAAGAAGATATTCAGGTTCCTGCTCTCAGCAGTTCTGCTGATCGTCCTTCTGTTTGCAGCCATACTGGAATACCTGACGCTGACCGAATATAAGCCGGAGCCGGGAGAGATGGCTGCTGTTGATCATGGAAACTGGGATCTGCTCAAAGAGGGAGATACGCTGAAGATCCTCACCTGGAACTGCGGATACGGCGCTCTGGGAGATAACGCGGATTTCTTCATGGATGGCGGCAGAGGAGTCATGACTGCCGACCGGGAGAGAGTGCAGAGCAATCTTGACGGGATCCTGGAGGCTTCTGCGCAGATGGACCCTGACGTGATCCTGTATCAGGAGATAGACACGAATGCGGCCAGGTCCCATTTTATCGACGAAGAGATCACTATGATCAACGGGCTTCTGAAAGAGGACGAACTGCGCTATTCCTCAGCCTATGCCGATAATCTCAATGTGAGATTTATCCCGTTTCCCATTCCGCCCATCGGAAGGGTCAAAAGCGGGATCATGAGCTTTACAGGGGCGTTTACGAGCTCAGCGGAAAGAATCCAGCTTCCCTGCCCCTTTAAGTGGCCTGTGAGGCTCGCAAACTTCAAGAGATGCCTTCTTCTTTCGCGTATTCCCATAAAGGACAGCGATAAGGAACTGGTGATCATCAACCTTCACATGGACGCCTATGACGACGGCGTGGGCAAAACAGAGCAGACGAGGGCGCTTTTTGAGATCATGAACAGAGAGGCCGGGAAGGGCAATTACGTCATTGCCGGCGGGGACTTCAACCAGACCTTTGACAGCATAGATAGCAGCGCTTATCCGCTTCAGGAAGGAAAATGGGCTCCCGGAAGACTTGAAACTGCAGCGTTCGGAGAGGGCTGGCAGTTCCTTATGGACAGCGGCGTTCCGTCCTGCCGCTCTCTCGACCAGCCCTACGCCGGTTCGGACAAGGAGAGTTTTCAGTACTACGCGGTCGACGGATTTATTGTGTCTTCCAACATCGAGGTCCGCTCCTGTGAGACCAAAGATCTGGGGTTTGTGTGCACGGATCACAACCCGGTGCTGCTCGAATGCGTGCTGAAATAAAAAAATACAACAGGGTATATTTTGGATCCAAAAATACATTGTTTTTAAAAGTCAGGTCCTGCATTATAATATATTAGGTAAACAAGAATCACGGTGAAGGAGGAAAGCACCATGGCAATATTAGTTACAGGCGGAACAGGTTTTATCGGAAGTCACACCGTAGTCGAGCTGCTTCAGTCCGGATATGAAGTCGTCATCGCGGATAACCTCTACAATTCCAAGGCGATGGTCGTAGACCGCATTGAGAAGATCACAGGCAAGCGCCCTGCTTTCTATGAACTGGACGTATGCGATAAGGCGGCTCTGGACGCGCTGTTCGATAAAGAGAAGATCGACGCGGTCATTCATTTCGCAGGTTATAAGGCTGTCGGTGAATCCACCAGGAAGCCGATCGAGTATTATGAGAACAACCTCGGATCCACACTGACGCTCTGCAAGTCGATGAGAGAGCACGACTGCTTCAAGATCGTGTTCTCATCTTCCGCGACCGTCTACGGAGATCCCGCATTTATCCCGATCACGGAGGAGTGCCCCAAGGGGATCACGACAAACCCTTACGGCGAGACCAAGTCCATGCAGGAGAGGATCCTGACAGATATCTGGAAAGCGGACAACCGCTGGAAAGTGATGCTGCTTCGCTATTTTAACCCCATCGGAGCTCACGAGAGCGGCCTGATCGGCGAGGATCCCAAGGGAATCCCGAACAATCTGCTCCCCTATGTGGCGCAGGTAGCTACCGGCAAGCTCGAGAAGGTTCACGTGTTCGGAAATGACTATGACACGCCCGACGGAACCGGCATCCGCGACTATATCCACGTTGTGGACCTGGCAAAGGGCCATGTCAAGGCTATTGAGGGAATGGAGAAGCTGGACGGCGTCAATATCTTCAACCTGGGCACAGGGCACGGCTACAGCGTTCTCGACATTATCAAGGCGTTTTCGAAGGCCTGCGGAAGAGAACTGCCTTACGTGATCGACCCCAGAAGACCCGGCGATATCGCTGTCTGCTACAGCGACCCCGCCAAGGCAAGAGAAGTTCTGGGCTGGACTGCGGAGAAGAATCTCGAGGATATGTGCAGGGACGGCTGGAACTGGCAGAGCAATAATCCTGACGGCTATGTAGAATAATGAATCCCCCGAAACGGATATCGGACGGCTCTCTACCGGGAAGACGGCAGAGAGCCGTTTTTTCTGCAACAGCGTGCCGAAAGCGGAGAAAATACGTATATTATATAGGATGATCCCGGCAGTGCTCTGTGCGCGCCGCCGGGGCTTCCCGGATACGAATGAGAAATAAGTTTTGGAGGAAGAGTATGAAAAAATCCAGAATAATCGCAATATTTCTTGCCGCGGTCGTGGCGCTGACCTCCCTTACGGGGTGCAGCCTCTTTAAGCCCACTGCGATCAGCATTACCAAAAAAGTGATGAAAAACCTTGAAACGGTTAAATCCGTCAAGGGCAATATCAGAGCGGACTATGAGGGACCGGCTTCTGCAGAAGGCGTTGAATTCGACCTTGCGCTGAACGCGGATCTTGAAATGGAAACAGTAAGGGATTCGGGAGTGAGCCATGTAAAGGGATCTGTCGGGACAAAATTCCCTATTATCGGGGAGATTTCTCTTCCCGTGGAGAGCTATATGCAGACCCGGGATGATGAAGCAGTCGTATACGCGAGTATGGACGGCGAGAACTGGCTGAAACTACAGAATGACAAAGAAAACGAGCAGGAAAACGGGCAGGAGACGGAGAAACTTCCTGACTACAAGGTAATGCTCGGAATCCTGCAAAAGATCGTTTCCGGTGACATTAAAGCTGTTCTGGCTGAAGAGACAGAGATGAAGGGCGAGAGAGAAGTCTACAGAATGGACGTCAATGTGAGCGGAGAACTGATCGGGGAAATCCTCAGGGCTGCCGACGATATGTCGGGAGAGGGCTCTTCCATATTGGAGGATCTCGATTTCACCGGAGCGGACGCGAACATTGTGCTCTATGTCTACAAAGATGAGATGCTGCCTGCCGCAGCCACAGTGGACTGCACAGCTCTCGGCAATCTTCTGATTGGGGATATGCTCAGAGAAAACGGCGTCAGCGTGACCGCTGATAAATTTGTGATCACGGTGGACGATCTCGAATACAATACCATCGACGAGCTTAAGATCCCGGAGAAAGTGATCTCCTCCGCAGAGGATGCGCCTGATGCGTCCGGCACCGGTCTTTTTGATAACGTGACCGGACTTTAAAACAGAATACGGATACCTGAAGAGGTATGGGAAAGGTGCAGCCGCGGCTGCTCCTTTTTTTGAGCACGCGGATCTTTTCGCAGACTAATATATGGACTAATTCATGGAGTAATGCCTTCTTATTTGCTATAATTTTTGTGAAACGGGAAGGAGCGACGCGGGAATGCCATTTACTTATGAGAAGATACGGTACCTCGGAGAGGACTGTATAGAAATAACCGGATTTGAAGGTTCTGTGAGAAGCCTGACGATACCGGACAGGATTGAGGGGCTTGCGGTCAGAAGCATCGGAAAGCATGCTTTTGCCGGCAGAAAGGACCTGAGGGAAGTGGTGCTTCCACCATCGGTAAAGAGACTTTGTCTGTTCGCATTTCACAACTGCGCGGCTCTGCGCAGGATGAGCCTGTATGACAGTGTAGAGGACTATTACGACGGCGTTATCCGCCAGTGTACCGATCTTGAGGAGATCGAGATCAGACTCGGAGGACAGTCTTACGCGCTTGTAAAGGATATGCTCTCGGACAACGACCACGCTATGAGCTTTCACTTGCTTCTGCCCGGGGAGGAGATCCGTCTGTCTTTCCCGGAATACGCCCTGATCGCATCGGAGAACACGATGGCCAGGACGATCCAGTTCGCCTACGAGGGAGGCGGGTACGCGTACAGAAACTGTGTCCGGAAAAGAGAGATCAGATTCAGGGAGTATGACCGTCTGTTTTCCTTTATGGAGCGCGATGACGCGTCCTTTGCGGCGGTGATCGCATCAGACAGACTTATGTTCCCCCATGACCTCGACGAAGCCGCTAAGAGGCATTACACGCAGTTCCTTACAGAACACGCGGAGCAGGCCTTGGAGCGCTTTATCAGGAGCGGTCAGATCGACAGAGTGAGACTCCTCACAGAGAGAGGGCTGGCAGACAGCCAGGCGTGTGCTAAAGCTCTCAGGATCGCCTCAGAACTGGGGGAGACCGCCATATGCGCGGTACTTATGGAGAGCGGAAGAGAGACAGCCGGAAAAAATCAGGATTTGTCCATGGAACTGGAAGACTGGTGACGGAAACTGATGACCGGCAGCAATGACTATATATTGATCTGTAACAATACAGCAGAAAGGAATCGAAATGTCTGACACCAGAGAGAAACTGGAGCAGATGGGTTTCAGGATCCTGGACGCGGTCCGGACGGAACTGCTTCTGTCCATGCGGTTCATGGCGCCGGCCCTGAACAGCCTTGGCTTTAAGATGGACCTCGCGACATCCTCCGCGGGAACGGACGCGGCCTACATTCGCTTTAACCCGGGCTTTCTTCTGCAGGTCTATGTAGAGAGACCCCGCAGGATGAACAGGATGTATATGCATATGCTGATCCACTGCCTGTTCCGCCACATGTTCTCGGCGAGGGACAGGGAAGATCCGGAACTGTGGGATCTGTGCTGCGACATTGCGGCGGAGTCGGTCGTGGATTCCATGACTTATGATGTGATCGCGAGATCCCACTCGACTTTCCGGGAGGGATGGTATGAGAAACTCGAGTCGGAAGTCACCATCCTGACTGCGGAGAAGATCTACGCCTGGTTTATGGAGAGGGACCGCGACTACGCGATGGAAGAGGCGCTGCGCAGGGAGTTTACGGTGGACGACCACAGTTTCTGGCAGCGCATGGAGGACGAGGAGCCGCAGGAAAAGCCGCCCGGGACTCCGCCCGGCGCTCCGCCGGACAATGACGGGCAGGACGGACAGCAGGAAACGCAGGATTCCCGGCATTTAAAGCCGGTAAACCCCAAAGAGGACGAATGGAAGAAAAACGCGGAGCAGATCGAGGCGGACCTTGACCTGATCGGGAAGGAGAGATCGGAGGAATACGGCTCCCTTTCCAGGATCCTTCGATTTGAGAGCAGAAAGCGCACGGATTACAGGGAGTTCCTTCAGAGGTTCTCGATCATTCGCGAGGAGGCGGGGATCGATCTCGACTCCTTCGACTACGGGTTTTATTATTACGGGATGGAACTGTACGGCAATATGCCGCTGATCGAGGAGAATGAGTTTCGGGAGATCCGGAAAGTGGATTCTCTGGTGATCGCCATCGATACGTCGGCGTCCTGCCAGAAGGTCCTCGTGCAGCAGTTCCTGAACGAGACGGCGGACCTTCTGTCGGGGATCGGGAGCTTTTTTAAGAAAACGGAGATCCATCTGATCGAATGCGACGACAAGGTCCAGAACGACCGGGTGATCAGCGACATTTCCCAGCTGCAGCAGTACGCGGAAGAGTTTGAAGTAAAGGGCGGATTCGGAACGGATTTCAGGCCTGTCTTCAACTATGTGGAGGACCTCAGAGCTAAAGGGGAACTGGAGAATCTGAGGGGACTTATGTATTTTACGGACGGATTCGGGGAGTACCCGAAGAAACCGACGGATTATGAGACAGCATTTGTTTTCTGGAAGGACGAGGAACTGGACGACACGGGAGTGCCGGACTGGGCCATTAAATTATTCCTGACCCCGGAGGGGATGGAAACAGTAGAGAGACGCGGGAGCACACATTGAATATCAGATTAAACATCAAGGAAGCCAAACAGGAAGTGATCAATACAGTCAGGGCTTACCTGAAAAAGGACGATACCGGGGCCTATGAGATCCCGCCGGAGAGACAAAGGCCCATCCTTCTGATGGGACCGCCCGGCATCGGCAAAACCGCTATCATGGAGCAGGTGGCGCGGGAGTGCGGGATCAGCCTGATCTCTTATACGATCACCCATCACACAAGACAGAGCGCCATCGGCCTGCCTTTTATTTCGAAGAAGGAATACGGCGGGGAAGAGTACTCCGTCACCGAGTACACGATGAGTGAGATCGTAGCCTCGGTTTACGATCAGATCGAGCTGTCCGGCATTTCGGAGGGAATCCTGTTTCTGGACGAGATCAACTGTGTCTCGGAGACACTGGCGCCGACTATGCTGCAGTTTCTGCAGTACAAAATGTTCGGCAACCACAAGGTCCCGGACGGTTTTATCATCGTCACAGCCGGCAATCCGCCCCAGTACAATAAGTCCGTGCGGGATTTTGACATCGTGACACTGGACCGCGTAAAGAGGATCGATATCGAGGAAGACTTCCCGGTGTGGAAGGAGTACGCGTACCAGATGGGAATCCACGGGGCGATCCTGTCCTATCTTGAGATCCGGAAGAAAGACTTTTACAGTGTCAAAACACAGATCGACGGCAGGCAGTTCGTGACGGCCAGAGGCTGGGAGGACCTCTCCAGGATCATCAAGGTATACGAGAAGATGGGCATTCCGGTGAACGAGAGGCTCTGCGTCCAGTACCTGCAGGATTCGGAGATCGCGGCGGGATTCGCGGCTTATTACGAGCTGTACAGCAAATACCGCACTCTATACAGGATCCCGGAGATCCTTGAAGGATCTGTCCCCGAGGAGAGCACAGTGCTCAGGGAGGCCCCCTTCGATGAGAAACTCAGTATCCTCGGCCTTCTTATTGACAGCCTCAGTCAGGAGTTTACGGCCTATGCCGAGAAGCAGAGGGTTCAGAAGAGGGTCCTGGAGGAACTCACCACTGTCAGGGGAGCGCTTAAGAGAAGCGCGGAGACGAAGACGGACTCCGGAGAGAATAATGCAAAATATCTTCTGGCCGGCAGAAGACTTTTGTGCGAGCAGGAGACGGAGCGCCTGAAAAAAGCCAGGATGCTCGACAGAGAGAGCGAGAGAGTAGAGAGAAAGGTCAGCGCGAGGCTCAGGGAGATGGAAAAGCTCGTCTCGCTGGAGGGAAACGGAGACCCGCGGCATGATTTTACACTTCTAAAGCAATCTTTTGACGAGGCGGAGACAGCGAGAAAAGAGGAGATCGCGGCGACAGACAGACATTTGACAAACAGCTTCCGTTTCCTCTCGGCGACTTTCGGAGAGGGGCAGGAGATCGTACTGTTTCTGTCGGAACTTACCGCAGGCTATTACAGCCTGAAATTCGTGAACGAGAACGGGAACGAGGCGTTTTACAGATACAACAGGCTCCTTCTGCTTAAAGACCGCAGGGAGTCCCTGCAGCAGGAAGCGCTTTCTCTTCTCGGAATCTGAAACAGCGAGGAGCGTCATGGCGTTTTGGGGATACAGACCGGTACTGCCGGAATTTACAATAGAGGACCCGAAGGAAGACTTCAGAACTGCCAGGGTCATCGAACAATATCACCTCGGAAAGAAAGCGCTGTTTATGCCCGGAGGAGGGCTTTCCTGGAAATATCTGCCTGTTGACAGGATCAGAGGCGTGATACCCGGCAAAGAGAGCAGGGACGAGGACAGCGCGATGGGAGGATATCACATCGAACAGCCGACGATACGGGTGATCTATCAGGGAGGCGTGGAAGTCCTGACCCTGGAGAGCAGGAGCCAGGCGGAGATACTGTTTTCTCTGCTGAAGCGGAACTATTAGAGAAAGATGCGAAATCACGGATACTGACGGAAAGGAGGAAGCGCATGAAGAATTTCAAAATGATCGTCAGTTATGACGGCACGAGATATTTTGGCTGGGAGCATCAGCCGGACACAGACATGACGATCCAGGGGAAACTCGAGAAAGTGCTCAGCCAGATGCAGGAGATGCCGGAGGGGCAGTCCGTGACCGTGATCGGAGCAGGAAGGACGGACGCCGGCGTGCACGCAAGGGCTATGACGTGCAACGTGCTGCTTGATACTGTGAAGACGGAGGAAGAGATTCAGGCGTACATGAACCGATACCTTCCCGATGACATCAGCGTAAACAGCGTCAAACTTGCGGCTGAGCGTTTCCACAGCCGTTTCAAAGCCATAGGAAAGACTTACCGCTATACTTGCTGGTATGGCAGCAGCAAACCGGTTTTCGACAGGCGCTATGTGACGGTCCTTGAGAGAGAACCTGATATAGAGCGCATGCAGGAAGCCGCGGAATACCTGACGGGTATGCACGATTACAAGAGCTTCTGCGGCAACGCCAGAATGAAAAAGTCGACTATCAGGGTCGTGGACGTGATCCGGATCGAGCAGAGTGGTAATTACATACGCTTTTATTTCCACGGGAACGGATTTCTCCAGAATATGGTGAGGATCATGACCGGGACACTCCTGGAAGTCGGTTTCGGCAAAAAAGAACCGGAGGATATGGCCCGGATCATTGAGGCAAAAGACAGACAGGCAGCAGGGTATACAGCGCCCGCGCAAGGGCTTTGCCTGATGAAAGTGGACTACTGACCTGATTCTTATAAGGCAAAGGAGAGGCTATGATCGATAAATACAGAGATGAACTTCTCAAGTCTTTTCTTGACAATTACAGCCGCGTGTATCTGATCGATCTTGAAAAGGATACGATCGTCAAAATACAGGAGTCCGAGGGAGCGCCGGAGTTCGATCCGGTCCGACAGAACCGCTATTCGGACTTCAACAGGGTCTACAGCTACACCATGCTCGAACCCGAGTATTCCCAGTGGCGCGAGATGATGGGCAGTGTTGAGAACATCCGTAAGGTACTGGCAGACAGAAACAGTTTCACATTGTCCTATCAGATGAAGGACGGCAGGTGGATGAAGGTGGAAAACCGTATCCTGGAAAAGAGGGACGGCGTACCCGTCAAGGTATTTGCCTGTATACCAAAAGAGGAGACGGACCGCCTGGCGGAGAACGAGAAGATCCTTGAGGACAGACACGACCTCTCGTCTCTGGTCACTTCTTCAGAGAGGAGACACAGGGAGGCGAGGGAGAAACTGTATAAGGGCGTGCTTGCCATCGACACATTGTCTACCTGTGAAGTCAATGTCACCCGCAATACTGTGATCGCCGCGATCGGCAATAATGATGATATTTTTTATCAGGATGCCGTCGATTTACCGGGTCCTTTTGATGCACTTGTAAAAAAATGGGAGAAAAGGATCCTCTCGGACAATGTGGACCAGTTCAGGGAGCTTATGACCAGAGAAAATCTGATCACGCTGTACGGGATGGGAGAGAGAGATCTCTGGATCGAGTGCATGGTGAAGGACAGGTTCGGGAACAAAGTCTGGCTCAGAGGGATCATCGCGCTCTCCAAGAGCGATGAGACCGGAGACATCATGGCGCTGATCGTCGTGCGGGATGTCACGGAGAGAAAGAAGATCGAGATCGAGAATACAAGGCGCATGGACCTGATCATGGGACTCACCAATGACTATGAATCCGTCTACTTTGTGGACCTCGAAACGGATTCTTATGATATCTACAGGCGCAACGACCGGATCACGACCAAATACAGCAGTATCTTTCTGCCCAGTTTTTCAGATAGTGTTGAGGCTTTTGCCTACAGAGGAGTCTACAGGCAGGACAGGGAGAATTTCATCCGCCTGCTCAGTATTGAGGAGATCAGAAAGACACTCGGGAAGAAAAACGGATTTACTTTCTCCTTTCGCACCGGAAACACCGGAGCCCCCCAGTACTACCAGGTAAAGGGAGTCCGGATCGGCAGCGGCAGGAACATGCAGCTGCTTCTGGGTTTTGCCAATATTGAGGAGGAGAGACAGGAAGAACTCAGAAAGAGAAAACTTCTTGAAGACGCTCTCGAGCAGGCAAGACACGCGGCGGACGCCAAGAGCTCTTTCCTTTCCAATATGTCCCACGACATCAGGACTCCCATGAACGCGATCATGGGCTTTGCCGGTATAGCTTCCGAGCACCTCGACGATCCCGACAAAGTCAGGGCGTGTCTTGATAAGATCATAGTCTCAAGCAATCACTTGCTGCAGCTGATCAACAACGTGCTCGACATGAGCCGAATTGAGAGCGGCAGAATGGTGCTCGAAGAATCATGGGTCAATATCCGGGAAATCGTACATGAAGTGACGGATTTCATGAAACCGGAGATTCTTGCCCGGGAACACGAATATGAATTCCGAGTCGGGGAGAACATACCGGACTATGTGCTGTGCGACCGCCTCAGAGTTACGCAGCTCTTGCTCAATATCCTGAGCAACGCGGTAAAATATACGCCGAAACAAGGCCGGATCCGACTCTCAGTCGCAGAGGGAATAGGGCCGCCCCAGGGATATTTTGCCCTGGAATTCGTGATCAGCGACACCGGGATCGGAATGAGCAGGGATTTTCAGACTCGCCTGTTCGAGCCCTTTGAGAGAGAGAACAACTCTACGGTCAGCAAGGTCATGGGAAGCGGACTGGGAATGTCGATCTGCAAAGGAATCGTGGATTCCATGGGCGGATCCCTGACTGTGGACAGCCAGCAGGGAAGAGGTTCTGTGATCACGGTGAATCTCGCGATGAAATACAGGAATGAGGATGAAGAAACTGCGGAGATCGATGCCGAAGAGGCAGCCGACAGCGGCAGGCAGACAGTCACTTCCCGGTCGGCGATATTCTATGGCGCCGCGGATACGGGCATAGTAAAGGAGAAGGATAAGATCAGGATCCTTGTGGTGGAGGACAACGAACTGAACCGGGAGATCGCCAAGGAGCTTCTCGAGGACATCGGTTATCTGGTGGAGACGGCGGAAGACGGAGAGTCTGCGGTCCTGATGATCCGGAGATCGGACAGGGATTATTACGACGCCGTTCTGATGGACATTCAGATGCCCGGAATCGACGGTTACGAAGCCGCGAGAAATATCAGACGGCTGTTCGACTGTGAGCACGAGCAGATCCCGATCATCGCCATGACGGCGAACGCCTTCGAGGACGATATGGAGAAAGCCCGCGGCGCGGGTATGAACGCATATATCGCCAAGCCTGTCGATCCGGAGGCTGTGAAAAAGATTCTGGAGCAGGTACTGGCAAACAGGACTAAGAACGGGACATGAGGTAAGGATTTTGAAAAAAGCACTTGCAAGCGACTTTGACAATACACTTTATTTTATGAATACGGAGGAACGGTTTCGGGCACAGGATGTCTTTGAGATCCTCTTCTTCCGGAAGGAGGGGGGACTATTCGGGATCTGCACGGGAAGATCGCCCGACAGTATATTAGACATCGCAGGGAGTTTCCTGCACCCTGATTTCATCATCTCCGTGAGCGGCGCGCTCATTGTCGACGGAGAGGGAAAGGTGCTGGACAGCCGCAGCCTTGCCCCTGAGACGGCCAGAGCGATCCTGAAGGAATTTGACGGGGAAGCCGCGATGGTAGTACATGCGGGCGGGAATGTATACTCCTTCGCGGAGAAAGAGTACCCGCTTCAGATAGCCATCAGAGATTTTGAGGAACTTCCGCAGGACGCGATCTACGGCATTTCCATGCGCTTTGCCGGCGAAAAGGAGGCGGAAGAAGCAGCAGCCCGGATCAAAGAGAAATACGGCGCGGAAGCCGCGCCGTATCAGAATGTGAGACATGTGGATGTAGTGGCTGCCGGCTGCTCTAAGGGAACCGGCATGTGCAAAGTCAGGGAAATCTTCGGGATTGACCGCTTTGGGGGAATCGGTGATTCCTATAATGATCTGCCGCTCCTTCAGGCAGCCGATGTCGGCTTTACATTCCCGGACGCCCCCGAAGAACTCAGGGAAGCCGCGGATGAGATCGTGCTGTCAGTTTCCGAGGCGATCGGGAAAATGAGGTGACAGATTCCGGTCAGCTGCTGTAGAGCGCATCCTCCCATGAAGTGCGGGAAGGCCAGGAACCGTCGTCCAGGGTTTCTCTGAGGAAACGGAAATAGAAGGAGAGCTTTTCCTGTATGTGCCGGCCTTGAAAACAGCCTGAGTAAGGCGTTCTGCCGGATAACAAGGTCTCCATCAGGCGCGCCCGGTCCTCCATGGGATAAGTCTTGCTGTAGGGATCGATGAACCAGACGTCGTCCGCGGGACATCCGCTCACCGCGGTATTCTCAAGGCTCCCCGCAGTTTCATAACTCTCTCCCTTTTCATTGATGTAAGAATAGTAGTATGAGAAACCTTCGGGATTCATGGAGTTCCATTCGTCCTCGTTTAAAAGCTCTTCTCCCGCGAAGCGGTAATCCGCCGCGTGGGTGAGCTCGTGGATCACCGTATCGGGGCTCAGGTCGTCGCCAAGGTCGAAAGCGAGCTGCATCGTCCCGCCGGACTCTGTCGCGAAGGCACTTGCGTTAGAAATATTGCTCGAGGCATCCAGCGGATGCAGGGCTCCGGTCAGATAGACTGCGATGTTCCTGTAATAACCACCCTTTAGCTGCGTGAAATAAGTGTCGGGGTAAAGGGAAAGCACGTTTTCCAGTACTGACAGCGAGCCGTCAATGACGGCGGAGTCCGTGCAGGCTTCCGCGGTGTAATCAGAGAACTCAGCCGGGACGTTGGCGCCGATCAGGATGCGGATTCCGTATCGATCCTCCAGTTTCCCGGCTTTTTCGGTGAGAGAATCGTAACTAAAGGTTTCGGGCGCACTGTACTCGGAACTCGAGGGCGCCTCCCACTTGACAGCGCGGCAGGAAGAGGTATCCCAGAGATAAACGCGCGCGGGCCTCCCGGCGTCGTCGCACAAAGCCCACAGGCACCAGTCTCCGCAGAGAGAGCGGGGAAAAGTGCTGAAAGCCAGGAAAGAATCTGTCTCTTTCGAGGAATTGTCTGCTCCGATCACAGAGAGGACATCGCCCGGAAGCTCCATCTCTCTTTTGACCTGTCCGGACCGGTCGCAGACGGAGATCACAGGCTTTGTCCTGAAGGATGATCCCAGAAGGCGCCCTTTGTCAGTGACGGTGAAGCGGGATGGATTGATATCGGAAAGGTAGTATTCGCTCTCACCTGATTCGGGATCTACGTCGACGTAGACCTGCAGGGAGGGATCGCGCCGCGAATAGGTGGCAAAAGAGAGCCGGCCCTCGTGGCCGCATATTACGGGCGTGAAGGCGCCAAATTCACAGGGGAGAGTCCATGAGACACGCAGTTCCCCGTCTTCGGTGACTTCGTACACAATGCCCCTTGCGGAGGACAGCCATAGGCGCCCGTTCAGACAGCAGGGTACCGCGTCTGAGAGGAAAGAGGGCAGGATGACCCTGCCTGCGGGAGTATCCGGCAGGTAGATAACACCGCCGCGGCTGTCGAAGATTACCAGAGGATCACAGGAGATCACAGAGAGGCCCTCAGTCCCGTCTAAGCGGCGCTCCTTTACCTGAGCGCGGTCGAATGAGGTTAGCTCCTCCTTTTCTCCTCTCAAAAGGTCCAGTAACTGCGCGGTATAGGAAGAGACGACGCCCTGACTGTCCGGATTTGCGGTAATGAGAAGCAGACGGGACTCATCATAGAGGCCGGCACAGCACAGAACGGCGTTGTTCTCCGGGGAGGTCAGCTGTGTGATCTCGTAGAGCGCGCCCTGATCCTTCGCTGAATCGGCTTTCATTGAGGAGAGATTTTCTGTGATCTCGCGCATCACGTCGGACTGCTCATTTCCACTTCCGCAGGAGGCCATGAGGAGCGCGGACATTATTATCAGGAACAGCGCGCCGATGCGGCGCCTTTTAAAAAGGATCATTATAAAAATACCTCGATACATATATGTTGGGAAAAATCTGACTTTTATTGTAGAATACCCTTCGAAGGGGTAATAGGCAAGTGCCGGAAACCGGAGAGAATATAGGAGGAAATATGAAAAAACTGGGATTTATTGGCGTAGGTAATATGGGCGGAGCTATGATCGGCGGGATTCTGGCTGGAAAAAAGATGGCGGCAGAGGACATAATCGGAGCCGACCACTCCCAGTCAAGCAGGGATCGCGCGGCTTCTCTTTACGGCATAGAGATGACCGGAGATAACAGAGAAGTTGCCGCACAAGCGCAGATTCTGTTCTTCAGCGTCAAGCCGCAGTTTCTGGACGACGTGCTTAATGAGATCAGGGATGTGATCACAAAAGATCAGCTTCTTGTCAGTATAGTCGCAGGCCGGAGCATCGCATATTACCAGAAGATGCTGGGTAAAAAGATCCGAATCATCCGTTTAATGCCCAACACGCCTGCGCTTGTGGGGGCAGGAATGACGGCCGCCTGCTGCAGCGCGGAGGTGAGCGCGGAAGAGATGGAAAAGGTCGGAGATCTCATCAGGACTTTCAGTCTGTTTGAAGAAGTGCCGGAAACTCTCTTTGACGCAGTGACGGGCGTCAGCGGGAGCTCTCCCGCCTATGTGTTCATGATGATGGAGGCTATGGCGGACGCGGCGGTTCTTGCGGGAATGCCCAGAGCGCAGGCTTACAGATTTGTCGGACAGGCTGTGCTGGGCAGCGCGAAGATGATGCTGGAGACAGGCAAACACCCCGGAGAACTCAAGGACATGGTGTGCTCACCTGCCGGGACCACTATAGAAGCGGTCAGGGTTCTCGAAGAATTAGGGCTCCGCAGCGCAATAATTGAGGGAACAGAGGCCTGTATTGAAAAATCTGCTCAAATGAACGCCGAAAAAAACTGATAATGATTGCATTTGTCGGATTTAAGGAGTATCTTTATTAGGATATTGTGTTTTTCTTAATAGGAGTAACGTAAATGAGCAGTAATAAGGTGAGCCCGCAGAAGAAAAGGCCCCCCAGAAAGACAAGCGCTTCAAGCGTAAAAAAAGCGCAGCGCAAGAAGATAAACAGATATGTCAGGATAAGCGGAAGGGTCATGTTTATCCTTCAGGTGATCATATCTCTGATCATGATCATTACCGTCGGCAGGACGGGAATGCTTCCCTGGAAATACATGGTACTGATCTTTGCAGTCCTGGCTCTTTTGGCCGCTGCAACGTTCATGCTGAATCTGAAGCGGAACAGAAAAGTCCGGCTGGTCGGCATAGGGATCAGCACTGTAGTGATCATAATGGTGCTGGTATTTACGCGCTATTTTAACAGGACCATGGGACTGATCTCGAGCGGCGACAAGGTCCAGAAGACAGACAATATGGTCGTGGTGGTAAGAGCCAATGATCCCGCGGAAGTTCTCAAGGACGCCAAGGACTACAAATTTGCCATGCACGGATCGGTCACTGAAGGCGCAAGCGGCGAAATGATAAGCGACATCGAGTCGGCGCTCTCCACCAAGGTCAAGGTGGAATCGTACAACAGTGACGTGGAGGCGGCCAGGGCCCTTCTGGAGGGCAAGGTGGACGCCGCGATCTACAATAAGGCCTATACATCGGTCATAGCGGAATCCCTCGACGACGACGAATACGAGGATAAGGTGAGAGTTCTCTATCAGTACGGTATCCAGACGAGCATCGTTAAGGAGACTGTCAACGTCGGAGAACCTTTCAACGTCCTGATCAGCGGAATTGACGTCTACGGAGATATTTCCCAGACGAGCCGAAGCGACGTCAACATCATCGTAACTGTCAATCCCAAGACCAAGAAAGTGCTGCTGACCTCCACGCCTCGTGACTATTTCGTCCCGATTCCGGAAGTATCAAACGGCGTCAGAGATAAACTCACGCACGCAGGTATCTACGGCGTGGACGCGTCTATGAGAACCCTTGAGGAACTCTACGGCATTGATATCACTTATTTCGTCCGTGTAAACTTCGATACGCTGATCAAACTGGTCGACGCGATGGACGGTCTGGATGTTTACGTCGAGTATCCGTTCGACTGCTATACAGACGAATACCATTTCGACAAGGGATGGCACGACATGTTCGGTGACCAGGTTCTGGCATTCTGCCGCGAGAGATACAGCTTCGCGGACGGCGATAACCAGAGAGGCCGCAACCAGGAGCAGGTGCTCAAGGCACTTATCGAGAAGCTGATCTCCCCTGCGATCCTGCCTCACTACGCGGATATCCTGGACAGTCTGGACGGTTTCTTCCAGCTCAACATTCCTCAGGAGAAGATCGCAGAGCTCGTCAACATGCAGCTCTCTGACAACGCGAGCTGGGAGATCATGAAGCAGTCGGCGGAGCAGGGCGAAAGCGCTCTTGAGACCACATACTCGGCAGGCAGCACGCCTCTGTATGTCATGTGGCCCGACGACGCGAGCGTCAAGGTCAATAAGGCAAGGATCGAAATGATCATGAGCGAAGGCTATACGACCAATACGGAGAGCACGGAAACCGTTGAAACCGCGCAGAAATGAAAAAAGAATCAAAAAAGAGCAGGCGCTGTGCCTGCTCTTTTTTATTAAAGTTGTTCAGTTTACAATTTAGTGTTCGAATACGGATTCATAGATAACTCTGCGCCGTTCCTTGCCTACGAATACAAATCCGAGTCTGTATACGAGGATATAGGAGAAAAGCGCAAGCCCTGTGGCGATGATCACATCTGAGAACGAGTGCTGCTTGAGGAACATCGTTGACAGAATGATGAGAAAGCCGAGGACTGTCATGAGGATCTTGCTCATCTTAGAGCGCACCAGCTTCGCGTCTGTCCTCCACACAGCGATCATCACGGCCAGAGAATTGTAGACGTGAATGCTCGGAGTTACATTAGTGGGGGTATCAACTGCGTATAACCGCTCGACCATGTACGTGAAAATATTGTTTCGCGGCATTGTTTCCGGCCTGAGCAGCAAAATATTCGGGAAGAAGACGGAGACGGCCAGAAAGACGGTCATTCCGATCACAAGGAATGCTGCGACCTCGTGATAACTCTTTTCATCCTGCAGGAACATGTAGAATGCAAAACCGAAGGCATATACAAACCACATCAGATACGGGATTATGAATACCTCGCAGAAGGGGATCATGTCGTCTACTGCTGTGTGGATCACCGTGTAGTGAAGCCGGTTCCAGTTCTCGATCAGGGCAAACGTCACAAGGTAGAACACCCCGTACGCCGCCATCGGAGCTGCAAGTTTCGCTTTATAGCGAACGATCTCCGGCATTGACTTGCCGGCGAGCGGACCAAATCCGTATCCCGAATCCCAAATAAGTTCTTTCATTGCAAAATCACCTCTTATGGTTTTCAAAATACTCAATTTCATTTTCAGGTTTATCGACAGACATACTACAACCAAAAAATAGAAAAATCAAGAGGTGTACAAAAATAAAGGCACAGTATTACGCTAAAAAGCAGGGAAATCATCGGGGAATCGTATGTATGTTTAGGAAAAACAAGGCTTTAGGATGCATTTTGAACAATGCGAGGCTGATCCTGCGCTTTTGTTTTAGTGGAAGATTCTCTTGCAGTGCCCGTGGGACCTTGCTATACTACATTTTGGCGACTTTAAAAAAAGACAAATGTCCGTCTGGAAAAACACTCACACAGGAGGAGTTAAATGTATTCGATCGAGGAAGTAAGAATGACAGACCCGGAGATCGCGGCTGCCATTGAAAAAGAAATCAAGAGACAGAATGACCATATCGAGCTGATCGCCTCTGAGAACTGGACCAGCAAGGCTGTTATGGCTGCGATGGGAAGTCCTCTGACAAATAAATACGCGGAAGGGTACTCCGGCAAGAGATATTACGGCGGATGCTATGTGATCGATGAAATAGAGACCATTGCTATTGAGAGAGCCAAGAAGCTGTTCGGCTGTGATTACGCAAACGTGCAGCCTCATTCCGGCGCCCAGGCAAACCTTGCTGTAGAATTTGCCATCTTAAAGCCCGGCGATACTCTGATGGGCATGAACCTCAATCAGGGCGGCCATCTCACACACGGCAGCGCTGCCAACATCTCCGGCACTTACTTCAATATCGTTCCTTACGGCGTGGATGAGAACGGCTTCATCGACTATGACGAGCTCAAGAGGATCGCGATAGAGGCAAAGCCGAAGCTGATCATCGCAGGCGCTTCCGCTTACGGAAGAACGATCGACTTTAAGAAGTTCAGGGAAGCTGCCGACGCTTGCGGCGCAGTCCTCATGGCTGATATCGCTCATATCGCGGGCCTTGTAGCGGCAGGACTTCATCCGAGTCCCTTCCCCTATGCAGATGTTGTGACAACCACGACCCACAAGACCCTCAGAGGTCCCAGAGGCGGCATGATCCTCGCCAACGAGGAAGCGGCCAAGAAGTATAACTTCAACAAAGCTGTATTCCCCGGCATCCAGGGCGGCCCCCTCGAGCACGTGATCGCGGCCAAGGCTGTCTGCTTCAAGGAAGCTCTTGATCCTTCCTTCAAGGTCTACGCACAGAACGTTCTCGACAACGCGCAGGCACTTTGCAAGGGACTGCAGGCCAGAGGCATCGACATCGTCTCCGGCGGCACAGACAACCACCTCATGCTCGTCGACCTGACCCGCACGGGTCTTACCGGCAAGCAGGTTGAGAAGCTTCTGGATGAGGCGCACATCACGGCCAACAAGAACACGATCCCCAATGAGCAGAGATCTCCTTTCGTGACCAGCGGCATCCGTCTCGGATCCCCCGCGGCAACCACAAGAGGCCTGAACACTGAGGATTTCGACCGCGTAGCTGAGGCGATCTCCATCGTCATCAAGAAGCAGGAAGCCGGCATCGAAGAGGCGCAGGCGATCATCAAGACTATCACGGATAAGTATCCGCTGGTGTGAGAATATTGAAAACCTTTAAAGGGGCTGTCGCATTAAGCGCAAGGGATCAAACCTACGCTTGGCGGCATGCCCCTTTAAAAAGTTACATTGAATTCGCGGGGATTCACTCAGATCTTTTCTTCGCTTCAGAGGGAATCGCCTCTCCGAACTCGACGTCCGCTCTGATGACCGGACGTCTCAGACAAGCGGGCTTTCGGGCTGCAGGAACTGCAGCCCTCATTCCCTCCTCCGCTCAGAAAGATCTGGTTCATCCAGCCGCTCATTCAAAGCAATTTTTAAAGGGGCATTCCGCACGCGCTCAGGATGAGCCCTGACGTCGGACAATGACTCGGTTCGCCTCCCGAATAGGGAAGAATTTGTTGGACTCCATCGGAATTTGGCAAAATATGTCCGAGGATGGGCACACTCGCACAACAAACTTTCTGGCATCCATCGGATTTGAAAAAGCTCCAGAAAGGATGGGATGCTTTAGCCCGTTTTAGGAGCAATCCTCCATCGAATCAGGAAGAATTCTTGTTTAGATGGACTCCAATCAGGCTAGAATCTGATTTCACTCCATCGGAATTTAGCAGAGCATGTCTGAGGATGGGGTACACCCACGAAACAAGTTTTCCGGCATCCATCGGATTTGGAAAAGCTTCTCGTGAGATGGACAACCTGGAGTTTACATCCTGGCTTCAAGTTGTCGATAGCTGTAAGGCATCGACTATAGCACTACAATTTGATGAATTAATCAGAAAAATCAGATAATTTAAAAATAAATAAGTAAGTTGTTGACAAATTGCACTTCGTTTAGTACAATAATCTCACAAAGAAAAACAAAGCAAACAGAAAGGAAAGGACAGATAACTCCACTGGAGAGCCGAATATTAAAGGTAACTTTAGTAACCAGCCCAGTAAACTACAAACATCCGAATTAAGTACACGAAGATCGCGGTGAATTTCATTAGAGCAGAATATTTCTTTTATCATAGGAAATAAATCTGATAGCTGCCTGATCGATCAATGAAACCGATGTCAACCGGAATCACAGAAAGACAGACAAGTGAACAAATGAATCCCAAGAGATGAAAACCCGATATTTAGAACTGATCGGAAACCGGAAAGGTACAGGATGAGAAGTATCCGGATCATATCCCATATTTCAGATCATCGCACCGATCAAATAGTAGATCAGATTCAATTATTAAAGGGTAAGTTCTTAAAGGAAACATTTTCAGTATTATCAAATATGACAACAGAAAGCTTCCATAGAGGGTCGACACTCAGGTTGCAGAACATTCAGCCATGAACATCGCAGTACAATCAGTACAAAAAGAGAAAAGGTGGAAAGAAGAGGATCATACAGAAAGTGCTAAGGAGGAATAAGCCATTGGACAAAGCACATTAAGAAAGGGTACCGGTCGTAAAGAAGATCAGTACCCTTTCTTATTGCGTTTTCTTGTATTGCCCGCGCCGTCATGATACTCTCGAATCAGATGCAGATGTGCGCAATGGATCAGTTTCCTGAAATGAGGCTCCCAATGGAAGAATACACTTTTGATGCGTTCATAAGTTACAGTCACCGCGATCTCAGCTGGGGAACGTGGCTCCAGAAAAAAGATAGAGACTTTCCGGATCCCGAAGGATATGAGGGGAGAGAGGCCCAAAGGCCAGGGGCTGCGCGTATTCAGGGATCAGACTGACCTGGCAGGGACGGAACTGCAGGACTCTCTGAGGCAGAATCTGGATACTTCCCGGTATCTGATCGTGCTCTGCTCCCCGGCGAGCGCCGCCTCCTCCTGGGTAAATGAGGAAGTTAAATATTTTGTCTCGCTGGGAAGAGTATCAAATATCATTCCTTTCATTGTGGGCGGGGAACCGCTGAGTGAGGATCCGGCGCTGGAATGCTTTCCTCCCGCGCTGAAAAGCCTTGAGGACCATGTCCTTCTTGGCGCGAACATTCAGGAGATCGGGAAGGATAAGGCGTTCCTCAAGACGGTCTCTATTCTTCTCGGAGTTCGGTTCGGAAGGCTTGTGGACCGAGAGAAACAGAGGAGGATCCGCACTGCGCTGATCACAGCGGCAGTGACGGCTGTGATCGCCTCGACCGGCGGGGCGCTGTTATGGAGAAATGCGGTAATTTCCCGAAAGAACCGGGAACTCAACTATGACATCTACGGCGCCGCGATCGTCTCGATCAGCCAAAAAGATGTGATCGAACCGGAGGACGTCGCTTTTTTGAGGGCGTCCGCGGAAGAGGGAAACGCGGCGGCCATTCCTTTTCTTATAGACTGTTACAAGAACGGATGGGGCACGGAGAAGGATTTTGAGCAGGAGTTTTACTGGAGCAAAACAGGGGCGGACCTGGGGAATACGGACTGCATGATGGCTCTGGCAAACTGCTATGACCGCGGTGAAGGAACGGAGCAGGATTATCAGCAATCTTTTGCCTGGTACACGAAGGCTGCTGAGGCGGGAAATTCTATAGGAATGTTCCACGCAGCTGTCTGCTGCGAGAAAGGAGAGGGAGTCGAACAGGACCTCTCGAAGGCATTTGAGTACTATAAAAAGAGTGCCGAGGCAGGCTATGATCTGGGTATGTATAATCTCGCAATGTGTTATCTGATGGGAACAGGGACAGAGCCCGATCAGAACAAGGCGTTTGAGTGGACTCAGAAACTCGCCGATACGGGCAACACATTCGGGATGTACAATCTGGGACTCATGTACCAGAGGGGATTCGGAACAGAGGAGAATCCGGAACTGGCCTATTACTGGTACCGCAAGGCGGCGGATGCCGGCGATGCCGACGGCGCTTATATGAGCGGATGGTGTCTGGAGAACGGATACGGTGTGAAAAACCCGGCTGAGGAGTGGTACCGCAAAGGCGCGGAAGGCGGCAATGAGAATGCGGCTGAGGCACTTAAGAGGCTGGGCGGTGAATGAACAATGTCATAATAAAAGCCCGTGACGGATCGCAGCAGGTGCTGAAATCCGTTACGGGCTTTTATTACCTGTTAAAACGGGAAAAGACGTCTTTTATTTTTGGATGCTTTTTTGCCAGGTACTTTTTTGGTTTTGACAGAGTTGCCGGAACGCTTCTTTCCGGAGCCGGATTTTGAACCCGAACCCGATCCTGAAGCCGTTTCTAAACTGGAGCCCGAGCATGAGCCGGCGCCATAGTAAGGATCATCTTCGGCAGCGGCCTTGCGGGCGGCGTTTTTGCCCGCGGTGGCGAGCAGGAGCTTAATACGGTTGAGCTGGTTGACTTCGCTGGCGCCGGGATCGTAGTCGATGGCGGCAATGTTCGCCATGGGGTAGATGCTCCGGATGTGTTTGATGACACCCTTGCCTACCACGTGGTTGGGCAGACAGCCAAAGGGCTGAATGCAGACGATGTTTTCAACGCCGCTGTGGATCAGCTCGATCATCTCGCCGGTGAGGAACCATCCTTCGCCGGTCTCATTGCCGATGCTTACGATGGGCTCCGCGTATTTTACCAGCTGGTAAATGCTTGCGGGCGGGTCGAAGTGCCGGCTCTTTTTATATGCCCTGTTGATGGGGCCGAGGAAGCCCTCGATGGTCCTGATGCCAATGTTGCAGGCCATGGCTGTTTTCTTGCTCGTACCGAGGTTCTCAGCCTTGTACACCTGGTTGTAGAAGCAGTAGAGCATAAAGCCCATCAGGTCGGGTACGTTGGCTTCTGCGCCTTCCTGCTCCAGAAGGTCTACCAGGTAGTTGTTGGCGGCAGGCGCGTATTTGACCAGGATCTCGCCCACGATGCCGACACGGGGCTTTCTCTCCTCGCGGATCGGGATGGCGTCAAAGTCGCGGATCATGTCGATGGACATCTTCTGAACCTTGGGGATGTTCAGGCCTGAAGTCTTTGTCAGGAAATCAGAACATCTTTTCAGCCATTTCTGATGGCAGGCCTCAACGCTTCCTTCGCGGAGCTCATAGGGGCGCATCCTGTAGACGCAGCGCATCATGACGTCGCCGAACACGATGGCGTAAGCGGCGCGGCTGATCAGCTTGAGATCCAGCTTGAAACCGGGGTTCTCCTCGAGTCCGGACATATTGGCGCTGATGACGGGGATCTGTTCCATGCCGGCCTTTTTGAGGGCGCGGCGGATGAAGCCGACATAGTTGGAAGCGCGGCAGCCTCCGCCTGTCTGCGTCATAATGACGGCAGTGCGGTTCAGGTCGTATTTGCCGGACTGCAGAGCCTCCATGATCTGTCCCACTACGAAGAGAGAGGGATAGCAGGCGTCGTTGTTGACATATTTGAGGCCGAAATCTACAGCGCGGCGGTTGTCGTTGGAGAGGACAACCAGGTTGTAGCCGCAGGAGCGGACCGCGGGCTCAAGCAGATCAAAGTGGATCGGCGACATCTGGGGCGCCAGGATCGTGTAGTTCTTGCGCATTTCCTCTGTGAAGGGGACTTTTTTGACAGTAGTGTCATGACGTCTGCGCCTGGTCTTCTTGGCGTCACGGATCCGGATGGCCGCGATCAGGGAACGCACGCGGATGCGGGCGCTGCCGAGGTTGTTGACCTCGTCGATCTTGAGGCAGGTGTAGATCTTATCCGATCCGGACAAAATATCGTCCACCTGGTCCGTTGTGACCGCGTCGATGCCGCAGCCGAAGGAGTTAAGCTGGATCAGGTCCAGGTCGTCCCTTCCGCGAACATAGCTGGCGGCGGCGTACAGTCTTGAATGGTACATCCACTGGTCCAGGACGACGATGGGACGCTCGGGATCCTGCAGATGGGAGATGGAGTCCTCGGAGAGCACAGCGATGCCGTAAGAGTTGATCATTTCCGGGATGCCGTGGTTGATCTCCGGGTCCACATGGTAGGGGCGGCCAGCCAGCACGATGCCCTTGACATTGTGGTCCTCCATATATTTCAGAACTTCCTCGCCTTTTTTCTGGATGTCGCGGCGGCAGTTCGTGAGCTCTGTCCAAGCCGCGTATGCGGCTTCTTCGACTTCCTTCTCGGGAATGTCGGAGAATTCCTTCTTCAGCGCTGTACTGACGGTACCCACATTCGTAAAGGCCATGAACGGGTTGCGGAAGTCCACTTCGCCGCGGCTGATCTCCTCCACGTTGTTGCGGATGTTCTCCGGATAGGAAGTGACGATGGGGCAGTTGTAGTGGTTGTCCGCCTGGTCAAATTCCGTGCGCTCGTAGAAGAGGGACGGATAGAAGATGAAGTCCACGCCCTTTTTGATCAGCCACATGATGTGGCCGTGCGCTATTTTGGCAGGGTAGCAGGCCGATTCGCTCGGAATCGACTCGATGCCCATCTCATACACCTCGTGGGTGGAGAGCGGGGAGATCACGACGCGGTAGCCGAGTTTATTAAAGAAGGTCGCCCAGAAGGGGTAGTTCTCGTAAATATTCAGCACGCGCGGGATCCCGACGGTTCCGCGGAAAGCTGCCTCCTTGGGGAGGGGCTTGTAAGCGAAGATCCGCCTGAGTTTGTATTTGTAAAGGTTCGGAATATCGTTCTTTTTGATCTCCTGGCCCAGGCCGCGCTCGCAGCGGTTGCCGGAGATATATTCGCGTCCGCCGCTGAAGTGGTTGACGGTCAGGCGGCAGTTGTTGTTGCACTTTCCGCAGCCTCTGATCGAGGTCTCGAAGGTCAGGTTCACGATCTCGTCAAAAGAGAGCATGGTGCTGGGCGTCTCGCCGTCGTAGCGCTCTCTTGCGATCAGGGCCGCGCCGAAAGCGCCCATGATGCCGGCGATGTCGGGACGGATCACCTGCCCGTCGGAGATCAGTTCGAGGCTGCGAAGAACGGCGTCGTTGTAGAAGGTTCCGCCCTGTACGACGATATTGCGTCCCAGCTGGGATGCGTCGGAGACCTTGATGACCTTGAAGAGGGCGTTCTTGACGACCGAATAGGCAAGGCCGGCCGAAATATCGGATACTTCAGCGCCTTCCTTCTGCGCCTGCTTGACGCGGGAGTTCATGAAAACAGTGCAGCGTGTGCCCAGGTCAATGGGATGCTCCGCAAAGAGCGCCGCCTTGGCAAAATCCTGAACACTGTAGTCCAGGGACTTCGCGAAGGTCTCTATGAAGGAACCGCAGCCGGAGGAGCAGGCCTCGTTGAGGAGGACATTGTCCACAGCGTGGTTCTTGATGCGGATGCACTTCATGTCCTGTCCGCCGATGTCGAGAATACAGTCAACGTCGGGATTGAAGAAGGCCGCCGCGTAGTAGTGCGCGATGGTCTCGACTTCGCCCTCATCCAGAAGGAAAGCCGCCTTAAGCAGAGCTTCCCCGTAACCGGTGGAGCAGCTGCGCACAATATGGGCGTCCTCGGGAAGGAGCTTCTGGATCTCCTTAATGGACCTGATGGAAGTCCTGATAGGGCTTCCCTCGTTGCCGCTGTAGAAGGAATATAAAAGAGAGCCGTCCTCTCCGACCAGCGCGAGTTTGGTAGTGGTGGAGCCGGCGTCGATACCCAGATAGCAGTTCCCGTGATAGCTCGCAAGGTCGCCCCTCACTACACGGGCTTTGCTGTGGCGCTTTGTAAAGGCGTCATATTCTTCCTGTGATTCAAACAGGGGATCCATGCGGCCGATCTCAAACTGCATTTTGATCTCGCCGGAGAGCTTCTGTTTCATTTCAGAGAGAAGAAGGAAAGTCTCCTCCTTAGCATTCATGGCGCTTCCCATTGCTGCGAAGAGGTGAGAATTCTCTACTTCGATCGTATGCTCCTCATCCAGCTTCAGCGTGCGGATAAAGGATTCCTTGAGCTCTGTAAGGAAATGGAGCGGTCCGCCGAGGAAAGCGACGTGGCCGCGGATCGGCTTGCCGCAGGCAAGTCCGCTGATGGTCTGGTTGACTACTGCCTGGAAGATAGAAGCCGCCAGATCCTCCTTAGTGGCGCCCTCGTTGATCAGGGGCTGAATGTCGGACTTGGCAAAAACGCCGCAGCGCGCGGCAATCGTATAAAGAGAAGTGTAGTCCTTGGCGTACTCGTTGAGACCGGATGCGTCTGTCTGCAGCAGGGACGCCATCTGGTCGATGAAAGAACCCGTGCCGCCGGCACAGATACCGTTCATGCGCTGTTCCACATTCCCGTTCTCAAAGTAGATGATCTTGGCGTCTTCTCCGCCCAGCTCGATAGCTACATCCGTCTTGGGCGCGATCTCTTCGAGCGCGGTGGATACTGACACGACTTCCTGTACAAAAGGCACTTCCAGATAATTGGCCAGGGTCAGGCCGCCGGATCCGGTGATCACCGGATGGACCGTGCAGTCGCCAAGCTTTTCTATTGCCTCAGTGAGAAGGTCAAAAAGTGTTCCGCGGATATCGGCGTGGTGCCGGCGGTAGTCCGCGAACAACAGTTTATGGTCAGGATCCAGGATCGCGATCTTCACAGTTGTGGATCCAATATCAATTCCTAAAGTATAATCCTTAGCAATCACGGAAAAACTCCTACTATTCAAATAGTCTGAAAACTTACAAATCATTTTGTCTAACAATACAGTATAAGTCAGTTGTTACAAAAAAGCAACGCATTTGCATTGAGCAAGGTTTCGTTTACATTTAAATAAAGCGATGATAAAATGACTGAAAATGATTTAAAGCGCAGGGGAATAAAATGAGTGACTATGAGAGAAAATTTGGCAAGTATGCAGTGAGAGACCTTTCGCTCAAACTGATCATACTGTATCTGATCGGCTATGTGATCTACTATATCAGGCCTGATATCCTGTACTATATGACTCTGAATCCGTACGCGATCGTGCACGGACAGGTCTGGAGGCTGATCTCCTGGCTTCTGATCCCTCCGTCGGCCAGCAATCTGTTCTTTATCGCGATCATGATGTTTTTCTATTACAGCATAGGAACTTCGCTGGAGAGAGTCTGGGGAACATGGCGCTACAATGTGTTCATCTTCACCGGTATCCTTCTGACGATCGTGTCCGCTTTTTTGTGGATGGGCTTCACATACCTTACCGGAAGCGGCGGCGCGCTGGGGCAGATCGGGGCCGTGAACTATTTTGGCTATTATTCTGCCGCCTTCTCTACATATTATATAAATATGGGAATCTTTTTCGCTTACGCGCTGACATTCCCGGAGGCGATAGTCCTTCTGTTCTTCATCATCCCGGTCAAGGTAAAATGGCTTGGCCTTCTGGACGTGGTCTATCTGCTGTATGAGTTCGTTCAGGGAACAGGCGCCATGCGCTTCGCGATCGCGGCTACCTTTGTCAACATCGCGACCCTGTATCTGCGTTCAGGAAGAAAGCTGAGCGGAAGCTTCAGCGGCAGGTCGATGGAGGATATATTCCACAGCGCTGTGGGCGGACAGGGGGCAAAAAAGAGCCGGGCGGCAGGCCCGGACCGCAGACAGATGCGTCCTTCGGGCGGCGTCGTGCACAGATGCGCGATCTGCGGGAGGACCCAGGCGGACAACCCGGATCTGGAATTCCGCTATTGCTCGAAGTGCGAGGGCGGGCAGGAGTACTGCCAGGATCACCTTTTCACCCACGTACACGTGAAAGCGGGAGAGAAACCCCACATGCAGGCACCCGGCGGAAATAACTAAAGAGGGAGAATCCCGAAATGGATGAGAGACAGAAACAGGTGCTGTTCCTGAAAAGACTCAGGGATACAGCGGATACAGCCGCGAAAAACGGCAATATGATATCGGAAGAGGAACTTGAGGAAGCCTTTGCGGATCTGGACCTGAATGAGGACCAGATGACTCAGGTCAGGGACTTTTTAAAGACGAAAGGCATCGGGATCGGCGAGGCTCTGCCCATCGAGGAAGTGATCTCCGAGGAGGAGATGAATCATCTCAGGGACTATGAGGAGATGCTCGATTCCATCGAGGTTCCTTCCGACAGCGTACTGGACGCGGTCAAACTGTCCGCGATGGCCGGCGAGCGCGACGCGCAGAAGAGGCTCGCGGAGTACTCTTTAAAGAAGGTCGTGGATATCGCAAGGCTCTACGCGGGGCAGGGCGTCTACATGGAAGATCTGATCGGAGCGGGCAATGAAGTGCTTCTGATCGCTGTCACCCAGCTCGCGCCTCTTGATAAACCCGACGAGGTGGACGGATATCTCGGACGCAGGATCATGGACGCTATGGAAGATGTCATAGCCGCGAATCTGGATGAGAAGGCGGCGGAGAAAGTAGTTGAGGAGAGGGTCAACCTGGTGGCCGACAGAGCAAGAGAAATGGCGGAGGAACTCGGCAGGAAAGTGAGTGTGGCGGAGCTTGCCGCGGAGTACGACATGGATCCCGAAGATATCAGGGAAGCAGTGCGGCTCTCGGGCAACGCGATCGGAGATATTCAATGACGGACCGTGAGTTCACAAACGATTTCAAGTATATAATGCAGGATCTGTACAAGCTCTATTTTGGAGCTAAATGCTCCTACAAGGAGATCCTGGAGAGCGATGAGACTTATGTAAGGTTCAAGGCCGTGTGCAGGCAGTGCCTGATCACTGAGGTGGATCAGGATACGACCCTCGAGAGCCATCTGTATTACCTTACTGCTCAGGACCCGGCAGCGGAAGTGTACCGGCTTTTAGGCACGCGGGTCAAACTCAGCATCCCGGCGGTCAGAAAAGGGCTGTTTGGCAGAGAGCAGAGGGTGTTTAAGGAGGAAATCTGGAAGATCGAGGATCTTATGGCGCTGAGCGCGCAGCAGAAGCAGTTCCGGGGGATCGTGATCTCGGAGGTGCAGATCCCCAAACTCAAGCTGAGGGAATTTGCGATCTGACTTGACAGGCGGGGATACCGGAAAGGATAATGAGACCGGAGGCTGTATACTTCCGGTCTTTAAATCTGACGCAAATTTCTGAGCCGAATTCCGGCACCCGCATTCCATGTGACAGGCCTGAAAATCGAAAATACATTCGATTTTTTTGCAAAATCGCTTGCGCTGTTAAAGGGTGGATGCTATACTATCGCTAGAACAAATGTTCGTAATTTGGAGGAGATCAAATGAGCATAGATATTGAACAGAAGAAGAAGGCGCTGGACGCGGCGCTGCTGCAGATCGAGAAACAGTACGGGAAGGGAGCTGTGATGAAGCTCGGAGATCCTTCCGTTCAGATGAATATTGAGACAATTCCCACGGGCTCCCTGAGCCTTGATATAGCCCTCGGACTGGGCGGAATCCCTAAGGGCAGGATCATTGAGATCTACGGACCCGAGTCCTCCGGTAAGACTACAGTGACCCTTCATATGATCGCCGAGGTACAGAAGAGAGGCGGCATCGCGGGCTTCATCGACGCTGAGCACGCCCTGGATCCTGTCTACGCCAAGAACATCGGCGTTGACATCGACAACCTTTATATCTCCCAGCCCGACAGCGGAGAGCAGGCTCTGGAGATCGCGGAGACTATGGTCAGGTCCGGCGCCATTGATATCGTCGTGATCGACTCCGTCGCGGCGCTTGTACCTAAGGCCGAGATCGACGGCGACATGGGCGATTCACACGTGGGTCTTCACGCGCGCCTGATGTCCCAGGCTCTGCGCAAGCTGACGGCGGTTATCAGTAAATCCAACTGCGCGGTCGTATTCATCAACCAGCTCAGAGAGAAGGTCGGCGTCATGTTCGGCAATCCTGAGACGACCACAGGCGGACGCGCCCTCAAGTTTTATTCTTCCGTCAGAATGGATGTCAGAAGGATCGAGTCACTCAAGCAGAGTGGAGAGGTGATCGGCAACCGCACCAGGATCCGTGTTGTGAAGAACAAGATCGCTCCGCCCTTCAAGGAGGCAGAGTTCGATATCATGTTCGGCAAGGGAATTTCCTATGTCGGCGATGTGCTGGACCTGGCTGCGAAGTGCGACGTTATCAACAAGAGCGGCGCGTGGTACAACTACAACGGGAATAAGATCGGCCAGGGCCGGGAGAACTCCAAGGCCTACCTGCTCGCACATCCTGAGATCCTCGCCGAAGTGGACCGCAAGGTGAGAGAGTACTACAATCTCGACCCGGATGGCGCTTATAAATCGCCTGAGACGGAGGCCGCTGAAGCGGGAGACAGCCAGGAATAAGAATGGATGTATTTCCCTGCAGGAGATAAATGAGACAGTTAACGGCAGGCTGCAGTACTATTTTTGACGGATAGTGCGGCAGCCTCCCGTTTTTGTGTGAGAACAGTGTTGGCGGAAGAGAAAGATGGCAGATACAGACAGAGATCAGGAACAGAGAAGGAAAGAGTGCCTTCGAAAGAGCGGCACACTCCTGTCGCAGCGCGATTATACCTGCATGAGGCTGCGGGATAAGCTTCTCGCAGGAGGCTTTGAGGAGGAAATAGTTGAGATGACTCTCAAAGACCTGAAGGAAGCGCATTATCTGGACGATGAGCGGTACGCGCGGAATTTCATACAGGCGCACTGGGAGGACAGGAGCAGGACGCGGATCCGCATGGACCTGGAGAATCGGGGCGTGCCGTCTGATATCGCCGCAAGGGTCATCGGCGAGGAGAACGAGGAGCGCGGGAACAGCGCTGAGATCAGGCAGGTCCTCAAGCTTATGCAAAAGAGAAACTTTGATCCGCAGAGCGCATCCTGGGAAGAGAAGGGGAAAATGAAAGGTTATCTCTACAGAAAAGGCTACAGCGCCTCCTCTGTGCGCGCCGCTATGAACTCAGATTCGCTTGACAGTGAAGAGTTTAGTGTATAAAATTATTTAGTGCGAATCTGCCGTTTTGCGATTTGGTACGTGTTGTAAGCCGTAACAGCGCAAACGGGATCCGAAATGACAGAGAAACGCGAATTAAATAAGGAGGTGCTCCTGTATGACCACTGCAATTATCGCAGTGATTCTTACACTTGCAATCTCTGTACCGGTCACTTTTTTCGCTACTTCCAACTATCGCAAGAAGCAGCAGGAAGAGACGATCGGAAATGCGCAGGAGAAGGCCAGGGCGATCATTGATGAGGCGCTGACTACTGCTGAGAACCAGAAGCGCGAAGCGCTGCTTGAGGTCAAGGAGGAATCCATCAGGTCCAGAAATGAACTTGAGAAGGAGATCCGGGACCGCAGAAATGAAGTGCAGCGCAATGAGCGCAGGGTTCAGCAGAAGGAAGAGTCCCTCGACCGCAAGATGGAGAATCTCGAGCGCAAGGAGCAGAGCCTGCAGTCCAAGGAAGAATCGCTGAACAAGCAGAGAGACGAAGTTGCGAAACTCGGTGAACAGCGTCAGCAGGAACTCGAACGAATTTCGGGATTGACCTCTGAACAAGCCAAAGAATACCTTTTAAAAATTGTTGAAGACGATGTAAGACATGATTCCGCCGTTATGATCAAGGAGATCGAAACGGAGGCCAGGGAAGAAGCTGACAAGAGAGCCAAGGGATATTTGATCAGCGCGATCCAACGCTGTGCAGCAGATCATGTTTCCGAGGCGACTATCTCAGTCGTGCAGCTTCCCGGTGATGAGATGAAGGGGAGAATCATC
>Ga0256407_10002049_pt1 | contig 39755 bp, 42 predicted proteins | sample RumenRJG_04DNA_FD_193489 | JGI IMG/M metagenome (GOLD analysis project Ga0256407, IMG submission 193489) | Bovine rumen microbial communities from Lethbridge, Alberta, Canada - RJG_04 | ecosystem: Host-associated > Mammals > Digestive system > Stomach > Rumen | place: Canada: Alberta... | reverse complement strand
AATGGCCAGAAGTGTGTCGTTCAAATACATTTCCTCTAAACGCATCTGCAACACCCGTTGCTTACACGCTAAGCGGAAGTAGCGCACGGCTGCTTCTTCGGCAAGAAGTCGCAGATCGTACTCATGTTGACAACGTGCTGCCTTCAGACGCTGGTCTTCCACTTTTTTCTCCCAACCGAAGGGGTTGTAGCCCAACAGTTCATGACTATAGCCTACTAACAGCGGACTGGCCACGAACTGTCGTGGGTATCCAGAGGCTTCTTCACGGAAGAACTCACTCCAAATGGCCTGCGTGCCAACATAGGCTTCACCGCCGAAGGGCAGCACCTTCTGACTGAGTCTCAGCTGGGCCGAAGTGGAGAATATGTTGTAGTTGCGCAAATAAACATAGTCTCGGGTGGGGTCGCTGACGATGCGTGAGTAATTAGGCACGACTCTCAACGACAGTTGTGGCTTGCGCAATGCCTCGAAAGCCTCGTAGGATGCTTGATGGCTCTGGAATTCCTGCTGGCTCTGGAAAGCAGTGATGGCACTGTCCTGGGCCAGCCGTATCACCTCGTCCAAGGTCATCGGTGCCTGCCCCATACTGCCCAGAGGAAACAGGCTGAGGAATATTAAGCCGGTCAAATGGCGTATATATATTCTATTTTTCATCGCTTTCTATATTTTTAAAATCCGAGAAATAGCCGCGCGCCTGAAGTTCCTTGAAGTTGCCGTCGTCGGCCACACGACCGTCCTTCAGCACAATGATGCGATTACATTGCTGGATAGTGCTCAGTCGGTGGGCTATGACGATACGCGTACATTTCAGTTTGGCCAGATTTTCGACTACGATGTGCTGGCTGATGTTGTCAAGTGCTGAAGTAGCCTCGTCGAGGAAGAGCACCTTGGGCTTTCTTACCAATGCACGGGCTATCAGTATTCGCTGCCGCTGTCCGCCCGACACGCCTTTTCCATCGGTAGTAATTTGCGTGTCCATACCTAACGGGAACTTGCGGATGTCACCCTCAAGTGCAGCCATGCGTGCAGCCTCCAAGGCATCCTCGTCGGTCAGCAGCGGGTCGTTGAAGATGATGTTGTCGCGGATGGTGCCCTCAATGAGTTGGCCATCCTGCATGCAGATGCCAATGCAATACTGTCGCAGGCTGCGCAGGTTAACGTTGCTGATGTCGAACTGGTCGTAGAAAATGGAACCCGCCAGCGGCTTCTCCAAGCCCATCATCAAGCGCATCAGGGTACTCTTGCCACAGCCTGAACTGCCGACAAGTGCCACATAGTCGCCACTATTGATGGTCAGGTTCAACCCATCGAAGAGCAGAGGCATGTCATCGGCATAGCGGAACTTCAAGCCACGAATCTCTATCCGACCGGTTATATCCCTTACAACTTCGAAGCCCGCCTTTATTTCTGGCTCGGCAGCGATGATAGGCCTGCAAAGCTCTGTCTCTGGCAGCATTCGTGCCACCAACTTTGCGATACGCTGTAACTGAGACACGGCCTGTGTAACAATTCCAAGAACAGCGCAATAGGCGACATAGTCGGAAAGTCCAAGTCCATAGTACCAGGCCGCCCCCATGGTCACGATCATCGGCAGGAACCTGACGCAATAGCTAATGCTGGACATATACATACTGGCCAGAGGCTGGCGGCTGCCGTACATCTCTGTGGGTTCGTAGGCCTTCGCCCATTGATGGAATACCCTGAACTCGGCTCCGGTGGTCTTGATCTTCTGAATGCCTGAGAACAGGGAGAACATCAAACCTACAAGCTTTGAAGAGCTGGGATTCACATTCCGCTGTACCTTATTAGTATAGTAGGCCTCAATTAAGATCGAGCCGATTTGTATGGCGATGACAATGAGTCCGGTGTAGAGCAGCGGACCGCCATAGATGAAGAACTGCACGAACATGATACCAGAGAATAGAAAGGTCAGTATGGCAGACAGGAAGTCGGCGGTCAGGCTGGAGCTAATGCGCGACAACGACAATAGGCGGTTGGAGAGATCGCCAGGTGAGAAATGCTTTGCAAAAGATGCCGGCAACAGTAGCAGTCGCGACATCAGAGCCGTCTGCAGGGCATATTCCACCTTGTCCTTGATACGCACCACCACCAAGTTGCGCGCAACCTGCACCATAGCCAGGCCGACGGAAGTACAGACGAGCAGGGTGGCAATGGGTATAAGCTGAGTGACATCGCCCGAAGGGATGACCTCCGAGAAGATCATCTTGCACACATAAGGCATGAACATGGTCAGCAGTATGATACTGACACAGGCTACCAAGCTGTAGATGAAGTCATACTTACAGAGGCGGTTCAAGCCATAACGCAGGATTTCCTTGACGGTCAGTTCTCCGTCTGAGAAAGGCTCACAGGCAATTACAGCCTCCTTCTTCAGCAATCGGGCACTTTTGCTTGCCCTCATGCTCTCGCCAGTCTTAGGGTGGATGAAGCTATAGTCCGTGAAGCCGGGAAGAAGCAGCACGGGAGTGTCGTCAGCGGCCAAAAATCCTAACATACGGCCTGTACAGCGCGACCACCAGCCGTCACTCAGGGTAATATGCCGGAAGAAGATATTGTATTTCTCAAACAGCACCTCTATTTCCTTAATGTCCGATGGCAACTCCACGTTAGACTCCAACTGCTTCCAGAGCTTCCTGTCGATCATGGAACGCAGGATGTCGAGCGTTTTCCTCATAGCCTCACGGTCGCCATCTATGCGCCGGGCTAACTGCTGAAGGTATGGATCTGTTATCATCGTGTCAGGCAAATTTTAAGAGATTACTATACAGACCATCTTTCTGTCGCAGTTCGTCGTGGGTTCCATGCATGGTGACGCGCCCTTGTTCAACCACGTAAATCTGGTCGCACTCGTGGATGGTCTCCAGTCGGTGGGCAATCATGATCATGGTCATCCCTTTGTCATAGAGATTCTTCATCACCTTGGCCTCCGTCTGGGGGTCGAGTGCCGAGGTGCCTTCGTCCATCAGCAGGATGGTGGGCTCCTTGGCGAGCGCGGTGGCTATCTCGATGCGCTGTCGCTGTCCGCCGCTGAAGTTCTTTCCGCGCTCAGCAATGACTCCTTGATAAGCACCCGGACGTTCCATGATTTCGTAATGTATCTGTGCATCGTTGCAGGCCTGCATCATGGTGGTATCTTCTATCGACTCGTCCCACATCTTGACGTTGTCGGAAATAGTACCCTCAAAGAGCGTTACATCCTGATTGACCACAGAGATAGAGTTGACAAAGGTCATGCGATCGATGGCCTTGCGCGGCTTACCGTCGAACAGCACCTCGCCTTCCCAGGGCTCATAGAGTCCTGACACTAAGCTCAGTACCGTGCTCTTGCCACAACCGGAAGGGCCTACGAGGGCAATGCGCTCACCAGCCTTGATCTTCATGGAGAAATGATTTAAGATGGGTGGCAGGCTACGGTCGTAGCCGAAAGTGACATCACGCAGTTCTATGTCGCCAGTCAGCTTTGCTGTATCGGGCAAATCATCGCCCTCAGGCAATCGCAGCTCAGGGCATTCCTTGCCACAGTCGTCCACTTCCTTGATGCGCTCGATGGTAGAGCCAAGCCTCATGATAATCTGTACGGCATCAATAGCCGCGTTAATGGGATAAACAGAGCCGTTAATCAGTCCTTGCGAGGCCAAGAGCATACCGGGTGTCATATCGCCCTGTAGGATAAACCATGTTCCCAGACACATGATGACACTATTAGTAAGTTGCAGCACCAAAACCGGTAGTGCACTTAAATACACGGAGCTGGTAGTAGTAGTGGCGCGGGCATTCATGGCCTGCGCATACACCTTCTCCCATTGCGCATAGAAATACTGTTCACCTCCCAGCGACTTGATGGTCTCCAGGTTGCTCATGCCCGTCATCGTAACGTTCTGTAGCCGCGCCTCCGTCACCTCCAAGTCCATGGAGATCTTCTTCTGCAGCTTGCTGGTGGACCGCATCACAAAGACGAGCAACAGGACGGAGAAGATGCCCAACATTCCTAATTTCCAGTTGAAAAGTAAAACAAGAGTACAGCAAAGAACCGGAGCGATAATAGCACTTATACTGGGCAGCGTGAAATCAATCCTGATGATAGTTCTGGGAATCGTCATATTGCGGGCTACCAGCTCGCCGGGGCTAAACCGGCTGATGAGCGTCATCGGTAGCCTCAATACCGTCCACAGATAGTTAGACGATGTAGAAACATTGATTTTTACCTGGTTTTTCCGACGTAATACAGCGAATGCTATCCAGACCGACAATTCAACCAAGAACATCATGATATAGATGGCCATCAGCGGGGTAAACCATTCCGGGTTCTTGTGTGTGATGATACTATCGGTATAGACTTGCTGAAAGAGTGACGGGAACAAATGGAATATGGTATCGATGAAATAAAGCACAATACCGTTGAGAGCAAATATCATATTGCCCTTCAGAAAATATCTGAAAGCTGATATCAGCGACAGCTTCGTTTTATGTTTCACCTCTTCCTTTTTCACCTTTTTACTCCTTACTCCTTCTCTTCTTTATTCAAACTTCAACTTTAAGTTACGGAAACGCGTTCGAGCTGTCTCGAACAGATACTGGAACATGCTGAGGCGGCGGGTCTCGGTGAGCACAGAGCAGTAGGTACCGAAGTCCATGCTCACATCGTCGGGCTGGCCAAACGACCAGTCATAGCTCGTGGGGCCTGCCGGGTCTCGCTGTAAGTCGATAATAACCTCATAGACTATCTTGTCGCCATCACCCAATAGCTGCTGGACCAGGTTGTCGGATTTCAGCGTCTGGCGTACATCGACGGCATTGGCAGGATAGCGTACCACCTGAGTGATGCGGCCTCTCACATAGCCTATCTCGTCACGTTTCTCGTCAGCAGGCCATACCTGAGCCTCCATGCCTATGCGCAAATCGCGCTGGGCATCATTGTCTGCGTATGCGATGAGTTTGGCGCGATGTGACTCCTGGTTGCCAGTACCGGCGTCAACGACGCTGATGATAGGATCGAAAGCCTCGAATGGCTCATTGTCGGTCTTAGAATGAATCACCAGACCGCTAACCGTACTGGTCAGGAAACTATGGCTGTTTCCGATGGATACCATCGCTATGGTCTGACCCTCATGCACGCTGTCGCCATTGTGTACAAGTATGCTGCGCACAATGCCTTTATTGGGCAGGGTGACATCGGAAGTGCCTTCCACAGGAAATACCACTCCGGAGAAATAAACCTTGTCACTCACACTGCCCAATATGCCCCACACTATAAAAGCCATCAGTAGCATGGCTGAGGCAGCAGCCAATAGGTAAGTAGGAACATACGTCACGCGCAGATGGTCGGCGATCTCTTCCGGTGAGCGCAAGGGATTGTTATTTTCTTCTTGATGTTTCATATATTTACAGTTCCTTCGTTATTTGGGGTCTTTGGCTTACAAAAATAAAAAATTTCCCCCAAACCGCCAAGCCCAAAACACTCCACATTGCACTTTTTGCATATTTTAAAACAATTTTTGCATATTTTGCGAGTCAGGAGTCTGAAGTTACTAAAGTTGCCCGCCCTTTCGATGTGGTCTAAATATTTGATTTTCAATTTGTCTCATATTATGCTGCCTCATCAAGTCCTTCCAACACTTCAGCCATGACGATGTACTTCTTGAGCATTTTCTCATTGCTGACGATGTTGGCAGACAGTTCTTCATAAGTGACAAAATTTCTCAAAAATAATTGGGGGAAACTATTGCAAGACTACTGAAAATTTTGTACCTTTGCAATAATAATTAAAACATGACGCAACTAAGACGTTGGCTGGTGTGGTTAAGCCGTATTCATCGTTGTTGGGGATTTGGTATTCAATCTCCTACGGATTATGCTTTCGTTCGCTATGTGGTGAATGAGCACTGGTCATATTATGCCTATGAAAATCTGATGGATGACGATTGGATGCAACAAAAGTTGGGGCGATTGTATTTTCGATTAGCAAATTGGCGACAACCCAATCGTATGATTGCAGATCATTATCAGCGTTACTGGCAAGCCGGATGTAAGAAGACTCAATTTGTTTCAGATTCAGATTTAGACCATGTTGAGTTAGCAAGGGTTGATGTCGATGATATGAATACCTGGAATAGGTTGTTGCCATTGTGTGATGAACACTCCGTTATGGTTGTTGAGGGTCTTTGGCGCAATCCGAAACGATGGAAATCTCTGATTAAAGACGTTCGTGCCATGACGACTTTCGACCTTTACTATTGTGGAATTCTTCTGTTTGAAAAAAAACGTTACAAACAACATTATACTATTAATTTCTAAAATACCTGATTATGAAGATTACTAAAGTATATACCCGAAGGGGCGATAAGGGACAGACCTCTTTAGTTGGCGGTAAGCGTGTGTCCAAGTCAAGTGTCAGACTGGAATCTTACGGAACGGTTGATGAATTAAGTGCTAATATGGGTATGTTAATTGCCATGTTGCCAGAAGGACATGAAAAGGAAATGCTGTTCCGTATACAGAACAATCTTTTCAATGTTTGCACCAATCTGGCCACTGATCAGGAGGACACTCCACTTTACCCTTCTGCTCATTTGCCAGAGGGAGAAACAGAACTCTTGGAACACGAGGTTGATCAAATCATGAAGGAGTTACCGGAAGCCCAGGGTTTTATTCTTCCTGGTGGAACTTGTGAAGCCGCTCAGGCTCATATCTGCCGCACTATCTGTCGTCGTGCCGAACGACGTATCGTTGCACTAGCTGAAGAGTCGATGGTATCGCCCGAAGTTCAAGAATATATCAACAGATTGAGCGATTATTTTTTCGTTTTAGCAAAAAAACTTAATTTTCTTGCTGGCAAGAGCGAAAAAATCTGGATTAATGCTTGTAAATAACAAAAATTATATTACTTTTGCGGGCAAATTACAAAATTAATAACTTTAGACTATGTATTGGACACTAGAATTAGCTTCAAAATTGGAAGATGCACCTTGGCCCGCAACCAAGGACGAATTAATAGATTATGCCATTCGATCAGGTGCTCCTTTGGAGGTTTTAGAGAACCTTCAGGAGATAGAAGATGAAGGTGATATCTACGAAAGTATTGAGGAGATTTGGCCTGACTATCCCTCAAAAGAAGACTTTCTGTTCAACGAGGATGAGTATTAAGGCACTGATTTCGATGTAACTAATTGAAAATCAACGAGGTGTGAAAATAGGAATTATTTTCACACTTTGTTTTTGTGCCTTTTTGAGCCGTTTTTAGTGGCTCAATAATGGCACAAATGCTTAAAATTAGGCTTAATTAGGGGAGGAAATTGGATTATTTTCACAATAAATGCTACCTTTGCAAAATCCTCTTTTTGTGAAAATAATTATTTGAATATGGCACGTCAAACAAGGCAATTCCCTCAGGGTAAGTACGTTTTGCGTACTCCACATGAAACTAAAGACGGACAGGTATATGCTGTCTATCTGTACTATTTCTGGAAAGGAAAGCAGATTCGTAAGTCTGTAGATCTTTTCACTGCCCAAAAGGACTGGAACCAGGATGCCAATGGTGGAGCCGGTGAGTTCCGCTCATCATATGGCCCCAATTACAAGGAGCGTAATGCGTATCTTAAAGAAATGATGCACGACATCGATTCCAAAATAATGGATTTTATCAAACAGCATGGAGAGATTGATGGTGATACTATAGAAGCATTTGTCTCTGGCGACGATAAGGCACTACGGGCAGATAACGGTATAGACTTCATCGAGTTCGCCAAGCAACGTTTTATCGATCGGTACAATTCTGGTAAGATTGGCGTGAGTTCCAGGGAGAATGGTATCAGTTATATGAACCAGTTTGCTAAATTCCTTAAACAAGAGAAGCGTGGAAGTCACGGTGCGAACAACGAACTTCTCTACCTTGGAGAGATTACTGAGCAACTTGTGCTTGACTTCCGAAACTGGCAACTTGGCAATAACCGTAAAGTTGATACTGTGAATAAAGTGGTACAGGCTATTGGTGGGGTCTGTACCTATGCCTCGCAGATGCGATATGTTCCTATAGAAGTTACATTAGCCATCAAGGACCTACATCTATCTGATAAGTCTCTTGATGCTGATGAAGTCAGGGTCAAGTATCTTACTGAAGAGCAATTGAAGAAGTTTGCTCGTATCCGTGAGACCCTTCCGCACATCCGTATGAAAGAGTTCCACGATATGTTTATGTTCAGTTTCTATGCGTGTGGATTACGTCTCATAGATATGATGACACTGCGCTGGGTCGATATTGATCTCAAGAAGCAAGTCATCAGAAAGATTCAGGTGAAGACCCGTAACCGTAATGTTATACCTATCAGAGAAGCTGCCATAGAGATACTTGACCGCTGGAAAGGTCGATATAAGGTCTTTGTGTTCGGTCTGTTACCGGACAAGTTCGACTTGAACAACGATGAAGAATTACGTAAACGACGGAACTCTGTGACTAATACGATTAATACCTCTCTGAAGCGCCAATCGAAGTTCGCCAACTTCGAATTTGAGATAACATTCCATTGGGCTAGGCATACCTGGGCCGTCCTAGCATTAGAGAAAGGAGTTGAAATTAGCAAAATAAGCAGGCTTCTCGGTCACACTTCAAGTGCTGTTACAGAGCGCATTTACGCAGAATTTTTGCCCGATGCCCTTGGCAACGTGATTGATGGACTTGATTTTAATTTTGAAGATTAGTAGAATAACAGCGATTTATATTTTATTATTGATATACATAAAAATATAAACGAAACTAAACGTGCCGGCACTAAATCCGGCACGTTTAGTTTTATAAGAGAACTCCGAGGTAAAGCCACCCGCCGCTGTCAGGATAGAGGAATAAGTTGAGGTCAGTCATACGAAATATTCGCTTAATGTCTTTCCGCTTGTATATTTTAGCAGCAGTTTCTTCCGCGTTCCACCCAGTATAATCCCTGAATTCGTCAAGTTTTTCCCATTCGCAGATAGGACGTCTGAAGTACCGAACTTCGTCTTCATCGTCTCTACCAGGCTCTGTTGTCTTGTACGGATGAGCTATGAGTTCGGAGACTTGCTTCTCCAATTCGGTTATGTAGTCCTTAATTGATGCCATAAGTGAATAGATTAACAATAGTCTTCTTCTAACACAGGTCTATAAATTTTCGGTTCCTCGTACTTGACCATATCTACGGTCACGATAATGATATCATCCTTACAGTTCAAGTCCCAATGTATATCAGCATTCTCAACACTGAAAGCGTAACCACTTCTGTTGATAAGGTACTTAATATTGTTGCAGTAGCTTTTGAAATGTTCATCCCAGGACGTTTCTCCCCCCATGACAGGCTTGGTGTCAACTTCTAGTCTAACGATTTCAGGGAACATGCAGAGCTTGAGAACGTCCTTTTCTGAACTCTTCGGCTTATATTTGAAATTGATCTTCAGGTCGACTGAGACTGCATTTGATTCCAGTGCAACTGGGAATTCGTATATCATATCCTCATCAAGGTTTGGATTAATCATTACCTTTGCGTAAATAACTCCTGCGAGCTTGTAGAAAGAAAAGAGACCTGTGCACGGGATATTCATGGTCTTATGGAACTCGTCGCTGATGACTATTTCGAAGCCGAGCCTGACAACGCCTGTAGTGTCATAGGTGTCCATGATGTAAACGCCTGTGACAGTCCTGAAGTGGCTGTCGTCTAGACCGAGTACGCAGCAACGGTTGTCGTTATACCAGCATGCGACGTCATGTGCGATGATTGAACTGATTAACTGTGACCCGTCAAGGTCGTTTTCGTTCTTTGAGTTGAAGATTTTCTTGATTTCTTCGATTGTTAATTGCTTACGTTTCATAACTGTAAATCTTTTTTGTTTTAATCTTTTATTTGTATTAATTTTGACTTGGTTTTATCATGTATTTGATACACAATGAGGCGATAGACATAGTGCGCCATTGACGAGCTTGTTCACATAGTGCTTGGTGTATTCCGAGTCAATGCAACCGAACACATAAGGCACTTCCAGTCCCTTGATGAGGTTGTGCCAGATGTCGGCCGTGAGGTTGATGTTGTCGACATCGAACTCTCCAGCATTATTGCCTTCAGTCAGCACACTCTGGAAAAGTTCCAACTCTGTTAGATCAAAGTTCTTTCTCACTTTTTCCACCACCCAAATGTTGCGGTAGATATCAGTTTGCAGGTTGCCGTTCTGCATAACAGTTTCACGAATCACGTCAAAATGAGTGTTGATGATTTCAATGACTTTTTCTCGCGGACTGATTATTTGTGCAGCTATCTCGGCAAGTTTGTCGGCTAGCCTGTCCAGTTCACTCTCCATTACTTCGTAATAGATTTCTTCTTTAGACTTAAAATAAGTATAGAGAGTACGTCTACCCTTCTCTGATGCCTGAGCGATGTCATCCATCGTAGTATTCTCTAGGCCGTTTGTGGCAAATCGTTGCTTTGCCACCTTAACTAATAGTTTTTTTGTTACTTTCTCTGTCATTTTTATTTTTACTTTTAATTGTTAATACTATAGTAAAATCAGAAGTCAAACTTCAAGTTGTTGACAGCTTCAGCCTTTGTATTTGGCATATATTCAGCGTAAACCAGCTCAGAAACCCAAGTGCTTTTGTGACCCAACAACGAACTAATCATGCTAATCTGCATACCCTGTTTAAGTGCTGAGACGGCCCAGGAATGGCGTGCCATATGGAATGTCACCTTCTTGTCAAGTTGCATTTTCTTTGAAATGCTCTTGAGTTGCTTGTTGATAATCGACGTTATTGAATTACGCCTTGTTCTCAACTTTTCCTCATCTTTCAAATCGAATTCATCCGGCAGCAGCCCGAAGACGAAGATATTATGACGTCCCTTCCACTTCTCGAGAATCTTCAGTGCTTCATCTGTGAGAGGTATAATGTTGCGTCCGCGAGTTTTTACTTGAATCTTGCGTAACTCTTTCTTTTCGAAATCAATGTCGCACCACCTCAGTGTGATGATGTCACTTATTCGAAGTCCACATGAAAGAAATGAGAACTTGAACTTCTCTATTGCGTCAACTTCCTTGTCGCTTATAACATTTCTTTCTATGTTGACGAACTTGCTCATCTCTTCGGGAGTTAGATACTTGATAGACCGTGCTGAGTTATCATCTAAGCCGTCTTCCAAAACGATGTCGGAAATTGCTTGAGCAGAAGCTTTACAGAGTAATCCGTCCTCAGAAGCCTGTTTGCATATCTTGCTAATAGTCTCTAAGTACTTTTCAACAGTATCAATCATACGTCCGCGTTCGAGTCCCCATACCAGGAAGTCTCGCACAAGTTCCTCGGTAATGTTACCTACGAAGAGTTTACCTTCTTTCTCGCTTTCCTTCTCACTCAGAAAGTTCTTGAACTGGTTCAGAATGCTAACTGAGTTCTTATAGGTAGATATTCTTATCTTACGTCTTCTATACTGCTTTTCTAATAGTTCTAGCGCGTAGCTAACGAAGTTATGTCCCTTGTCTGCACGCAAAGGCCTATCATCACCGCAGATAAAGCCTTGGATGATGTCCGGACTAATCTCACCGTTCATCTCCACATAGTCGAAGATGTTGCCGTCAACTTTTCTTAGTAACTTCTGAAGTTGCTGGTTCTTCTTTTTGTAGTCGGCCCCGTAACTAGCACGAAGTTCACCAATGCTGTGGTTAGCATCTTGATTCCAGTCCTTTGTCATAGCCATGATACTTGTACTCAGCCTAACTTTCTTCCCACCGCAGAAATAGCAGAGATAGATAGGATACAGCTTTTCCTCGTCGACCTTAGCCGGCGTTCGAAGGAAAAACCTTCCCGTTGGATACTTGCGTGCAATCCTACCCATCTCTGTCGTTGTCTAAGGATTAGAAAAGTTGAATACTCTCGACTTCTTTATAGCCTATGGGGTTAATATGATACTGGTTATAACCGTATTTGTATGCACTATCATATGATTTAAAACCATAGCCATCTGCATCATGTAATACTTCATCGGTAGCAGGGTCCACGATAACATATCTGTTATTCACCCTAGGTCTGATTTCCCATGCATGGGGACTTGTCTCGAAATTATTCATCTTATTTGTTTTTTAGTTATAATTATCTGTTATGCAGCAATCTTGTACTTCTTTTTCAGTTCTTCACCGAACATCATACAGAAAGATTTTTCTATCTTTCTGAGCGATGAGTTTACCATTTGGTCCCATTCTTTATTATATGCAGGTACACTGTTTAACTTGTCCTGGTCAATGTCAGAATGAAACGACACTTGGTCACCTGTCTGCGGTAGGTCAAAATACACGATGTACTTAGTAGCAGGGTCGTTTGACTTTGCATAGCCGTAGTTCAGACCGATGATCTGAGCAACAGACAACAACTCATGTATCAAGGCGTGCTTTCTGTTATAGTTGTGGTCTTGGTACGAGAAGTTATCTGTATTGAAATACTTCTTAGCGTTGATGTTACAGTTCTCACACTCGAGAATACCACGTAGAAATACTAGTGCATTCCGACGATACAGTAGTTGATCGTCCTCGGGAGCAGTCTTGATTTGAGAATCAAGTTTCTTCAGCAAACCATTCATGAACAACTTTGCTTTTCGCTGTCCAATGCCATAGAACGACTTCGTTTTGAAGTAGTCGTAGGTCCTAATTAAATCTTTTCGTTTTGACATGTTCTTAATTATAATAATGTTATACTAAATTTTTATTCTTCAACATTTCCAGCGACTTATCCTGCTTAGTCGCTGGTGGGTATTACCCTTTGACCATCTATGCAGGCTTGGTTCCTTCATCTACGATAGTGGACATTGCTAAATAACTACATTACGCAATGCATTCTGCTATCTGCTCGGCGAGCCGATCATAAGTGCAACACAATGTGTCAGGCTTTAGAAAGTCAATGAACTTCAGAGCCTTTTCAATCTTGTCTTTGTCAACAGAGCAAACCTTGATAGCAGAGCCAATAGTAGCGAGTTCGCGGTTATTTTTGTAGTAAATGTAAGTAACACCGTTGTGGTTGATTACCTTGTTACCACTAATCTTGATGCGGACGGGATATGATACGGTATTGTTCTTCTCATTTGTTGTAGGAGAGTAAGGCTTAATTTCGTATTCGCCCTGAAACATATCACGTACCTTCATTGCCACAAGCTCTGACGGAGTAACATCCTCCACTTCAGCAGCAATACCAATGATGCCAGTTGAAGGACAGCTTGTGGTCTGCTCACAGACTCCCTTCTCAGTCATTGCTTTCTCCTTGGCAAGCATCCAGTTAAACACTTGAGTGTTCAGCATCTCGTTCAGTTTTTCAACATTTGTTGAGTTAAAAGTTGATGTGTTCATAATCTTATTATATTAAAAGTGAATAATATTTCTAAATCGCACAATAGAGAATTTTGTATAACTATCATTGTTAAGCAACAATTCTACTTTTTAAATTACATGAATCAATGCAGATTTCACCCGTCAGATAATCAATCTTTGCCATGATAGTATACAAGACGTTACATACCGTGGCATTTATACCAAACCTTTGAGAGATTGTAGTATCGCCATTCTGGTAGCAGACACTATTGATTTTTACACTCACTTCATCAATGATTGATAGTTTACGACAAATAGCTTTTGCTACGTTTGAGCTAAAACTCTTCTTGTCAATCAGTTCGGATACATAAAAAATGTTAGTCTTCATAAAATACAATTCCCATGCCCTTGGATTTGTTTATTAGCATCTGGCACGCCGGTTATCTGTTTCACGACGCAAAAGTATAAATATTAATCTTGGAATGCAAAAATACCAATTACCACGGGTAAAGAATGTTTGCGTAGTCTGTATGATGCTGATAATTAGGTATTTACAAAAAACGTGTGGTAAACGATGGTAAAGGACAAATTTGATGGTGATACATTATAAAATCAAATAGTGGCACATATCCATTTGGGTATGTGCCACTATTATCGCGTACCTTATATATAATGTAAGCTATAGTAGTTCAGATTTCTCACCGACACCCGTAATCCGGACCATCTGCATCGCACGGGTGATGGCAACGTATAGCAGCGAGCGCTGGTTCATCAGATGGTTCGTCAGCTCCTTCTTATTCATTTCGTTCCAGTTATAGTCCACGTGCTTCGATAACCCACTCGCCATTATCCAATGGCTGTGAGTTAACCACCATGAAATCTTCACCACGAGCAGTGATTCTTTGACCTATTGAGAAGTTTGCCATAATCGTTTAGGTGAAGTTCAAAGTTACTGTTGTTTGTTTGTGGATGACCAAAGCAAGTCTTTTACATCGACATTGAGACACTTTGCTACCTCTAACAAAGTCTCAAGTCCAGGCTGTGATGTGTTGGTACACCATTTACTCACTGTTGCAGGGTCCTTGCCTAGTTGCTCGGCCAGCCACTTGTTAGTTTTCTTTTGCTCTGCGAGCACAACCTTCAACCGGTTGATATCTTCTCGTTCTACTTTCATACAAAAATTGCGTTTTGTGCAAAGATAGTGATTTTTAGGGAATATCGATTAATAATAGCCTCTTTTTCACAAAAAAACACAAATATTATGCTAATCTCTTGGAAGATTGCCTTAAATTTCCTAATTTTGCTAGAAAAAGAACAATTATATGAAGATACAAACCTATGATTCCAATGGAATGATTATCTCAAGCCATAAGGTTGAGGGTAAAGTTCCTGAATTCATAATGGAGTTTGATGACTCTATGCCCATCTTTAATGTTAGTGATTCAGACTACAAGTTAATTAAATCGAAATCCTCGAAATCAGAACGTAACCACCTAATAGAGAAATACAAGTGGCTTATTAAATATGATTTTGAACTATACTGTAATTCACGTGAATGTGCAGATATAGGAAAACAATTAAGTCATAATTTTGCCGGAACTCCTATTACCGACAATTTCCCTGATTCTGTTGATGATATTGTGCGAAAGTATAAGGATAATTGGTCTGTTGCTCTGATTAACTACTCTTTTGTAAAGGCTAATCAATTTTTTAGATCTAAAGATCATTTAAATTCTTATATTTGGATAAAATTTATCACTTCAGAAAGTAATATAAGTTGGACAAATTTCAGGAAACAATTCTATGATTCGAACGAATTTGATTATAGTGAATTTGCCAAAATTCGATCCGATAGAGCTGTCTATTGCTATGGCGTAAGTTCTTTCAAGTCATTTCTAAGCACTGTAAATAGCGTTAGAAGAACAAGTAAATATAAAAACGAATATATTTCTCGCATATTATCTGTATTACCAACATATTGTAATAGTTTACCAGCATCACTTGATTTAGAAAAGGACGATGTGGTGGTTAAAATCATAGAAGCCTTATATTTAGGTAAGGGTAAAGGCAGAAAGAATCTGTATAACATAATATCTGCATATAACTTCTATTGTGACCGCATCGAGACTTCATCATCTGTAAGTTGCTATATAAGAAGAATGATTAGTCCAGAATATCTATTCATATTTGATGATAAAGACAGGTCGATAAAAATTACTCTTGCGAAAGAAGAATTTGCATCTATGCTCGTTGACGTTCATAATGACGATACCTATATTAAAGTCATAAAGGATGTTTTACAGAAGGAATATGATGAGTATAAATCTAAAGAACGGTCATATATCGAAGAGCAGATTAATGGTCAGATATATAATGAATTCGGAATTACTCTCAATAACAGAAATATCCAAAAGTGGAAAGAGTTTTATCGTAATACGAGAAAAGAATTTGATATGGGTTCAAGAAATTCCGAATTACCCAAGCCTTCATATTATTACAACTTGCTATTTGCAATCCATGACAATCCTTGCAAGGAGTTTGAATTTAGTGATAGATTTATATTAGACTTACTTTTCATTTGTAATCAACTTCATAGTATTCGAATAAATGAAATTTTTGATAATGTATATTGCCTAAACTATATTAAAGAGAAAATAACTGGTAATATAATAAATGATCCATTTGTAGTCTATCCAGAAGGTATAGAGTCAAACACTATAGACGATCTTTACAATAGAATTATAGATTTCCTTACCCCAATTTTGCACGATGAAAAATTCGTTCAGAAAAATTGGCTAAGGGGAGAGGGAAGATATGACTTTAAGACGAAGTTCAAGAACCTGCTTGAGTTAAGGAATGACGATAACTCCTGCCATGCTAGCTATCTTAAAGAAGTTCTTATAAAAAATATTCCTTTTAAAAATGAAAAGCGTCCTGGTTTTATTCAAGGTTTTAACATCAAACTACTTTGCAATATAATTGGAGCATTGAGTAGTGAAGAGGGAAAATGTTTGCGCGTTTTTTGTGTGAAAACTGCGCAGCCAATAATTACAAAATTATGCGTTAAACGCAATATCGGTGGAAACAGTAGTTACAAAAATTATATATTAAGATATAAAAACTTTCATACTCCAGATACTTTGTTTAAGAGTATAGAAATTGTTCATTACATACAAGATGTGTTTAAAGTAACGAGAAGTGACTAATTTTCTGTGGTAACTTTTTGGGGGCAACATTAGGTTCATACTGTAACTGCAACCATCTCAAGTCATGATTAACTTATGAATACTATCGGTGACGAACTGTATTCTTATTTTAGTGACGTTATATTGATAGACTAACAGAGATTCATCATTGGACTGATGTTTTTGTAGTTCCCTTATATTTCTGTTTACCACAGTTTACCATAAGTAAAAACATAACATCTTGTAATACAGGCTGTTATGTTTACCACAAGGTTTCGTATACCCGTGGTCAGTAGTATTTTTAGGAATATGGTAAAATCCGCCTTATCTTTGCAGCAGAATTTAAAAGCAAAGATTTATGGCTACACGTATTTTGAACATTGAAACTGCAATTGCAGAAGCTAGAAAGAAGGCTGATTTCATACAAAAATCAGCTCTTGAAATCCGTAAGGAATTGTTTTATGATCCCATCAAGGGCTTCAATCACAACATGGGTGGTGTTCGCACAGGAGCATCGCTTAAGGATGCCACCAACAAGGTGAAAGCCATTACGGGTGGCTTCATCACGTTCCACTTTGTGTCACACCGCAGACTATGGTTCGAGATAGAAGGTGTGGATAAGCGTTACACTCTTCACAGTGCTAACGAGTATGACTTCTATACGAGAGAGTCTGCTGCTACCAACCCCTACAATAAGATAGCGGCTGCAATCATCAAGGCACTAAAGGAGAGAGACGAGATGGAAAGAACGTATCAACTTTTAATAGCAGCATAACTATGAGAGAAAATTTTTTCACATTGGGCGCATTGCCCGCTCGTATGGAGAAACTGGGTGACAACGTCATGCATCTGTATCACACAGCAAGTAGAACCGTTGTCAACGCAGAACTCATTGAGCATAAGGTTGAAGGCATACATGTTCAATTTGGTGCTGACGAGTACAATCAGATTTGTGTGACTTTTGTCAACCAATATGGTATTGAGAGCGATAAGTTTGTCATTAGAGCAAGAAAACTTGCAACCGTAGTAGAGTCAATTAACAAAGTATATAGTAACTTAATTAAGAAAGGATTCAAAACGATGAGAAAAGACAAGAAGACTGCCGCAAAGCCGGCAGCAGTAAGCAACGAGGTAAGTAACGTCACGCCAGTGGCAAGTGTTAACTCTTCATGTTCTGCTGATGTGAACATGTTGGTGGAGTTCATTATTCAGCAACATGATCATTCCGGCAACCTCTACGAAGCATCGGAGTTCGTGGATGTACCTCGACTGTATCAGGCGAAGAGCTGTGGAGTAGTAAGCAATGTTGTGTTTAATGGTGATAACATTGCTATTGAGGGTGCTATCAGCATTTCATTCAGTGTCGTAGGTATGGACCAGTCTGAGCTCCGTGAGCAAGTTATTTGGGCCCTTCAGACAGTTATTGAACGGAACAAGCAACTCGTAGAACAGAGGGGTGATAGTACTGAGCATAAGGAGTCAGTGGTTGAGAACATGGCAGAAACTAAAGGGACGGTCAAGAACGCGACTAAGGTCAAGCCCCTAAGTGGAAAGGTCGGTAAGAAAGCAGTAGAACGTTACAACGAGGCTGTTAGTAAAGGTGTTGATGCTTTGGAGCCTAGCCTTAAGGGGCTAAGTCCAAGTGCATCAGGTCAGAAGATTCGATGCTTTCTCAACAAGACAGCACACGACTCCCGGCTTAAGTTGCCTGACACCTCTGGAGTGACTCTCGCTAAGAACCTGAGTCAGTACAATGTAGAACTTTTGCTTACATTATGCGAGGCTGTGGACTGTAAGGTGCCTCCATTCTTGCAGATGAAAACGGCAACTGTAACATCAAGTTCAAAGAGCGTGATGAGAGCATAAGCACGCTAATTTACTAACTTTCTGCATCTATACTGAGAGACTCTTTCGGTACCCTTGCCAGCTAAAAAGAGTCTCCCTGGGGATGCTATGTCTAAAAAATAAAACGAAGTAATAATAAAAATCATTTACATTATGAGAAAAAAGATTATTATTAGGGTGTTTTCCGCATTTGCAGGATTTGACACACAGTTCATCGCACTTCTTGCGTATGCAAGATGGTACAATCAGAATACCAATGGGCCGCTGATTGAGTTCGTACTTGTTGGCTGGTGTGAGATAGACAAGGATGCTATCGCTAGTCACAATACACTGTTTCCTGAGGCTAAGCGCTGTCATTATCCCGATATTACCAAGATTGACTGGAGTAAAGATCCCGATTTCGATTTGCTTATCTATTCATCTTGTTGTCAGAGCATAACTAAGGCGGGCAAACAGAAAGGGATGACAGAGGGTTCTGGCACGCCGTCTTCACTTATTTGGTACATACGCGACGCAATCAAGATTAAGAGACCCAAGGTGTGCATTCTGGAAAATGTGCCAGCACTGGTTACTAGTAAGTTCGATGCACAGTTTGAGAAGTGGAGAAATACTGTCTCTGGATTCGGTTACCACAACACATGGTCAACAATGTGTGCTTCTAATTATGGTGTACCCCAAAACAGAAACAGAGTGTTTTTGGTATCGGTTCGAAACAATATCAACAAGAGGATCTATTTCCCCGAGCCTATAGGTTGTAAGCAGACATCAGAGGCTTTGCTAGAGAAGACCGTAGACGAGAAGTACTACTTCTCAGAAGAAGATGCATTAAGCTTCCTACTGGATATTCATGACAAGCAGTCTGATCATTATGTCAATATTCATATTGGCGACAAGGGTAACTGCTTCAAACAATTTATTACACCATCCTGCATACGTAAGAAGAGTAGGGTTGATAAGTTCTCTGGGGCATATCGCAAGTACGAAGAACTTCATATCTGTCCAACGTTAGTTGCTGACAAGAACTATGCCAAAGACAATTATAAGCATTTCTTGACCACTACCGACTTTCCAAGACCTGGCGTACTTGAGGTGTGGCATGCTACAGAACAAGTGATGATTCCCTACAAGGAAATTATTGACAGCGCATCAGTAGGCACAAAGCGTAAGTTCAAGATTATCAATGCCAGTAAGAATGATATCCTTGAGCAGCTGGACAACTTAGGTGTTGGTGACTATTTCCGTCTTCGTCGTCTTACTCCATGTGAGTGCTTCAGATTTATGAGCGTTGACGAAGAGAGTATAGACAAGCTCGTTTCATCTAGTGTGTCTGATGATCAACTGTATAAGCAGGCTGGGAACGCTATCGTGGTCCAGGTCTTGGTCAACTTATACAAAAGCATATTTGATGATGTGAAAGTATGGTTTAAATGACTTCATCACTCAAAGGATACCGTTTGTATCATTTCTGATGCCTTCCGTGTATTAAAGCCGTCACATCGACATATTGAACGTGTAGAAGCACGGCTAGGATATGAGCGGTATCCGTATTCTTATAGAACAAATATATTATTAACTAATTAACGATAGAATTATGAACAAACATTTTAAGGTTGATTTAAGTAATCCCAACTTTGATGAGATACCAGTTGAAGTAACAATGGGTACACTTCGTGCTTGTTCTGCTATGTTCACCGAACAAAGGGAGCTAGAGGACAATAAAAAGGAAGAGTTCGTGGATAATACCTCAGCAGAAGATTTATATAAGAAAACCTACTTGGATTTCATAGCAGTGAAGGCTCGTAAGCTTGTCAATGAGGCTCTCGGCTTTGAAATTAATATCCGTGACATTGAGCGTTTCCGAAACACATACCCTTGTGAGGAAGAATTAATTAAAGAACTATATGAGCGTGATATAACTCTTCCTGTTATTAGTACATCAAAGAATAATCAGACAAGAAAATCTTCACCAAATTTCTCGATGTTTGTTGATCCATCAAAATTTAAAAATAGGACAAACTGTTCTGGAATGAATGTTGTGGAATGTATCATCGCTTTTTTAAAAGATAATAGATCAAGCCCCGAGAGGAAAAAGAAAACTTTTAAAAAAGCGTTCCCATCACTCATTTGCGATTTGTGGAGAATAGAATTCGAAACACCATCACTGGTTATATTGCCAATAGTAGTTGGTGAAAGTTTCTTTTTGATGTATGAATCGTATTTAAGAAACAGAGGGATATCAACCAATTCAATCCTTAAAAGGGCAAACTATATCAAGCATATTCTCAAATGGGCTTCAATGCATGGTGCAAGTGTCGCTGAAGATTTGGCTAAATACAAACTTGAAACAGCTCCTACACCAAAGAATTACCCACTCTCTATAGAAGAGATTTGCAGAATTTATTATTACGACATAGACAAAGAAGATATTTCTAACAAACTTAAGGATACCTATAAAAAGGTCAAGGACCAATTTGTACTTTCTTGTTATTTGGGACAGCGATATTCTGATTTAAGTCAAATTGAAGAGAGTAATTTTCAAGGTCCCGCTCGTGACGTGTTTACTATAACTCAGCTAAAGACAAATAATGAAGCTGAGGTGTCTTTCAATACAATATGGGGTGAGTATCCTAAAATAGCCAAGGAGATTTTAGAAAGGTATAAATACAAGGCGCCTTGGAAAGGATCTCTCGCAACATTTAACAATAGACTTCACGAACTATGCGAGAAAGCTGGGTTAACCAACACCGTAGAAATTAAAACTATAATAGATGGACAATCGGAAAAGATTTCTTATAGAGTTTGCGATCTTATCTCATCACATAATGGAAGACGTACATTCATTACTAATGCGATAAAAAGGGGTGTTCATACTCAGGAGATAATGGTAGCTTCAGGTCATAAATCAGAACATGCGTTTCAAAGATATGTCAACTTGAAAAAAGGGAATCATCAATAGCATACGTACTGAAAGCTACAATTAATACCACAATGAAGTTGTTTCTTACTATAGGGCAGCTTCACTTGTGGTATGATGGTTTATTTGATTATCTTTGCATCAAAGAATTATTATATGCGTAAAAAGTTTGTTGTTTTCAAAAAGTTGTGTAACTTTGCACCCGAAAATATTGTTGAACCCTTTAAAGAAAGAAAGGGTCAGACGAATGAGTATAAAGTAAGTACACATCCCCACAGAGCATTGGCGACTGCAACTGGTTGGTTGCGGCGTGTAACCATGCCATGCTCTAATCATTATCTTCATTTATCATCGCAGGCAGATAAGCCTGCATAGTAATTTATACTCATATTATGGGCAATATTAAAGCTAAAGAACTAAGTAAACTAGGCTTTACCGATAATGTCGCAAGAAGCGTAGCGATTGAGTTAGTAGCCAAAAACTGCAAGCATTTCTCAAATGAAGAGATATGCAAACTGTTACAGGATATAAATGAGCGTCCTGAACAGTATAAACAAGACGCTGTTTGGGGGAAGTTGGCACAAATACTGTCTCCCAACAAGCAAACAGTGGTGAACTATGAACTTCGAGAGACTCCTATACATTATTATATATATGGTGAAGATGGCATCGATGAACTTTCGAAGAAGCAGATGGAGATGGCGATGAGACTTCCGGTTACAGTGACCGGTGCTTTGATGCCAGACGGATGTGCAGGATATGGACTTCCAATAGGTGGCGTTCTCGCTACTACCAAAGATGTGGTCATTCCTTATGCTGTCGGCAAAGACATTGGATGCCGGATGAGTCTCACCATCCTTGATGCTGGTGCTGACTATCTCGAAAAGTACCACGACAGAGCGGTCGATGCATTGGTAAACAATACTGCATTTGGGCTTGATGGAATTCTTTCGTTCAAACAGTATCATCCAATGTTCGATAAAAATGAGTTCAGAGAAGTCCCTATTTTGAAGAAGTTTCGTGAGAAAGCTGTACGACAGTTAGGCTCAAGTGGGAAGGGGAATCACTTCGTTGATATCTGCGAAGTTGAACTAACGGCGACCAATGCACTTGGAGTTCCGGAGGGAAAGTACATCGGAATCTTGAGTCATTCTGGGAGTCGCGGGCTTGGTGCGAACATTGCAGATTACTATACTGCAATAGCAAAAGAGACTTGCAAACTTCCTCGTCAAGCGGGTCCATTTGCTTGGCTAAGTCTGAAGAGCGAAGCCGGGCAAGAGTATTGGAAATGTATGGAGATTGCTGGCGAGTATTCTGCTGTAAACCACAAGTGCATTCATTATAATATAGCAAAGGCACTTCGTTTGGAACCGCTGACTAATGTAAGTAATCATCACAACTTCGCGTGGAAAGGAATTTTACCAGACGGAAGAAATGTGATTATACATCGAAAAGGTGCTACACCTGCTCATCTTGGCGAAATAGGAATCATCCCAGGATCTATGACTGCGCCTGGGTATATTATCTCAGGCAAAGGCTGTGTTGATTCTCTATATTCAGCATCTCACGGTGCCGGAAGACAGATGTCTCGTTTTGATGCCAAAAACAGTACCAGCCGATATGCACTGAAGAAATATCTAGCAGAGAATAGTGTAACGCTACTAGGCGGTACCACCGAAGAGGCTCCGCAAGCCTATAAGGACATCAACAAAGTAATGGAGTCTCAAGAAGAGTTAGTTAACATTGAGGGGAAGATAATCCCTCGTATCGTAAGAATGAGTGAAGAATAATATGGAAAAAAGTTATATTCAAATTACTTCGGGACGTGGTCCGGTCGAGTGCTGCCGAGTAGTGGTACTTGTAATGCAGAAGTTGGTAGAGCACTCTAAGCAACTTGGCTTGGAAGTCGAACTCGTAGAACATGAGGACGGACCAGAAGATGGCTGTATGTTCTCAGTTACACTGTCTGTGTCTGGAGACTGTATTGAGAAACTTAGAAGTGAATGGGAAGGTTCTGTGCTCTGGGTTGCTCAGAAAAATACTTTTAGAAAATGGCATCGCCGGAAGAACTGGTTTGTGGCTGTGCATTTCTTCAAACCACTTAAGTCTGAAACAATCAGTGATAGGGACATCGTTTACGAGACACTTCGCGCTTCTGGACCGGGCGGTCAGAACGTCAATAAGGTAGAAACTGCTGTTAGGGCGACTCATATTCCTTCTGGAATCTCAGTACTGGCATCCGACATGCGCTCGCAAGTGCAGAATAAGAAACTATCTCTCGAACGTTTGACAATGAAATTGTCAGCGATTGAAGAAGCGAAGCTGATGCAGCAGACACACGATGTCTGGATGAATCATAATACACTTGAACGCGGCAATCCGATCAAGAAATTCAAAGGTGACTTGTAAATTGAAATACGGACGTACGGAAATGTACGTCCGTTTTTAGAATATTCGGGGGAAACGGAGTACAATCTATAAGGCAGAATGATTGCACTCACTAATGGTGTGGCAAAATATGTGGCAAGAACTGTCGGTGTGACAAGTGGCAATAAGTCGGTATCAGATGTGGCATGGACTTCGTAGGATATGTGGCAAAATATGTGGCAAGAAAATCCATTAATATTCTTACTAGTTAAATAGTATAATCTATAATAGTATCAAAAAGTTTTTGTAAAACAAAAACTACGGACTTCGAACCAGACAACCTTGATGAACAGCATATTCTAGTCAAATGGTCTTAAATATCCTCAAAATAAACAAAACACTAAAATACAAGTATAATATATAAGAACAATCAAAAACATATTAAAATTTTACAGCGTATGAAATTATTAAAAGACAAACTCGCAACAGAGAAATTCGGAAATGTGAAATTGGTATCAGAAAAGAACCAAAATGAGCTCGAAAAGATTCTTTCACAAACTAACGATTTCGGGAATATTAATCCTGTACAATTCTATCGCGACTGGTTCAAAGGAAAAGGTTCTGCATTAGAAAGAATCTCTAAGTCACTACTTAGAGACTATCCTGTTAAACTCATATCGGGGAATAAAGTACAACACATATTCCTATCTTCGCTTCTCTCCTTTGATATAAAGGATTATATTATCTCCAAAGGTTACAAGATAGACTTCAAGAATCATATTCTTCTTGATTACAACGATGACCTCTATGAGAAGTTGACCTTCGTTACTATAGCAATGCTTATTAATAAATACAATGTCGAAACACTTTACCATGAGCACATAATGTTCATCTGTATCAAGGTAATGCTTACATATTTTAAAATGTACGAAGGAAGTTCTTTTTTATGTGATTTGTCTCAAGTCGAAAAGATGGTGGCAAAGGCGTTACATACAGAAGTTGACAATTATTATTCTTTCGCAGAGAGAAATGGTTTCCGGTATAATCAGAATCAAAATCGTGAAACCAGGAAGAAGTCCTTGACAAGAGAACAGATACTGGAATTCATCACACCAGAAGACTCTCAGACGACCATTAAAGAAAAGATTATGAAATGGTGTCCCTGTGGTGACAGGAAAGCAAGAAGCATTATGAAAGAATGTGGTCTTACTCTGTTACGTTATGAAAGAAATGATTTCAAGCAAAAGCACAACGATATGAAGATGATTGAGAATGTGTTAGGGGATATCGTATAATCGATATCCCTTGCCTGTTCTATAGAGATCTTTACGTATTTACAATTTCAAGAATGAACCTAACGTCAGCTAATTACACCGAATAATCCCTAATTACCCTCCTTCAAATGTCCCTTTGTAGTAGGACTGTCGAATATTATTCGTATATTTGTGGTGTTAAAATCACCTAATATGAAAAAAGTTATTGCTTACTACAGGGTTTCGACTAACGACCAGAACTTAGGTATCTCCGCTCAGAAGGAAATAGTGCGGAGATACTGTGAGTTCAATTCTGCGGATATTATATCCGAATACGAAGAGCATGAGTCTGGAAAGAAGAACGATCGTCCACAACTTACAACTGCTTTGGCAGAATCCGTGAAAAACAATGCATATCTCATAGTTGCGAAGATAGACCGTCTGACTCGTGTGGCTTATTACGGACTCCAACTTTGCGAGAAGTACAGGATTATCTTCTGTGACCATCCGGATATGGGTACACTTGAACAGAGTATCTACTTTGGAATGGCTCAGCAGGAACGTGAGTATATCTCAATTCGTACAAAGAATGCTTTGGCTGTGCTCAAAGCAAAAGGTGTTAAGTTAGGCGCTCCAAATGCAAGTTTCTCTGATGATATGAGAAAGATGGCTTATAGGAAACTCAGGGAGTCTGCTATAAATAACGATGCTAATAAAAGAGCATATGCGCTAGTAAGTGTAATGGATGGTAATTACACGGATAAAGCGAGACATCTAAACCGAAATGGATTTCTGACAAGTAAGGGGAATGCTTGGAGCGGGAAACAAGTAAAGCGCCTGATTACTATATTTCAAGAATCAGCTAATGGAGATGTAACGGCTCCACAATAGGATTACTTTTCCAAGAGCATACCATTCTTTATATAATAGTCTCGCCACCAATCTACATCTTCAATAAAATGGATGTACCCATAGTCGAAGCCGTCAAGTCTGAGTGGAAGTTCTGAGCCTTCCAGAACTTTTCTCAGTCGATTTCCGTTATCTATGCCGGTCAAACTTACATCATACCAGTATAGTGCCTTGCGAAGATTCTTCTCGCACCCCCATCCATTTTCAAACAGTTGGCCCAGAGCATTACCGGCATTACAAGTCTCTAATATGGTTGCTTTGCGAATCCACTTATATGCCAATTCATAATCTATAGATAGCCCTTCAATGCCGTTTCTATAGAGAATTCCGAGAATAAAAGCACAGTCACCTATCTCATCTTCAGCACCAATTTCGTAGTATTCGACAGCTTTTTTAATATCACGCTGAATACCACCTAATCCGTCCATATAGATATCCCCAATCATTCTATACCCGGATGGATGCCCGTAAAGGCCTGCTTTCTCGAAGTTCTTAATTGCTTCTTCTGTATGACCGGAGTTCCAACAACTCCTTGCCATTTGATAACTTTTATTTGCTATTTGAACTTCTTGGAATAGTCTGTCTTCATTATCCGGGTGACAACTAGTTAGACGATTGTTTGCCCATCTCCGGATTTCACAAAGTTTCTCTTGTAGGTTAGGGTCAGAAGTATAATTCGGGTTAATGTCTCCTAACAACTTAATGTAGTCAAGAGCATTGGTTCCATTGTATCCGAGTAAATGACATCCTGCAGAGAATAGTTCTTCATTGAGTTCTAGGACCATCCTCCGTACTCTATTCTCGTAATCTGAAAATGAATTCCAGTCATCTGGATCGTCAGAAAACCAAGCAATCAAGTCGCCATTTTCATCAAGTACTTCCATATCTTCTGCTTTCTAAAGGATTTGACTTGTTATACATTATCATATTATAGTGAATACATCGCATTATATCTTTTTCCAAATTCCATGGAAATATTACACGATTTTTGAGATAAAATGCTTTCTTGAGTAATATACAACTTTCCAGTTTAAGTGTACATTGTCATTGATAATCGTGGAATCGACCTCATTATAGCGATACCACCGTAAGAATTCTGATATGTTGCAAATCTGTTCGCTTACATAGACACTGTTACTGTTGCAGGAGAAGAAAATTACGATGTCATCATTGCTATCCGCAGAACTTTTACCATACTCTTCGAACGATGCGGTTCTGACTTGCCAGGGCCGAAGGTGAAAGATTGAGTATAGAATGTACAGAAGTTCATTCTTCCGATTGTTAAATGCCCATACATGATTAGGTGTACATAGAGCAATGAGTCGCTCTTTAATGCTAGCCCGATTCAAGCATTTCAGCCCATCATTTAGATTCGTATTCTTCAGCATATCTCAATAATAGACTATAATACGAATTCATATCAGCGTTGAACTTTACCAATTCCTCATCACGATTGTCTATCTGTAGATAACTTGAGTTGATACCTATCTCAAGGCAATCAATGTTAACAGCCAACGATGGTTCAGATTCTGTCATATGAATGAAATATCCTTGTTCTATGAACAGTTGTCCCGTAAGATCGATAATGAAGTCCGTCGGCTTTAGCTCTCTATAGTAACTAATGCAAATATCCGTTAAGTCATCATCTGGTAGGATGTTGAATACCAAAAGCATAGAATCAGATTTCTCTTGCAGGAACTTCGAATACAAACTCTCCAATAGAGAAACGTCATCGTAGTGAGGTCTCACTAGTTCCTTCAGGAATGATGTATGCTTGTCAGACGGGTATATGTAAATATGATTATATCGCTTCGTAATCATCATAGCACCATCTTCATGTTAGTTGAACTACTAAGCCTTTACTCTTCAGCCAGAGTTCGAACTCTTTCTTGAGAGAGTCAGAAAGTGTCAATCCGGATGGCCAAAGGGCAGCAGGGAGTCCGTTCACCTTCCCTGCATACTCCTTGATAAACTCTGAAATGTATGGAGCGAACTTGTTGTAGTTCGCTTCATTTCTGAAGAGTTCTTGAAACAGAACCATGTTCTCGTCCTTTGTTATCTTCATCAGCCAAAAATAATTTCTTGGATGAATTCAACTATCACACTCAAAATCATAGATACAACTGAAAAAACTGCCCATACCACAACGGCGCCAAATATCATCAATCCGAGACCTAGCCAAAACATAACTGTACTTGTTTTAATGATGCCTACTTCCTTTTAAGCGACTCGGCTTTTTCTGATGCAAATTTACGAACTATTATTGTATGTTCAATGGATTTATTACAAGTTGGTAGGAGTTCATGGCTCCTTGGTATGAAAAACTTCATCCACTTCATCAAGAACGTTAATTCGGTATAGATTCCGTTCAATTACTTCACGGTGTTCCATGACAAGTTTGCTGAACTGGTCTTTGGTCAAGTTCTCGAGATTTGGAATATTCTCATCTCCGAGTAATGCTTTGAATCTCTGATTCTTCTGTTCCAGGGTCAATTTACTTTTTCCTCTCATAACTTTTTCGAAAGCTCATTAATTTAACGTCGTCATAATCTGGGTAAGTTCTCTCGAGTGCATCTACGATGTCATCGTAACTGTCACTCATCACTTCAAGTTCTTTGCAGGAGCCGAGATAAGTTCCTATTGGAAAACTTCGGTCTACATAGGAAAAATTTACTTCTTTTATTTTCATATACAGTCGTTATCTATAGACGCAAAGGTAGTCATATTTCTTGAACTAACACAAAAACAAATAGAGCGAGGTACAAGTCCTCGCCCAGATGGTATAAAATGATAGTCTATTCTATGATTGAGATACTTCTCTCAACTTCTGCCAGACCTTAACCATTGCAAGCGTATCCAAACAGCAGTATTCAAGCAAAGATTTCCGTGCTGCTTGTTGTTGTTCCGGAGTCATATCTTTAATCTTAGGGAAGATGCTCATTGCTTCACCACCATTATGAACTGAACCGGCTAAGTTGTGATAGTCTAGTTCTGGGTCTTCTGGGAACAGAGCTGGAAGCACACTCTTGATGCTGAACGAACCACCCATAGCGGGTATATAGTACCAGCCGGATTGAAAGGGCACCAGCAAATCAATGATATGGTCGCGTATGTTAAGCAGATGCTCTGCCAAATCCGGGAAAGACTCTGCAAGTTCAGTCAGACGCGTACATTCGAATGCTTTATTATAAGCCGTTGAGCAAACATCCATTGGAATATCTCGGCACAAACTCTCAGCAATCGATCTTCGTGGGTCTTCACCGGAAACGCCCAAGAATTCTTTGTGCATCAGTTCTCCACCTTCTTCTTCGATATAGTGAAGCGAGTATTGAAAAGGAATCTGCTGATAGGGATGTGTTCCCTGGTATTCAGGAACAACCGGCTGCATAGTTTCGAAGTCGAGAAAGTACAGCGGATAGGAGAGGGCGTATAGGAACTTTGCTATCTCTACCTTATTAATATATATAGTGTCGTTTAGCGTACAGTTGACTTGCATCTGCTGCTTCTCGTTTAGAGTCTCATTCTTCAGTTGTTCAAATGAGATTACCCCATGCAGATAATACTCTATCTTCTTACCGAAGTTCATCCTATAGAGATTGAAGACAGATTTTTCAGGAAGATGCCGTGAACAGTACTTCCAGAATGCACAGTCGTAAGGCTTGTGACAGTGTGCATCCAAATCTTCATCCGGTTCAACATCTTCCTGTGCTAGCATCTTCTTTGCCTCAGCAACTTGATTCTCCACTATTGCATATTCCTGTGTGACTGCTTCGCTAATATCCTGAATCTTGAACAATTTATGTATGTCGAGTTCACCATCAAGCACATAATCTGAGTTAATGCAGACAAGGTAAGTTCCAGTCACGTTGATTCCGCAATGAGCAAGAATGTACTTCTGGTATGCCACGTCCTGAGCATAGACTTCGTTATCAGCATCAGTACTACTCTTAACTTCATATATAGCATATCCAGAACCTTCTTTCTTCAAGATGTCAACAGCGCAGTAGCCATCTTCGTATTTGAAAGCTGCTTCACAAATAACATCAGTTCCTGAGTCGATGAACTTACGAGTCTCTGCAAGCATCTTGCTGAGATTGAGTTTCCCGTTTTCATCGTATGAAGTTGCTTCGACGAACTTTCCAAACAGTCCTTTTGCTAAGTCACCAACAGCACTTCCCGCTTGAAAACGTTGCTGAAGTGCATCGCCGATAATACATAGTTCCGGCTTATAGGTTCTCAACCACAATGCTTTTGGACATTGCCGGTACAATGTGTAACGGGACTTCGATATGCCGATATGCTTGGGAAATGCCATTAGCTACTCTTTTGTAAGGTCATGTGCTGAAATGACAGCATGGATGTTGCCCCTGGGATAATCGTAACTTGATACGAAATGGAACATTGGTTCGTCCCCACCATAAGGTTCCGTTATCTCAATTAAAGAGTTGTGGGGTACATAATTCAGGATGTCATCGACTGAGAGAATCTCTGAAGTCCAGTATGCGCAGAATCCTCTCTGTCTTAGGATGGATGAGAGAATTATCTGGTTGTTGTTCTTTCCCGTAACCACACAAAGTAAATCCTCATAATCATCAGACACTACCCATTCTGCCTTGCACTCATTAAAGAGCTCTTTCCACTCTTCAGTAGTAGGGATTCGCCAGTTACCACCAAGTTTAACTCTGGCTGCATCGTCTTCGATTTGAAGGAAGCTCTCGAAACTACCTTCTTCAGCATTGTTCTCAACTTCTAGATATGGTCTATCAAGGAGTGCAAATTCGAAGGGCGTACTTCCAATCATATCGTTAGCTGCCCATAGAGTACCGCTTGGAAGATCCAAATCTACATATTCGTAGCCATTATGAGTTGGGTTCTTTTGCTTTTGAGAATCCTTCACATGTCGGTTCACGACAGAAACTTCATCAGTCTTTGATTCTTCTGCCATTAGTTCCGACAGCTTCTCTTTTAGTGGAGCTATTGCCGTCTTCGCAACTTGCAAAACGACAATGTTGTTTTCATTTCTGAGAGTGATGGTGTTCTTCTTTGGGTTGATGAATTCCACTAACCGAATATTCAAGATTGTAGAACGGTCTATTCTCACCAAGTCATGATGTACTTGAAGTTCTTCAACTTTGTTGTAGAACTGTCCGATCTGAAGACGCACTGTTTTATAATTGCAAAATTTGGTATAAATGTCAATGTAATTACCGGAAGCTTTCACATAGAGAACTTCTAATACATTTATCCAATAGCTCTTACTACCATCTTTGATATAAATGCAGTTGTTATTCATAAATTTCTTCACGTTTTTTGCAAAGTTAGAAACTATACACGACCCATGCCAATTTTTTAGATCAATTTGATACCATTTAGCTTCTCCTATAATTTTTAGTCCTAATATGGAATATATGCGTAAGCATAACGACTGTCTTCACCTATCTTAAATCTAGCATTGATTTTCACAAAGAATCCTTCATCTTCGAACGACCTTTCCATATATAAAGATTGTTCTCCAATTCGTTCAATATCTGTATACCACAATTTGCATGCTATTTTAAACAACATTATACTACCGAATAACTTTCCAAATAAGTTTCCGCTAGTATCAAACCACTCGTTCGGGGAGAGTTTGTCTCTGTTGTCATAATAGACAGAAACGGGACACAGATAATCGTAACCTTCCTCTTTCATCCTTTTTTTTAGTTCTCCAAAATCCTCACATTCTTTTTGGAACCATACAGTTCTACTACCGTTGTCATTTGTTTCCTTTTTGGAGTCAGAAAAACTTGATACGATGTCATTTTGGCTTATCGTAACAATTCTTGTAAATTCATCAGCTTTCTTTCTTGCTTCTTCTTCCACTTTGCGTCTCGCAGTTTCTTCTGCTTTTCGTATTATAGCTTTTTCCTTATGGCATTTATGGAATTCTTCGTAGTTGTTTTCGAACTGTTGTAACAGATTAAGTGCTTCAGTGGGAATGGAGTTGAGATAATTGGAGCATGCTAACACCAACTCAGGGCTATTAATAAGCTTATATGGCTTTAAAAGTAAGTTGGCTTCATCCTTATTGCTTTTGAAAAAGTAGTGTTCGTCAATGATTACATCATTTCGCTCCATCAACAAATTCTTTGTGGAAGCATAAATGAAGTGAACTCCGCACTGTGAGCCACACTCTCTAAGTAATCGAGTGCTTCTTTCGTAAGAATTATGCTCATACTCCAATATGACGATAAGATGAGTAATATACCTACCTTTTGAAGTAGGATTACTTGAATCTGACTTCATATAATCAGTTAAACAATCCCACAGTGCGTAGATTTCATCATCTTCGTGATAGATCTTCCACAAATCTGATGGTACAATCTGTGTTAAATAACTGGCCATGTTAGACCATTGTGGGTCAATTAGATGTACTTTTACCAACCCGGCAGGTAATGATACAAGACATGACAGAATAACTTGATTCAAAGTCTCACTTATTATACGGGGATGGCAGTTATTTTCTTTGGGGTATATTCCGATATTTGGTGTCTCCTTGAAATTAATAAAAACAGGAAATCTCCAAATCCTTTCCTGTATTTCTCGTGTTTCACAACGTCCAGCAAATACATACTCAAGTTTCTGACGATTATTTGCTCTATCCGAGATACTTTGGATGAACTTGTCAACCTGTATGTTGTTGGGATAGTCTTCATTGACAAATGTTATAGGAACCAGTAGTGGTTCTATCTCTCGCATTCGACTGATGAATCCGAGTAGTTCTTGATTGCACTCATCAACAACGGAATTATACTTCTCTTCAGAACTTGTGTCAGCATTTTGAAGTTTCTCGATATATGCCGACACCATCTTGTTATACATCGCTAATCCATGCATAGTCTATTTCTTTAAAGTACAGATAAACACCAAATCTGTTATTTCCCAACTTCTCAAATGCTTCATTCACCGATTCATTTTCGTGAATGTAGTCGAATACAGCTATCCCGGACATAATCTTATTAAGCAGTTCAATGAAGTTTTTCATTTCGTATGACATCATGGTCCTGGCAGAGTCAACACTATCGAACTTGGAAGAACTAGTTTTCATCACCGCATTCCAAATTTTTCCTTTTATCGGAGTCTTGATATACCGAACTTGTATGAGTTTCTTGCTGAAGAAGAAACCTGTTTTCATTTCGAAAGCAGATTGATTCTTAGTAAAGTCATAAATCGATTGATACAGGGCTTTCGTGGACGTATTTTTTGTTTCAAACTTTTTGCCAGCTCTCCACTTAACATACAGATAATCTTCGTTGTCAATGATGCCTTTATCTACCAACTCCTTTTTGAGTGTTTCGTTATTATAAACCCAACCGAACTTTATTTGCTCAGATGTATACTGGTTGAGTTGTTTGATAAAGTTTCCCATTTCGCTGCGAGTAATCATCCTGTCAGGCATTGACTTGCTCGCATCTGTTTCCATCCACTCTTTTAATGAGTCTTTCATCATGAAAGCATTCCAGATCCGCCAAGTTAGCGGTTTCTTGATGTAGTGTACGGATACTGTCGTGACACCTGATTTGAACTTCGCAATATCCAGTTCCGACAAGTAATTATCAACTATTAGGTGCCACGCGTTCGATAACCGTGATGCCTCTTCTTTTGCAGCTTTCCTTTGTTCCGCTTTAATTCTTTTTTCTTCTTGCTCTTGGACCTTTCTTTCTTCTTCGAGTCTCTTTCTTTCTGCTTCAGCACGCAACTGTTCTTCTCTCAGAATAGTTACATACTGGGGCTCTACGTATTTCCCATCAGGTATGTCTTTCAAACCTACTGGCGATACGAGTTGCTCTATCCCGTCTTCACTATCAACCAATGATAACAACTGAAGTAATGGATCTGTGCTGTCTGCCATAGTTTGAAAGTCTTAATAGTTGGAAATATATAGAATGTCACCCTTGAGCTCTGCCTTGTATGTTACCAGCCAGTGTTCACCCATGTAGTTCGTCTGGTTGCCTGTACCCTGGTGGATGTTCTGCCAAGCTCCGTAGCATCGCTTGCATCTTGCAACAAGATTTGTTTCCATATAGATAGATTGTGTTACTCCCTGACTGTAGCACATTGGACAAATCATATCGTAAGCGTAGAAATGCCCCGAATGCGAGTCTTTATAAAGCAAGAGTCCCACATGGCCCACATCTTCGTTCTTATGCTTGGACTTCCATATGATGCAATAGCCACCAAAGTCACCGTCAAGTGGCCAAGCAATTTGTTGACCTTCGGTCTTGTTAATCGTATGGATATTGCACTGGAAATTAACCTTTGCCGGCTCTAGTTCACCTGCAAATGAAAGAAGCGGCAAGAAGAAAAGACATATGGTCAATAGCAACGTCATAATATGTCATTTTGTTTATTGATTAGTCTTAAGAAGAATATTTTATAAGGAAATCATTATATACAGAAATATATCGTGAATCAGTATCCAGACTATTAATGAGTCTTTGTATGCCTTCTATGATTTCTTTTCTCTGTTCTCCTCTAGCGAAGTCCTGCAATGTATTCAGGATGGTTACGAACATTTCAAGATAACCCTTTTCTTGATACATTTGAAAATCAAGAGCATTAAAACTATCAGCGAGCATTGATTTTGATACGTGAGAACGTAAACGTGTAAAGTCACTCTCAAAACCAAGAATATCTTTGACGTCAGTGTTTTGGTAGATTTCTTTTATTCCATCAACAACATATTTTATAAATCTCTTATAACTTACATCTGCTTTGTCATATAACTCTTTTGCAATATCATTGTTGATTTTCACAAAATTGAAATCCAGAACACCTCTACTTAGTTCCTTCGTAGCTTGGTCTTGCAAATAGAAAGAGTAATCCTTTAGCATCCTATTCCAAAACAGACCTGCATCTTCGACATTTTCTACATTATCCTTAACAATACCGTACAAATCAGCACACCAATTATAAAGAACATTCAATTTGCTTATACGCACTTCGTCATCTATATTCCCATCAATTACATTATGCTCATTAAACATTTGACATAACTTGGAAACGCAATCACTTAATTGATTGCTGTCATCCCAATTAATTGTTTGAATCGTTGCAACAATTGCTTCTTTTTCTTTTGGTTCCATAATACTTGTTTGTTATCAGCGTCTACTCCCTTTCAAGAGTTTCGACTGTCTCTGGACGCAAAGTTATGATGGATTTACTAATCGAATTACATAATCCCCCCAAAATGGTAGGAAAGAATAGCTATTTGGTATGAGGTCGCTGTAGCATTTCGCTTGTTAGTCTGAAAGTACAACGTCCATTCTCTAAACTTTTTTCTTTGTCTACTATGAACATACCATGAAACTTAACTCCGCCATCTTTTGAAAGGAGTATCTCCTCTTTTGTAAAAATAGCAATATTTGTATCATTGAACAAACTGTCTATATCACAACCTAATGCGTTGAACTTCGTATTCTCTATAATATAATTACCTGCCAATTCAATGTCATGAGAATCTTCATAACATATTGCATGATAGGGCAGTTTGCTATGTTCTAAGCTTTCTTTTTTTGCAAAATAAGTTTTGTCACAAACCCAATTTCGTCCTTCTTCACCATGAAGAATTTCTATCAGCAAGTCCTTCCAGAAATAGTTTCTAGCATTTGCGACACCACTCCTTATTACATCGTTTTTGTATATTGGCTTTAATGATAAAAATTTATTGATAAAATCCGTTGAAATATATTTTTTGCCATTGATGGACATAACGATATCATTAATCATATAGATTGCAGATATGTTAATATGTTCTTTATTGTCAGTTTGTTCTTTATTGTCAATTATATACTTTATTACTTCTTCTTTGCAATCGTCATAAGATACAGATTTAGGTTCAGCACCAAAGAAATCGACTATATTTTCGTGTTCCATATCGATAGCCAATTCTGCATCTGGAATTACTATTAGTTTTCGTTGGTAATCATCCATATCAGGGTTATCCTTCGAGTCGACTCTATCTATTCTTACTTCTCTAATTGAACTAATAAAATCTATAAGATAGTTAGCTTTTTCCTTAATCTGTTTATTAGGTATGTCGTTAATATATTGCTTAAAATTTGAAGTATTCAAATCCTCAATGTAAGAACAATTATTCCAACGGTTAAATATCATGATGTCGTCATCTACACCATTATCACCATTCCCGTCAACATCGATGTAATCATCATCTAACTTATCAAAAAAATCACCCATAGCCGCCCAGCATTTAGTTGTTCCCCTTAACTCCATTCAGGGATTCTATTCAAAAATACACAACTAAATGTCGTTTCGACTTATGTGTACAAAAAAGCGGGAGTCTTCATTGTTACATGAACTTTTATCGGGGATCTTCGAACTTATCCATATCAGAAGAACATGCAACGAAGACCCACCGCCAGTATGTATATACCAAACCTCTCACCATATATTAATATGGCAAGAGCGTATGAACAAACATACTAAAGTGGCGTCTATCGTCGACTTGTCTTGCTGATATTTTGGAGTGTTCGAAGTTCCGATAACAAAACACGCGTCAATAAACGCTTTTTTAACAAGTTCCTCCCACCGACACCAACTCCACAGAGAAGGTCATTAAGTGACAGGTTGAGCTTTGGAACATCCAAGGACGCACCTTAGCCAAAGCAAATTTAGGAATTTTTTGGCAAATAAGACCTAAACATGCCTAAAAATTATATTCTTTTAAGGATAAAATAGATGGCGTATGTAAAAAAGTGAACTATAGATTGTCGTAATGCTTAGTTTGTAACTTCTGCGGGGCACTTCGTACCAAACAAGAGCAAGGTTTGTTTATTCAAAAGGCTTATTATTATCTTTGCAATCAAAAAATAGGATTATGTATAAAAACAGTGATAGGATTGAACAGGAATTGGAACGTTACGAAGTGCTTCGTGCCAAATACTGGGAGCAACCCTTTGAGGTGCTGAGAACTCGAGTGCAAGAGATTGAATCTGAGATTCGCTCTGTTGTTGGAACGGAGCCAGGATGGATAGACATGGTAGCTTTGGACAAACATAAAAATGAACTTGACCTTCTTTTGGAAGACCGAAAGATTCTTCTTGACTGGATGCTCCTAGAAACTCCTGAAGAAGTGGAACGTATGCGAATCGTTAATCAAAGACTGTTTGATTTGACGAATCGATTACGAGTCAAGATGGCAGATGTAGCAGAGTATTTAATATATCGGGAGAGAGATGATTTCGATGATGACTACGAAGTAGAAGGAACTCTCAGGTTTAGCTATAATGGTGATGATTCTGTCTTGGCATACCCTGGTGATGAGGTCTATGGTAGTGACTTCAGGCTAATGATTAATGTCCGAGATTGGCTGAAAGTTGATAGTCTTTCCCGACAACTTGAACTTCACTGCAAGTACAACGAATCAAGAGAGAACATCTTAGCATCTGGTAACCTTGATGACGGTCAGAGTTGGGGCCATGACATGGCTGGATGCTTTGATGGCATTGTAATATGCCATACAACAATGTTGTTCGATAGAGATTTCTGTTTTCCTGTGGTTGACCTTCTTCATCAGAATGACTTCTGGAGTGAAGTTCACGTAAGATATCAGAACTTTGCTACCCAAGATAAGAATTACCGATACTCAAGAGACTAACAATATGAAGAAAATACTTGTATTATATAGGAATGACTTTTTTGATGACCTTCAAGTCCTAGAGCATCTTCGGTCATTGTTGATTGGCGTGAAGGTTGTTCCGGTAGAGATTTCTCAACCTTACAAGTCAGTGATGAGGAATCTACTGAAGTTCTGCCATGACAATAAACCGGATATTATAGTAGGACTGTCGGATTGTGCCTTATTTGCTCAGCAACTGCACGGATACAAGAAGGTTCTTGTTAACCCTGTTCTTCATGCGGATTGGAGAATGGCTACAATTGAGAATATGCAGTTCGGCGGGACTACCAACTTTGATAAAGAGCATTCTTACATATTCTTTGTTGATGATGATGCTCAAGCCAATTCTTACAACGAATACTCTGAAAGTTACAAGAATGTAGTTAAGTTCCCGAAAGGTCATGGTATGCAAGACTTGTTGGAAACTTATATCCGCCCAACAGTAAGAAAACTGCTTGATGAGGAGCCGGATAAGAAGAATATTGATGCTGTCAGAACTTATGAACTATTGGCAGAAATAAGCTGTGGTGGTAGAATCGGGCGTGCAGCACTTCTGAATCTTGAAGATGCTTTAGACAACATTTTAGCAGAAGTTGCTACTACCTTCTATAGTTCGTATCTTGATGTAAAAGACATAGCGAGCGAAGGCTTCAGAAAGGCGACGCGAGAATTCGTGTTTGAGTTTGAAGAAATAGCTTATTCCAACTATACAAAGTTTCTCTATGAGCAACTTTATTTTTATTTCGAAGAAGAAGTGAAGATGAAGAACTTCTTGATTGCTGCTAATGAGGGCGGGAGAATGACTCCATTAGAAGCAATGACTGAACTGGCTTATTTCTTTACGCATTCTTTGGAAAAAACTTACGAGAACACCGTTGCATATGAAGCAGGAACAGAGTGGCTTAAGTTATATAAAAAGGACAAAAAGAACCAAGATGATATAGCATGTCAATCTGATTTTTACGATGTAATACCATTGCTTGTGGATTATGAAACGCCGGAATTGCTTTTGCTTGAGATGGATATGGATGAGAAGATTAAAATCGCTGTCGAGTCCGCAGATTTTACCACTCCCGCAATCACTAAGGCTCTTTGCTGGGGGATATATCAAATCTATCTCGAGGAGAAATACCATCCCTTGTTTATTGCAGTGAAAGTTCTTGTCAATGATGACAATACCTTGGATGCTTCAGAGAAAGGAATTTTCTTAAATCAGCAAGATGCTGAAGATGCAATTCTGGACTGGACTACAAACAATAAAGAACATCTACTATGCTATGTTGTACGAATAGTTCCCAGATGTGAACAGTTCTCAGATGATTTCGTTAAAGTTACTCATTATGAAGTGGGGGAGCAATTCGTTGACGACATGATGAGCAAAGAGTTCGTGTATTTGCCGACGGGCTTTAGAAGGGAGCAGAACTTCAACGTCGGTGATGAAGTGAAGTACATTTGCTTTGACGGAACTAATCTTGTTTTGCGAAATAGCTGCATCTCTCAATTAGATTCCAATGAAAGTTACGGTATCTGTATGTCTGATGGCTTTCTGGTTCCGGCAAGATACGCATTTCCAATAAAATAGTTGATAGTTATGAAGAAGAAAGTTATAGAAGAATACGCAATGCGTGGAGTACAGTGTGATGTTATGAAAGCACTGACTCTACTCACACAGGCTTATATCAGCCAGTGTGGAATTAGTTTGGGTTTGAGAACTGTGATATATTGTGCTGCCGAACCGTGGCAAGAGCGACTTGCTTGGTTAGATCTACCATTGTCCGCAATGGCTCGGAAAGAGCCTTTCGTACATTTGATGCCCCATATTACCAGTGAGTATGCCCCTGATGAGTACGATGATTATGACATCACAGTCATGGAGAACGATGAACTATTGAGAGTCTGTCATCAGATGACAAAAAGCAAGGAGTTTGACGAGACAACACTGGAAGTTATTTGCTGGGGGATTCTGAAGGCAACTGAAGATGAGCAATGGTTGTCTGAAGAGATAGAAGCAATAGCGCCAGATGGAACTATGCTCAAAGGTGTTTTGGAAAAGCAGAATTGCAGTGGAACTTGGATGACCATGAGTTCACCTTATAATGACTTGTCTATACTAAAGCATGAGTTGGTCCGTAATCCGCGAGAATTACTATTGGCTGGATACAGTGACTATCAACGACTACGCCAAATGGAGAGCAAAGTCAGAGAATTGTATTCGGTCTATCTTGAGAGAATCAGCAAATTAGAGAAAGATTCGGCTTGGGCACGGCATTGCGTTTACAGAGATGTTT
>Ga0256407_10002048_pt1 | contig 39768 bp, 29 predicted proteins | sample RumenRJG_04DNA_FD_193489 | JGI IMG/M metagenome (GOLD analysis project Ga0256407, IMG submission 193489) | Bovine rumen microbial communities from Lethbridge, Alberta, Canada - RJG_04 | ecosystem: Host-associated > Mammals > Digestive system > Stomach > Rumen | place: Canada: Alberta... | reverse complement strand
GTCTCTCAGGCCGGTGTCCATGTCGGAGGCGCTGCATTCGGTGAGGGTGATCTCGCAGGCCGGATTAGCCTTGTGGTATTTGTTGATAATTTCCGCCAGGGCGTAGGCGCAGAAGTAGGCGGAGCTCCCGACGCTGACGGTGCCGCTGCGGACGCCGGCGATGGAAGCGAAGTGGTCGTCGATTTCATTTTCCAGTTCATCGATGCGCCGGGCCTTCTCCAACCAGAACCGGCCCTCCCGGGTCAGAACCACGGGGGAGACGCTGCGGTCGAAGAGGGGAATCCCGTGGAGCTCGTTCTCAATCTTCTTGATGGCGGCGCTCAGGGCCGGCTGGGATATATAGAGTCTCTGGGCTGCTTTGGAGAAGTTGCCTTCCTGGCTTACCGCCAGGACATATTCGTAATCGTGTCGTCCCATACCTGAGTTCCCTTCCATTCCACAGTGAGTGCTATGCATAGAATACACGATTATTGTAAGTGAAATATACGCAGAAATCAAGATTTCGAGGCGGGCGAAGTCCTGCGGCGCAGGGTATAAGGAAATGCTTATTGCGGAATAATGGTTTCCGTGTTGGACGAATACAGAACCGAATGTTACCATATGTACAGAACAGAGAAACAGTAAGAAACAGGCGCATCGGAGAAGTGAAAGATGCGGATGAGGAAACATAATACATCATTTCCAAGGAGGAAACAGCAATGAGATTTGCAACCATCAAGTTAAACGGAGCAGAAGTAGCCGGCATCGTTACAAAGAAGGGCGTCCTTCCGGTAGCCTGCCTGAACGCGGTGAAGGGAACCGCCTGGGCGGAGGATATGATGAGCCTCATCCAGAAGCAGCAGATTCCGGGCCTCACCAAGTGGTACAACGAGGGCGGTAAGGAAGAGCTCGAAGAGATTCCGGGCGTAGTTCCCCAGGAAAAGGTAGTATACGGACCGCTGTACCGCAATCCGAAGAGAATCTTCGGCATTGGCTTAAACTACACTGACCACGCAGCAGACATCGGCAACGCAGCACCCCAGGGCTTCCCGGGCAGCTTCTTCAAGATGGCAGATACGCTGGTAGGCCCGGGCGATGAGATCAAGACCCCGGCTCTGAAGGAAGCGCAGAAGACCACCGCAGAGGCAGAGCTTGGCGTTATCCTCGGCAAGGACTGCAGAGACGTGGCGCAGGAAGACTGGCTGGATGCCGTTGTAGGCTACACCACCATCCTGGACATGACCGAAGAGTCCATCCTTAAGGGCAATGATTTCCTGGCCGGCAACCCGAGATACCTCACCATTGTAAAGAACTTCCCGACCTTCTTCTCCTTCGGACCGGAGCTGGTTACCCCGGATGAGGTACCGGATGTGATGAAGCTGAACATCCAGTCCGTACACAACGGCGAGGTCTATGCGGAGAATACCGTGGATCACATGACCCACAACCCGGCAAGACTGGTATCTCTCCACTCCAGCATCCAGGGCTGGTATGCAGGCGACGTGCTTTCCACCGGTACCCCGAGAGCCTTCCACATCCAGGACGGCGATATCGCAGAGTGCCGCATCCAGGGACCGGACGGCTTCGAGATGCGTCCGCTGGTGAACCCGGTTGTGGACCTCAAGAAGCACCCGGAGAAGGCCTGATTCCGGAAAGAACGTGAAAGTTCTCTGATAAAAAAAGAAAACACAGCTGGTTCCCGGCCCTGAGGTACGGGACAGTGAGAATCAACAGAACCCAATAAAAGAAGAAGACACAGAACGGGAGCATTTCCCAACGGAAAGGAGATTATTATGGAATACGGATTAAAGGATAAGGTTGTTCTCTGCATGGCATCTGCTGCAGGACTTGGCAAGGGTATCGCAATGGAGTGCGCAAGAGAGGGCGCAAAGGTTGTTATCTGCACCTCTGAGCCGTATAAGGCACAGCTTATGGAAGCACAGGCGGACATCGAGAAGGAGACCGGCAACAAGCCCTACACCTACATCTATGATGTTATGGACGGCGACAGCATCAACAAGCTGGTTGAGAACGTGGTAGCTGACCTGGGCGACATCTTCGCTCTGGCCAACATGTGCCCGGGTCCGAAGCCGGGTCCCTTCGAGTCCTTCGATGACGCAGCATGGAGCGGCGCATTTGAGCTCTGCCTTCTGTCCTACGTGAGAGCCATCCGCGCATGCCTTCCGTCCATGAAGAGACTGGGCGGCGGCCGCATCATCAACTCCACTTCCTCCTCCGTGAAGGACTGCCTGGACAACCTGATTCTTTCCAATACCATGCGCATGGGCGTTGTGGGTATGAGCAAGACCCTGGCCAGAGAGGTCGGCAAGGACAACATCCTTGTAAATGTTATCGGACCCGGCCGCATCGGTACCGCCCGCATCACCAACCTGAACAAGATGAGAGCTGAGAAGGCCGGCGTATCCGTAGAGGAATACGAGAAGATGGACCTTAAGGGCTTCCCGATGGGACGCTACGGCACCACCGATGAGTACGGCAGACTTGCATGCTTCCTTCTGAGCGAGGCAAACACCTACATCTCCGGCCAGACCATCCTTCTGGACGGCGCCATGACAGGGGCTTATTAATTCATAACAGTCAGAATACATGTTTCCTTTTTAATGGCGGCGGAGCTTTTTCAGGACGGAACACCTGGAACGGCTCCGCCGTTTTTTGAAGAGGCATTTCGGAAACGGAAAAATCATGTTATAATAGCAGTACAAATCTATGTGATATATGGGGGATGATCATGAAGACGATATTTACCACGGTATTCTCTGATGGTCCGGGCGGCGGCAATCCCGCACCGGTCTTTGTGGAAGCGGATATGATGACGGAACAGGAGATGCAGAAGGCGGCGGCGGACCTCGGGCAGGAGTCCGTGTTTGTGCGGAAGCCTGTGCGTCCGGACTGCGACCTGATGCTGCAGTACTTTGTGCCGGATCATGAGCTGACCATCTGTGCCCATGATACCATCGGGGCCATCACGGCGCTGAAGGAGGAAGGACTTATCGAAAAAGAACACCTCCGGGTGGAAACCAAGGCCGGCCCGGTCCAGGTGGACTGGGAGGAGGACGAGAAGGGTGTTCTGGTGATGATGGAGCAGTTTCTGCCGGAATTTAATGATGGTGTGCCGTCTGCCGCAGATGTGGCAGGAGCTCTCCGGATTCCGGTGAGGGACCTGGGGGTTTCGGAGAAGATGCCCCTGGAAAATGTTTCCACATCCCGCTATAAGCTGATGGTTCCGGTCGCATCCAGAGAGGTTCTGGACAGTCTTGTGCCGGATTATGAGGCGCTGTGGAATCTGTGTGATGCCTGCGGGGCCAGCGGCTTTTATGTCTGTGCCCAGGATCCGGTCAGGAAAGACGTATTCTATGCAAGACAGTTCCCCTGCCGTTCCGGCTATCTGGAGGATCCGGCCACGGGAATCGCGGCGACGGCGCTGGGGGCTTATGTGGTTCAGCATTCCCTTATGCCGGTGGTGGACGGATGGAACAGGGTTTCGGTGTACCAGGGCCATGCCATGGGGCGCCCGTCCCTGATCCTTGCGGATATTCTCCTGGAATCCGGTGAGATAACCGGTATCCGGGTGTGCGGCTACGCACAGCAGACCGAACAGGAGGCGGCGCTGGCATAACAGAAGAATAATTCAAACAAGGGGCTGTCGTACTAAACATATGATGTACTTCATATGTTTTTAGTACGACAGCCCCTTGCTGCAGCAGTAGTTTCGGATTATCGTTAATTTCCGTGGAATTCGTTGATGAGGGCCTGCTTGACATCCCAAAGCTTCTGGGAAAGGTCCACATGGACTTCCTGCGGGTTTACGAGACGGCGGGACTCATCCCAGAGGGTGTCCTGCTCTCTTGCGCAGTAGTCACGGATGTCCATGACCTTCGGGGTCTTGTAGACGCACTCGCCGTTCTTGAATACGGGAACCATCAGCTCGCGGAGCGTGTAGGTGCCGGGAGCCAGCTTTGTCTTCTTCCAGGTCTCCTGGGGGTCGAAGAGCAGCAGCGGGTCGCTCTCGGAATAGTGCTCATCGGCAAAGCAGATGAGGTCTGCGATGATCTTGTGGTTCATCTTGTCATAGACGCGGTAGATGGTCTTGTTGCCCGGGTTGGTGATCTTCTCCGTATTCTCGGAGAGCTTGATCTTCGGAATGAATTCTCCGGTCTCCTCATCCTGTACGGCAGCCAGCTTATAGACGCCGCCGAAGGACGGGCAGTCCTTGGAGGTGATGAGGTTGGTGCCCACACCCCAGGAGGTGATGGTAGCGCCCTGCATCTTCAGGGAGTTGATCAGATATTCATCCAGGTCGTTGGAAGCGGAGATGATGGCATCCTCAAAGCCTGCCTCATCCAGCATCTTTCTGGCCTTCTTGGACAGATAGGCAAGGTCGCCGGAATCCAGACGGATGCCGTAGAAGGAGAGCTTGATGCCCTGGGCGCGCATCTCCTTGAAGACCTTGATGGCATTCGGAACACCGGAATCCAGGGTATCGTAGGTATCTACCAGCAGGATGCAGGCATTCGGATACATTCTTGCATACTCGCGGAAGGCGGTCAGCTCATCCGGGAAGCTCATGATCCAGCTGTGGGCGTGAGTTCCCTTGACCGGGACGTCGAACATCTTGCCGGTGAGAACGTTGGAAGTGCCGATGCAGCCTGCGATCATGGCAGCGCGGGCGCCGTAGATGCCGGCATCCGGTCCCTGGGCGCGCCGGAGTCCGAACTCCATGATGCCGTCTCCCTGGGCAGCATGAACGATGCGGGCCGTCTTTGTGGCAATCAGGCTCTGGTGATTCAGAATGTTCAGAATGGCGGTTTCCACCAGCTGTGCCTGCATGATGGGGGCAATAACCTTCAGCATGGGCTCTCTCGGGAACATGACCGTGCCTTCGGGAATTGCATAGATGTCGCCGGTGAACTTAAAGTCCCGGAGACTTTCGGTAAAGCTGTCGGAAAAGATGCCGAGGCTCTTCAGATAGTCCACGTCAGCATCGGAAAAATGCAGGTTCTTGATGTAATCAATGACCTGGTCGAGGCCGGCTGCGATGGCAAAGCCATTGCCGTGGGGATTGGTGCGGAAAAAGGCATCAAATACAACGACGCTGTTGGCGTGAGGGATTTCGTGATATCCCTGCATCATGGTCAGCTCATAAAGGTCTGTCAGCAGGGTCAGATTTCTGGGTTCCATAGTGTTCTCCTTTGTATTTTTCTGCAGAAAAGTGCATACATTCATGTAATTATACCAATAATCATAGGAAATGACAATGATATGATAATTCCTTAACAATAAAAGATTCTGATGCATCTGATGCAGAAAAGACGGGAAGGACCCGAACGGAACCGGAGGGCGACAGAAGAGGGCAGTCCCGGTCCCGAAATTTCTTGACATGGGAACCGCTGCAACTTATAATATCTGAGATAAAAACTTTGACGGAGACAGTAGCGCCGGAGGATAGCCCAAGAGAGGCGGGGATGGTGGGATCCCGCTGCAGGATACCGGAGGTGAAGATCACTCCCGAGTTTCGGACCAAACCCCCCGCAGAAACGGTGCAGGAAGTAGGCTTCGACGGTTACCTCCGTTAACGGGTGCGCTTATGGATTGTAGGCAGTAATAGGTGGTATAGCAAGAACTCTTGTCCTGTTGCGGGATAAGGGTTTTTTATTTTGAACCGCTGATTGCAAGGAGGAAGATATGTACGACAAAGTCTCTGCGAACAGAAATTACGTGGAAGAAGAAAAGAAGATCGTAAAGTTCTGGAAAGAGAACCGCATTTTCGAGAAGAGTATCGAAGACCGCAAGGATGATCCGATCTACATGTTTTATGACGGACCGCCGACGGCCAACGGAAAGCCCCATATCGGCCATGTGCTGACCCGAGTCATCAAGGATATGGTTCCCCGCTACCGCACCATGAAGGGATACCAGGTGCCGAGAAAGGCCGGCTGGGACACCCACGGTCTTCCGGTAGAGCTGGAAGTCGAGAAGGAGATCGGCATCGAAGGCAAGGATGAGATCGAGGCTTACGGCATCGAGCCCTTCGTGCAGAAGTGCAAGGAGAGTGTATGGAAATATAAGGGCATGTGGGAAGAGTTCTCCGGCGCCGTCGGATTCTGGGCGGATATGGATAACCCCTATGTCACCTACTATGATGATTTCATTGAGTCGGAGTGGTGGGCACTCCGGACAATCTGGGACAAGGGCCTGCTCTATAAGGGCTTCAAGGTTGTTCCCTACTGCCCGAGCTGCGGAACACCGCTTTCCTCCCATGAGGTTGCCCAGGGCTACAAGACGCTGAAGGAGAGATCCGCCATCGTCCGCTTCAAGGTGAAGGATGAGGATGCCTATTTCCTGGCATGGACCACCACACCCTGGACGCTGCCGTCCAACATCGCACTCTGCGTGAATCCGGAAGATACCTATGCGAAGGTAAAGGCCGCCGACGGCTGCATCTATTACATGGGCGAGGCCCTTCTTGACACCGTTCTCGGATCCCTTGCAAAGGAAGAGGGAGAGAAGGCCTACGAGGTGCTTATGACCATGAAGGGCAAAGACCTGGAATACAAGGAGTATGAGCCCCTGTACCAGTGCGCTGCCGACGTGGTGGAGAAGCAGCACAAGAAGGCATTTTTCGTCTACTGCGACGACTATGTCACCATGTCCGACGGTACCGGCATCGTTCATATCGCACCGGCCTTCGGTGAAGACGACGCCCGCGTCGGCCGCAAGTATGATGCACCCTTCGTCCAGCTGGTGGATGACCACGGAAAGATGAAGGAAGGAACTCCCTTTGCCGGCATGCGCTGCAAGCCCACCGAGAAGGAGATGAAGGAGGGCGCAGTCAGCGCCGATCCGGAGGTCCTGAAGGAACTGGACAAGAGAGGGCTTCTCTTTGCCGCTCCGAAGTTTGAGCATGATTATCCCCACTGCTGGCGCTGCAATACGCCGCTTATCTACTATGCAAGAGAATCCTGGTTTATCCGCATGACCGCGGTGAAGGATGATCTGGTACGCAACAACCAGATGATCAACTGGATTCCGAAGTCCCTGGGCGAAGGCCGGTTCGGCAACTGGCTGGAGAATATCCAGGACTGGGGCATCAGCCGCAACCGCTACTGGGGTACCCCGCTCAATATCTGGGAGTGCCCGGACTGCGGACATCAGCTGAGCGTGGGAAGCAGAAAAGAGCTGGCGGAGCTGTCCGGAAAGCCGGAGAATGAGAAGATCGAGCTTCACCGCCCCTATGTGGACAATGTGGTAATCCCCTGCCCGAAGTGCGGAAAGGACATGCACCGCGTACCGGAGGTTATCGACTGCTGGTTTGACTCCGGCGCCATGCCCTATGCACAGCTTCACTATCCATTTGAGAATAAGGATCTGTTCGAGAAGGAATTCCCGGCAGAGTTTATCTCGGAGGCCGTGGACCAGACCAGAGGCTGGTTCTACTCCCTGCATGCCGAGTCCACCCTGCTGTTCAACAAGCCGGCCTACAAGAACTGCCTGGTTCTGGGACACGTGCTGGACAAGGACGGCAACAAGATGTCCAAGTCCAAGGGCAATGCGGTTGACCCGATGGATGCCCTGAATACCTTCGGCGCAGACGCCATCCGCTGGTACTTCTACACCAACAGTGCGCCGTGGCTGCCGAACCGCTTCCACGACAAGACGGTGACCGAGGGACAGAGAAAGTTCCTGGGCACCCTGTGGAACACCTACGCATTCTATGTCCTGTACGCAAACATCGATGAGTTCGATGCGACGAAATATACCCTGGACTATGAGAAGCTGGCCGTTATGGACAAGTGGCTTCTCAGCAAGCTGAATTCCACCGTGAAGGCTGTGGATGAGAGCCTGGGCGCATACCGGATTCCGGAGGCCGGAAAGGCACTGGAAGAGTTTGTGGATGACATGAGCAACTGGTATGTCCGCAGAAGCCGCACCCGTTTCTGGGCAAAGGGCATGGAGCAGGACAAGATCAATGCCTACATGACCCTCTACACCGCACTGGTGACCATCGCCAAGGCGGCAGCGCCGATGGTGCCGTTCATTACCGAGGACATTTACCAGAACCTGGTTGTGAATCTGGACAAGAGCGCACCGGAGAGCGTACATCTGTGCAGGTTCCCGGAGGCAGATGAGGCCCTCGTGGATACGGATCTGGAAGCAAAGATGGATGAGGTCCTGAAGATTGTCGTTCTGGGACGCGCAGGCCGCAACGAGGCCAACATCAAGAACCGTCAGCCGCTCGCCGGCATGTATGTGAAGGCGAAGGAAGTCCTTCCGGAGTTCTATCAGGATATCGTGCGGGATGAGCTGAATGTGCGGAAGGTGGAGTTTAAGGACGATGTCCGCGAATTCACCAATTATACCTTCAAGCCGCAGCTTAAGACGGTGGGTCCGAAGTACGGCAAGCTTCTCGGAAAGATTAAGCAGGCTCTTGCGGAGATCAACGGCAACGAGGCGATGGACACCCTGAAGGAGACCGGAAGCCTGAAGTTTGACTTTGATGGAAATCCGGTGGAACTGACCATGGAGGACCTGCTCATCGATACCGCGAAGGTGGAAGGCTATGTCACCGAAGAGGACAGCACCACAACCGTGATTCTGGATACGAAGCTTACGCCGGAGCTCATCGAGGAAGGCTTTGTGCGCGAGATCATCAGCAAGATTCAGACCATGCGCAAGGAAGCCGGATTCGAGGTGATGGACCGCATCCGCATCTTCCAGGAGGGCAATGAGACCATCGCGGCAATCTTTGAAAAGTACGATGTGCAGATCCGTCATGATGTTCTGGCAGACAGCGTAAGTGCGGGCAATATGTCCGGCTACGTGAAGGAGTGGGACATCAACGGCGAGAAGGTTACTCTGGGCGTTGAAAAGATTCAGTAACAGGAGGCAATATGGCGAAGTTCAGCAAGGCACAGTTTAAGAAAACGGTTATTGAGAATATCAAGAGCCAGTTCCGCAAGACCCTCGAGGAGGCAACGCCCCAGCAGATGTTCCAGGCTGTGGGCCACGCCGTCAACGAGATGATCGTGGATGACTGGATTGCGACCCAGAAGGAGATGGACCGGAAGAATTCCAAGAGACTTTATTATCTCTCCATGGAATTCCTGATGGGCCGCGCCCTGGGCAATAATATCATCAATATGCGCGTGCAGAAGGAAGTCCGGGAGGCTCTGGATGAGCTGGGATTTGACCTGAACGTGATTGAGGACCAGGAGCCGGATCCGGCACTGGGCAACGGCGGTCTGGGCCGTCTTGCCGCCTGCTTCCTGGATTCCCTGGCAACCCTGGGATATCCGGCCTACGGCTGCGGCATCCGCTACCGCTACGGCATGTTCAAGCAGAAGATTGAGGACGGCTATCAGGTGGAGGTACCGGATAACTGGCTGAAGAACGGCTATCCCTTTGAGATCCGCCGTCCGGAATACGCGGTCGAGGTCAAGTTCGGCGGCTATGTCTCCACCGTCTGGGACGGCAAGAGAAACCGCTACCGTCAGGAAGGCTATCACTCTGTTATGGCCATCCCCTATGACATGCCCATCGTCGGCTATAAGAACCATGTGGTTGATACCCTCCGCATCTGGGATGCGGAGCCCATCAACACCTTCAGTCTGGACGCATTCCACCGCGGCGACTACATGAAGGCCGTGGAGCAGGAAAACCTGGCCAGAAACCTGGTGGAGGTTCTCTATCCGAACGACAACCACTATGCAGGAAAGGAGCTGCGCTTAAAGCAGCAGTATTTCTTCATTTCCGCAAGCCTGCAGATTGCCCTGAAGAAGTTCAAGGCGGACAACTCCGATATCCATGACCTGCCGAAGAAGGTGGTGTTCCAGATGAACGACACCCATCCGACCGTGGCGGTGGCGGAGCTGATGAGACTCCTGCTCGATGAGGAGAACCTGGAGTGGGATGAGGCATGGGACATCACCACAAAGTGCTGCGCCTACACCAACCACACCATCATGTCCGAGGCCCTGGAGAAGTGGCCCATCGAGCTGTTCTCCAGACTTCTTCCGCGTATCTATCAGATCGTGGAGGAGATCAACCGCCGGTTCCTCCTGGCGGTACAGGAGAAGTATCCGAACAACTACGACAAGATCCGCAAGATGGCCATCATCTTCGACGGACAGGTCAAGATGGCTCATCTTGCCATCGTAGCCGGCTTCTCTGTCAACGGCGTGGCAAAGCTCCACACCGAGATCCTGAAGAAACAGGAGCTGAAGGACTTCTACGAGATGTTCCCGGAGAAGTTCAACAACAAGACCAACGGCATCACCCAGCGCCGCTTCCTGATGCATGGAAACCCGCTTCTCGCTGACTGGGTAACCCGGAAGGTGGGAGATGACTGGGCAACCGACCTGCGTCATCTGAAGAAGCTGGCCGTCTATGCGGATGATGAGAAGTGCCAGCAGGAGTTCATGCAGATCAAGTACCAGAACAAGGTCCGCCTGGCCCAGTACATCAAGGAGCACAACGGCGTGGAGGTTGACCCGCGCTCGATCTTTGACGTGCAGGTAAAGCGTCTCCACGAGTACAAGAGACAGCTGCTGAACATCCTTCACGTGATGTACATTTACAACCAGCTGAAGGATAACCCGAACATGGACATTTACCCGAGGACCTATATCTTCGGCGCAAAGGCTGCAGCGGGCTATCAGATCGCAAAGAAGACAATCAAGCTGATCAACAGCGTGGCCAATGTCATCAACAACGACCGCAGTATCGGCGGCAAGCTGAAGGTAGTCTTCATCGAGGACTACAAGGTATCCAATGCGGAGATGATCTTTGCGGCAGCGGATGTCAGCGAGCAGATTTCCACAGCTTCCAAGGAGGCCTCCGGCACCGGCAACATGAAGTTCATGCTGAACGGCGCACTGACCATCGGCACCATGGACGGCGCCAATGTGGAGATCGTCGAGGAAGTGGGACAGGAGAACGCCTTCATCTTCGGTCTGTCCTCCGATGAAGTCATTAATTACGAGAAAAACGGCGGCTACAACCCGCAGGAGATCTTCAACACCGACCAGGATATCCGCCGGGTGCTGATGCAGCTGATCAACGGCTTCTATTCTCCGGAGGATCCGGAGCTGTTCCGGGATATCTACAACTCCCTTCTGAATACTAAGAACAGCGACCGCGCCGACACCTACTTCATCCTCAAGGATTTCCGCTCCTACGATGTGGCACAGATGCACGTGGAGCAGGCGTACCGCGATGAGAAGCGGTGGGCGAAGTCCGCAATCCTGAATGTGGCGCACAGCGGAAAGTTCTCTTCCGACCGCACCATCGAGGAGTACGTAAAGGACATCTGGAAGCTGGAGAAGATTCACGTGGATGTGGACGCATAAAGACATGTCTTTATGAACATAAGAATACAATAAGAACCACAGGCCCGGCGATACTTGAAATCGCCGGGCATTTCTATTAGAATGATATTAATGGAAAACCGGCGGAATTGAGATAAACTGCCGGAAAAGGATGGATAACCGGGAGGATTCCTATGGAACGCAGGTCTTGTTTGGCAGAAATGCATATGCAAAAGTATATGCCTCTTATGCTGGCGGCCTGCTTTTTTGTATTCTCTGCGGCACTGTATCTGTTCTGGGCGGTTTCTCCGCAGAAGCAGGCGGAGGAGCTTCTCCGGGACATGTACAGCTATTCCATCTACAGCTATGAACGGAAGCTCCCGTCGGGAGCAGAGTCCCTGGATATGCCGGATTCGGTGACCCAGCTGGACTACGGCTATCCCATGCCGGTGGAGCGTGTATCGGTGGGGGATGTGCGGATGGTGCCGGAGGAGGGTGCGGATGTCTCCGGGAATACATTCCGCTATGAGCTTGAATACTATGTGGTGCTCTTTAAGGGAGACGAGGCCGTGACCCCGGTAATTCCGGGGAGTACGGAGGGCGTCGTGTCCGTGGAGAAGAAGGGCGCATTTGCCTGGGATATCACGGATATCCGTCGGGTAAGATAAGGAGGAAGGTATGAAATCTCTGGAAGCCAGATATCTGGACAGACTGGCGGAGCTGTATCCGTCGATTGCCGCCGCATCGACGGAGGTCATTAATCTGGAAGCAATCCTGAACCTGCCGAAGGGGACGGAGCACTTCATGACGGACATTCACGGAGAGTATGAGGCGTTCAATCACGTGCTGAAGAACGGCTCCGGTTCCGTCCGCTCCAAGATCGAGGAGGCCTTCGGCAATACGCTGGGGAAGAAGGACAAGCAGACCCTGGCGACGCTGATCTATTATCCGGCGGAAAAGATGCGCCTGATCCTGGCCGATGAGCCGAATGTGGAGGACTGGTATAAGATTACCCTGTACCGGCTGATCACGGTGGCCAGGAATGCGGCCTCCAAGTATACCCGCTCCAAGGTGAGAAAGGCTCTGCCGAAGGAATTCGCCTATGTGCTGGAGGAGCTTCTGACAGAGAAGGGAGATATGCCGGACAAGGAATCCTACTATGATTCCATCGTGGATACCATTATCCGGGTGGGAAGAGCAAAGGATTTCATCATCGCCTTAAGTGAGCTGATTCAGCGGCTGGTTGTGGACCATCTGCATATCGTGGGCGATATCTTTGACCGCGGCCCCGGCCCCCATATTATTATGGACAAGCTGATGCAGTACCACTCCCTGGACATCCAGTGGGGCAATCACGATGTTCTCTGGATGGGAGCGGCAGCAGGACAGCTGGGCTGCATCTGCAACGTCATCCGCATCTGCGCCCGCTACGGCAACATGGATATCCTGGAGGATGGCTACGGCATCAACATGCTGCCGCTGGCCAGCTACGCCACCACGACCTACGCGGATGATCCCTGCACCGTGTTCAAGCTGAAGGGATCCAGCACCAATGACCCGAAGGAGATCGAGATCAACCTGAAGGTGCACAAGGCCATCTCCATCCTGCAGTGGAAGGCCGAGGGACAGACCATCATGCGGCATCCGGAATTCCATATGGAAGACCGGAACCTGCTGCACCTGATCAACTGGGACGAGGGCACCATCACCATCGACGGCAATACCTACAAGATGCTGGATATGAACTTCCCGACGGTGGACCGGGAGAATCCCTATGCCTTTACCGAGCAGGAGCAGGAGATTATGGACCGCCTCGTGCACGCCTTCCAGAACTGCGAGAAGCTGCAGGAGCACGTGAAGTTCCTTCTGTCCAAGGGCACTCTCTACAAGGTATACAACAATAACCTGATGTACCACGGCTGCATCCTGTTGAATGACGACGGCACCTTCCGGGATATCGACATCTACGGAAAGACCTACCGGGGCAAGGGCGTATTTGACGCGGTGGAAAACTATATCCGCAAGGCCTTCATGTCCCTGGATGAGGATGAGCGGGAGAAGGGCAGAGACCTGATGTGGTGGAGCTGGCTCCACAAGGATTCCCCGCTGTTCGGAAAAGACAAGATGGCCACCTTCGAGCGCTATTATATCGCGGAGAAGGAGACCCACAAGGAGAGGAAGAACGCCTACTATCAGCTGTATGAGAAGGCGGAGGTCATCGACCGGGTGCTCCGGGAGTTCGGTCTGGACAATGACGAAGCCCGCATCATCAACGGCCATGTGCCGGTCAAGAGCAAGGACGGCGAGAGTCCCATCAAGTGCGGCGGACGCCTCCTGGTTATCGACGGCGGCTTCTCCAGAGCCTATCAGAAGGATACCGGAATCGCCGGCTACACGCTGATCTACAATTCCTACGGCATGATTCTGGCGGCCCACCAGCCCTTTGAATCCACCGAGGCAGCCATCGTGAATGAGTCGGATATCCACTCCGATCGCCGCGTGGTTTCCCGTGTGAACACCAGAAAGAGAGTCCGCGACACGGATATCGGAAGAGATGCTATCGAGAAGATCCACGACCTGGAGATGCTTCTGGAAGCATACCGGAGCGGTGCCATCGCGGAGAAGTTTACGAAGTAAAGAATATAAGGATACAGAAAAGGCGTGCCGGAAAGCACGCCTTTCGTTTATTGAAATAAGAAGATTACTTCGTTCCGAAGATGCGGTCGCCGGCATCGCCGAGACCCGGGCAGATATAAGCATTCTCGTTGAGGCAGCGGTCCACGTGGCCCACATAGATCTGAACGTCCGGATGCTCTCTGTGCAGGCGCTCTACGCCTTCCGGAGCTGCGATCATGCACATGAACTTGATTTTCTTGCCGCCGTGCTCCTTGATGAGCTTGATGGCGTCAACAGCGGAACCGCCGGTGGCCAGCATCGGGTCGGTGACCACGATGGTTCTGAGCTCGATGGGAGAGGGGAGCTTGCAGTAGTATTCCACAGGCTCGTGGGTCTTCGGATCGCGGTAGAGTCCGATATGACCTACCTTGGCGGTGGGAACCAGTACCAGGATGCCGTTGGTCATGCCGAGACCTGCGCGGAGGATCGGTACTACCGCCAGCTTCTTGCCTGCAATCATCGGCGTCTTGCACTTCTCGATGGGGGTCTCCACTTCGACATCCTCTAACGGAAGGTCCCGGAGCGCCTCATAGCCCATGAGAACGGCGATCTCCTCGGTCAGCTTGCGGAATTCGTTGGTACCGGTATTCTTATCTCTGAGAATTGAAAGCTTATGCTGAATCAGCGGGTGATCCATGATATAAACATTGTCCATTGTTTTATTCCTCCGTGAAAAACAGATTAGCCTTTGCCTGTTACGATTATACATGACTTTTCAGAAAAATGATAGATAACATGAAAAAATTGCAGTGCGGATGCAGCGGTAGTTTTTGACACTGCAGGACAGACACGCTATAATAGGGATACCTCAGCACGGTGAAGTGCCGGGGTGATGTGCATGCTCACGACTATGAGGAGAACACTTATGGAAATGATTTCGATCGAGAAGGAACTTCAGAGCAATTCGTACCCGGGAAGAGGCATTATTCTCGGAAAGTCTGCGGACGGGAAGTCTGCCGTCTGCGCTTACTTTATCATGGGAAGAAGCTCCAACAGCAGAAACCGTGTCTTTGTGGAGGACGGGGACGGAATCCGTACCCAGGCCTTTGACCCGGCAAAGCTGGAGGACCCCAGCCTGATCATCTATGCACCGGTGCGCGTTCTGGGCAATAAGACCATCGTCACCAACGGCGACCAGACCGATACCATCTATGAGGGCATGGATAAGCAGCTTACTTTTGAGCAGGCGCTCCGGTCCCGCGAGTTTGAGCCGGATGCACCGAACTACACCCCCCGGATCTCCGGCGTGATGCACGTGGAAAAGGGCAGCTACAACTACGCGCTGTCGATTCTCAAGAGCAATGAGGGACGTCCGGAGTCCTGCCTGCGCTACAATTTCGCCTACAACAGCCCGATTGACGGAGAGGGCCATTTCATCAGCACCTACCAGCATGACGGAAACCCGCTCCCCAGCTTTGAGGGTGAACCGAAGCGGATTGCCATCCCGGATGATATCGATGCATTCACGGACCTTCTCTGGAAGAGCCTGAATGAGGACAACAAGGTTTCCCTGTTTGTCCGCTATATCGATATTGCGAGCGGAAAGTACTGCTCCCGGATTGTAAACAAGAACAAGTAATTCTGACCTGCGAAAGGAGTGATTCCCATGAACGAACTTGCCTTAAAGTATGGATGCAACCCGAATCAGAAGCCGTCCCGGATTTTCATGGAGGACGGAAGTGAGCTTCCGGTAAAGGTCCTGCAGGGACGCCCCGGATATATCAATTTCCTGGATGCTTTAAACGGCTGGCAGCTGGTCAAGGAGCTGAAGGAGGCCACCGGCCTTCCGGCAGCCACATCCTTCAAGCATGTTTCTCCCGCCGGTGCGGCAGTAGGCCTGCCGCTGGATGATGTTCTGCGGAAGATCTACTGGGTGGATGACTGCGGAGAGCTGTCACCCCTCGCCTGCGCCTATGCGAGAGCAAGAGGCGCCGACCGCATGTCTTCCTTCGGCGATTTCATCTCCCTGTCCGATGAGTGCGATGCAGATACCGCCCGCCTGATCAAGAGAGAAGTGTCCGACGGCGTCATCGCCCCCGGCTATACCGCCGAAGCCCTGGAGATTCTGGCCCAGAAGAGAAACGGCAATTATAACGTGATTGAGATTGACCCGTCCTACGTTCCGAATCCGGTGGAGCGCAAGCAGGTATACGGCGTCACCTTTGAGCAGGGACGGCAGAACTTTAAGATTGACCGGGAGCTTCTCGGAAACATCGTGACCGAGAACAAGGATCTTCCGGAAGAGGCGAAGATTGACCTTATGATCTCCCTCATTACCCTGAAGTACACCCAGTCCAATTCCGTCTGCTACGTAAAGGGCGGACAGGCTATCGGCATCGGCGCAGGACAGCAGTCCCGCGTGCACTGCACCAGACTTGCAGGCCAGAAGGCGGACAACTGGTTCCTCCGTCAGGCGCCGCAGGTGCTGAACCTTCCCTTTATCGACGGCATCCGCCGTGCAGACCGGGACAATGCCATCGACGTATATATCGGCGAGGAGTACATGGATGTGCTGGCAGATGGTGCCTGGGAGAAGATCTTCAAGGAGAAGCCTCCGGTATTTACCAGAGAAGAGAAGAGAGCATGGCTGGATAAGATGACCGGCGTAGCCCTGGGTTCCGACGCCTTCTTCCCCTTCGGCGACAATATCGAGCGGGCGAAGAAGAGCGGCGTATGCTACATCGCTGAGCCGGGCGGCTCCATCCGAGATGACAATGTGATTGCAACCTGCAACAAGTACGGAATGGTGATGTGCTTTACCGGCATGCGGTTGTTCCATCATTAAACATTAAATAAGACAGAAAAACCGGGGCCTGTGCCCCGGTTTTTTCTGCCTAATCTGTGCTCGTAACGATACAAACGACTAAGCTTGAGCTTGCTAAGTGCTCATAACGATACAAACGACTAAGCTCATGCTTCGCCGTAGGCTCGCATTCGCTAAGTGATCGTAGCGATACAAACGACTAAGCTCATGCTTCGCCGTAGGCTTGCATTCGCTAAGTAGTTTGCATGTATCGCACTAAGCTCACAGTTCGCTGCGCTCCTGTTCGCTAAGTGCTCATAACGATGCCGGCGGCGGGGATCGAACCCGCACGGTGTTGCCACCAACGGATTTTGAGTCCGTCTCGTCTGCCAGTTCCAACACGCCGGCAATTGCGCTTTTTATCTTATCAAATGGCGGGGGTAAATGCAACCGGTTTTTCGGTGCGGGTGTACTTTCGCGCAATTTATGATATAATACCATGGAATATGGGGTAATATGCCCCGGAGGGAGGAAATCCGGATGAATCAGGAGAAGAACAGGGCGAAAGCGGTTGTTTTTGACATGGACGGGGTCATCTTCGATTCGGAGCAGCTGGTGATTGACTGCTGGCTCCTGATTGCTGAAGAGTACGGCTATGACCCGGAAGGGGTAAAGCAGTGCTGCCTGGATTCCCTCGGCACCACGACGGCAAAGACGGGAGAGATCTTTAAGAAGCGGTTCGGAGCGGACTTCCCCTTTGAGGAGCGGCAGAAGGATCTGTCCCGCATTTATCATGAACAGGCGGACGGCGGAAAGCTGCCGATGAAGCCGGGGATCTTTTCGCTGCTGAAGGAGCTGAACGAGGCCGGCATCAAGACGGCGGTTGCCTCCTCCACCCGAAAGGCGGTTGTGGAGCAGGAGCTTCGGGATGCGGGGCTCCGGGACCTGTTCGGGTGCGTGATCGGCGGCGACATGCTGAAGAGGAGCAAGCCGGCGCCGGATATCTATCTGATGGCCTGCGAGGCCATAGGGGTTTTGCCTTCGGAAGCATTTGCCATTGAAGATTCCTACAACGGAATCCGGTCTGCCAGTGCGGCGGGAATGCGGCCCCTGATGGTGCCGGATCTGGCTCGTCCCACGGAGGAGATGGAGGAACTGGCGGAGGCGGTGCTGTCTTCGCTCATGGAAGTCGGAGATTATCTGAGGAAGGGGAAGATGCTGTGAGATGCAGTGAAGCGGAACGGAAGGTCCTTCCCTATATCCGGGATGAACTGGACGGCGATGAACTGGCGGCGTTTCTTCGGCATGTGGATTCCTGTCCCGCCTGCCGGGAAGAACTGGAAATCTATTACATGGTGGATGTGGGCTTAAAACAGCTGGATTCGGACAGCATCACCTTCGGAACCTCCGATATCGTGGGAAGGCTCAGGAGAAGGCTGGAGGAGTCCCACCGGCATGTGCGCACCTTTTTTACGCTGCGGGTGCTGAGCTATGTATTTGAAACTCTGGGAGCCATGGCCGCCCTTCTGGCGGTGGCGCTACAGCTGCGAGTGTGGCTGTTCCCGGTGATGTAAGGAAATGAAGGTACGCCACAGGCGTACCTCTGAACCGCTCTGAGCCGCGGGGCTCTCGCCCCTGTGGGGCGAGCAGAATAGAAAGACGAGGAATAAGCATGAAGCTTCTTCTCATAGACGGACACAGCATACTGAACCGGGCATTCTACGGCGTTCCGGATCTGACCAACTCGAAGGGACTGCATACCAACGCGGTTTACGGGTTCCTGAATATTATGTTCCGGGTGCTGGATGATGAGAAGGCGGATCACCTGGCGGTGGCCTTTGACCTGAAAGACCCCACCTTCCGCCACAAGATGTATGCGGAGTACAAGGGGACGAGAAAGCCGATGCCGGAGGAGCTGCATGAGCAGGTGCCGGTCATCAAGGAAGTCCTCACCGCCATGAATATCCCGATTCTCACGAAGTCCGGCTTTGAGGCCGATGATATCCTGGGAACCGTGGCCAAGAGAAGCCAGGCGGCCGGTATGGATGTGACCATCCTCTCCGGCGACCGGGATCTGCTGCAGCTGGCGGATGAGAGGATTCAGATCTGCCTGCCGAAGACAGTGAAGGGAACAACGGAGGTGCACCGGTATTTTCCGGCGGATGTTTTGAGAGAATATCAGGTGACCCCGCAGGAGTTTATTGACCTGAAGGCCCTGATGGGGGACAGCTCCGACAATATCCCGGGCGTTCCTTCCATTGGTGAGAAGACGGCGACGGCCATCATCACGGCCTGGCACTCCATCGAGAATGCCTACGCCCATGTGGAAGAGATTAAGCCGCCCAGAGCCCAGAAGGCCCTGGCGGAACATTACGATATGGCGCAGATGAGCAAGACGCTGGCCACCATCTGCATCGATGCGGATATTGATTTTAACCCTGCAGACAGCGCCGTGGGCAATATCTACACCCAGGAGGCCTATCAGCTGCTGACGGGACTGGAGTTCAAGTCGATTCTGCAGCGGTTCGACATCGACGGGATGGAGATGCCGAAGGCGGAGGATCATTTCCGGAAGGTCACGGATTTTGCAGAAGCCGAGGATCTGTTTATGCGGGCGAAGGAGGCTAAGACAGCAGGTCTTGCCCTGCAGCACGACGGAAATAAGGTGATAAGTCTTTCACTCTGCACCGATGGGGAGAATACCTTTATTCTTCCGGCCGGCGGCTTTCTGACCGGTGAGTATCTTGCTGCGAAGGCCGCGGAGATTCTTTCAGAGAATCCGATGGTGCAGGTGCTGGACCTGAAGGACCTGCTGCCATTTGCTTCCTCTTCGGTGAAGGACGGAGACCGGAATGCGGAGGGAAGATGCGCCCTCCGGGACCTGGGCGTTGCCGCATATCTGTTAAATCCGCTGAAGGATACCTACGGCTATGACGACATCGCCAGGGATTATCTGGGAATGACGGTTCCCTCCCGCGCAGACCTTTTAGGAAAGGCCAACTGGGAGACAGCCTGGGAGACAGAAGAGAGCAAGGCCCTTCGCTGCGCCGGCTTTATGGCCTATGTGGCATATGCGGCAGGCGATATCCTGTGGAACAAGCTGCAGGAGACCGGAATGGATATGCTGTTCCGGGAGGTGGAGATGCCGGTGGTGTATTCCCTGTTCCATATGGAAGAGGAGGGCATCGCCGTAGAGCGGGAGAGCCTTCGTGAATACGGGGAGAAGCTGGCGGTCCGGGTGGATGAGCTGGAGAAGGAAATCTACGGTGAAACCGGAAAGACCTTCAATATTAATTCCCCGAAGCAGTTGGGCGAGATCCTTTTCGATGAGATGCACATGCCCGGCGGAAAGAAGACCAAGACAGGATATTCCACAGCGGCCGGCGTTCTCGAGAAGCTGGCGGTTGACTATCCCTTTGTGCAGAAGATCCTGGATTACCGGCAGGTGACGAAGCTGAAGTCCACCTACGCCGATGGGCTTGCCGATTACATCGGTCCCGACGGAAGGATTCACGGTACCTTTAACCAGACCATCACGGCGACAGGCCGAATCAGCAGCACCGAGCCGAACCTGCAGAATATTCCGGTCCGGATGGAGCTGGGAAGAGAGATTCGGAAGCTGTTTGTGCCGCGGAAAGGCTATCTCTTTACCGATGCCGACTACTCCCAGATTGAGCTCCGTGTTCTCGCCTCCATGTCCGGGGACGAAAACCTGATTGAGGCCTACCGGGAGGCGGAGGATATTCATGCCATCACGGCCTCCAAGGTATTCGGCGTGCCCCTCGCCGAGGTGACGCCGGAGCTTCGCCGGAATGCCAAGGCGGTGAATTTCGGCATCGTCTACGGCATCAGCGCCTTCGGCCTGAGCGACAACCTGAGCATTTCCCGGAAAGAGGCGGCCGATTATATCAGCAGTTACTTTGAATCCTATCCGCAGGTAAAACAGTTCCTGGATGCGCTGGTGGCATCGGCGAAGGAGACGGGGTATTCCGTGACGGCCTTCGGCAGAAGACGGCCGATTCCGGAGCTTAAGGCGGCCAATTTCATGCAGCGGCAGTTCGGCGAGCGGGTGGCCATGAATGCACCCATCCAGGGCACGGCGGCGGATATCATTAAGATTGCGATGATCCGGGTGGACCGGAGACTCCGAAAGGAGGGCTTTAAATCCCGCCTTGTGCTGCAGATCCACGATGAACTGCTGGTAGAGACGGCGCCGGAAGAGCAGGAGAAGGTGGCGGTTCTTCTGGAAAAAGAGATGAAGCATGCCGCGGATCTGAAGGTAGAGCTGGAGATTGGAATGAAGACCGGGAAAACCTGGTTTGAGACAAAATAGAGGTACATTTATGAGAATTCATCTGACCGGCGGCGTCGGCGCGGGAAAAAGCTCGGTGCTGCGCTTTCTGGAGGAAGAATACGGCGCAAAGATACTCCGGGCCGATGACCTGGCAAAGGAGCTGATGGAGCCGGGAGAAGAGGGCTACCGCAGGGTGGTTGAACTTCTGGGGAAGGATATTCTGGCAGCGGACGGGACCATCGACCGGGCCGCGATGGCAGAGCGCATCTACCACGATGACAGTGCGCGGGCCGGCGTGAATGCCATCATCCACCCCATCACCTGGGATAAAATCCGCAGGGAGATGGAAGCGGCGGGAGACTCATTGGTGGTGGCCGAGGCGGCCCTTCCCGTGGATGAAGAACACCGGAACATGTTTGATTATACCTGGTATGTCTACACGGACCCGGAGGTCCGGATCAAACGGCTGATGAAGGACCGGGGATATTCCAGAGAGAAGTGCGAGTCCATCATTGCAAGCCAGATGTCGGATGCGGAATACCGGCGCGGAGCGGATGCTGTCATCGACAACAGCACCACCCATGAGGAGGCTGAACGCCAGATCCGGGAGATTATGGAACAGAAAAGGGAACAGTAAATCTATGCGAATGGTATCCATTGCCAGCGGAAGCAGCGGAAACTGTATCTACGTCGGAAGCGACGGGACACATATCCTCGTGGACGCGGGCATCAGCAACAAGCGTATTGAACAGAGCCTGCACGAGATCGGCGTAGAGGCCAGGGACCTTTCAGGGATCCTGGTAACCCACGAGCATTCGGACCATATCAAGGGGTTAGGTGTTCTGGCGAGACGGAAGGCGATCCCCATCTACGGGACAAAGGAGACGCTCACGCAGATAAAGGCATCGAAGAGCCTGGGAGAGATTCCGGAGGAGCTCCTTAGACCGATCCTTCCGGATGCGGATTTTTCCATCGGGGACCTGAAGATCCTGCCCTTTTCCATCGATCATGATGCGGCAAATCCGGTGGCCTACCGGGTGAGCGAGGGAAGAAAGTCGGTGGCGGTGGCCACGGACATGGGCCATTACAGCCAGTATATCATCGACCATCTGCAGAATCTGGATGCCCTTCTCGTGGAGGCCAATCATGATGTGCGGATGCTGGAGGCCGGCCCCTATCCCTATCCGCTGAAGCGGCGGATTCTCAGTGATTTCGGCCATCTGTCCAACGAAAACAGCGGGCGTCTCATCAGCACGATTCTGCATGATGGGATCCGGCACATTTTCCTGGGACATCTGAGCCAGGAGAACAATATTCCGGAGCTGGCCTACGAGACGGTCCGGCTGGAGATTGATCAGAGCGACACCGAATATCAGGCAAAGGATTTCAACATATCTGTGGCCCGAAGGGACCGGATGTCGGAAATCATTACCATATAAAAAACGGAGGAAGATTATGAGCAAGATTGTTATTACCGTGGTCGGCAAGGATACCGTGGGTATCGTGGCTGCCGTATGCACCTATCTGGCGGAGAATCACATCAACATTCTCGATATTACCCAGACGATCCTGCAGGATTACTTCAACATGATGATGATCGTGGACGTGTCCCGGATGGAGAAGACCTTCGATGAGATGGCGAAGGAACTGGCCGCTGTCGGCGAGCAGAAGGGCGTGCAGGTACTTTGCCAGCGCGAGGAAATATTTACCAGCATGCACCGGCTGTAAGGAAGGGAGAACTGCGATATGGTAAATATGAGTGAAGTTCTGGAAACCAACCAGATGATATCGGCGGAATCGCTGGACGTGCGCACCATCACCATGGGCATCAGCCTCCTGGACTGCATTGACAGCGACCTCGGCGTGCTGAAGACCCGGATCTACGGAAAGATTCTCCGGTATGCGGGAAACCTGGTGGACGTGGGAGAGCACATCTCCCGGGAATTCGGCATTCCCATCGTCAATAAGAGAGTTTCGGTGACGCCCATTGCCCTGATCGGTGCGGCCGCCTGCCACAGCCCGGAGGATTTCGTGGAGCTGGCGGAGACCCTGGATCGGGCAGCCAAGGAGATCGGCGTCAACTTTATCGGCGGGTATTCTGCCCTTGTGAGCAAGGGCATGACGCCGGCAGAGGAGCTGCTCATCCGGTCGATCCCGGAAGCCCTTGCGAAAACAGAGCGGGTCTGCAGCTCCGTCAATGTGGGTTCCACCAAGACGGGACTCAACATGGATGCGGTCCGTCTCATGGGTGAGATTGTGAAGGAGACGGCGGAGGCCACAAAGGAAAATGATTCCATCGGCTGCGCAAAGCTGGTGGTGTTCTGCAACGCCCCGGATGACAACCCCTTCATGGCGGGCGCCTTCCACGGCGTCACCGAGGCGGATGCCATCATCAATGTGGGCGTCAGCGGCCCCGGCGTTGTCAAGACGGCCCTTTCCCAGGTTCGCGGCCAGAGCTTTGAGGTTCTGTGCGAGACCATCAAGAAGACCGCCTTCAAGGTAACCCGTGTGGGACAGCTGGTGGCCCAGGAGGCGTCGAAGCGTTTAGGCGTTCCCTTCGGCATCATCGACCTGTCTCTTGCGCCGACCCCGGCGGTGGGCGACAGCGTGGCGGATATTCTGGAGGAGATTGGCCTGGAGAGCACCGGTGCGCCCGGAACAACGGCAGCTCTGGCACTTCTCAATGACCAGGTGAAAAAGGGCGGCATTATGGCCAGCTCCTATGTGGGGGGCCTCTCCGGCGCCTTTATCCCCGTCAGCGAGGACCAGGGCATGATTAATGCGGTAACCCGCGGCTCCCTCACTCTGGAGAAGCTGGAGGCCATGACCTGTGTCTGCTCCGTGGGCCTTGACATGATCGCCATCCCGGGCGACACGAAGGCCACCACCATCGCCGGCATCATTGCGGACGAGGCAGCCATCGGCATGATCAACCAGAAGACCACGGCGGTCAGACTCATCCCGGTCATCGGCAAGGGTGTGGGAGAGAGCGCAGAGTTCGGCGGACTTCTGGGCTATGCGCCCATCATTCCGGTGAACGGATTTGACTGCTCGGCCTTTGTGAACCGGAAGGGAAGAATCCCGGCTCCGGTGCATTCATTTAAAAACTGATAAAAGGAAATATCGGAAATATGACAGACTATGACGTGATAATTATCGGCGCAGGGCCGGGCGGAATCTATGCGGCCTACGAACTGACGGAGAAAAAGCCGGAATTAAAGATTGCGGTGTTTGAGTCCGGCAATGCGCTGGAAAACCGGAAGTGCCCCATCGACGGGGATAAGATCAAATCCTGCATCGGCTGCAAAAGCTGCTCTATCATGAGCGGCTTCGGCGGTGCGGGTGCATTTTCCGACGGAAAATACAATATTACCAATGATTTCGGGGGAACGCTCTTTGAGTACATCGGAAAGCAGAAAGCCCTGGAGCTGATGCACTATGTGGATGAGATCAACATGGCCCACGGCGGTGCGGGAACAAAGCTCTATTCCACGGCAAACACGGGGTTAAAGCGGGTCTGCATGCAGAACCGCTTAAAGCTCCTGGATGCTTCCGTGCGCCACCTGGGCACGGACATCAACTATGTGGTGCTGGAGAATCTGTATGCGAAGCTGAAAGAAAAGGTGGATTTCTTTTTCCGGACCCCGGTTCGCAGGGTAGAAACCGATGAGGACGGATACCGGGTGGTGACGGAAAAGGGAGAGTATACCTGCGAGAAGTGCATTATCTCCGTGGGAAGAAGCGGAAGCAAATGGATGCAGAGAGTCTGTGAGGAGCTGGAGATTCCGACCAAGTCGAACCGCGTGGACATCGGCGTCCGGGTGGAGCTTCCGGCGGAGTTGTTTTCCCACCTGACGGATGAGCTCTATGAGAGCAAGATCGTCTACCGGACCGAGAAGTTCGAGGACCGGGTGCGCACCTTCTGCATGAATCCCCGGGGCATCGTGGTAAATGAGAATACCAACGGCATTGTCACCGTCAACGGCCACAGCTATGAGGATCCGGCAAAGCAGACGAACAACACGAACTTTGCCCTCCTGGTGTCCAAACATTTCTCTGTTCCCTTCAAGGACAGCAACGGCTACGGTGAGAGCATCGCAAGACTCTCCAACATGCTGGGCGGCGGCGTAATCGTTCAGCGATTCGGGGATCTGATCCGAGGAAGGAGAAGCACCCACAACCGCATCGAGGAAAGCTTTGTCACGCCGACCCTGTCCGCAGAGCCGGGAGACCTGAGCCTGGTTCTTCCCAAGCGGATTCTGGACGGCATCATCGAGATGATCTACGCCCTGGACAAGATTGCCCCGGGCACCGCCAATGACGACACGCTGCTCTACGGCGTGGAGGTCAAGTTCTACAATATGGAGGTCGAGGTGAACGAGCACCTGGAGTCCCGGTATCCCGGGCTCTATATCATCGGGGACGGCAGCGGCGTTACCCACTCCCTGTCCCACGCCTCCGCCAGCGGCGTCTACGTCGCAAGAGAGATTATGGCCGGCTGAGAATGACCGGTCCCTGCCGGTACTCATTCCGGAAGGGAAGTCCTTTGCCTGCGCGCACCGTCTGGTAAATGTGCGCGGCCTCCACTTCCTTTTCAAAGAGGGAGTAAGCGGCCGGAGATAGAAGAGATTTCGCGTCGGCAGTCTTTGCAATCAGCGGGACTGCGGCGCGTTTTTTGATCTCTTTAAGGAAGGGCGCCGCCTCTTTCCGGAAGCCGAGGATCCGCCCATAACCGGGAAGATTCTCCTTCCAGAGGGCCACGTCCTCTTTCCGGATGCCAAGAAGGAGATGCAGAAGGGCCCGCCGGATGCGGGTCTCCGTATAGTTTTTGGACTTCAGGCGGAGGACCCTCTCGGAAAAGGACATGGCCTCCGGCTCCATCCCGCGGAGGCGGTCGGAGAGGGACTGGTCAAATCCTTCGATTTCATCGGTCGGAGGAAGTCCCCGGAGCAGGGCATAATCCAGCAGAAGCGAAAAGTCGTCGGCGCAGAGGGGGCGTTCTCCATGGAGCACCTGTTCTGCCTCCTTTGGAAGGAAGGGCAGGGCTTTCTCCGGTTCCCCGGCGAGCAGGCAGGACCGGAGGGCTGTGGCGGAGGCAAAGGATGTCTCCTCGGGAAGAACACCCTGGTGGTAGTCTGCGCCCTTTCTTCTGTGGGTGAAGGCAGCCATACGGCTGTTTATCTTTTTCATGGCCAGCAGGTATTCCAGGCCCAGGATGTTGTTGGGGGCCTTAAGAAGCGCTGAGATATCCTCTCTGGAAAGAATGGACGAGAGGGCCTCCGCGCGGGCCTCCGGAAAAGGCTTTCCTTCCTTAAGGAGAGCCTGGAGATGCGAACGGAATGCCGGCGGCTCTTCAGAAAGCACTTTTGCCGGGGCCGACAGGTCCTCCAGGCTTCCGCACTCGCTGCCGAAGCAGAGGATATCGGTTCCGAGACTCTCCAGAAGACTTACGCCTGCGGCGGCAAAATCGCCGGCTGCGGCCGCGGAAAAGGGGGCCGGCAGCTCAAATACGATATCGGCACCGCCCAGAAGGGCAAGTTTCGTCCGGACATACTTGTCATAGACGGCAGGCTCTCCCCGCTGCACGAAAGAGGCGCTCATGACTGCGATAACACAGTCTGCGCCGGCCTCTCTCCGGGCGATTTGTATCTGCTCTTCGTGACCCGTATGAAAGGGATTGTATTCTGCTGTAATGCCCAGTATCTTCATAGTGTTTCCTCCGCTTATTCAAAGATATTATAAGTATTTTTTTATCTCCGCGAAAGGGGAAAGCCGGGGGATTCTTCATGAATTTATGAAAAACTTGTTTCGCCAAAAGAACAATCTTGCCGCTTTTTGGGGCCTTTATTACTTGTGCCATAAAAAATGGTGGTATATAATAATTATTGTTATGTACATGGATTTCATTCCATATTTTTATCGTGAAAGGGGTTAACTACCATGGCATTTATTGATGTAATGATGGAAAAGGCCAGAGCTGACAAGAAGACCATTGTGCTTCCGGAGTCTATGGACCACAGAACCTATGAAGCGGCGGAGAAGATCGTGGCACAGGATATCGCAAACCTGGTCATCATCGGAACACCGGAAGAGATCGAGAAGAACGGAAAGGGCTACAACCTTGAGGGTATTACCATCGTTGATCCCTTTAACGATCCCAATAAGCAGAAGTATATCGACAAGTTCGTAGAGCTCAGAAAGAGCAAGGGCCTTACTCCGGAGCAGGCGAAAGAGCAGATGGAGAAGGACTACATGTACTATGCATGCCTGATGTGCAAGTGCGGCGATGCTGACGGCGTTGTATCCGGCGCATGCCATTCCACCGGCAACACCATCCGTCCGGCACTGCAGCTCTTAAAGACCAGACCGGGCATCCACAGCGTATCCGGTTTCTTCGTAGTTGAGGTTCCGAACTGCGAATACGGCGAGAAGGGTCAGTTCATCTTCGCAGACTGCGCGGTAAACACTGATTTCGACGGCGAGAAGCTGGCGGAGATCGCATTCCTTTCCGCAGAGTCCTTCCAGAGCTTCATCGGCGCAGAGCCGAGAGTTGCCATGCTTTCCTACAGCACCATGGGCAGCGCAAAGCATGATGATGTCACCAAGGTACAGGATGCCGTAAAGATCGCACATGAGAAGTATCCGGATATCAAGCTGGACGGCGAGCTTCAGCTCGATGCAGCCCTGGATTCCACCGTTGCAGCCCTTAAGGCACCGAACAGCCCGGTGGCAGGCAAGGCCAACACTCTGGTATTCCCGAGCCTTGAGGCAGGAAACATCGGCTACAAGCTGGTACAGAGACTGGCGAAGGCCAACGCATACGGACCGGTTCTGCAGGGCCTTTCCATGCCGGTTAACGACTTAAGCCGCGGCTGCTATGCAGATGATATCGTAGGCGTTGTTGCCATGACCGCTGTTCAGGCACAGATGGCTGCAAAGTAATAAACAAATTAAGAATAATCTGGAGGTCACCCATGAACATTTTAGTTATCAACTGCGGAAGCTCTTCTCTGAAGTATCAGCTGATCAACTCCGATACCGAGGCAGTTCTTGCCAAGGGTCTCTGCGAGAGAATCGGCATCGACGGCGCACTGACCTATCAGCCGGCCGGCGGTGAGAAGGAAGTTACCGAGATTCCGATGCCCACCCACAGCGAGGCTATCAGCGCTGTTATCGCAGCTCTGACCGATGAGAAGAAGGGCGTAGTAAAGAGCCTTTCCGAGATTGGTGCTGTCGGCCACCGTGTTGTCCACGGCGGAGAGAAGTTCACCTCTTCCTGCCTGATCAACGACGAGACCATGGCTGCCATCGAAGAGTGCAATGACCTTGCACCGCTTCACAATCCGGCAAACCTGATCGGTATCCGTGCCTGCCAGAAGCTGATGCCGGGCGTACCGAACGTTGCCGTATTCGATACCGCGTTCCATCAGACCATGCCGGAAGTGGCTTACATCTATGGTATCCCCTATGAGTACTATGAGAAGTACAAGGTAAGAAGATATGGCTTCCACGGCACCTCCCACAGCTATGTATCCAAGAGAGCTGCCGAGATGCTGGGCAAGAAGGTGGAAGACCTGAAGATCATCGTCTGCCACCTGGGCAACGGTGCTTCCATCTGCGCCGTGGATCACGGCAAGTCCGTGGACACCAGCATGGGTCTTACCCCGCTGGAGGGTCTTGTCATGGGAACCCGTTCCGGTGACATTGATCCGGCCATCATCGACTTCGTCGGCAAGAAGGAAGGCCTGGATCTGGACGGCATGAACAACATCCTCAACAAGAAGTCCGGTATGCTGGGCATCTCCGGCGTATCCAGCGACGGCCGCGATCTGGGCGCTGCAGCTGCGGCGGGCAATGAGAGAGCAAAGCTGGCTCTGGATGTGTTCGATTATGATGTCATCAAGTACATCGGATCCTACGCAGCAGTCATGAACGGCGTGGATGCCATCTGCTTTACCGCAGGTATCGGCGAGAACAACATAGAGATGCGTGCAAACGTATGCTCACACCTGGGCTACCTGGGCGCAAAGCTTGACCCGGAGAAGAACAATGTCCGCGGTGAGGAGAGAATCATCTCCACCGATGACTCCAAGGTAAAGATTCTCCTTGTTCCCACCAACGAAGAGCTGGCTATCGCAAGAGAGACTCTGGCACTGGCAAAGTAATAAGTTTCTTTTGCCTGAATAATTCAAAAAAATACGGACATTTTGGCCAATGTTTTTGTTGACAAAACAGGGGACACTGAGTATAATGATTCTCAGCGTTTTGTTTAAGGAGGTGTACTCAATGTCTATTTGTCCGAAGAATAAATCGTCTAAGGGAAGAAGAGACAGCCGCAGAGCGAACTGGAAGATGGCAGCAGCTACTCTGGTTAAGTGCCCGAAGTGCGGAAGTCTTATGATGCCGCACAGAGTCTGCAAGAACTGTGGAACATACAATAAGAAAGAGATCGTTAAGGTAGAGGACTAATCCTGATTAACGATTCAGATACTTCGCGAAGATGATAATGAGGCTGTTTCGGCAGTCCGGAAGAACCCCCCGTGGCCACGGGGGGTTCTTTCGTTATGTCCGGAATGGACGGGGGAGAGGGCTTAATCATTTGCCCAGGAGTGGGCGCATGCATTTGCCATGGGGACACAGTCCCATTTTTTACCATGAAAATACAGGAAATGTGGGGGCTCATCCCAAAATATTGATATATTTTGCCGCATGTGGTACAGTAACAGCAGAAGGATGGTAAATATTATGAAGAATATGAAGCACAGAATGCTATGTCTTTTTATGGTCTGCCTGCTGTTTCTTTCTTCCTGTACCCAGTCCGGAGCACTGACGGAGAGCACAGAGACTCCCCCGCAGACGGAGACGGCGGCCGAGACAGCTGCTTCTTCCGAGGCACCGGAGACAGAACCGGAGAAGGAGGAGGAGAAGGAGAAGGGACCGGAACCCCAGCGCCGGGTGACAGCCTACTTTGCCAACTGGTATGCCTATGACGGCAAGGGAGCGGGCGACGGCGAAGTGGCAGGGATTCCCTGGGATAAGGTGACGGCGGTGAATCACTCCTTCTGGAAGGTGGCGCCGGCCGCCGGGGAGGATGTGAGCTCCTTTGAGAGAAGAGCTTCGGGGAAGGGACCAAGGTCTGAGTTTCGTCTCGTTCCCTGCGATGCCCACGCGGACCTTAACAATGAGGAACCCAGCGAGCTGCTGGAGGGCGTGAGCAAGAGCCATTTTGACCAGTATCCCATCATGGCGGAAAAATACCCGGAGGTCAACATCATGCTGTCCGTGGGCGGCTGGTCCGACTGTGGATTTTTCTCGGAGATGGCCTATACCGCCGAGGGAAGAGCCAGCTTTATCAACAGCTGCCTGGAAGTCCTGGCCGAATATCCCTGGCTGGACGGCATAGACCTTGACTGGGAGTTCATCGCCGGCGGCAGCAGCGGAAAGGACCGAAAGCCTTCCGGCTCCTCCGATGACGGATGTCCGGTCTGGGGAACCGCCCAGGAAGACCGGGATAACTTTACGGCCCTGTGCCGGGAGATGCGGGAAGCCTTTGATAAAAAATACGGGGAGGGTGTTATCCCCATCACGGCGGCAGCCTCAGGTTCGGCAAAGTATATTCTGCCCAACGAGGACTGGCTTTCTCCGGCAAAGTATCTGACCAGAATCAACGTGATGACCTATGACATGACGGGCAGCTATGACGGGAAGACGGGCCATGTGGCAAGCCTCACCCATGTCAAGGAGGCCTGGCAGTATCTGACGGACTTAGGGATTCCTTCGTCGAAGCTCTATATGGGAACCCAGCTCTACGGAAAGGCCTTTTATATCACCGACGATGCCTTCCCGGAGAAAACCGTGGGCGTCTCCTGCAGCAGCAAGCCGCCGTCCTCCGGCGGTGAGAGCATCCGGCAGATGCACCTGGGAAAATTCGAGCAGGAAGCCGTCAGCGGATATTATACAAAGGTGGAGAATGGCCGTGTGGTGATGGACGGACGATTTGACAACGGGGGCGTCGGGTGGCATTATGAATATGATGCGGCCGAGGGAGCCGCATATATGTACAACGACGACCCGGATTCCGAGTATTACCGGTGGTGGATCTCCTATGAGAGCCCGCTTTCTCTGCAGGACAAGCTCGACTTCATGGAGGAGCACGGCGTCCGGGGCATGATCGTCTGGGCGTCCAACCTGGACACGGCCGATTATAAGATGATGAAGAAGATACGGTATAATCCGGCCGGATACTGATCCCGGGGCAGACGTTTACAATACAGGGGAATAAGGCAGGAGAGATGGTAAAAATGGCGGAAAAGACAGGACTGGTTCTGGAAGGCGGCGGCATGCGGGGATTATACAGCGCCGGCGTCTTGGATGTGATGATGGAGCACGGGATTACCTTTGACGGACTCATGGGCGTCTCCGCCGGCGGGTGCATCGGTGCATCCTTTGCCTCCCGCCAGATTGGGAGAAGCATTCGATATTATAAGAAGTATGCCGGGGACAGGCGGTTTATGAGCTGGGAGAACTGGCTGAGGGACGGGGAATTTGTCGGGATCGAATTCAGCTACCATGAGATTCCGGAGGTGCTGGATCCCTATGACAATGAAGCGTTCCTGAAGAATCCCATGGAATTCTATGTGGTCTGCACCAATGTGGAGACGGGAGAGGCCGAGTATGTCCGGATCAGGGACATGAAGAAGGATATCGATTATCTCCGGGCTTCGGCGACGCTGCCCTATGTATCCCATCCGGTGGCCGTGGACGGAAAGCTCCTGATGGACGGCGGCTGCATCGACAGCATTCCCTGGGAACAGTTCCGGAAGATGGGATTTTCCAGGCAGGTGGTGATTACCACCCGGGATGCGGGATATGAGAAGAAGGCGGGGGCCTGGTGGATGCCGGGCATGTACTACCGGAAGTATCCGGCCTTCGCGAAGGATTTGAGACTGCGCTTTGCCCGCTATAACCGGTCTCTGCGAAAGCTGGAAGAGGAGGCGGAGCAGGGAAAGCTGTTTCTGCTGCAGCCGAGTCTTCCCATTCGGGTGGGCCGGACCGAGGGAGATCCGGAGAAGCTCCAGGAAGCCTATGATCTGGGACGGTTTGACGCGGAACAGAGAATTGAGGAGATGAAGAGGTTCCTCGCAGGAGCGAAAGAGACTCTGTGAATGTAACATAACGGACAAAAAACAGGCAGGAGATATCCCGCGGCGGGGTGTTTCCTGCTTTTTTCTGTCTGCAGGCCGGAATGCTTATTCCAAAACGGAATAACAAATAGAATATTTCAGTTTTGTGAAAATCATTGACCTGTATTTAGATAAATACTATTATAAATTCAGTTATACTAAATATGCTCGTGGTAAGGAGGTATTGGATGATACTGAAGAAAAAGGTGTTTATCATCAACGGAGTGGAGCGCATGTTTATGTGCGATCCCGAGAACGATAAGCTTTCGGACGTGATCCGCCGTCTGGGCCTCACCGGATGCAAGGTGGGATGCGGCATCGGCGTATGCGGTTCCTGCAACCTGATCATCAACGGCAAGGTGGAGCGGTCCTGCAACAAGAAGATCACCGCTATTGAGGACTATTCCGAGATCACCACCATCGAGGGCATCGGCACACCGCAGCATCTGCACCCGCTGCAGCAGGCCTGGATCAGCTACGGCGCCGTGCAGTGCGGCTTCTGTGTGCCCGGCTTTATCGTTTCTGCCTATGCGCTTCTGAAACAGAATGATAACCCGACCAGAGAGGAAGTAAGAGACTGGTTCCAGAAGACGAAGAACGTATGCCGCTGCACCGGATACAAGCAGATCGTAGATGCGGTTATGGCAGCGGCCAAGGTTGTCCGCGGCGAGTGGACCATGGAGGATCTTACCGCCCGCAACCCGAAGGAAGGCGATTTCCTCGGAAAGCCCCTTATGCGTCCCGATGGCCTGGGCAAGGTTACCGGTCTTACCGACTACGGCGATGATCAGGCTCTGAAGATGCCGGCGGGCACCCTGCAGGCTGCCATCATTCAGCCCCGGATCTCCCCTCATGCGAAGATCCTTGCGATTCACACCGAAGAGGCGGAAAAAATGCCGGGCGTTGTGAAGGTTATCCTGGCAAAGGACCTCATTGCAGCAGGCGGAACCAATATCATGGCCGAGGGCCAGTTCCACGAGAGAAGTACCGTGCTTAAGCCCTCCCGTAAGGTATTCCAGGATGAAAAGCTTCATCGCTGGGGCGATGTGGTCGGCATGGTTGTGGCCGATACCAGACAGCATGCAAGAGATGCTGCAGCGAAGGTTACCGTCGACATCGAAGAACTGCCGGCAGCACTGACCTATCTGGAAGCGGTTATGCCGGATGCCGTGCGCATCCATGAGGATACGCCGAACATCTTCGCAGAGCAGCCGGTACTCAAGGGCGTCGGCCTCGAGGATCCGGAGAAGGTAAAGGATCTCATCGACAATGCACCGAATGTGGTAGAGGGCAGCTTCATGTCCAGCCGTGAGCCTCACCTGTCCATCGAGGGCTGCGTCCTGCAGACCTACTGGGCGGATGACGGTATGCTCACCGTACAGTGCAAGTCCCAGTGCGTCTATTCCTCCATCGGACGTCTCGGAAACTGCCTGGGCGTACCGAAGGATAAATATCGTATCCTGATGAACCCCACCGGAGCTTCCTTCGGATGGTCCACCAACGCCGGCGATATCGCCCTCTGCGCAGCCTGTACCGTGGTTACTGGCGAGCCGGTATCCCTGTCCATGAGTTATGAGGAGCATCAGCACTTCTCCGGCAAGCGCTGCCCGTCCTACTCCAACGGACGTCTCGCCTGCGACGAGAACGGAAGAATCATCGCGGCAGAGTTTGATTACGGTATGGACCACGGCGCTTATTCCTGGGGCGGCGATGATGTCATGACCAAGCCGGCCAGATTTGCCTTCTTCCCCTACTATGTTCCGAATGTGGCCGGACTGGTCCGGGTGGCCAATGTCAACCACGCCTTCGGCACCGCGTACCGCAGCTACGGTTCTCCCCAGGCCTATACCCTCAGCGAGCCGCTGATGGATATGATGGCAGAGAAGCTGGGCATGGATCCCTTCGAGTTCCGTTATAAGAACATCGCGAGACCCGGCGAGACCAACATCAACAGCTATGAGTTCATGATGTATCCCATGGAGAAGATCATGGATACCATGAAGCCCTACTATGAGGCAGCTCTCAAGCGCGCCAAGGAGCTGGATACCCCGGAGAAGAAGCGCGGCGTAGGCCTGGCCTGGGGCGGCTTCAACGTCACCGAGGGTGAGTCCGACGTGGCAGAAGCAGCCATCGAGATGAAGGCGGACGGCAAGTTCGTGAAGTATGATACCTGGCATGCCATGGGACAGGGCGGTTCCGTCGGTTCCCTGATGGTAACCCTGGAGGCCCTGAAGGAGCTTCACCTGAAGCCGGAGGATATCCAGCTGGTGCAGAACGATACCAAGCTGTGCCCGGATTCCGGTATGGCCGGCGCCAGCCGTTCCTTCTACATGAGCGGCAACGCCACCATCATCGCAGCCAACAAGCTTCTGGATGCCATGCGCAAGGAGGACGGCACCTTCCGTACCTATGAGGAGATGGTGGCAGAGGGTATCCCGACCAAGTATACCGGACGCTATGAGACCACGGCGACCCCGGGTCTGTGCAAGCTGGATCCGAATACCGGTATCGGCAATCCGTCTCCGGCCTACACCTACTGCCTGAACCTGGCAGAGATTGAGGTGGATATGAAGACCGGCAAGGTGGTCTGCGACAAGTTCACCTGCGTGGACGACATCGGCACCATCGGCAACATCGACGCGGTCAACGGACAGGCTTATTCCGGCATCATGCACGGCATCGGCTTTGCCCTGAAGGAGGATTACAGCGACGTGAAGAAGCACGGCAACATGGCTTCTGCGGGAACCTCCTACATCAAGGATGTGCCGGATGACATCACCGTAGTACATGTGGATTCCTTCGATAAGTGGGGTCCCTTCGGCGGTTCCGGTTCCTCCGAGGCCTTTCAGGCTTCCGGCCACTGCGCAGTGCTGAACGCCATCTACAATGCCTGCGGCGTGAGAATCCACGAGATTCCGGCCCTTCCGGCAAAGGTAAAGGCGGGCATCGATGCCATCGAAAAGGGTGAGAAGCCCTACGATCCGGGCAAGTATTTCCTGGGCTCCGACCTCTATGAGGAGCTGGAGGAGATCCACGCAAATCCGGTTCGCGTCGGCGGTTCCGGCTACTATGTATCCCTGGATGACCCGACGGCGGAGAGACCGTTCTAATCGATTGCACAGATTGATTCCCTCGGAATGTTCAATCCGAGGGAGGGGGTTATATCTTTATTATGCGAAACGATTGTTTTATAATAATATAAAGCGATCGGTGGGGACTGCCGCGCTTCATGCGGCAGTCCTTTTTTAGATGAATGGTATCTGGTCCCGGAGGGATAATATGAGCTTTCTGGAAGATTTTGAGAAAACACTGAAGGACAAATGTTATCAGGATGACCCGCCCTACTGTCAGTCGGCATGTCCTTTTTTTATGGATATCAAGGCGCTGGAGGATAAGTGGAAGAAGGGACGTTTCAATGCGGCGTACCGGGTTTTCCAGACGGCATCCGCCTTTCCCGGCATCGTGGCGGAGATCTGCGATCACCCCTGTGAGAAGGCCTGCATCCGGAACCAGATTGACGGCCCGATTTCGCTCAACCGGATGGAAAAGGCTACCATCGATTTTGCGAGACGAAAAACTCCGAACAATTTCAATATGCCCTCCCGGGGCAAAACGGTTGCAGTCATCGGCGGCGGACTCTCGGGTCTCGGCTGTGCGCTGCGCCTTTCCAACAACAAGTACGAGGTTACACTGTACGAGGCATCGGATGTCCTTGGCGGACAGGGACGGACCATGATGGACCCGGATGCCTTTGACGCGGAGATAAAGAATCAGTTCCAGTTTGAAAAAACGCAGTTCCGGACCGGTGAGAGAATCACTTCCCTGAAGGAAATCCGCGATGCATACGATGCTGTCTACATTGCCACAGGCGAGGGCGGAGAGCGCTTTGGCCTTGCCCCGTCGGACAGAGGCGCCTTTGCAACAGAAGAAGACGGCGTCTTCATGGGCGGCGGAATCCTCGGCAGAACGCCGGTGGAGGCCCTGGCAGACGGAATCCGCGCGGCCGTAGCCATGGAGAAATACCTGAAAACGGGACTCATGAATGAGCCGGTTCCGAATACGAAAACCCGAATCCGCATGCGGATGGAGGATCTGGAGGAGACCACACCCGTACACCCGGCTTCGGGAGACCGGTTTACCGAGGAAGAGGCGGTGGCGGAGATTGCCCGCTGCATCCGCTGCTCCTGCGACAACTGCATAAAGGCCTGCGATATCCTGCGGCTGAAGGCAAAGACCCCGAAGCGGATCCATGAGGAGGTCTATATCACCATCCGGCCCGGAACTCTTTCCAGGGACGGCACCTGGGCCACAAGACTCATTTCTACCTGCAACCAGTGCGGTCTCTGCAAGGAGGTCTGTCCGCAGCATATCGACCTGGGCGGCTTCTTCGCGGATGCCATGAAGGCGATGCATGAGAAGGGGGCCATGCCCTGGGCATTCCATGATTTCTGGCTGCGGGATATGGAGTTTTCTACCGGCGATACATACGTCTGCCGGATGCCGGAGGGGACGGAGAAGTGCACCTATGCCTTCTTTACCGGCTGTCAGCTGGGGGCTTCGGACCCGCGGTATGTGACTGAGAGCTACGGATGGCTCCGGAACCATTATCCGGATACGGCACTGTGGATGACCTGCTGCGGTGCGCCGGCAGAGTGGGCCGGCGATGTGAAGCTCCACGAGGTATATCTGGAGAAGATACGGAAGGAATGGGATATGCTTGGAAGGCCGACGGTGGTATTTGCCTGTCCCAGCTGCCGGAAGCTCTTTGACAAGTGTCTCCCGGAGATCCCGGGCGTATTCCTCACAGAGCTGATGGCGAAGGCACCGGACCGGATCCGGGATGAGAAGAAAGAGCAGAAGTTCCACCTCTTCGATGCCTGTGCGGGAAGAGAGCACCCGGAGCTTGCTGAAAGCGTCCGCGACCTTCTCCGGAAGGAAGAGATCGACTACGAGGAGCCGGAATACGGGGCAAAGGAAGCCCGCTGCTGCGGATACGGCGGCCATATAGGCATTGCGGCCCCGAACTTCACCGGCGTTGTGCAGAAGGAACGGGTGGCGGAATCTGAACTGCCCTATGCGGCCTACTGCGTCAACTGCCGGGAGGCCTTTGCAGGAAAGGGCCATGAGGCCCTGCATATCCTGGACCTTCTCTATGACCTGAATGATGAGAACCGGGAGATGCTGACCGTATCGAAGAAGCGGGATAACCGGCGGGCTGCAAAACGGGCGGTACTGAAGGAATTCTGGAATGAGGAGCTTCCCATGGAAGAGAGAATTGACCTGGAGATTAACGAAGAGCTGGAGAAGAAGATGTCCATGCGCCAGATCCTGAACGAAGATATGGAGCAGGTGGTGGAACATCTGGAGAAGGAGCAGCGGGGCGTGCTGGATCCGGAGACGGGAACCATCACCGGACATCTGAAAATCGGCAACATGACCTACTGGGCAGAGTACACGAAAAAGCCGGAGGGCGGTTTTGTGCTGGTCAACGGGTATGCACACCGGATGAATCTGGAGGGAGAATGATGGAAGAAAAGAAAATCATCTGCCGGAAATGCGGCGTGGAGATGAAGGAAGAGAAGGTCTTCTTTGAGTACATCGGACACAGCTTCCAGCATCCCCTGCCGAGATGCCCGAAGTGCGGGGAGGTCTATATCCCCGAATCCCTGGTGCGGGGACGGATGGCCGAGGTAGAGATGCAGCTGGAGGATAAGTAGGCTTCGATGAGGGAGATTGTACTGCTCCGGCACGGAAAGCCGGAGATTCCGGAAAAAACATGTCTCGGCATCACCGATGTGCCTCTGTCGGAGGAAGGAAGAACCGAAGTCTATAGACTCCGGGAGGAAGGCCTGCTTACGGGGATATCCCGGATCATCACAAGCCCCCTTTCCCGCTGCAGAGAAACGGCCAAGATTCTGTCTGACGGGAAGATTCCCGTCACCGTGGAGGAGGACCTGCGGGAAATCTCCATGGGGGCATGGGACGGACTGACCTTTTCCGAGATTAAGGAGCGCTTTCCGGAGGAATATGCCGCCCGGGGAGAGGACATCGCCGATTACGAAGTGCCCGGCGGGGAGAGCTTCCGGGCCTGCCAGAAGCGGGTATATCAGGCCTGGCAGCGCATCCGGACAGCCTGTGACGGGAATCTTCTGGTGGTATGCCACGCGGGGGTCATCCGCTGCCTGATTTCTTCCATAGAGCACAGGGACCTGTCGAGACTCCGGGAAATCCCGGTATCCTACGGGGAAGCCATTAGGATTCCGGACCCGGTTTATGACGGCCTTATCACCGCCGCGGGACGAAGCTCCCGGATGGGGGACTTCAAGCCCCTGATGGAGCTGGGAGGACGGCCTGCGATCCTGCGCATCCTTGACCGGTTTTCTGAGGCGGGGGTAAGACACACCGTTGTGGTAACCGGAAGACAGGCGGAAGACCTGAAAGCGGCAGTCCGCAGGGAATGGGATGAGAGCCGGGTATCCTTTGTCCATAACAGCGAATATGAGACAAACCAGATGTTTGACTCGGTGAGGATGGGACTTTCCGCTTTACGGGCCCGCGGGGAGAAAACAGGGACTTTCCCGGACGGAGTGTTCTTTACGCCGGTGGATGTGCCGGCATTTTCGGGGATTACCATGGAGCTGGAAAAGCAGGCCTGCAGAGAGGAGCGTGTCCTCGCGGCAAAGCCGGTCTGTGGCGGAAGGGAAGGACATCCGCTGCTGATTGACTGCTCTGCGGTGCCCCGCATTCTTGCCCATGACGGAACCATGGGGTTAAAGGGAGCCCTGAAGGGCCTCGGAGATGTCGTCTGCAGCGTGGATACGCCGGATAAAGGATCCGTTATGGACACAGATACGCCGGAGGATTTCCTTCGGGTGATGAAATATCTGGAAAAACGATATATTTTCCAAAAAGATTCCTGTACAGAACTGCTCTCCTGGTGTAAGATCAGACCGGAGACTGCAGAACACTGTCTGGCAGTCGGCAGAATGGCAGAACAGATTGTGGACGCTCTCCAAAAGGCAGGGTATGTTCTTAACAGGGATGCGGTTCTTATGGCGGCCTGCCTGCACGATATCGGAAAGTGCAGGGGAAGCAGAAATCATGCGGAATACGGCGCCTGGCTGCTTTCCCAGATGGGGTATATGGAGGCCTCGGAGATGGTCAGGTTTCATACGGACCTTCCCCGCAGCATGCAGGAGCGTGTGTGCGGAAGCACCATCGTGTACCTGGCGGACAAGCTGGTGCTGGGGACAGAGCCGGTCTCCGTGAAAGGGCGCTTTCTGCCGAAAGCGCAAAAGTTCCGGGAGAACCCGGAGGCCCTGGCAGCGGTACAGGCCAGATATCTTGCAGCCATGCGGGCGGCAGATACCCTGCGGGAGGCCTGCGGAGTATACCTTCCCGAAGAACTGAAACCGATTTTTAAAACTGAAACGAGCGAGGAATAAAAGTTTGAAAAAAGAGGCAGGCGGTTAGATACCGTAAAGAGGGCATGGCAAACAAACCCTCAAGGGGCTTTTGAATAGTAAATATAGACATGACCTAATCAGGAAGCAGTAACTGATGAATCAT
>Ga0256407_10002045_pt1 | contig 39828 bp, 30 predicted proteins | sample RumenRJG_04DNA_FD_193489 | JGI IMG/M metagenome (GOLD analysis project Ga0256407, IMG submission 193489) | Bovine rumen microbial communities from Lethbridge, Alberta, Canada - RJG_04 | ecosystem: Host-associated > Mammals > Digestive system > Stomach > Rumen | place: Canada: Alberta... | reverse complement strand
AATGCATCTAAAGATGCAACGAATTACACGAATTGGCTGCGCAGCCATAATTTGTGAAATTCTTTGCAAGCAAAGCGACCATAGGTCGAGCGCGTCGGTTGTTTACGACCATTAGTGAAATGACTTATTATCCGCATGGTAATTCTTTGCAAGCAAAGCGACCAAGGTCGAGCGCGTGTAATTCGTGAAATTCTTGCGTCCCTTCGGTAGCAAGCGACCAGAGGTCGAGCGCGTGGTTTTAGAAGGGTGGGAAAGTTGAGTTACTAATGGTGTAGAAGCGGCTTGTCCTGTTGAAAAACAGGGCAACGCCGACTGCATTGACTATTGCTACGCACCAGAAAGCGGCAGCATAGCCCAGGTGTTCGGCAATGATGCCACCTGCGAGAATCCCCAATCCCATGCCAATATCCCAGGAGATGAGGATGGTGGAATTGGCAGTGCCTCGTTCATTGTGGTGAGCCATGGTTATCATCATGTTCTGGAAGGCGGGCCACAGATGGCCATTGCCTAAGCCGATGAGCAGGGCAGAGCCATAGTAGCCCACAGTGATGAGCAAAGGTGAGGATGTCGGGGTAAGATTGTCGAGCGTCGGAGCGAGAATGAAAATGGTATAGCCTACGAGCGATATAAGCATGCCGATACCAGCATGATGAGTCAGACGGCCTTGGCGCAGCGACTTGCTGCCTTGCAACCGTGAGAGAATGAGTCCTACGCTGCATAGCAGGAAATAAGTTCCGGTGCCACCTGTAAAGCCCAGTTGCTCTTTGCTGTAGATGGCTAAATAGTTGCTCAGCACACCGAAGCAGAAGCCGAAGAACACCATGTTGACTGCCAAGAGCCAGCCGCGCAATAGAAAGAAACGGTCGAGGCTTAGTTTAGAGTGTATAGTATAGGGTTTATTGTTCAGTTTTACGGTGGCATCGACGAGGAGGCCGGCAGTAGCCACGATGAAGGCTACCCAGAAGAGCAGTTCGAAGCTGTGGGTCTGATGATACAGGAAAATGCCAACGGTGGGTGCGATGGCCATGGCCAGGTTGTTGCTCAGACCGTAATAGCCTATGCCTTCATTGCGGCGCGAGGCTGGCAGCACATCGATGGCCACGGTAGAGTTGGCCACCGTCAGTGCCCCGAAAGGTCCGCCGTGAAGTGTGCGCACTATCGTAAATAATAATAAGGTGGAAGCACCCAAGTATCCGGCAAAGAAAATGGAGAAGGCTGCAAAGCAGACCATCAGCACGGTCTTACGGTTGAAGGTGTCGACGATGTAGCCACTGAAAGGGCGTACGAGCAGGGTGGTGATGGTATAGCCAGAGAGTATCAAGCCGATGACGTCCTTCGTGGCATGGAACGTCTCACTGAGATAAAGCGGAAGCAGGGGTGACAAAACATAGAAGGCGAAGAACAGCGAGAAGTTCGCTGTCATCACCTTCATGTAGTTGCTGTTCCAAAGACGCTCCATTCTTAGTCAGCCGACTCGAACTCGCGCAGGAAACGGATATCGTTTTCCGAGAACATGCGCAGGTCGCTGACACGGTATTTCAGGTTGGTGATACGCTCAACGCCCATACCGAAGGCATAGCCGCTGTACTCCTTGGAGTCGATGCCGCAGAGTTCCAGTACGTTCGGGTCGACCATGCCGCAACCCAGGATCTCAACCCAGCCAGTATGCTTGCAGAAGCCGCAACCCTCGCCACCACAGATGAAGCAAGATATGTCCATCTCTGCACTGGGCTCGGTAAAGGGGAAGTAGCTGGGGCGCAGACGAATCTTTGTGTCGGCACCGAACATCTCCTTGGCAAACGAGAGCAGCACCTGCTTCAAGTCTGTGAACGACACGTTTTTGTCGATATAGAGGCCTTCCACCTGATGGAAGAAACAGTGGGCACGAGCGGTAATAGCCTCGTTGCGATAGACACGGCCGGGACAAATGACGCGGATGGGAGCGGTAAGCTTGCCGTCTTCGGTATGCATCTGCTCCATCACACGGGCCTGAACCGACGATGTGTGCGAACGCAGCAGGATGTTCTTAGTCACGTCGTTGGGATGCTGGCTCACGAAGAACGTGTCCTGCATGTCACGGGCGGGATGGTCGGCGGCAAAGTTCATCTTAGTGAACACGTGAAGGTCGTCTTCCACCTCGGGACCGTCGGCAAGCACAAAGCCCATGCGGCTGAAGATGTCGATGATCTCGTTGGTGACGATGGTCAGCGGATGGCGTGTGCCTAACTGCATGGGGTAGGGGGTGCGGGTTAGATCGATGGCCTCGTCGCCGCCTTCCTGTGTCTGGCATTCCTCACGCAGTTGGTTGATACGTTCGGTGGCCAGCGTCTTCAGTTCGTTGATCTTCATGCCGATGGTCTTCTTCTCGTCGGCAGCAACCGAGCGGAAGTCGTTCATCAGGGCCGTAATCTCGCCTTTCTTGCTCAGGTATTTCAGTCGCAGTTGTTCTACCTCGTCAGCGTTCTTTGCGCTCAGCGTCTGTACTTCTTTCAGAAGTTGGTCAATCTTATCTAATATCATATTTGTTATGTATAAATTGCAATTTCGCGTGCAAAGGTACAAAATAAATATGAACTACCAACACCGAATTGCATTTTTTCCCCGAAATATTTGTCTAACTCAAAATAAAAGTGTAATTTCGCACCGCAAAACTGAACAAAGGTTTCATATTAAATAAACATTCAAAAATTATGAAGAAGTATAACTTCAATGCAGGCCCGTCGATGCTTCCCCGTGAGGTCATCGAGGCCACAGCCCAACAGTGTTTAGACTTCAATGGTTCAGGACTCTCGCTGATGGAGATCAGCCACCGTGCAAAGGATTTCCAGCCCGTCGTCGACGAGGCTGTAGCACTTGTCAAGGAGTTGCTCCAGGTGCCTGATGGCTACTCAGTGATCTTCCTTGGAGGTGGTGCCTCGCTTGAGTTCTGCATGATTCCCTATAACTTCCTCATCAAGAAGGCAGCCTACTTGAACACAGGTGTGTGGGCCAAGAAGGCTATGAAGGAAGCAAAACTGTTTGGAGAAGTAGTAGAGGTGGCTTCTTCTGCTGATGCCAACTACACCTTCATCCCGAAGGACTGGACGGTACCTGCTGATGCTGACTACTTGCACATCACCACTAATAATACTATATATGGTACGGAGATCCGCAAGGATCTTGATGTCAATGTGCCTCTGATTGCCGACATGTCGTCGGACTTTATGAGTCGTCCTGTTGATGTTGCCAAGTACGATGCCATCTATGCTGGTGCTCAGAAGAACCTGTCCATGGCCGGTGTGACTATCATCATTCTGAAGGACGAGAAGCTGGGCAAGGCTCCACGCGAGATTCCCACCATGCTTGACTATCGTACGCACGTCGACAAGGGCTCTATGTTCAATACGCCTCCTGTGGTGCCCATCTATTGTGCATTAGAGAATCTTCGCTGGATCAAGCGTCAGGGTGGTGTCGAGGCTATGGACAAGTTGGCCAAGCAGCGCGCCGAGATCGTCTACGGTGAGATTGACCGCAACAAGCTCTTCGTAGGTACAGCTAAGGAAGAAGACCGTTCGCTGATGAACCTCTGCTTCGTCATGGCTCCCGAATACAAGGAGTTGGAGAAGGACTTCCTCGACTTCGCCGTCAGCAAGGGAATGGTCGGTGTGAAGGGTCACCGCAGTGTAGGCGGCTTCCGTGCCAGCTGCTACAACGCCCAGACCATCGAAGGCTGCAATGCACTCGTCGCCTGTATGAAGGAATTTGAGGCACAGCACTAATTAAGAATGAAGAGTTAAGAATTAAGCGTTATGAAAATTCTTGTTGCAACAGAGAAACCGTTTGCAGCAGCTGCTGTCAACGGAATTAAAGCAGAAATAGAAGCTGCCGGCAATGAGCTGGCCCTGTTAGAGAAATATACTGAGAAGGCACAACTGCTTGACGCCGTGAAGGATGCCGACGCGCTGATTATCCGTTCAGACAAGGTTGATGCCGAGGTGCTTGATGCTGCAAAGCAGTTGAAGATCGTTGTTCGCGCCGGTGCTGGTTACGACAATATCGACCTTGCTGCCGCTACAGCTCATAAGGTGGTGGCCGAGAATACCCCTGGCCAGAATGCAAACGCAGTGGCCGAGTTGGTGTTTGGCCTGCTCGTGTTTGCTGTTCGCCAGTTCTATAATGGTAAGGCCGGTACCGAGCTGAAGGGCAAGAAGTTAGGCATCTTGGCTTTCGGAAACGTTGGACGTAACGTGGCCCGCATCGCAAAGGGCTTTGGCATGGATGTCTATGCCTATGATGCCTTCTGTCCTGCCGATGTGATCGAGGCTGCTGGCGTACACGCCGTGGCTAATCAGGATGCCTTGTTCGAGACTTGCGACGTAGTTTCACTGCATATCCCCGCCACACCTGAGACCAAACAGAGCATCAACTATGCCTTGGTGAACAAGATGAAGAAAGGTGGCATTCTTGTGAACACCGCCCGTAAAGAGGTTATTAACGAGCCGGAATTGCTGAAGCTCATGGAAGAGCGTCAGGACCTGAAGTTCGTGACTGACATCATGCCCGATGCCAATGCAGACTTCCTGAAGTTTGAAGGCCGTTACTTCTCGACTCCGAAGAAGATGGGCGCACAGACCGCTGAGGCCAACACCAATGCCGGAATTGCTGCCGCCAAGCAAATCAACGCCTTCTTCAAGGATGGCGACACCCGTTTCCAAGTCAACAAATAAGCGCAAAATGAAGTGGCTTGAGATTATTGCCTGTGTGGCCATCGTGATCATCGGAATATTTATTTATCGGAATAAAGTGAATTCGAATTAAACATTTGCTCGCTTATTGAGTCTAATATTGTAGGAACAGAACAAAAACTAAACATGTTGCACCTGCGATATTCGATTTCATTTCTCACGATGATAGTGTTGGGCTTGCTGCCAATGAGCGCCCAGCAACGTACGTTGACGGGCAGAGTCGTTGACAAGGAAGAAGGAAAGGCACTTGTCAGAGCCACCTTACAACTTTATAGATTAGGAAAGAAAGACACCACGTTTGTCGGAGGAACATACTCCGACGAACGTGGTGCCTTCGTGTTTAACAGCGTCAGGTCGGGCCGTTATCTGTTGAAAGCCACCTTCTTGGGCTATAAGCCATTGATGCACAATGTGAATGTGAGCAACCAGACAACAGCGTTAGGCAATCTGGTGATGGAGGCCGATGCAGTGCTTTTGAAGGAAGCTGTGGTCACGGCAAACGTTCCGAAGATGGTGATCAAGGACGATACCGTCGTCTATAATGCCGATGCCTTCAGAGTGCCGGAGGGCTCTGTCATTGAAGCGTTGGTCGAAGTGCTACCCGGTGCGAAGATTGATGAAGATGGAAAGATCAGCATCAATGGCAAAGACGTGCGCAGGTTCAAGTTGGACGGTCGCGACTTCATGACTGGCAACAACGATGCTGTCATGAAAAACCTGCCTTCGTATGTCATTGACCAGGTGAAGGCATACGATGAAAAGAGCGACCTAAGCCGCATGACGGGTATTGACGATGGCAATGATGACTTTGTTCTGGAGTTTGTTACGAAGCGCAGTGCCCGGAGGGGATTGCAGGCAAACCCTGACATAGGCTACGGTACCGATCGTCGCTATGGCATACGTCTTACGGCCATGAAGCCTTTTGGTGCTATGCGCTACACGTTTATGGGCAATGCCAACAACGTGAACGACCGAAACTTCAGCGGTCGCGGAGGGCGAGGAAGAGGCAACAACAACGGTCAGCGCGAAACGAAGACCGGCGCACTCGATATCAGTTACGAGAACAATAAAAACCTGAAAGCCAGCGGTCGCGTGACTTGGAATCATAACGATGCTGACAACTGGAACCGTAGCGGTTCGGAGAACTTCGTGAATACTCGTGGAGGTGCTTTCTCGAACAGTATCAGCCAGAGCTATTCGCGAGGCAATAACTGGACGGGCAACATGAACCTGCAGTGGCAGGTTGATTCCGTGACCAATCTTTCGTTCCGTCCTAATGTCAGCTTCTCTACCAACGACAGCCGCTCGTTCTCCACTTCGGCTTCGTTCAATGCCAATCCTTTCGACTATGTCAACGATGCCCTTAGTGCTGAAAGTCGCAGCTATATGGATAGTCAAGGGCTGATTGTAAATGACCGTCAGAACAAGTCATTGGGCTATGGAGAGAACAAGAACATCAGTTCTGAAATGCAGTTACATCGTCGTATCGGAAGGAAAGGACGTAACGTGGCTGTCAGTGGAAGAATCAATTATAGCAAAGGTGACAACCGCAATGCCAATCTGTCGGCTGTGCGCCTCTACCAGACCAACAACCAATATGGTGAGGATTCTACTTATCAGACGAACCGTTACACCCTTTCCGGCAACAACAACTTCGGGTATAGTGTTGGTGCTACTTATACTGAACCGTTGCTGTCATTCCAGTCGGCTCCTGCTCTGGTGGACTCTTCGCGTGCTGACGGCTCCCAGCAGAGAAATCGCGGTCCCTTCGGCGGTAACCGTAATCAGCGGAGAAGCTTCGGTGCACAAGGCTTGTTCCTACAGTTGAACTATCGCTTCAACTACAGTCATCAGAAGAACGATCCTTCGACCTATGACTTCCCTGACTATAGTGAGGCAGCCTTCCTCGACATGCTCAACGACTACCGTGAATGGACAGCGCTCTTCGGCTACCTCGACAATCCATACGAGATGTATCTGAGCGATCGTCTGAGCCGCTATTCCGAACGAACGGAATATGGACATAACGCCGACGTGCAACTGCGCTACGTCCGCGAGAAGATGAATATGAACGTGGGTATTAACGTCCAACCGCAGAAGTCACACTATATCCAGCAGTATTTGGGCGTACCCGTTGACACTGTGCGCACGGTGACCAATCTTTCTCCTACGCTAAACATGCGTTACCGTTTCAACCAGCAAACAAATCTTCAAGTACAGTTGCGTGGACAGACGCAGCAGCCAAGTATCACTCAGTTGCTCGACATCTACGATGACACCAATCCGCTAAGTATCTCGATGGGTAATCCGGGACTTAAACCGTCGTTTACCACTAACCTGCAAACCAATTTCCAGAAGCAGCGCACACCAACGTTCGTCGAGGACAGCCTTGGAATGCAGATTCCCAAGGCCCAACGCCACTGGAGCTTCAGCGTGAATGCCAATTTCCAGCGTACGGCAAATGCCGTGGGAAACATTGTGACCTATAACGAGACGACGGGTGGACGCATCTCACGTCCAGAGAATATCAATGGCAACTGGAGCACCAGCTTTGGAAGCTCGTTCAACATTGGTCTCGACACACTTAACCGATGGGATATCAGCGGTGGTATCAATGGTAGCTACCGGCATCAGATCGGTTACGTGAATCTGAACAGGACAGCCGAAGCAGACAGAAACGTCACCCATACCTATAACTTCTCGCCCGACGTCAGACTCAGTTTCCGTAATAAGTGGCTCAATGTGTCACTGAACTGCCGCGCCACTTACGCCCGAACCGAGAACCGTCTGCAGGCCTCGCGCAACCTCACGACATGGAATTTTAACTATGGTGGCAACACGAGAATTACCTTTCCTTGGGAAACGAACCTCTCGACCGACTTCCACGTATACAGTAAGCGCGGATATGCCGATGAGACACTCAACACCAACGAACTGATATGGAATGCCCAGCTCAGCCATAGCTTCCTACGAGGAAAAAAGCTGACTGTCATGTTGCAGTGGTATGACATTCTTCACCAGCAGACAAACTTCAGCCGCACCGTCAATGCCAACGGATGGCGCGACCAAGAGGTCAACGCCATCACATCGTATGCCATGCTTCACGTAAGCTATCGCCTGAACTTCTTCGGTGGTAGAAACGGAGGTGGTGACCGACGTGGCGGTTTCCGTGACAATGACTGGCGCGAGGACAATAATGGTCCCCGTGGCGGAGGGGGTAGGGAAGGACGCTTCCAGCCAAACGAAAGGAGGTAAACACTAATTGCAGTCGTTACCTGCTTTCGTGCTTACCTCCTAAAGTGCGTTTTACTCTAAGGATTTACTATTCAGCATTACATCATGCCGCCCATTCCGGGATTGCCCATCGGCATGGCGGGCTCCTTCTCGGGCTTGTCGACGATGAGGCACTCGGTGGTGAGGAACATGCCGGCAATTGAAGCGGCGTTCTCCAAAGCTACGCGAGCCACCTTGGCGGGATCGATGATACCGGCCTTGCGCAGATCCTCATACTCGTCGGTGCGGGCATTGTAACCGAAGTCACCCTTACCCTCGCGTACCTTCTGCACGACGACGGCACCCTCGGCACCTCCGTTGACGGCAATCTGGCGCAGAGGCTCTTCGATGGCACGGCAAACGATGTTGATGCCAGTCTGTTCGTCGGCATTGTCACCCTTCAGCTCGGCCAGCTTCTCCTGGGCACGGACGTAGGTGGTACCACCGCCGGCAACCACACCTTCCTCGATGGCAGCGCGTGTAGCGCAGAGGGCATCGTCAACACGGTCTTTCTTCTCCTTCATCTCCACCTCGCTGTTTGCACCGACGTAGAGCACTGCCACGCCACCTGCCAATTTGGCAAGACGCTCCTGCAGCTTCTCTTTGTCGTAGCTGCTGGTGGTCAGCTCGATCTCCTTCTTGATCTGGTTCACACGGTCCTTGATGGCCTGGCTGTCACCAGCACCGTTGACAATGGTGGTATTGTCTTTAGAGACAGTCAACTTCTCGCAGGTACCCAGCATTTCAAGCGTAGCCTGTTCCAGCTTCAGACCCTTCTCCTCGCTGATGACGGTGCCGCCGGTCAGTACGGCGATATCCTCGAGCATAGCCTTGCGACGGTCGCCGAAGCCAGGAGCCTTCACGGCGCAAATCTTCAGACCGCCACGCAGACGGTTGACGACCAGCGTGGTCAGTGCCTCTGAATCAACATCCTCGGCGATGACGAGCAATGGGCGACCGCTTTCGGCAGCAGGCTGCAGGATGGGCAGGAAGTCTTTGATGTTAGAAATCTTCTTGTCGTAGATGAGGATGTAGGGATTGTCCATCACGCACTCCATCTTCTCAGAGTCGGTGACGAAGTAAGCCGACAGATAGCCACGGTCGAACTGCATACCCTCGACCACACCGATGTGGGTGTCACGGCTCTTTGACTCCTCGATGGTGATGACGCCGTCCTTCGACACCTTGCGCATAGCCTCGGCCAGTAGTTCGCCAATCTCCTTGTCGTTGTTGGCAGAGACGGTAGCCACCTGCTCAATCTTGTCGTAGTTGTCACCCACCAGCTCAGCTTCATTCTTGATGTAATCGACCACGGTCTTCACGGCCTTGTCGATACCGCGCTTCAAGTCCATGGGATTGGCACCTGCAGTGACGTTCTTCAGACCTTCGCTCACGATGGCCTGAGCCAGCAGTGTGGCGGTGGTGGTGCCGTCGCCGGCATCGTCACCGGTCTTCGAAGCCACGCTCTTAACGAGCTGTGCACCGGTATTCTCGAAATGATCCTCAAGCTCGATTTCCTTGGCCACGGTTACACCGTCCTTGGTAATCTGGGGAGCACCGAACTTCTTCTCAATCACTACGTTGCGACCCTTGGGGCCAAGTGTTACTTTTACTGCGTTTGCTAACTGGTCGACGCCCTGCTTCATCATTTCGCGGGCCTCAATATTGAATTTAATTTCCTTTGCCATAGCTTTTTGAATGAAGAATGAAAAATGTTGTTAATTAATTATTTCTCAATGATGGCAAGCACATCGCTTTGGCGCATCATCAGGAACTTCTCACCGTCGAGTTCGATTTCGGTTCCGGCATATTTGCCATAAAGCACTTCGTCGCCTTCCTTGAGGAGCATCTCCTCGTCCTTGGTTCCCTTTCCTGCGGCCTTGATGATACCGTGCAGGGGTTTCTCTTTTGCTGTGTCGGGAATAATGATTCCACCGATTTTCTCTTCGGCCGGTGCGGGTACTACCAGCACGCGGTCAGCTAATGGTTTGATTGTCATAATACCTTGTTATTTTAATTAGTTGTAAATGTTTCTGCCATCGTTTATGCGAAAAGCGTGCCAAAACGTCAATGCTGACATTTTGGCACGCTTATGTTGTCCTGTCTTGAAAGACAGTGTCAAAGATGTTACTGATTATTTCACGCTTTCAAGAAAATCTACTTCTACGATGCGCAGTTCGGTCTTACCCTTGGCACTTTTCATGCGATCCATCTCGTTGGCAGCACCGCCTGCCAGTTCTTTAATAAATCCAAACTTCTTGCTGTCCTGTGCGGGGCCTACCATCCGGATAGTTAATTCCTTAGCTTTTACAGGTTTGTCGATGGTGATGTGGACATAGCCGAGTGTAGCGGGCGTAATGCCTTCCCACACCTTCTTCATTCCGGCATAGACCTCAATTGGATAGCATTTCTGTCGCCAACCTGTTAGTTTCATGGTGATCTCGCTGACAGTAGCCGGGCGTTCAAGCTGATAGGTCACCCAGGCATTCTCTTTCTCGCCGTCGCTCTTCCATTCTGTCAGCTCGTTGTCGTCAAAGGAATTGCAGGCTGTTGCTGTATTGCTGCCGCTCTTGGCATTGACGATGTCGACGCTCACATAACTGTCTGTATAGGAAGGCGTTGCTGGTGTCTCACCACGGTCAAGCACGGGTTGCAGCGTCATTGAGGGCAAAACATCGGCAGCAGGTTTCGGTTGGGACTTCAGTGTCAGATAGGCAGGTCGCAGGCCGTCGGCACAGACTGACAGCACCACTTCGCCTGGCGTTGTCGTACTGCGGACGAGCACACGGTTTACACCACACTCAGCGGGCAGTGACATCGCGCCGACATAGTTGTCGCTGTTGTTCTTCTTGTTGGCAGAATCAAGTAGCGTAGAGTCTTTTGCTGACTGCGCATTGACCATTGAGTATTTCGCATTGTCGCGTGTGCCGATTCCACCAATCCAGCGAGCTTCGCCGTGTAAGGCAAAGTGGAGCATTGGGTCAGCCAGCGGACAGCGACGGCCCTTGCGGTCGAGTACCTCGACCTGAACAAGTGCCATATCGGCACCATCGGCCTTGAAACCCTCGGGGTTCTCGATGGCAGTAAGCTTCAGCTGATAAGGCTCGCCGGCAGTCTCAATGCTATAACGTGACGTTTCCTTCCCCTTGGTATAGGATACGGCCTCTATCTTGCCGGCTTCGAACCTCACATTCTCGAAGGTGAAGAGCCAATTGAAGGAACGTTCGCCCTTACCCATCGACTTGCCATTGACGAAGAGTTCCACCTCGTCGCCGGTACTGATGACATAGACGGGCTTGGTTACAGCAGCGGAAGCTGATTCTTCACTATTCACTTTTCCCTTTTCACTTTCCCCGTAGTTCCAATGTCCGACGATGTATGTGCGGTCTTTCTCTGGAGACACCCATCCGTCCCACATCACCTGGTGGGCGTAGAAAGCATCCTTGGGTATGCGCATGGCATCGACCACGCCGCTGGTACGGTAGTTCGACTCGCCACGATGGTGGGTGTTGGTATCGGAGAAGACGATTTTTACACCACCCGAAGACACACGCTTGCCCGTACCTGGCCGTTCGAGCCAGTATTCATGCCAACGTTCCACCATACCACATGCCAGTGCATCCATGTTATGGTTGTAGTCAAGGGCAGGCGCACCGCGATAGAGCGGGCCGTCGCCCTCCTTATGATAAGGATAGGAATACTCGTCCCAGTACTTGCGCAGCCCCTCGTCACGGTAGTATTCCATCGACCACATGGGCTTCGTAGCACTCTTGTTGATGTAGAGCATCTCACCGCCATACTCAGCCTCAGGGCGGTCGAGCATCTCACGACATCCAATAGCGCGTCCTCCGTATGGGTCGTACTGGTCGCGTATTGCTTTCATCTCTTCCATGTGCTCTTTTGAAATGCGGTAGTTGCCGCACTCGTAGAAAATGATGCTGGGATTGTTGCGGTTGTAGATGATGGCATCGCGCATGACCTCGGTGCGCTGTTGCCAGCGGGCACCCTCCACGTCCTTCTCGGCATCACCGGCAGGCATGGCCTGAAGGAGTCCCACGCGGTCGCATGACTCTATGTCCTGCTTCCAAGGACAGACATGCATCCAGCGCACGAGGTTACCTCCGCTTTTCACCATGAGGTCGTTGCTATAGTCGCTGAGCCATGCAGGAACAGAGATACCCACGCCCGGCCACTCGTTCGAGGTGCGCTGGGCATAGCCGTGTACCATCATTACTCGGTCGTTCAGGTAGAACTTCCCGTCCTTGAACTCCGTTTTGCGGAAGCCAGTGCGGGTGGTGACTTCGTCAGAACTTGCATTCAGGTGCAAAGAAGAGGGACTTGCATTCTCCACGAGATATGACTTTACTGTGTAGAGATAGCCATAGCCCCACGACCAGAAATGCAGACCGTCAACTTCCTGTTCGACCGATACGGTGCGCGTCTCGCCTGGGTGCAGAGTAACTTCTTTGCCGGGAATAATGACCGTAATCTCATTTTTAGGCTTGACGACACAGGCAAAGAGCCGGAATGTGTGAGCTTTGTTGTCATCGTTCTTCACCTGACTCTCCACATGGATGATGGCCTTGCGTCCTTGTATGTCGAAATCGGTGGCGTAGACATACGTGCCCGTCGTGCCCAAACTGCTGTAAAGCGGCAGCGTCTGGTAGAGCTTTCCCGTGAGATGCAGATAGACATTCTTGGGCAGGCCGCCGTAGTTGGCGTTGAAGTTCTTGTCGTTCCACTGGTAACGGCTGTTGAGCGTTCGGTCGCGATATGTCCAGCTGTTGTCGCATCTCACTGCCAATACGTTACGCCCTGCCTTGACAGATGGTGTAAGGTCGAAACCGAAGGCCATCACACCATTGTCCGAGAAGCCCACGTGCTGTCCGTTCAAGTACACGTCGGCCCCCTGACGGGCACCTTCGAATTCTATGAAAACCTTTCCTTGCAGTTGCTGTTCTGTGAGTGTGAAGTGCTTTCGGTACCAACATACGGTATCGGTGAGGTCGACGATGTCTTTCTTGAAGGCCTCGTCGCCGTTGAAGGCGTAGGGTAGGGTGATGCGCTGCCAACTGCTGTCGTCGTAATCGGGCTTGGCAGCCTCGGCTATGTCGCCCACCTGTAGCAGCCAGTCACTGTTAAAGTTCAGTTTCTTTCTCTCCAAAGCCGATGCTGTCAGCACAAGCATCAACGTGGTCATTGCCAGGAAAAGTCGTTTCATTGTCCAGTAGTTTGTTATTTTCGGCAAAAGTATACAGAAAAGAAGAAAACGGACGCAGACGTTCGTCCGTTTTCTTGTACTTTTGTGCAGAGTGGTTATTTTATCTGCACATTTTTCACAGTGCAGTTCTCGATGAGCGATGCGTCGAAGGCTTTCTTCTCGTCGTTGACGTTGATGTTCTCGAAGGTGAAGTCTACCAGCCGGTACTTGTCGCTCTTGCCCACGTCGAAGAAGTTCTTGCAGTCCATGCGGATGTTGCGGATGGTGATATTGTTGCACTGCGAAAGTGGCATGTCGTCGCGCTGTTCGGGTTTGAAGAACTGCGTCCACGGACGCACAACAAGGAACGAGGCACAATCGCCAGTAAGGTCTTCCACACGCACATATTCATAGTGTTGGGGCGTATCAGGCCGCATCTTCAGCCACAGCACGCGGTTGGCATCACGCACTTTACAACGCCGAAGTATAACATTCTTGTCGTGCAGCGACTCGGAGCCGAGTGTCATGCATCCATGCACCTTACCATAAGTACAATCACTTACGATAATGTTCTCGCAGGGTCCGTTGTTGGGGTCTTTGTCGGCCCATGTGCCTTTGCCACCCTTCAACACTACAGCATCGTCGCAGACACTCATGTAGCAGCCGCTGATAAGCACGTCCTTACACACATCGAGGTCGATGGCATCGCTCGATGGGGCTCCACGTTTCGGGTCGACGGGTGTTACGTTGCTTGTAGGGGCGAAGATGTAACAGCCCAGATAGCGCACCCGTTCGCACTTGTAGAGGTGATTCGTCCAGAAGGGCGAGTTGATGATGCGCACGTCCTGTACGGTGACGTTCTTCGAGTTCGAGATATAAACGTCGCGTGGGCGCATGGCTTCGAGGTTTGTACAGTTCTTGTTGAACTTACGGCGAATCCAGAACTCCTCCCAGTAGGGCTGTCCGTTGCCATTGATGGTGCCTGGGCCGGTGATGGTAAATCCGTCGCAACCGTCGGCATTGACCAGTGCGGCGAAGTAGTCGAGCGTCTGTCCCTCCATGCGGGTCTTCAGGAGCTTGAAGTCGCGGATGCGGTCGCTGCCACGCAGTTCGCCGTTCTCCTCAATAAGAAGATGTGTGCCAGGCTTGAAGAACAGGCTACCGCTGACCACGAAGCCGCGCGGAATGACCACCACACCGCCACCTTCTGATGCACAGCGGTCGATAACAGCCTGTAGTTTATCGGTTTGCACTTGCTCGCTATAGTTTCTTACGCCATAGTCGGTGACCACGTAACGCTTGCCCATGTCGAGATGTCAACACGTGTCGTGTCGCTGAACCATGCGGGAATGGGTGTGCCGTCGGGCCATAGTTCAGTAGTGGAAACCTTTTTCTTGGCTTCCATGGCCACAGTGCAGAGCATAGCCAGCACGAGGCATGAAATGATTTTTTGTTTCATGTAGAAGTAGTTTGTTAGGATATAATAGGGTAAGAGAATGCCGACTAAAACTCTGAGGTGAAGTGGAACTGTATGTGTTTGAAGTCTTGCTGTGCCATGCTGAGCACATAGCCACTGTCGGCCAGGAACACGTCGCGTCCCTCCTTGTCCTTGGCCATGTATTGGTACTTGCGCTTCTTGAACGCTTCCAGTTCCTGCTCGTCGTCGCTTGATATCCAGCAGGCCTTGTATAGGTGGACAGGCTCCCAGCGGCATTTCGCGTTATACTCGTTCTCCAAGCGGTACTGGATGACCTCGAACTGCAGCTGTCCTACAGTGCCGATAATCTTACGGTTGTTAAACTGGTTGACGAACAGCTGTGCTACGCCCTCGTCCATCAACTGGTCAATACCCTTTTGCAACTGCTTGGCCTTCATCGGGTCGTCGTTCTCAATATATTTGAAAAGTTCCGGTGAGAACGATGGCAATCCACGGAAATGAAGCTGTTCGCCCTCAGTGATGGTATCACCAATCTTGAACATGCCGCCCGTATCTGGCAGTCCCACGATATCTCCTGGCCAGGCCTCGTCGATGGTCGACTTGCGCTGGGCCATAAACTGCGTGGGTGATGTGAAGCGCATAGTCTTTCCCTGTCGGACATGTAGATAGGGCTGGTTGCGCTGGAAACGACCTGAGCAAACTTTGCAAAAAGCGATGCACGAACGGTGGTTGGGATCGATATTGGCCGTAATCTTGAAGATGAAACCTGTGAACTTCGGCTCCTCGGGTTCAACTTCGCGCTCCTCGGCCTTGGTGGGACGGGGCGACGGGGCAATCTCGACAAAACAGTTCAGCAGCTCTTGTACACCGAAGTTGTTCAGTGCCGAGCCGAAGAAAACAGGAGCTACCTCAGCGTTACGATAGGTCTCGACATCGAAGTCGGAGTAGACACCTTCTACCAGTTCGAGGTCTTCGCGGAGCTTGGCGGCATCTTGTTCACCGATGCGGGTGTCGAGCTCGGCAGAACCGAGCTCCACGCTGACCTTTTCCGTTACGCGCTGCTTATCGGGCGTAAAGAGGTCGAGCTTCTGTTCATAGATGTTATAGACGCCCTTGAACTTCGCGCCCTGGTTAATGGGCCATGAGAGTGGGCGCACCTTGATTTCCAGTTCCTTTTCCAACTCGTCGAGCAGGTCGAAGGGGTCGCGTCCTTCGCGGTCCATCTTATTGATGAAGATGATGACGGGCGTCTTCCTCATGCGGCAGACGGTCATCAGCTTGCGCGTTTGTGTCTCCACGCCCTTGGCACCATCGACCACGATGATGGCCGAGTCGACGGCGGTCAGTGTGCGGAAAGTGTCTTCGGCAAAGTCTTGGTGTCCAGGAGTGTCAAGGATATTCACCTTGTACTCTATATCTTTGCCGTCGGGAGTATAGTCGAACTCCATCACAGAGGTCGACACCGAGATGCCGCGCTGCTTCTCAATCTCCATCCAGTCTGAGGTGGCGGTCTTCTTGATTTTGTTGTTCTTTACTGCTCCGGCCACCTGTATCTGCCCGCCGAAAAGCAGGAACTTCTCGGTCAGTGTGGTCTTACCAGCATCAGGATGCGAGATAATCGCAAACGTTCTTCTTCTTTCTATCTCTTGATTAGCCATTGTATTGATTCATTTGACACGGATTGGAGAAAGCCGTGCCTGCTATTATTATTGAGCAAGCAGTTTGCGAATACAAACTGCGAGACTTTCTTCCCAATAGGGAATCTCTATGCCGTAGGTCTGCTTGATTTTTGTCTTGTCGAGCACGGAGTAGTGGGGACGATGGGCGGGAGTAGGGTACTCGTCCGTATGCAGCGGACGGACGTGGCAGGTTGTGATGCCTGCAATGCGGTGAATGGCCTTGGTAAAGTCGTACCACGAGATGACTCCCTCGTTCGAGAAATGATAGGTGCCGGGCACCACGCCTTTCTCAATGGCGGTGAAGATGCATGCAGCCAGGTCACGGGCGTAGGTAGGCGTGCCTATCTGGTCGAAGATGACACCCAGTTCCGGCTTCTCCTTGCCCAGGCGTATCATCGTCTTAACGAAGTTGTTGCCAAAAGAGCTGTAAAGCCATGCCGTCCGGATAATCATCGTGCGTTGGCATAGCTTTGACACGGCCAGTTCGCCTGCCAGTTTTGTTGAGCCGTAGACACTGTCGGGACAGGGCGTGTCGGTCTCTATGTAGGGCGTGTGTTTGGTTCCATTGAACACGTAGTCAGTCGAGATCTGGATGAGCCATCCGCCTCGTTTTTCTATGGCCATTGCCAGATAGGCTGGAGCCTCGGTATTAAGGGCGGTGCAGAGTTGGTTGTCGCTTTCGGCCTTATCTACAGCGGTATAGGCAGCGCAGTTCACGATGCCGTCGATGGCGTTGTCGTTGACAAATGCCTCGATGGCCTGCTGGTCGGTGATGTCTAATTCTTCTACGTCCGTATTATAATATGTATGTTGCGGGTAATCCCGTTCCAGCAACTGCATTTCGTTTCCCAGTTGGCCGTTACAGCCGGTAATCAGTATGTTCATATTTGTTGTGTTATTCAAACTTCAACCCTTCCTCTTTATCTTTCTTATAGTAGTCGGAGAGCATGCCGATGAAGGTAGAGACCTCTTGTACGGCGTGTTGCGTGTTTGTTGTGACCTCTTTCTTTTGTAGGCGAAGCATCATGACGCCATAGAGCAGGTTCAGGCATGTCTCTATCTCGTTCTCTTCTTTCCTTGCCCCACGGTTGCGCAACTCTACGATGAAGGGCAGCACTTTGTAGTAGGCCGTGCTGTAGAAGGGAAACTTGGGCGAGGCGAGCAGCTGCTGATGCAGTTCGGCCAGCAATTGCAGCGTAACGCGGTTGATTTGCAGGTGTCCCTGTTCGCGGCATCCTTCCTCGTTCATCATGCGGATAAGGTTGCCAAACCAGTCGGCCTCTTCGTCTTTCTGTTCGTCGGTATAGTCGAAGCGGCTGATGTATTCGCGGCGTATGCGTGGCAGCGAACAGTCGAATGCACGTATTGTATCCTCAATCTGCCACATATACAGCAGATACTCAGCGATGTTTTGTTTCCTCAGTTCCTGTGCTATGTACATGTTAGAATCTTAATAGGTTGGTCGTGGTGCCGAGAAGCATGATAACACTACCGATGATGACGGCCACGCCGATAATCTGGTTGATGATGCGTATGCCGTTCTCGTCGAACTTCAGCCTGATTTTGTCGACCAGCCACGTAAGTCCCCACCACCATAGCAGCGCACCGCCCACAATGCTCATGAAGCCAACGACCATCTCGAACGGGTGGTCGGGCAGCACAAAGGCAAATTGGGCATAGAGTGCCATGAAAAGAAATACAATGAGTGGATTGGACAGCGTGACAAGGAAGGCCGTCACGGCGTTGTAGGTCAGCGTACCTTTGTCCTGACCTGAGCGGTGCATCTTCTTTGTCGGGTCTGTGCGATAGGTATACCAGCCGAAGCCCAGGAGCATGAGCGAACCGATGATCTGCAGGTAGAAACGGTTCTGCGTGTTGTTGATGAAGTCCATGACGAAGGCCATTCCGAAGCCTGTGATGCCTGCATAGATGATGTCGCTGGCGGCTGCACCTATTCCCGTGACAAACCCATACCAGCGTCCTTTTTTCAGCGTGCGCTGCACGCAAAGAACCCCGACGGGTCCCATAGGAGCCGAGGCAATCATCCCAATAAGCATGCCCTTGAAGATGAAATCCAATATGTTGATTGGCACATGAAACGGCATAATGGGTGCAAAGTTACATAAAAAAAACGCAAATCACGAACATTTCAAAAAAAAATGCTTAACTTTGCAGGAAGTTTTAAATGTAAATAACACAGAAGATATGATAAAGCTTTTTGTACCAGGCCGTCTGTGTCTTTTTGGTGAGCATACTGACTGGGCTGGTCACTATCGTACGATGAATGCCGACATTCCAGTCGGTGCAGCTATAGTTACGGGTATCGAACAGGGTATTTATGCCGAGATAGAAAAGTCGAGCATCTTCGAGATGCAGAGTACAGCGCCGCAGATGAATGGCGAATGGCAGGATTTCGCATGCCGTATGGACGAGCAAGAGCTGAAGCGCATTGCCAAGTCGGGCTCCTTCTTTTGCTACTGTGCAGGTGTGGCAAGCTACATGCTCGAATGGTACAAGGTAGGCGGCGTGCGCATCCGTATCACCGACATGACACTCCCCATGAAGAGCGGTCTCAGCTCGAGTGCTGCCATCTGTGTGCTTGTCGCGCGTGCATTCAATATTATTTATAAGCTCCACCTGAACACGATGGGCGAGATGAATATTGCCTATCTTGGTGAGTTGCGCACTTCTTCGCGTTGCGGTCGTCTTGACCAGGCGTGTGCGTTTGGCGTGAAGCCCAACCTCATGACGTTCGACGGTGATGAGATCGAGGTGCAGACACTCAAGGTGAAAAACCATCTGTACTGGGTCTTTGCCGACCTCTGTGGTAAGAAGAACACCATTAAGATTCTGGCCGACCTGAACAAGGCATATCCATTCCCCTCGAATGAGCAGGAACGACTTGAGCACGATGCCTTGGGCGCAAAGAATCTGGAGTTTATCGACCGTGCTATCAAGTATATGGCCGAGGGGCGAGTTGAAGAGTTGGGCAAGCTAATGACCGAGACCGAAGAAGTATTTGATCGCCAGATAGCCCCCATGTGTCCTGACGAGCTGCTTTCGCCTAAGCTCAAGGCCGCACTGGCCGATGAGCATATCAAGCCGCTCGTCTACGGTGGTAAGGGTGTAGGCTCACATGGTGACGGGTCGGTACAGTTCCTTGCTCGTGATGCCGTTACGCAACAGCAGCTTCACGACTACCTTGAGTCCAAGGGTATGCCCGCCTATAAGCTTACGCTACAGCCTGTTCATACCGTTCGACGGGCCATTATCCCAGTAGCAGGCTTCGGCACCCGTCTCTATCCCGCAACTCGGGGGCTGAAGAAAGACTTCTTCCCCATTCCCTGTCCCGACGGAATGGTGCGGCCTGTCATCCTCATCCTGCTCGAAGAACTCATCAAGAGCGGTATTGAGGAGGTTTGTCTCGTATTAGGGTCGGAAGAGGAACGCCAGATGTATGCCGACTTCTTCGAGCGTCCGCTGTCAGAGTGCCATCTGGCTAAGCTCAACGCGGAGTGTCAGGAATATGAGAACCACATCCTTGACATAGGCAAGCGCCTTCACTATGTCTATCAACGCGAAAAGCGAGGCTTCGGCCATGCTGTCTATCAAGCTGCCCAGTTTGCCCATGGTGAGCCCGTTCTGCTTATGCTTGGCGATACGCTTTATCGTACTACGACCAACAAGACCTGTGCCCTGCAGCTCATTGAGAGCTATGAGCGCTACAATCGTCTCACAGTTGGCCTCTATCCCGTCGATGTGAACATGGTCAGTCATTTTGGTATCATGACAGGAGTATGGGAAGACAAGGATGCCCGCTTCCTCAATGTCACGGCCCTGAAGGAGAAACCCACTGCTGCATACGCTGAGGAGTTCCTTGGCGTAAAGGGTCCGAACGGGCAACGTGAATACTGTTCAGTATTCGGCCAGTATATCCTGACACCCGAAGTGTTTCATCAGTTGGAGAACGACATCCGAAAGGCCGACGAGGAACGTGCTGCCCATCCTCAGGATCCTGCGCACTCCCTGCCCGAAATCGAACTTACGTCGGCCCTCGAGGCCGTGCGCCAGCGCACAGGTATGCTCGGCGTGCGCCTACAAGGCGAACGCTATGACATGGGCAATCCCACTGCACTCGTCGACACGATAGCTAAGTTCAGCCAGACAAACAGCTGAAGAACAAGAATGAGAGACTGACGACTATCCTCACCCTTGACGAGAATACGGCTCATCGTTGGTGGGAATACGGCTCATCGTTGACGAGAATACGGCTCATCGTTGACGAGAATACGGCTCAATGCGGCTCATCCCATAACGGAAATAAAGCAATAAGAACCAGCTTCATAATACAAAGTCGTCGACTTTGTTCAACAAACTCGTCGACTTTGTTCAACAAACTCGTCGACTTTGTTCAACAAACTCGTCGACTTTGTTCAACAAACTCGTCGACTTTGTATCGCAACCGAGCGTTGATTGATTCCTAAACTGACATTGTTCAATTGATATCGAGGCTTTGCCTAACGTGCGGAGAAATCCATTCATCAAATAGGAGGTTTATTATTTCAGTATTGAGTCCACTTTAAAAAGTCAACATAGTCTTCGAACTGTCGCGCCAGCCACTCCCCTCTTGAACCCTGCCCTTACGGGGAGGGGTGCCATTTGGGCGGGGTGGGGTCTGTAATATCCTGATAGCGAATAAGATACAGACCCCACCCCTGCTCCTCCCCTACAAGGGAGGGGAGCGGCTACGCCTTCGCCGCGACATGTTGGGACTTTTTAAAGTGGACTCAACAATGCTGTTATATAGAAAAGGCCTGCCAGAAATTGTCTGGCAGGCCTTTTCTTGATAGGGACGTTGTGCTTATTTTGCCCAGCGGGGATCACCCCAGCCCTTCTTGGCGTTGTCCTCGTTGTAGGTGAAGACTGGTGAAGAGCCGCTGTAGGGTGAAGCGGAGAGCCATGTGGCCTTGTCGTCGGTGAAGAGGTTACCGTCCTTTTCGACGACGTTCTTCAGGTTGTTGGCACCGAAGTAGGCGCTGTTGCCGAAGGTGGGCACAGCAGTCTTGCTCTGGTTGGAGAAGATAGCCTGGGTGTTGGTCACGAGGTTGTTAGTCCACGTAATACTGTTGCCTACGAAACGTACGTAGAGCAGTCGCTTGTTGGCAGTCTCGTTGCAGCAGTCGTCGATGGTGCAGTGGTCGACGGTGATGACGGGAGCTGCATCAGTAAAGCTGCCAGAAGCGTCGTCGTAGCGGATGAAGTCGCGCGTGGTGGCACAGTGGTAGATGGTGCTGTTGGAGAACGTCAACACCTTGATGTAGCTCTTACGGCAGTCGAAGAGGTCGCCGCCCTCGCAGATGACGTCGTGGATGAGACAGTTGTTGAAGGTGATGGACTCGATGGTAGCCGTGACGTTGCCGTAGTAGACACCCTTGGTGTAGTTCTTGATCTCGCAGTTCTGAACGTCGAGCGGACCATAGGTTACATCAGCTGTCTTGAAGTTAAACGTCTGGTCGCCGCTGGTGTTCGTACCGTCGAGGATGAGCTGGCTGAGGCTGAGCGATGCGCCGTCCTCAATCTGGAAGCGTCCGTTAATGACAGGAATGTTCGTAGGATAGATGCCCTTGATAGTAAGGTTCTTGTTGACAACCAGTGCACCGGCAGTGCCATCGCCACCGTTGATGAGGTGGGTACCGCCATAGAGTGCCAGAGTGGCACCGGGGGCAGCTTCGGCACAGATGGCTTTGATGTCGTCGCCTACATGGACGAGGATGGCGCCGTTTAGGTCAGCGATGGTGGTCACCTCGCGGTTGCCACGTTGCTTGTCACCGTTGAAGAGTTTGAAGTTGTACTTCGTCTCAGGATTCAGACCCTCGACAGTAGCCTTGCCTGCTTCTACTTCTTCGGCAGTGAGATTCTTGACAATCGTTGCTGTTCCGTCAACTTCTGTAGCTACGATTTTGGTAGCTGCTTCGCCTGGGGTCCAGGTGAGGATGACGCTTCGGTCGGCAATCTGCTCCTCTTTTATGGAATTGAAGATTTGCTGTGCGTTGGTTCGGAAATAGATGCCGTGCCACTTCGAGGTGCGGCTCTCGTCACCGTCGGTCAAGGCCTTCACTCGTGCCGAGTACTGGGTGTCGTAGATGAGGTTGTTGAGTTGTACCGTGCTTGTCGTGACGTTAACGGTCTGTGCAGGTGTTCCCTCGAAGGTGAGGCTGTCGTCGGCGAACACCTCAACCACGTACGACGTTGCGCCCTCGGTAGCTGTCCACTGCAAGCGAGCGGATGTTTCGTTTACGCCTTTTGCCTCGATGCCTACTGGTGAGAGATTGCGTCCGAGTTTCAACTCGGTAATCTCTTCCATTGGGTCGCTGCATGATGCAAGGACTGCTGTTGTGAGTCCGAGCAAGATAAATAGCTTATTATTTTTCATAATTATTCTTTTTCTGGATTCTATGTGTGAATGGAATTACAACTGACCGAGATTTCCGTCGTTATTGATAAGATTGTTGCTTCCTTCGATGAAGACGCGCCAGATAGGCCACAGGCTGTGGGTGCTGGGCTGCACGACGTAAAGACCGTTGATGTAGTCGTCGGTAATCTTGTTGACCCCCTTGGAGCTGTCGAAGAACCAGCTGGTGCTGTTGATCTCAAGATCCTCGCCGTATTGTGCCTTCATGGCTTTCTTCCAGTCGTTGGCACCGTCCTCGGTCTGCTCACGCTCAAGTCCGTAGGTGATGAGTGTCTCGTTGTCGGTAGGATCGGTGAAGTAGTAGACCTTGTCGGGAAGTCCGGCATAGGCACCAGTGCGGTTGGCCAGTGCGGTCAGCTTCTCCTTGGCTTCAGCCATCTTCTGGTCGATGATACCCCATCGGATAAGATCCTGCTTGCGCAGGGCTTCACCTGCAAACTCGAATGCACGCTGCTCAACGATACCGTTGAAGAATGCATCCTTGCTGGCGGTGTATTTAGCCTGAAGGGCATTGACCTTGTCTGAAGGCAATGCACGGTCGAGCACGGGCTTCATGTAGCTCCAGGCAGCGCTTGTGTTGCCCAGTGCGTTCTCAGCTTCAGCAGCCATCAGATAGATATCAGCCAGACGCATGTACTGCCAGTTGATACCGTCGTCGTTGGTAGAAGTGACGATACGCTTCATCCACTCGTAACGAAGCTTACCAAAGCACCACTTGTGGATACCACGCAGCTGTTGGTAGGCCTTGCCGTTGACCAGTTCCTTGCTCCAGTCGTAAGGAACGCAGGTGACGTCGCGGCGCACGTCCTGAGCGTCGTAGTCATAGTAGAGGTAGGGTAGAGGACCGTTAACGCCACCCTGGGCCTGCTTGGTGTACTGGTCGTTAGCATTGTGTTTTACCCCCCAAGTGTAGAGCACGCGTCCGCGTCCCTCGGAGAAAGGAATCTCCCAAAGACTCTCGCCACCGGCAGTCACGTTGTCCTGGCAGAGCTTAGTGAAGTTGTCCTTGAAATCGCCCAGCTTGTTGCATCCTTGGTTGATGATGTCCTCGCACTCTTCCTTGGCAATCTGGTACATTTTCTCAGGAGCCAGCTCGGGATCGTTGGAACGGCGGAAACCATCGCCACGAAGAGCATATCCGCCAGCATAAAGAGCCAGACGTGCACGCAGACCCTTGACAAAAGCCTTGCTTACGCGTTCAGTTGACTTGGTGATTTTGTTCTCGTTAGGCCAATAGCAGTACTCTTCGGCTTCTTTCAGGTCGGCAAGCAGCAGCTTGTAGATCTCGTCCTTGTTGGTGCGGGGCAGGTAAATGTTGTCGTTGTTGTTGGGCGTAAAGCGTGCAGGCACGTCGCCCCAAGCCTTAATCAGGTCGGTATAGACCACAGCGCGCAGGGTCAGTGCCTCGCCCAGCAGGTGGCGCAGGTCGGCATTGCTCTCGATATTGCCGTATTTGCGCAGACCTTCGATAGCCAGGTTGGCGCGCTCAATACCCTCATAGAACTTGGCATAAGCGTTGTTAGCGGTGTTCATCTGAGAGTTGTCGGCAGTAGTGTTATAGTTGTAGAGCGCCTGTTTGGCTTCGGTGGGGTTTGAAGCCGAAGGCTGTGAACCGCTCATGGTTTCCACGTCGGTGCTTACACCATAGAAAGGCAGGAAGCGTCCGCGATATGAGTTGGTCTCGCCGAACGATACGTGGATCGACATCACCTCGGCTTCGGCCAGCGAATAGGTGGAGAAGACTGACGAGGCGTCGAGTGACGATATGGATGGGCTGTCCATGTCGCAGGAAGCAATTCCTGCGAGTGAAAGCGCGATTATTGAAAGTTTAATATAGTTTTTCATCTTTTGTTTCCTCCTTACATTTTAGAAATTCAAATTCAAACCTACGACGAATGAACGGCTACGGGGATAACCAGAATAGTCGACATTGGGAGTGAGTGCAGTCTTGCGGATACAGTCGGACTCAGGATCAAAACCGGTGTAGTTTGTGAGTGTGAATACGTTGTAGGCGGTGACATAGAAGCGCAAGCTGCTCAGACCATACTTCTTAATGAGGGTCGTGGGCAGTGTATAGCCTAACGACAGGGTGTTCAGACGGAGGAACGAAGCATCTTCAATGGCCCAGTCGGTGAGCACCATTTGCTTCGAAACATAGGGGCTCCACATCGTTGTGTTGGCGTTGAGCTGAGCCAGACGGTTCAGATCGTTGGTCAGCAAGCCGGTCTCAGGATCGAGGTTGGTCCAACGCTCGCCGTCTGCCATGATGTCTATCATGTTACGATACTGGTATTTGCCGCTCATCGTATACTCTATCTTGTTGGCGTTGTAGACTTCGTTGCCAATGCTATAGTTGAAGTTGGCAGCCAGGTCGAAACCGTAAGCACGGAAGTTGATGTTGAAACCACCGAAGCAGTCGGGGTTCACTTCACCGATGACCTCCATATCTTCTTCACCAATCTTGTTTGCTTTCTTCGTATCTACGTTACCATCGGCATCAGTGGGGTCGGAGAGGTTCTTCAGCTTGAGCGAACCGGGACGCACGGTGCCGATAATGTCGCTGGCATCGGCAACGCCGTCCTTCAGGTACCACTTGTCAGTAGTAGCGTCGTAATGGTCGAAGTCGCCCACTTCATAGCGGCCGTCGCTTCTGTAGCCTCTGATCTGGCCTACTGCACCATCTACGGCGATGATATACTCGTTGGGAATCTCTGACGATGCCCACCAGGTCTCCTTTGTAAAGCTCTCCATACCGGCACCAAGCTCCTTGATCTTTGTCTTGTTGACGCTGATATTGCCGCTGAAGTCAAGACCAATGTTCTTGGTGTTGATGGCATGCCAGGTCAGCGACACCTCGAAACCCTTGTTCTCGGTCTTACCCATGTTGCGATACTGTGAGTCGTAGCCCGTGCCTGGAGTCTGGAACTCGATGAGCAGGTCCTTAGTAGTATTGATGTAGCCTTCGATGCTACCGTTGATTTTGCCACCGAACAGGGTGAAGTCTAGACCCAGGTTACGGGTAATGGTGGTTTCCCACTTCAGTTCTTCGTTGGCCATCGTCTTCTTGGGTGCCCAGTAGCTGGTGATTCCGTTGACCCAAGTGGTGGCTTTCGGCTCATACTCCTGCACCAGCTGACCGGTGGGGATGTTGTTGTTACCGGCAGTACCGTAGCTCAGACGCAGCTTCAGGTCGTCGAGCCAGGACTTGGTGCCCTCCATGAACTTCTCAGAAGAGACGCGCCAAGCAAGAGCAGCAGAGGGGAAGTAGCCCCAGCGGTTGCCTTCCGAGAACTTTGACGAGGCATCGGCACGGAACGTAGCGCTCAGCAGGTACTTGTCCATGAAGTTGTAGTTGACACGTCCGAACCACGACAGCAGCTTGTCATCGGCGCTATATGAGTCGTCAATGGTGTAGGGGTTGCCTTGAGCCGACAGTTTCCATGCTGTAGTGGCATCGAAGTCGGTTGGGAATCCGTGGGTCTCGTCCAGGTTCGTGTGTTTCTTGGTGATGACATACTCATGACCCAACAGCATGTTCAGCGAGTGGGGGCTGTTCTTACCAAAAATCTTCTTGAAATCATAGTTGGCCGTATTGGTGTTACGGAAACGGTTGCGCATCATGTTGGTGATGCGTGTTGCAGGATGATCCTGGTTGTCACCCTGTGGAACATTCTTGATGTAGTAGGTCGACATGCCCCAGAAGCGTTGTGCATACTCGTTGTAGTCGTCATAGCCATATTCGGTCTTCAGCTTCAGGTTGTCAAAGATTTCCCATCCGAAACTGGCAGCAACGTTCAGGTTCTTGCGCTCCTTCTTCTGGTCGTTGTCGTCGTTCGATACCACAGGGTTGTAAAGGTTACCCAGCTCGTCGTCATCGGTACCGGCCGAAGCATTCAGGTTCTTCAAGGGGAACGGATAATAAATGACCGAGTAGCGCAGACGCTTGTCGGTATTGTAGGTACTGGAAGCATCGTTGGCACCACCGCCGTTAATGTCGGTCATGGCGTAGCGGGCCTGGAAGTCCAGTGTCGTACGCTTAGAGGGCTTGGTGTTCAGTTTCAACGAGAAGTTGTCACGCTTGAAGCTTGAACCGAGCATGATGGCCTTGTCGTTCATGTGGGCATAGCTAAATGCGTACTTGATATTATCTGATCCACCATTGATGTTGATATTGTGGTTGAAGGTGTTGCCTGTGCGACCATACATAATGTCCTGCCAGTCGTTAGCCTCGACATTTCTGTACAGGTCCAGATCCTCATAGTTGCCGAAGTAGTCGGTGTACGACGATATCTTCGCAGGATCATTGTTGTTGCGCAACAGTGCCAATTCATACTGCCACTTGGCATAGTCGTAAGGCGAGAGCACGTCCATTTTCTTAGCAATCTTCTTCCAAGAGTAGTAGGCGTTGTAGCTCACCTTCGTCTTGCCTTCCTTACCACTCTTGGTGGTAACGAGAATGACACCGTTTGCACCACGCGAACCATAAATAGCGGTAGACGAAGCGTCCTTCAGCACGGTGATGTCCTCAATGTCGTTGGCGGGGATGTCGCTGATACCATCAACGGGGAATCCATCAACAATATACAGCGGGTCGTTTGACTGGGTGATGGAGCCACCGCCACGCACACGAATCTTTACTTCGGCATCGGGCGAACCTTCGGTGGTGGTGATCTGTACGCCAGGCATCTTACCAGTCAGAGCCTCAGATGCGTTGGCAACAGGTACAGCCTGCAGAATGTCGCTGTTGACAGTAGCTACAGAACCAGTCAGATCCTTCTTCTTCACAGAACCGTAACCGATGACCACCAGCTCGTTCAGCGTTGTGTTATCGTCTTCAAGCACCACAGTGATGGCGTTCTTACCTGCCACGCTGACTGTTTTTGACTTCATTCCCACATAGGAAACGACGATGGGATTCTTACTCTGTACGTTGATGGTGAAATTACCGTCCAAGTCGGTAATACCTCCATTGCGCGTACCTCTTTCAATCACGCTGGCACCAATCACGGCTTCGCCAGTGGCGTCCTTGACTGTTACCTTCGTCTGCGCTGACACAGAGACGACGCCCCCAAGAATGAGTGCGGCAGTCAACGCTAATCGACGAGCCTTGCGGCCCGTGGGAATTAGGTTTGTTAAACTTTTGAACATAAATATTAAATTAGTGATAGTATTTGTAGTTTCGTAAATTAGTTTTGCTTTTAATGCGTTGCAAATTTACACTTTTCTTAAGAATTGAGCAAGCAATTCTTAAAAAAACTGCTGGACAATGCCGATTTTTTCCGCTCTTTAACAATCAAACGATGCATTTACACGTCAAAATTGTACCTATTCGGAAATCACAATCAATTGCTTGATACCTTCGCCTGCTGTTTTATCGGCTTCTCGTGGCAAATAGACGGGCATGTTGGCTTGCATGGGCATGATACGCAGCTCCAGTTCGGTGGTGTTCTGTGGTAGTCGCCACAATCCGAAGAGGAACGGACGGCCATACTGGAAATTATCTGCAACGAGATGGATATTCTTGCACTTACTTGTCGTTGTGTGGGCGTAGAGCCGGGCGCAGTCGCCACGGTAGTCGATGCTGAGCAGGTGACGGCCGTGCAGCAGAGAAGTGTCATTCAGGGCAATCTTATAAACGGCAGCCGTCTCAAAGTCATTGTCAGAGGGAGCCTCGGCCACCTTTGCCTTGCCTTTTATAATGGTGCGCTGAGTTCCGGCCTCTTTTTCTTTCTTGTATGTAAGAACCTGAATGTCATTGTTTTGCTGCCTATGGTTCAAGAATAATTGCTCTGCCTCATCAGTACTAAGCAGGTAGATGTTCTTATAAATCGGTTTTGCAGCTCCTTTGGCCTTGACGTTCCTGAGTGTCTTGCCATTGCTAAGGGCTATAGTGGTGGGGATACCCTTTACCTGCATCAGATAGATGTTGCCGTTGCGCTTGGCTACTATCTGCGCGGTGGCATAGCTGATACCTTCTATATTGACAGGGAAGATGCACATGGTGCCAGAGGGAATGGTGAGCTTGGGGAACTTAATGCCGCATACCTCGAAGGACACGTTGTGCTTGTCGGAGAGATGCTGCAGGCGTTCGTAGTTATTGATGAACAGGAATGCGCTACTGTCTTTCGAACGGTAGGACCATCTGAGCTCACGGTCTTCACCGAGGGCGAGGTTTTGCGGGGTTGGGAAGTGGGCCTCCATGGGTGCGAGGATTTCACCGAAGTCGTGCATGAACAGGTGTAGCGGACGGAGCATGTAGTATTGGGGGTAGGTCTGTCCAAATTCACCAAGCGGTGCCTGGAAGTCGTAGGTCATAACAGGCAGATCGTTATTGGCCGTTCCCGGTGAGGTCTGACATTCGTTCAGGGTGTTGAGTTTTCCTTCGGGGTTTGTACCTCCGTGGTACATGTAGTAGCCTAAGAGGTTAGAGCCGCTACCCAGTTTTACGATGGCCATAGAGTAGGTGTCCTCAGGATAGATGTAGGGACGCCGATGATAGGCTGTTGCCATACCACCGCCAAGCTCGCAGGTGAAGTAAGGATACTGCTCATCGCCTGCATTGACCTTAGCTTCCTGCTGGCCTAAGAGGTCGGTGCCTATAGCAGTAGACGAACGGAAACTTTTAAAGTTAAAGGCTTTATAATAGTTACCGGCACATTCCTTTGTCTCTTTGTCCCAGAAACCGTCGGCATAGTCGCCGTAGAGGGGGAGCATCTCGCCGAAAGGTACTGGTGTACGCAGTTCAGGCCAGCCAGTTCGTGTATAGAATGGAAGGTCGAAACCAATGCTGAGTGCTATTTTTTTTAGCGCCATCAGGTACTCACCGCGTCCACGATACTCATTGTCAAATTGGGCTGCAATGACGGGACCTCCGTCCTTCCATTGTAATCCCTGAACTTGTGTAAATATCTGTCTATAAAGGCGCTCTGTGTATTTCATGAAGTTTTTGTCTTCGGTGCGCAACTTGCAACCTTTGCTGAACATCCAATCGGGAATGCCACCATTACGTACCTCACCATGACAGAAAGGACCTAAGCGAAGCACCACAGGCATCTGCTCGGACTTGCACACTTCAAGGAACTGCCGTAACGAACGCTGACTGTCCCAACGGAAGATACCTTCTTCCTCTTCAATGTGGTTCCAGAAGACGTAAGTAGCAATGATGGTCACACCGCCATCCTTCATCATCCGTATTTCTCTTTGCCATTCATTCTGTGGGATACGCGAATAGTGGATCTCGCCCATTACAGGACAGACGCGTCGTCCATCAACAGACAGGCTCAGTGCGTCCCAGCTGATCTTTGGCTGTGCCTGTACTTGGAAAAGAAACAAGTGGCTGATGGCAATGGCCGTCAGACACTTGCTAAACAATGTTAATGTTTTCAATTGATTAATTAGTTAATGGTAAAACTTATATCTCTATTAATGACTTATGCAGGAAGTGGGGGATACTTTCGCGTCCAGCCGTCCCAGCGTAACCGCATCACGCCAAAGAATGCCTCACCGAAGATGCCTCCCGACATCTTGGATACACCTTCTCGGCGGTTGACGAAGATGACAGGTACTTCCTTGATTTTGAATCCAATCTTATAGGCGGTGTATTTCATCTCAATCTGGAAACCATAACCCTTGAAGCGGATTTTGTCAAGCTCAATGGTCTCGAGCACTCGACGCTTGTAGCACTTAAAGCCTGCAGTGGTATCACAGACCTTAAAGCCCGTGACAATACGCACATACTTAGAGGCGAAATAGGACATCAGCACGCGTCCGATGGGCCAGTTGACCACGTTCACGCCACAGATATAACGCGAACCGATGGCAAGGTCATAGCCTTCGTCGGCACATGCGGCATAAAGACGTGGAAGGTCGTTAGGGTCATGGCTGAAGTCGGCATCCATTTCGAAGATGTATTCATAGTCATGGTCAAGTGCCCAGTGGAAACCCGCGATGTAGGCAGTACCGAGGCCGAGCTTGCCACTACGTTCCATAATGAACAGCCGGTCAGAGAACTCATCCTGCATGAGCCGTTTGACGATAGCAGCCGTTCCGTCAGGCGAACCGTCGTCAATAACCAGAATATGGAAACACTTTTCCAGCCCGAATACGGCCCGGATGATTTTCTCAATGTTTTCCTTCTCGTTGTAAGTAGGAATGATGACGATACAGTCGCTCTTGTTCATTGCTTTTTTTTGATTTTGGAGACAAAGTTACAAAAAAAGGCTGAAACTCCAAAAGATTTGCGATTATTAACGCTCTTTTATTATGATTTTGCTTGTCTTTTCCCTTATCAGCCATAATCCAATAAATGTCAACAAACCATTAAGCATCAGCAGCTCGTAGCCGAAATGGTAGTTGAACTGTTGTTGACAGAGCCAGTCAATTGCGTAGCAGAGGAATGGCGACAGCAGGCAGATATAGGGAACGAGACGGTCGGTGACCGCTTTTCTGGTGTACAACCCGAAGGCAAAGAGCCCGAGTAGTGGACCATAGGTGTAGGAGACGATAAGGTAGATAGTGTCGATAAGACTCTGGTTGTTCAGCGCATGGATAGTGAGGATGACCAAAGCAAAGAGCATGCACATGGAAAGATGGACATGCTTGCGTAGCTTCTCATTGTCAGGCTCCTGACAGATGTCTACACAAAAACTTGTAGTCAGTGACGTGAGGGCGGAGTCGGCACTTGAGAATGAGGCAGCCAGAATGCCAATGGTGAAGAGCAGCAGAACTGGGAGTCCTTGCTTGGCTACAAAGGCAGGCAGTAGCTGATCGCCTTCGGGTAGCGTAGATGCTCCGTTGACTCCTGTATACCATTGTGCCAGCAGGATGCCAAGGGCGAGGAATAATAGGTTTGCTGGTAGGAAAGCCACGCCATAGGTGCACATATTCTTCTGTGCGTCTTTGAGTGTGCGGCAGGTCAGGTTCTTTTGCATCATGTCCTGATCGAGTCCCGTCATCACAATAACAATGAATGCACCGCTAAGCAGTTGTTTCCAGAAATAGCGAGGACTCTTCCAGTTGTCCCATACAAACACCTGACTTCGCTCATCGGATGCAATCTTGTCGACGGCTTCGTTCAGAGATAGTCCCATCGTGTCCATGGCCTGCCATATTATCAATAGCAGGGCAGCGAAGAGGCAGACGGTCTGGAATGTATCGGTAAAGACCAGAGTGCCGATGCCACCACGCCGTGTGTAAATCCAGATGAGCAATACCATAGCGGCAACCGTTACGGGGAATGGAACGCCAAGAGAACTCAGAACGAATTGCTGGAGAATGATGCACACCACGTAGAACTTCACTGACGCTCCAACTAACTTGGAAAAGAGGAAGAAAGCTGAGCCAGTCTTGTAGGAATGCTGTCCGAAGCGATGCCCAAGATAGGTATAGATAGTTGTCAGGTTGAGTTTATAATAAACGGGGAGCAGGATAAAGGCTACAGCCCAGTAGCCCAGGATAAAGCCCAGACATACCTGTAAGTATGTCATCGATGACGTGAGCACCATACCCGGTACGCTCACGAAAGTTACCCCTGAGACAGAGGCTCCTATCATGCCGAATGCTACCAAGGCCCAGGGTGAACGCCGGTTTCCACGAAAAAAAGTGTCGTTCGACGAATGCTTGGACGTTGTCCATCGGCTGATGGCAAATAGTATCAGGAGATAGACGATGACAGTTGTAAGGACAACAGCTGTGGCATTCATGGAACGACACTTTTCCCGTACGAGACGTATTTATTTGATTCCCCGCTCGTTCAATGCTTTGGCATAGCGGGCGGCATTGGCAAGATGCTCGGAATAGGTGCGAGCAAAATTATGGGTGCCGGAGAAATCTTCCTTGGCGCACATATAGAGATAGTCGTGGGGAACACGATTGAGTACGGCATCAATGCCCTTGACCGAAGCAATCTTGATGGGGCCAGGTGGTAGTCCTTCGTTCATATATGTATTGTAGGGACTATTGGTGGTGAGCATGTTCCTGTAGATACGACGCAGAGAGAAGTCGCCAATGGCGAATTTCACAGTCGGGTCGGCCTGTAGAGGCATTCCTTCCTTGAGACGGTTCAGATACATGCCTGCAATCATCGGTTTCTCTTCCGTGTTGGCAGTCTCTTCGTCAATAATGCTCGCAACGGTACACACTTCTTCTGGTGTCAGCCCAAGTGCGTCGGCTTTCTGACGTCGACTTTTGTTCCAAAAAGCGTCATGCTCGGTTTTCATTCGTTCCATCAGCTTGTCAACAGAGATGTTCCAATAGACCTCGTATGTGTTTGGTACGAACATCGCGGGGATGGAATATACATCGTAACCCAGCTTGTGGCAGTAGATGCTGTCGGTCAAGACCTGGGCTATTGCCGCACTGTCAACCATCAGTTTCTTGCCTAATATGGCGGCAAGTCGGGACATGGTGCGACTTTCGGGTATTGTGAGCATGAGTGGTGACTGCTGTCCGTTCTTCAGCCTGCGGAAAAGACTGATGATACGTAGGTCGGGCTCAATAGCATAACGGCCACTAAGTATATTTTCATGATAGTCGCAGTGCCGAATGAGTGTGCGCAGTCCGGTAATGCCGTGTGACGATGCTATTGGGCCGAGCTTGGTAAATACCGAGTCGGCATTATCGTCATTATCGATATACACGTATGCTGTTTCGGTTTTTGCCGAAAACGCGGTACATGTATAATAGAATACAAGAAAGAGAAGCCCTATCAGACAGGTTGCTGCGGGTATAAGATAATACTTTGCTTGATGTTTATCCATTCTTTGTTGATTTGTGATTATGCCAGGTCGTCACTGGTGTATCCTTTCGGCAATGGACGGCAGTTGTATTGCGAGGCCATGATTTCACCGTAGGCACCTGCCGACCGGATAGCTAACAGGTCACCGCGATGTGTGGCGTTCAGATCAATCTGCTTGGCAAATACGTCGGTCGACTCACAGATGGGACCCACAACATCGTATGTGACCGTTGGCTCTTCACTTGATATGTTCTCTATCTTGTGGTATGCCTGGTAGAGCGCAGGACGGATAAGGTCTGTAAAACCGGCATCTACGATGGCAAATTTCTTCACAGCCCCCTCCTTATATATAAGGTACGCGTGCTAAGACTACCACAGGGCGCTACCACAGCTCGGCCAAGTTCGAAGTGGAGAGTCTGTCCTGGACGCAGTTTCAATTGGCGTGCGTAGGTATCGAAGTAGGCACGGAAATCGGCCATGGGCACACGATTGGGGTGCTGATAGTCGATGCCCAGTCCACCTCCTACATTTATATGTTCAACGGTGATGCGGTGGCGTTCCAACTCGTTCTGCAATTCGTTGATACGATTGCACAATGCCTGAAAGTCGCCCATGTCGAGAATCTGAGACCCGATGTGGAAATGCAGTCCCACCACCTTGATGTTCGATAGTTCGTGAGCATGCTCAATGACGGTCAGCATGTCGCGCATGGCGATGCCGAATTTGTTCTCAGCAAGTCCGGTGGTGATATTGGCATGGGTATGTGCCCCCACGTTGGGATTCAGACGGAAAGCCACACGAGCCACCTTTCCTTTCTGCTGTGCTAACTCGTTGATGACTTCCAACTCGGGAATACTTTCCACGTTGAAGCAGAAGATATCAGAGTCCAGTCCGAGGTTTATCTCCCAGTCGCTCTTTCCCACTCCTGCAAAGACAATCTTCCTTCCGGGGAATCCTGCACGAATGCAGGCCTCAATCTCACCACCGCTGACGCAATCAGTACCAAAACCAGCCTGACGTATAGCGCTAAGCACTTCTGGGTTGGCATTGGCCTTTACTGCATAGTGAACTACGAAGCCTTCGTGCTTCCGTACTTCTTGGTTGATGGTGTCGAGCGTCTGGCGCAATAACGCCATATCGTAATAGTAGAAGGGCGTTCGCAACTCGGCAAACCTTTCTACTGGAAATATACCTTTCATTGTGTCTTGTCGTTCTTTATGATTTGTGTTGTGCTGGTAGTGTTCTTAACTGAACAAGTGGTCGCTCAGACTTTGCAGTGCGCGCTTCTTGTCTTCCTCGCGGATGAGGAACGAGATGTTGTAGTTCGAACCGCCATAGCTGATCATACGAACAGGCACGTCCTTCATAGCGTCCATTACGCGGGTCTCAAAGCCGATGTTCGACCAGTCAAGGTCGCCCACCACACAGATGACACACATGCCCGTGTCGACTGTTACGGTACCATATTTCTTCAGCTCGTCCATAATCTCTCCCAAGTGGGCAGAGTTGTCTATCGACATGGAGACACCAACCTCTGAGGTACACACCATGTCAATCGGGGTCTGGTAGCTTTCAAAGATTTCGAACACCTTGCGCAGGAAACCTGTAGCCAGGAGCATGCGGCTCGACTTGATCTTGATGGCGATGATGTTGTCCTTAGCAGCAACAGCCTTGATCTTACCGTATTCGGTCTTGTTGCTGATGGTGGTACCTTCAGCATCGGGTGACATCGTATTCAGCAGGCGAACGGGTATGCCGGCATACTTGGCAGGCTGCACACAGGTAGGATGCAGGATCTTAGCGCCGAAGTAAGCTAACTCGGCAGCTTCTTCAAACTGTAGCTGATGAACGGGCTGGGTCTTGTCAACAACACGCGGGTCGTTGTTGTGCATGCCGTCGATGTCGGTCCATATCTGAATCTCCTCAGCACCGATGGCGGCTCCAATAAGAGAGGCTGTGTAGTCGCTGCCACCTCGCTGCAGGTTGTCCACCTCACCATAGGCATTACGACAAATGAATCCCTGGGTCAGATAGACCTGCTGGTCAGGATTGTTTTCCATGATAGCAGCAAGTTTCTCCTTGATATACACGGGATCGGGCTCTGCGTTCTTGTCTGTTCGCATAAAGTCGAGTGCATTCAGCAGCACAGCGTTGATGCCCTGCTCCTTCATGTAGTTCACCACCATATTGGTCGACATCATCTCACCTTGGGCCACAATGCTCTTCTCCTCAAACGAGGTGAACAGTTCCTTTGTAAACGAACGCAAGTAGTTGAACTCGTCGCGCAGGAACTGGCGCGTCTGCTCCTTCATCTCATCGGTGCTGTAGAGCTCTTCAACATGGCGCAGATAATTCTGCTCCAATTTGTTGATTACTTCGTTGGCTCCGTCGGGATTCTTCTTGTAGAGATAGTCAGATATCTCGACCAGCAAGTTTGTAGTGCCTGCCATAGCTGAGAGTACAACAAACACGGGCTGGCCCGACTTCGTAACCAGCTCGGTTACTTCCTTCATGCGTTGTGGCGTACCAACAGAGGTGCCACCGAATTTCATTACTTTCATAGTTTCGTATTTTTATGTTATGTCTTTTCTTTGATTATCCTTCCTCTTCTTCCGAGATTTTCATTTTGTTGTAGTCGCCCGTCACTTCCTCCAGATGTCCCTCGAAGCAGCGGTAGACGATGCCTGGATACTGGTCAAGCAAAGGCATGTTGTGTGTCGACATGATCACTGCCGTTCCACTTTGAGAGATTTGACGTAGCAGTTCCATAATGCCTTGGGCAGTCTCAGGGTCGAGGTTGCCTGTTGGCTCGTCGGCTACGATGAGCTTGGGCTGGTTGAGTAGAGCACGGGCAATGGCAATACGCTGCTGTTCTCCACCTGACAGCTGATAGGGCATGCGTAGCATCTTGTCGCTCATGCCCACGAGCGAGAGCACCTCGTTGATGCGTTCGTCCACTTCTTTCTTTCCCCATCCGGTAGCTCTGAGCACGAATCGCAGGTTCTTGTAGACTGTGCGGTCGGCCAGCAGCTGGAAGTCCTGGAAGATGATGCCCATCTCGCGGCGTAGGGCTGGTACTTGCTTGCGCTTGATGGTGAGCATGTTGTGGCCAAGCACTTCGGCTTTCTCGGCCTCGTCGATGTCCAGCTCTTGATAAATTGTCTTTAGGAGTGAGCTTTTACCTGAGCCCACCCGGCCAATGATGTAGACAAACTCGCCTTCGTCTACGTGGAAGTTCACGCCTGAAAGTGTCGGTTGTCCATCGTTCTGGCTAATATGAACGTTCTTATAATCAATCAGCATAGTTTTAGATAGAAATCTCAAATTATTTCATCTTCCCTTCGGCCTTGGCCTTGCGGCGCTCGGCATCCCAGTTTGGATCGTGACGGCGGTGCAGCTCTTCTACTGCGTCCTCGATGCGCAGACCTTTGCTGGTCAGCAGTACAATGAGATGGTAGAGCAGGTCGCTGGCCTCATAGACAAGTTTTTCAGACGTGCCGTTGGTGGCCTCGATGACTGTCTCTAATGCCTCTTCACCTACTTTTTGCGCAATACGGTTTACGCCTTTCTTGAAAAGTGAGGTGGTATAGCTGCCCTCTGGCATCTCCTCGTGGCGACGGTCTATGTAGTCCTGAAGCTCAGTAAGGAAGGCCGTTGCCGACTGTTCCTTCAAAGGGGTACCTTGCAGTGCACTATTGTCTTCGCCCCAGCAGGTGTCGGTTCCTGTATGGCAGGTGGGGCCGTCGGGGTGTACCTTGATGAGCAGGGTGTCGTTGTCGCAGTCAACCTTGATGTCGACCACGTTCAGGAAATTGCCGCTCGTCTCGCCCTTTGTCCATAGGCATTGGCGTGTACGACTCCAGAAAGTCACCTTTCCCGTCTTCTCTGTCTTCTCAAATGCCTCTTGGTTCATGAAACCGAGCATCAGCACTTGACGTGTGTCTGCATCCTGAATGATGGCAGGCACCAGACCGTCCATCTTCTCAAAGTCTATAGTCATAGTCTTACGTTTATTCCTTCGTTCTTTAAGTATTGTTTCAGTTCCGGGATGGGTATCTCACCGAAGTGGAATACGCTGGCTGCGAGTGCCGCGTCGGCATGTCCCACTGTGAATGCATCACGGAAATGTTCTTTGCATCCGGCACCGCCGCTGGCAATGATGGGTATGCTGAGCTCGTCGGACAGTCGGGCAAGTGCCTCGTTGGCATAGCCGTTCTTCACACCGTCATGGTTCATCGAGGTAAAGAGTATCTCGCCGGCACCGCGTTCCTGTGCCTCATGGGCCCACTCGAAGAGTCCGCGCTCAGTACGTTCACGGCCACCTTTCAGATAACAATGCCAAGATTGTTCGGAGTGCAAGGTGGATGGTTCATCGTCCATGCGTGCGTCGATGGCGACAACACATACCTGACTGCCAAATCTTTTGGTGATTTCTTCAATCAGTTCGGGCCGTCTGATGGCTGCGCTGTTCACGCTGACCTTGTCGGCTCCGGCATAAAGCAGACGCTCGACGTCGGCCAGTTCGTTGATGCCGCCACCCACGGTGAAGGGGATGTTAATCTCCTGGGCCACGCGGGTCACCATCTCGGTAAAGGTCTTACGTCCCTCGAACGAGGCCGTAATATCGAGGAACACCAGTTCGTCGGCTCCCTGCAGCGAATAGGCCTTGCCCAGCTCTACAGGGTCTCCGGCACTCCGCAGGCTTACGAAGTTGACACCTTTTACGGTCTCGCCGTCCTTTACGTCAAGGCAGGGTATGATTCTTTTTGCTAATCCCATACTCGGTCTTATTATTTTGCATCGGATTGACACGGATTGACTCGGACTTCCGTGTTTCTCCTTTTTCATCTGTAGCTATTTTTTTGCATCGGATTGACACGGATTGACTCGGAGCTCCGTGTTTCTCCTTGTTCATCTGTAGCTATTTTTGGCATCGGATTGACACGGATTGACTCGGACTTCCGTGTTTCTCCGTGTTCATCTGTGGCTATTTTTGGCATCGGATTGGCACGGATTGACTCTGATTTCCGTGTTTCTCCTTGTTCATCTGTAGCTATTTTTTGGCATCGGATTGGCACGGATTGAGTCGGAGTTCCGTGTTTCTCCTTGTTCATCTGTGGCTGTTTTTTTTGCATCGGATTGACACGGATTGGCTCGGACTTCCGTGTTTCTCCTTGTTCATCTGTAGCTGTTTTTTTTGCATCGGGTTGACACGTCACTCATAGTTCCGTGTTTTTCCGTGTTCATCTGTGGCTATTAATTCTCTGAGGTCGATGCGGCCTTCGTAGATGGCCTTACCGAAGACCACGGCAGGTATGCCGGCATGGTCAAGTGCCTCGATATCTTCCTTCGACGACACACCGCCGCTGGCTATGAGATGCAGAGTGGGGTAGGCCGTCATCACCTCTTTATATAAATGGATGGCCGGGCCTTGAAGGGTTCCGTCCTTCGAAATCTCGGTACAGAGTACGGTTCTTACTCCTTGGTCGATGTATTTCTTCAGAAACGGTAACAGGTCTTCAGTAGAGTCTTCCTTCCATCCGTTGATGCTGATTTTCCCGTTTCGCACGTCAGCTCCGAGTATCATGCGCTCGGCACCGTATTTCTGCAGCCATTGGCCGAAGAGATCGGGACGTGTGACAGCGATAGACCCTACAGTCACCATCGAGGCCCCGGCATCGAAGGCTTTCTCAATATCCTCGTCGGTCTTGATGCCCCCACCGAAGTCTACCACCAGGGATGTGCGCTGGGTAATCTCACGCAATACTTGGTCGTTGACAATGTGTTTCGACTTGGCACCATCCAGATCTACTACGTGCAGCCGCTTGAATCCGAGCTGCTCGAACTCCTGCGCCACATCGGCAGGGGAGTCGCGGTAGACGGTCTTCTGCTCGTAGTCGCCTTTGGTCAGGCGTACACACTTGCCGTCGATAATGTCAATGGCGGGAATCAGTTCTATCATCTTAATTTACAATTTGACAATTTACAATTTACAATTTATTTTGCCATTGTGACTGTTTTCAATTTACAATTTGACAATTTACAATTTACAATTTATTTTGCCATTGTGACATCTCAATTTACAATTTGACAATTTACAATTTACAATTTATTTTGCCATTGTGACTGTTTTACAATTTGTCGATGTCGAGGAAGTTCCGCAGAATCTGTTCGCCCACGCTTCCACTCTTCTCGGGATGGAACTGGCAGGCATAGAAGTTATTCTTATGGAGGGCAGCAGAGTAGGGAAGAATAAAGTCGGCAACGGCGATAGTGTCCTCACACACAGGGACATAATAGCTATGGA
>Ga0256407_10002044_pt1 | contig 39838 bp, 35 predicted proteins | sample RumenRJG_04DNA_FD_193489 | JGI IMG/M metagenome (GOLD analysis project Ga0256407, IMG submission 193489) | Bovine rumen microbial communities from Lethbridge, Alberta, Canada - RJG_04 | ecosystem: Host-associated > Mammals > Digestive system > Stomach > Rumen | place: Canada: Alberta... | reverse complement strand
TTCGCCGGCGGCATCGGTGTAGAGGGCGGGTTTTACCTTCCCTCCGCTGAGTTCGGCAAGGTTGCGGTACTGTTCGGGGGTAGCCATTCCGAGGTCGCCGTTTTTGACGGATACGGAGGCGTATCCGGAATACTCGACGTGGGTGCTGGCCACATCTTCGAAGTTTTCACCTCGTTTCGTGGTGATAATGATGACACCGTTGGTTCCGCGGGTACCGTAGATTGCGGCTGCGGAACCGTCCTTCAGCACATCCATCGAAGCGATTTCATCGCTGGAGATGTTGTCGATGTTGCTCACCGGCACACCGTCGACGATGAACAGAGGAGAGGTGCCTGCACCTTTGTCGAGGGTGGAGAAACCACGGATCTGGATATTGTATCCGGTACTGGTCGGGTCGGAGGTGGTCTTTATGATGTTGAGACCGGCAACCTTACCCTGAAGCAGACCCATGGGGTTTGTCTTGACGCCGGCGTTGAAATCTTCGCTCTTGATGGAAGCGACGGAGCCGGTGACCTCTTTCTTCTTCTGTGAACCGTAACCGATCACGACCACTTCATCGAGGAATGTGGTATCGTCGGAAAGAGTGATTGTGGCAGGCACTTCAGATGCCTTGAAAGTTTGGGTGGCATAGCCGATGCAGCTGACTTCCACGATTGCTTCCGGTCCGGAAACAGTGAAAGCGTAGTCGCCGTCCAGGCCGGTGGAAACACCGTTGGAGGTTCCCTGCTCCAGGACCGTGGCCCCGAATACAGGGCCGAGCTGGTCGACCACGATGCCTTTGACCTGATAGCCTTGTGCGAAGGCAGTCAGACTAAGGACGAACATTGTTGCGAGAGTAATGATTCTCTTCATATCTATATGGTTATTTCTGTTTGGTATCGATAAAACGTACGCAGAGCGCTCCCAGCACGAGGAAAACTCCTGCGGTCACGAGCATTGCGGGCTGGCTGCCCACGACATTCAGCACCAGGCCGCCGGTTGCGGCGGCGACTATCTGCGGCAGGCAGATGGTGCAGTTGAACAGGCCGAGGTAGCTGCCCATATAGGGGTTGCCTTCGAGGGCGTTGGTCAGCAGGGTGAAGGGCAGGGCCAGCATCGCCGCCCAGGCGGTTCCGATGAGGAAGTAGGCCGCGCAGGCGAGGAATTTGTCGTGGATGAAGAAGAGCGAAACGAAGCCGAGAGCTCCGATCAGCAGGCTTACCACGTAGGCGGTCCTGATGTTCCTGAATTTGGGAAGGACGGTCGCCCAGAGGATGGATCCGACGGCCTGCACCGCGAACACCACGCCTACCCAGTTGCCGGCGGCCTGATAATCGGCGGAAGCGGTGTCGGTGACTCCGCCCCAGCAGTTGAACGCGAGGGTGCCGTTGGAGTAGGTCCACATGTAGAGGAACGCCGCCCAGCAGAAGAACTGCACGAGACCCACGGTCCAGAAGGTGCGGGGAGCCTTTTTAAGCAGCGTCAGAAGGCCTTCCCCCTTGGCGTTTCCGGCTTTGGACGGGTCGATCCCGTGAAACTCCGCATATTCTGCCGGAGGCATCTCCTTCACCTTCAGGAAGGTGTAGAGCACGCAGACAATGAGGATGGCGGCGCCCACATAGAAGGACGTGATGACGCTCGGCGGAACCTGCCCGCCGGGGGCCTCGTTCGCAATCCCTATCCATGTGAAGAAGATGGGGAAAAGATATCCGAACAGGCTGCCGGCGTTGCAGAGGAAACTCTGGATGGAGTAGGCCTTGGCCTTCTGCTCCTCGTTCACCATGTCGCCCACCATCATCTTGAAAGGCTGCATCGCCACATTGATGCTGGTGTCCAGAAAGATGAGGCTGAAGAGCCCGAACCACATGGCGGCGTTGAGCCCCAGCAACATGTAGGAGGTGGAGAGATTCAGGCTGCCGGCGTTGGGCAGGAGGATCATCACCAGCACTGCCACGATGGCTCCCGCCAGGAGGTAGGGCTTGCGGCGTCCCATGCGGCACCAGGTCCGGTCCGACCATTTGCCTATGAACGGCTGGACCAGCATTCCCATGAGGGGCGGAAGTATCCAGAAGAAACTCAGCTGGTGCGGATCCGCACCGAGAGTTGCGAATATCCTGCTGATGTTGGCGCTCTGCAGCGCATAAGCTATCTGCACTCCGAAAAATCCGAAGCTGAGATTCCACATCTGCCAAAAGGACAAGTTGGTTTTATTTCCCATATGGTTGGTCTGTTTCAGCGTTAAAACGACGCGAATTTATGTTTTTTCATTTTATAAATAAGGGCTTTCCGATGAACAGGCGTTTTTTTCGGATGAATTGGAGCTATTTGATGACGAAATTTTCGTATCTTGCAAAACTATGAGTAAAATGCGAGCCGGCTGGCTGATACATATCTTCGCCCTCCTTCACCTGCTTACAGCGATTGTATGCAAGGCGTCCGGGCTGAGCGACACACTGCTCCTGACAATGCTTACAATGACGCTCACGGTGCTCCTGTGCGCCCGCGAGCGTCTGTCCCTCGAATTCACGGCGCTGGCCATCGTGCTTGTGAACGTGGTCGGCTATTTCGCCGGAGTGGGGCTTGCGGCGTTATTCGATTTCATCTCGGCGGATGCGACATTGCGCGCCGGGCTCGCCACCTTCCTCACCACTGAGTTCATCGGCTGGATGCTGCTGCTTGCAGCCCGTTCAAGGGTCGCCTCCTTGGGAAGGGGAACAGGCCTGATAGTCGAAGACAAGCAGATGACGGTGCTCATCATCGCCATCGCGATAATCTATGTTGCAAGGGTTCTGTTGGACCTCTACTCCAGCGGCGAGGGTTCCCGCGGAGAGATCATTGGCAATTCCATAGCCCTCCTGCTGTTCGTGGCAGACGTGGTGTTCATCGCGCGCAGCGTGCGCGATGCGCAGATACACCCCATTTATAAAGAAAGATTCCTGGTGCGCGTGGGAGACAAGATCATCCCACTGCAAACCAGCGAAATAGCATGTGTTATCTCAGAAAACAAAGGGACCTATATCATCTGCAGGGACGGATCCCGCTATGTCGTAAATCCTTCCCTGGACGAACTCTCCGGAGGCCTGGACCCGCAGATGTTTTTCCGCATCTCCCGCAGCGCCATCATTTCCAAGTCGGAGGTGCTGGGTGCGGAGAAGCTGCCCGGCGGAAAGCTTGTACTGGACACGAAGCTGTCAACCCCGCTGGAAGTCAGCAGGGCCCGTGTGGAAGATTTCTTGTCCTGGTTGGAAAACTGACAATATGAATACGATACTCTTTTTCTTATTGACGGCTGGCACTCTGCTCAGCCCGAGCGGAAAACTCCGGATGGATTTTGATGTGGACAAAAAGGGTGTCCCCACCTACGAACTCCAGTACGACGGGCGGGAGGTGGTGAAGCCCAGCAAACTCGGCTTCACCTTCCGCGGAGAAAAGATACACATTCCCGAAACCGCAAAGAACCGCGGCAAGCGCTACCACAAGCCCGTGGATATGCAGCGCGGCTTTGCCCTGAAGGACGTGCAGACCTCCAGTTTCGACGAAACCTGGCAGACCGTGTGGGGAGAGGAATCCTGTATCCGCAACAACTACAACGAGATGGCCGCCACGCTTGAGAAAGACGGCGTGCAGATGGTCATACGCTTCCGTCTTTACGACGACGGCCTGGGCTTCCGCTATGAATTCCCCGAGCAGCCGAAGCTGATCGATTTCGTGATCAAGGACGAACTCACCGAGTTTGCGATGGCCGGGGACCATACCGCATACTGGATCCCTGGGGATTACGACACTCAGGAATACAGCTACAACGTCACCCGTATGAGCGAAATCCGCCGTACGGCAAAGAAGATGAGGGTGGGGAATGCCTCCCAGCAAACCTTCAGCCCTTCGGGTGTGCAGACCGCCCTGCAACTCAAGACCGACGACGGCCTCTACATAAACATCCACGAGGCTGCCGTTGTGAACTATCCCACCACCAGCCTGAAACTCAGGCGCAGGACCTTCCGCACCCATCTCACTCCCGACGCCGAAGGCTGGGGCGCCCTCCTGCAGGCCGGAAGCCACACTCCCTGGCGCACAGTAATGGTAGTGGACGACGCCCGCAAAGTGCTGGCTTCCAGGTTGATACTTAACCTTAACGAGCCTTGCGCCCTGCAGGACGTGAGCTGGATCCACCCTACCAAATATATGGGTGTATGGTGGGAGATGATAGTGGGGCGCACTACCTGGTCTTACACCGACGAGCATAACGTGATCATAGTCGGAGAGACCGATTATGCCAACTCCAAGCCTCACGGAAGGCATGGAGCCACCAACGAGAACGTCCGCCGCTACATCGACTTTGCCGCCGCCAGCGGCATGGACGGCCTGCTGATAGAAGGCTGGAACATAGGTTGGGAGAACTGGTTCGGGCACCAGAAAGACAGGGTGTTCGACTTCGTCACTCCCTATCCGGACTTCGACCTTCCCGCCCTCAACGCCTATGCGCATTCGAAAGGTATACGCCTGATAATGCACCACGAAACATCCTCATCCACAACCAATTACGAGCGCTGGATCCCCGAGGCCTTCAGCCTTATGAACAAGTACGGCTACGATGCGGTCAAGACCGGTTATGTAGGAGATATCCTGCCCATTGGCGAGCATCACTATAGCCAGAGCATCATCAACCACTATAACTATGTGATCCACCGTGCGGCGGAGCACCACATCATGGTCAATGCCCACGAGGCGGTGCGTCCGACGGGCCTTTGCCGCACCTGGCCGAACATGGTGGGCAACGAGGCGGCGAAGGGAGGGGAATTCTGCGACAGCGTAGAGCCCAAGCACCTCACCATCCTGCCTTTCACCCGCCTGCAGGGCGGCCCGATGGACTATACCCCGGGTGCGCTGGAGATGAACCTGAAGCTCATCACCCCAAAGCGCAATGACGTGCTCAAGTTCACCGTCTGCAAGCAGCTGGGTCTGTACCTGACCATGCCTTCCCCTCTCCAGATGGCCTGCGACCTGCCGGAGAACTATGAACGCTATGCCGACGCCTTCCAGTTCATAAAGGACGTGGCGGTCGACTGGGAGCAGAGCAAATATCTTTACGCCGAGCCCGGCGACTACATCGTGGTTGCCCGCCAGCCCCGCAAATCTACGATGGAGCTTGCTGCAAAGGGTGTCGCCACGCTCGCCGAAGGCAAGAAGGACTATGTGAACGGCGCCAGCCGCTTCTGTCTTACGGATGTGAACGGCAATCCGGACTCCACTAAAGACATCTGGTTCGTAGGAGGCATCACCGACGAGAATAGCCGCACTTTCGACATCACTTTCGAATATCTTAAACCCGGTGCGAAGTACGAGGCCACCATCTACGCCGATGCCCCCGACGCTGACGGCGTGAACGTTTCGCAGGAAACCGGCTCCGCCCCCTGCGCCCGCTATAACATCACCAAGCAGGTCGTCGACGCCTCCACGGTTCTCACCATCCGCATGGCCCCCTCCGGAGGCTTCGCCATATCGCTAAAGGAAATATGAAAAGAATACTGATAATACCACTTCTGCTCTTCGCAACTCTCGCGTATGCACAGGACTCCGAATTCGATTATCTGGATTGCACCAGCATCGCGGTGGGGCGTCTGGCCTCCGCCGACGGAAGCGTGATGACTTCGCATACCTGCGACGGAAAATCCCGCACCTGGCTCACCCAGGAGCCGGCCGCCAAATACCCGAAGGGCACGATGCACCCCGTTTATCGCGGCGGCCGCCACGTAGCCTTCCCGGGGGACACGACCGGCCTCCGCAAGACCGGGGAAATCCCCGAGGCCCGCAAGACCTTCGCATATCTCAATACCGCTTACCCCTCGCTTAACGAGAAGCAGGTGGCCATAGGAGAGACGACCTTCTCCGGTCCCGACACCCTGCGCAGCGGCAACGGCATCTTCCTCGTCGAGGAACTCTGCCGCCTGGCCCTCCAGCGCTGCGACAATGCCCGCGATGCAGTAAAGCTCATGGGTGAACTCGCGGAGCAGTACGGCTACATTGACGGAGGAGAGTGCCTGACGGTGGCGGACCCGAAGGAGGTCTGGTTCTTCGAGGTGCTCGGTGCCGGCAAGGGCGAGAAGGGCGCCGTCTGGGCCGCCCAGCGCGTACCCGACGACGAAGTCGCAGTATCTGCCAACATCCCCCGCATCGGCAGGATAGACCGCAAGGACAAGCGCAACTTCATGGCTTCCGATAATGTAGAGGCAGTAGCACTGAAGTACGGCCTCTGGGACGGCCAGGGCGATTTCTACTTCTACAAGGCCTACCACGCCGCATACGGCGCAGGCAAGAACTTCCGCGAGCGCGAGTGGTGGATACTAAGCACCCTCGCACCCTCGCTCGGCCTCAAATACGAAGACGACGAGATGCCTTTCAGCGTGAAGCCCGAGAAGCCGGTCAGCGTGCGCGACGTGATGCAGCTCCTGCGCTCCACCTACGAGGGTGTTGAGGGATTCGACATGACCCAGAACATCAAGATGGGCGGCAAGGTGAGCCCTATCGCAAATCCCTGGCCCACAACGAATTATCAGAAGACCATCAACGAGATAGCCCCCGGCACCATCACCTTCCGCCGCACCGTCGCGGTGGCCTGGTGTGCGTATTCCACCGTCATCCAGCTTCGCGGATGGCTGCCGGATGCGGTGGGCGGCATCTGCTGGCTCGCGGTGGACAACCCCGCGCAGAGCCCCCACATTCCCATCTTCGCCGGCGGAAAAAGCCTCCCTGCGCCTATGTCGGCCTGCGGCCAGAAGAAGTACGACCCTTCGCTTTTCGTCTGGCAGTTCCGCAAGGCAAACAAACTCGCCACCCTGAGCTGGCAGACCACCAAGGAGGGATTCAACAAAGTGCTGAAGGAAGTTGAGGACGACGCCTTCGAGGGCCTGCCCGGAGCAAAAGCCACACCAGAGGAACTCGACGCCTACACCCGGAAGGTCTACGACAACGCCGCCGCCCGCTGGGCAGAACTCGAAGCGAAATACTGGGTTGAATTCGGCAGAGGATTCTAGAACAATTGCTATATTTGCGGCCACATTTGTTGAGACACTGAAATGAAAGCATCCAAAAGGTCAACCGTAGAGGCGATCGTCTTCCTGACCATACTGATAGTCGTGTTCTGGCTCCTCGGTGCCCGCATGGGAGGAGGCAATATGCTCAAGACCATGATGAACACGGCGCACGACCTGTTGCTGAATACCGTGTTCTACCTGATGGGTATCACCGTCCTCACCGGGGCTCTGTCCAAGTTGATGGCAGAATTCGGCGTCGTCAGCCTGCTGGAGAAGTTCCTCCGTCCGCTGATGAAGCCGCTTTTCAACCTTCCCGGCGTTGCCGCCCTGGGTGCCATCATGACCTTCCTGTCCGATAACCCGGCCATAATCGCGCTCAGCAAGGACCGTTCGTTCGCCTCTTATTTCAAGAAGTACCAGCTGGTTTCGCTCACCAACTTCGGCACAGCTTTCGGAATGGGCTTCGTGGTGCTCATCACCATGTTCGGCTACGGGAACGTAAGCGCTGCTTTCATCGGTCTGTTCGGAGCATTCTGCGGCTCCATCATCTCCACCCGCCTTATGCAACGCTCCTGCCGCAAGGCCTGGCCGGAGGAGATGGAAGAGAAGGTGATCGAAGCCTCCCAGGAGGAGCTTGCGGAAGAACGCATCGAAGGCGGAAAGAAAGACGGCATCTTCATGCGCTTCCTGAATGCAATGCTCGACGGCGGCAAGAACGGTGTCGAACTCGGCCTGCAGATCATTCCCGGCGTGCTCATCATCACAACGGCAGTCATCATGGTGACCTTCGGTCCCGGTGCAGATGGCTATACCGGTGCCGCTACGCAGGGCGTGCCTATCCTGCCCTGGCTAGCAGGAAAGATACATTGGGTGTTCGAGTGGCTCTTCGGTTTCCAGGCGATGGAACTGATCGCTTTCCCTATGACGGCCCTCGGTTCGGTGGGCGCTTCGCTCGGGCTGCTGCCCAGCTTTGACGCCGCCGGTTTCCTGGACGGCAACGCCATTGCGGTCTGCACCGCCATCGGCATGTGCTGGTCCGGCTATCTCTCCACCCACACCGCCATGCTCGACTCCCTCGGCTGGCGCAAAGCCATCCCCAAGGCCCTCGGCGCCCATACCATCGCAGGCCTATGCGCCGGCATCATCGCCCACTTCAGCTTCCTTCTGATAAGCCTTCTGTAGCCTCGAACTCCTTCAGATATTCCACGACCTGCTTCCGCAATGGTGGCAGGTCGTTTTGTACGACGTTCATCAGTTCTTTTGGCATTATCTGGTAGTATTCGTGTACAAAGACATGTCTTAGACCAACTATTCTTTTCCATGGGGTTGCTGAATGACGCTCTTTGAAATCGCTGGTGAGCATATAAGATGCCTCACCTATAATTTCTACATTCTTCACCGTGCCAAAGAAAAGAATACTATCGGCTTGCAAGTCTTCAAACGTCTTGCCTTCAGTAAATCTTATGGCATTATCAATGGCTGTAATAATATGTCTCAGCCGTTCAGGGTCTCTAGGCGCTTCTCTCATAAATAATGTATTTGTCGATGCTGGCTGTTTTTTCTGCAAAAGGCAGCAGTGTGCCGTTTGTCACCATGTCTACGGCCCTGCCTGAAACCTCTTCTATATCTTGTTGAAATCCAATATGATCCAGTAAACTTATATTTGCCTTTTGGTCAAATATAATAAGCAGATCTATATCACTGTCGGGGCGCTCTTCCATGCGGGACCAGGAGCCGAACAACCAAGCCCGGACGACAGGCTGCTTTGCCAGGGTACATTGTATTTTGCCTATCATCTCCACGCGGTAGGCATCCACCTTTCCTATCTGAGCGCGGACCTCTTCCGTCACACCCCTCCTGCCTGCATATCGCAGCATCCTGTCTTTGCGGACCGGGTACACCTCGAACGCCCTCTGATACTCCTTGTGCAAGGCATCGTCGTCCAGACGGAAAAACGCCCTGTCGGCTACCAGGTCCACCAGCGTTTTCTCGAGGGAAGGGGCCGACATCCCGTCGGAGACTATCTGCGGAGCGTCGGACACAAGCGCTTTCACCACAATGGCGTCTTTCAACTTCTCCCTGAAAGGTATGGCTTCCTTCAAAGAGAATACTCCAGGATATCTGCTTCGCAGGAACACCAGCATACGGTTGCATTCTTTCCTGTCCGTTTCGATGATTATATTGTTTCCGTCAAGGCTCGAGATGCAGAGACTTGCACCGACGAACTCGCTTACCAGCAGGGAATTGAGTTCCAGCATCTTTGGACTCACCTTTGCCTTGTAGACCGGCTTGGCGCCCTTTGCATACAGCCCCCGCCCCGCCTCGTATATAAGGCCCTTCCGCTCCAGAGCCCGTATGCGGGAGAAAACGGTCTGCTCCGGCACCCCGGGCATCAGTTTCTTGAATTCCGCTGCGCTTGCCTCGCCCTGCTCCTCCAGCAGGGCCAGCATCTTCTTTTGGATATCTGACAATTGTTTCATACTGCAAATATATAAATAAAACGTCAATATCAAAAAATAATTGACGTTTTATTGGCGCGCCGCTGATTATCAGGGCATTACGCAAAACCGTCTGGTACATTCGCACCAGACGGTTATATGTAAGTCGTTGATTTTCAGAAGCGGAAGCTGCGCTTGCGGAGGTCCTTCGCGGCGGAGCTGTTGCCCACCTCAAGCACATACTTGCCGTGGGTGGGAACCATGTCCTGTGCGGCTTCATCCCACCAGAGGAAGGTCTCGTCGTCGATAGGAATCTCCACCTTCACGCTCTTGCCGGCAGGCACGGAAACCCTCTTGAAGGCACGCAGGGTGCGGATGGGACCGCCCACATCGCCGGGCTTCGAAACATAGAGCTGCACGACCTCTGCGCCGTCTACCTTGCCCTTGTTGCGTACTTTCACTATCACCTTGCCGTCGCGCACGCGCGGTCTGCCAACTTTGAATCTGGTGTAGCTGAGACCGTATCCGAACTGCCACAGAGGCTCGCCGGTGAAGAAGCGGTAGGTATGCCCCGCCATGTTGTAGTCCGAGAAATCGGGCAGCTGCTCCGTGCTCTTGTAGAAGGTCAGAGGCAGTTTTCCGCAGGGATTGAAGTCGCCGTAGAGGACGTCCGCTATGGCGGTGCCGCCCTCCTGCCCGGGATACCATGCCTGGAGAATCGCCTCGCAGTTGGTGGTCTCGTCGGTGAGAGCCATCGCCGAACCGCTGAAGTTCACGAGGATAACTTTCTTGCCGGCATTGTGCAGCGCGGCGATCAGCTCTTTCTGGACCTGAGGGAGTTCGATCTTCGTGCGGTCGCCACCCTCGAATCCGGGGAAGCCGCCGGCGTCGCCCTGCTCGCCTTCGAGGAAGGGAGTGATGCCGGAGGCGAAGATGACGGTCCCAATGCCGTCCAGGGCGGCCAGGATCTTGTCCGTCTCTCCTTCGCTTTCAAGATGGCCGCAACCCTTCACATAGCGCACGTTGTCGCCCAGGCGCGCCTTCAGTGCCGTCAGCAGGGTCACGGTCTCCTTGGGGACAGGGCTGTAGTTGCCCCACATCATGGTGGTGTCGTCGGCATTGGGGCCTACCAGCGCGACGCTCTCTTTCCCGCTGAGCGGGAGGATGCCGCCCTTGTTCTGCAGGAGGACCATGGTCTCGCGGGCCATCTTCAGCGCAAGCGCCTTGTGCTCAGGACCTTCCACTATGTCTTCCGGAAGATTCGACCAGGGGTCCACTCCGTCGATCTCGCCAAGGCGGATACGGGCTACGATGATCCTCTTGAGATTGCGGTCGAGCTCCTCCTCGGTCAGAAGGCCTTTCTTCACCGCCTCGGGGATGGTATGATATGCGTGCCCGCATTCGACGTCAACTCCGTACTTCACTGCGAGCGCGGCGGCCTCCTCCTGGGTCTCCACATACTCGTGACGGCCCTTGATGTAGAAGTCGGCGACAGCCCAGCAGTCGGAGACAATCACGCCCTTGTACCCCCATTTTCCGCGCAGCACGGTGTCGATCAGATAGTCGCTCGCGCCGCAGGGCTGGCCCTCGAAGGCGTTGTAGGCGGTCATCACCTGCTCTACGTCCGCCTTGGTCACAAGGTCCTTGAATGCAGGGAGATAGGTCTCGTAGAGATCCCTGCGGGTGGGGCGCGCGTCGAAGCGGTGCCTGTCCGGTTCGGGCCCGGAGTGCACGGCATAATGCTTCGCGCAGGCGAAGAGCTTGCGCACCGGGCTGTCGTCCGGGCCCTGCAGGCCGCGCACAACAGCCATACCCATCTGTCCCATCAGATAGGGATCCTCCCCGTAGGTTTCCATCCCGCGGCCCCAGCGGGGATCGCGGAAGATATTGATGTTCGGGGTCCAGAAGGTGAGGTTCTGATAGCGCTCGTGGCTGCCCTCGGCGTCTGCGATGCGGTGCTTCACGCGGGCCTCGTCGCTCACCGCCGTGAACACGTCGTACACCAGCGCGTCGTCGAAGGATGCGGCCATTGCGATAGGCATGGGGAAGGTGGTTGCGGAGCCGTTGCGCCCTACTCCGTGCAGGGCCTCGTTCCACCAGTCATACTGCTTGATGCCGAAGCGCGGGATGGCCTGGGATGCGTTGAGGGTAAGTCCGGCCTTCTCTTCGAGGGTAAGGCGGGAAATGAGGTCTTCCGCCCTCTGCTCGGGGCTGAGGCTCTTGTCCTGGAAAGGGTAGGGTTGCGCGGATGCGGCGGCGCAGATGCAGAGAACTGCGATCAGAAGATGTGGTTTGGTCATAATTTCGTGCGATATTGCCACAAATTTAACAAATAATTGCTACATTGCAGAAAACAACCGTAAAATGAAAAAGACGTTCAAAGAACTGAAGCGCGAGGCCCGTGCCGCCATGAAGGGCAAGTGGGGCGAGGGAGTCCTGCTGGTATTTGTTCTGCTGCTTTTCGCCTTTCTGTGCGACCTGCCGAGCGGATATTATCAGATTTCCCATCCCGGATACCAGCAGGATATGATGAATTATGGAATTCAGTGGAGCTTCCTGAAATTCGTAATTCCGACATCTCTCCTGGGGATATTTGTCTTTTATCCCCTTGCAGTAGGAGCCTCGAATTCCTGGAGGGTTATCCTCGACGGAGACAAGAACCTGGTAGACAATGCCTTCAAACTGGGCTTCGGCAACTATTTCCATAACATAGGAGGTATGCTGCTGATGATCATCCTCATTTTCCTCTGGAGCCTGCTGCTGCTCATCCCCGGAATCATCAAGTCCTTTGCCTATGCGATGACTCCCTTCGTGCTGGTGGATAATCCCGAACTGTCATGCTACGAGGCCATCAAGCGAAGCCAGGAACTTATGAAGGGCAACAAGTGGCGCTACTTCCTGCTCGCCCTCAGTTTCCTGGGCTGGATACTCCTCGGCATTCTCTCCCTCGGCATCGGCTTCTTCTGGATCATTCCTTTTATAGAAACTACCACCGCGGCATTCTACTACGACATCAAAGCCCAGAAAGGTCTATGATTTCAATCTATACCATAACTTCCGGCCTGCACGACGAGGCTGCCGTCCGCAGTCTTTCGGATGCATTCCTCGGCGGCATTTTTCCCGACGGAGGATACGATTTCAAAGGTGCCTGCTTTGACGATTTCGGGGAAGCTGAGCTTAATATAATATATGTGCGCACGGGTGGCGCCGAGGGCATCTTCGAGGAACTTCTGCCCAAACTGCTCGAAACAGGGGTGTCGTATTTCACCCTTCTGACATCCGGCACCAGCAATTCCCTCGCCGCCTCTCTGGAGATTCTTTCGTACCTCAGGCAGAAGGGCCTCCGGGGAGAAGTCCTGCACGGCTCCGCAGAATACATCCGCGGACGCATCTCCCAACTCGAGAAGATAGCGCAGGCCCGAATTCGCCTTTACGGCAGCACCGTCGGCGTCATCGGACAGCCCTCCGACTGGCTCATCTCCAGCGTCTATGACGAAGGCACCATCCTCCAGAAACTCGGAGTTTTGGTGAAGGATATCCCGATGGAGGACCTGCTGGCGGAATTTGACAGGCAGAAGGCGCGCGAAGTGGATCCCGGCACGGACCTGCCCTTAGCAGTCCCCGCCCCCGAAGTCCGCAAGTCCGTTCCCGATGCAATCCGCATCTACAACGCCCTTAAGGTCCTGGTCGAAACCCATGACCTCGGCGCCCTCACCATCCGCTGCTTCGACCTCCTCGGCACAGTCCACAACACCGGCTGCTACGCCCTCGCCAAACTCAACTCCGAAGGCATCCCCTCGAGCTGCGAAGGCGACGTGCCCGCCCTGTTGAGCATGATGGTCGCGCAGGCCCTTACCGGCTGCACGGGCTTCCAGGCCAATCCCGCCCGCATCGACGTGCAGACCGGAGAGATGCTCTTCGCGCACTGCACCATCCCCTTCAATATGGTGGACGAGTTCAACTACGACACCCACTTCGAATCCGGCATCGGCGTCGGCATCCACGGGCATTTCCCCGAAGGCCCCGTCACCGTATTCAAGCTCTCCGGCACCCTCGACCGCGCCTTCATCGCCGAAGGCGAACTCTTCCGCAACCAGTACGAGCAGAACCTCTGCCGCACGCAGGTATGGCTGCGCCTGAGCCCGGCGGATGCCCGTTACTTCCTCACCGACCCCATCGGCAACCACCATATCATCATCCCCGGACACTGCGGCGACCTCCTCCGCGAGTTTTTCTCTTTGGTGTGCGTGCTACGGAATTAATTGGCAATCAATGGTTTATGTGAAACGCCCACCCGAAAAACGAGTATAGCATAATGAATAAAACAGTGATAGACAATAAATTACGTGACACGGCCTTCGGACTGGCCGCTATGCTGACGGCCCTGCTCCTCAACGGCACACCGATGCAAGCCGGCGACTATGCCCGCTACTACGACAATCTGCCTACGAAAATGGCCGAGCCCGCGGCACCGCAGATCCCGGACAACACCGTGATACTCACCGACTTCGATGCGGTGCCGGACGGCATCACCCTGAACACCGACGCCTTTGCCAAGGCTGTCAAGGCGCTGGAGAAACTGGGCGGCGGGCATCTGGTAGTGCCTGCAGGCATATGGCTCACAGGTCCCATCACCCTGAAGAACCGCATGGACCTTCATCTTGAACGCAATGCTGTCGTCCTCTTCAGCCCCGACAAGAAAGACCATCTGAAAGACGGAAAGGTGCAGTCGTGCATCACCGCCAGCAAGCGCAGCGACATCAGCATCACCGGCGAAGGCATAATCGACGGCAATGGAGAATGGTGGCGCGCTGTCAAGCGTGGAAAGGTCAGCGATGTGGAATGGAAGGATTACAAGCGGATGGGCGGCACAGAAACCGACGACGGCAATCTATGGTATCCGTTCGATCTCGACAGTTACGGCAATATCGCGGAAAGCGCCAAGGCCCAGGAGAAGCTGCGCGTGCACATGATACGCTTTACCGACTGCGAGAGGGTGTTGGTGAAGGGTGTTACCATCCAGAATTCTCCCAAATTCCATCTCATCCCCACCCGCTGCAAGGATGTCATCATCGACGGAGTGACCGTCCGCTGCCCCTGGAATGCCCAGAACGGCGACGGCATCGACATCTCCTGCTGCCAGGACGTGCTGATAGTGAACAATACGGTGGATGTGGGCGATGACGGCATCTGCATGAAGGCGGGCGGTGGCGCTGCGGCGCTGAAGTATCCCCCGGTTGCGCGCATCTTGATCCAGGACAACACTGTTTTCCATGCCCACGGCGGCTTCGTGATAGGGTCCGAATTTTCGGCTGGAGTCGAGGATGTGGTGGTGCGTGGAAACGTCTTCTCCGGCACCGACACCGGCCTTCGCTTCAAGAGCGCTCCGGGCCGTGGAGGAAAGACCGCAAGGCTCTATATCTCAGATATTTATATGAGCGACATCCGCGACCAGGTGCTGGTATTCGAGACTTCCTACGTCGATGTTCCGGTCGGTCGTGACGGCGTGGCTTCAAAAACGCAGGACTTCCTCCCGGAATTCACCGACATACACATCTCGAACGTAGTGGCCCGCGACGCCCGCATCGGCATCTCCGCCAAAGGCACTGTGGAGATGATACACGGAATCACCCTGAAAGACTGCATCATCTTCTACACGGAAAAAGACATCGATGTCAGCGATCCGGCCATGCTGGAACTGGACAACGTGCAGTTCAAGACCTGGGAGTAGAAGTTGAATGCTTAAATCATAGACAATTATGTGGATAATTTTTGCCGCGGCTGTCGTGCCGGGACTACTTCTTCTGTATTACGTGTATAGCAAGGATTTCAATCCTGAACCCAAACGCATGATATGGAAGGGCTTTCTCTATGGTGCCATTTCGGTTTTCGTATCGACTCTGATTTCCGGGCCGCTGCTGAATCTGGGACTCTATGTAAATGAACCGAAAACGCTGCTCGAAGCTGTCAAGGTCTCCTTCTTCGGAGCCGCTATCCCTGAGGAAAGCGCCAAGCTGTTCATGCTGTGGCTGCTTCTGCGCAACTGCAGGGAATTCGACGAGCGTTACGACGGCATGGTCTATGCCGCCGCGGTCGGCCTGGGCTTCGCCTGCGTCGAGAATCTGATGTATGTAGTGTCATCGGGGGCCGCCTGGTTTTATGTCAGTGCAACCCGGGCGCTTTTTGCCGTTCCGGGGCATTTCGCCTTCGCGATAGCGATGGGCTATTACTACTCGAAGAATCATTTCGAGTGGCACAGGAGTTCCGAATGGGACAGGATCAAGGTCTGGTTGATTCCCGTCCTGCTTCACGGCATCTACGACACCCTCGCCTTCTCTTCCGAACTGGATGTCGCCTGGTCCGGGCTCATTACCATAGCTCTTATCTATTTCTGCTACAGGCTTTTCAAGTCGACCCGCGCCCGCATACTCAATGAGGCGGAACGCAATAAATATGAATCTCTGAACAATCTCGAAGAACAATGAAAAAGACCGTATTTATTCTTCTGGGCCTTCTCGCCCTGCTGTCTTCCTGCAGCCCCAAATATGCGAACAAGGCCGAAAAGGTTGTGGCGGCGATGCACGACCCGTCATCAAAATACGTCGTTGTGGTGGCTCACCGCGGCGACTGGCGCAATTATCCCGAGAATTCCATACCCGCCATCGAATCGGCCATCAGCATGGGCGTGGACATTGTGGAACTCGACCTCAAGCTCACCAAGGACAGCGTGCTGGTGCTTAGTCACGACGACACCGCCAACCGTACCACCACCGGCAAGGGGCTCATCTCCACGATGACTCTCGATTCGCTGAAGGGCTTCAATCTGCGCTATGTGAACGGGGTGAAGTCGAAGTACAAGATGCCCACTCTCAAGGAGGCGCTGGAGGTCTGCAAGGACCGCATCTCGGTCAATATCGACCAGGGCTACCAGTTCTACGACCTCGTGCTGGCCGTTACTGAAGAACTCGGCGTTACGGACCAGATCCTCATCAAGGGAAAGAAGATGCTCTCCGAAGTGAAAGAAAAGACCGGAGAGCACGAGCACAACATGATGTACATGCCCATCATCGACATCCAGACCACGCGCGGGGCCGAGCTTTTCCGCCAGTATTTGGAAGCCGGCGAAGTGCCCCTCGCCTACGAAGTCTGCTTCAGCAAGCTGGACGACGTGGCCAAGGATTGCTGCAGACGAGTGGTGGAATCCGGATCCAAGCTTTGGATCAACACCCTCTGGCCTTCCCTGAACGGCGGATACGACGATAATGCCGCATTCGAAAGCGGGGATCCCGACAGCGTCTATGGAGTCCTGCTCGACCTCGGAACATCGATAATCCAGACAGACCGTCCGGAAATGCTCATAAAATACCTCGAAAAGAAAGGCCGTCGCAAATGAGAAAGATTGTTCTGACAGTCCTGGCGCTGCTCTGTGTCGCGCCCGTATTCGCCGGTGGCAAATACAGGACAGACAGGGACATCCCCTACAGGGAGGAGTTCGCCCGTTGCAAACTGGATGTGAGTTACGTAAAGAAAGCCTCGGACCGTCCAGTCATAGTGTGGTTCCACGGCGGTGGCCTGACGGAGGGCGCCAAGCACACTCCGGAGGCCCTGCTTGCGCAGGATTATGTGGTGGTCGCGGCCGGATATCGCCTGTACCCCGAAGCGCAGGTTGTCGATATAATCGACGATGCTGCCGCTGCCGTCGCCTGGGTGGCGAAGAATATCTCCCGCTACGGCGGCTCCCCGTCCAAAATCTACCTTGCAGGCCACTCTGCCGGGGGGTATCTGGTCGCCATGCTCGGCCTTGACAAGCACTATCTGGCGAAATACGGGGTTGATGCCGATTCTATGGCCGCTATCGCGCCCTACAGCGGGCAGATGATCACTCACTTCACCGAGAGGGCCGCCCGGGGCATTCCCGCAACCCGGCCGGTGGTCGACGAACTCGCTCCGCTCTACCATATCCGTCCGGATGCTCCTCCGTTCCTTGTCATTACCGGAGGACGCGATGTCGAACTCTACCGCCGCTACGAGGAGAACGCTTATTTCGTGGAGATGATGAAGCTGGCCGGGCACAAGGACATCGTCTTTCTGGAGGAAGACGGTTTCGACCACGGAGGAATGGCCGCTCCAGCGCATCTGCTGCTGATGAAGTATATTAAGGAAAGGCTGTAGGCTCCTAACGGCTGAGCCTTTCTTCGGACTCCTCGCGAGTCTGTTCGTAGAGTTCCGCAAGGCCGGAGAGCGCCGCGAACGGTGCGAATTGCGCCGCGCGTTTCCTGATGCTCATACGCGGATGATAGGGAATATCCGGGTGAGGCAGCGAGATGATGTCGCTGTAGTCGTCTATGCCTGGCATAGTTGTATTCCGGCTATGATGATTCCGTAAATCATCAGCGCTATTATGGGAACGAGGATGAAAAAGCAGGGCAGGATAAGGCCAAGGACCAGTGTGGGGCATGCTGCAAGTGCCGCAACGATGATGGCGGCGGTCTGCCTGGTGCTGTCTTTGCCGCTGGATTGTCTGGAGTTGTTTACCCCTTTGAGGGCGCTGGTTTCAATGCTGGTGCTTGTGTTCATGGCGGTCGGTTCTTTTGATTACACTGCAAATGTACGCCGCCGGATTGTCAGCTTTTGACAATTTTAGAATTTTCGCGCAGCCTGCCAGTGCTCCCGGTCCTACAAAAAGATGCCGACCGGGAGCGTTTTCGGCCTTTTTTGCTCCCGGTCCTACATGATTTGACCGACCGGGAGCACCCACCGCTAAAACAGACTGGGGTTTTCCATTTGAAGAAGGCGGGTTTTCCTGTCGAGTCCGCTGGCGTAACCCGTGAGTTTACCACCTGCGCCCAAAACGCGGTGGCAGGGGATGATCAGGGAGATGGGGTTGTGCCCAACTGCGCCGCCCACCGCCTGCGCAGACATCCTTCCACCTTCCGAAGAAGCGGCGACGCGTGCGGCTATTTCCCCGTAAGTCATGGTTTTGCCATAGGGAATAGTAAGCAGGGTTTTCCACACGGCCATGCGGAACGGAGTGCCCCTCGTGCGGATTTTCGGAGTGAATCCCGGCTCCTTGCCGCTGAAATAAACGTCCAGCCACCTTCGGGTTTCTTGAAAGACAGGCAGATCAGCCTCCCGGTGCTGTGGCTGTAGCGTGTTCCCGAAGAACTTCTGGCCGTCGAACCAAAGGCCGGTCAGCGCCTCGCCGTCGCTCCCCAGAGTGATGCCCCCGAGCGGGGAATCGTAATGGCAGATGTAATCCATGAGGCAAATATAATCATTTGTTGCGTCGATTTTTCTCCAGGTCCCGGCTAAAGTGAAGCTGCGTGCGGGGCTGCGCTGTTTTCAAGGACGGCGGGGATTTGCTATATTTGTGCTGGAGAAATGATCAAGACCGAGCATTCAATGAAAAAGATAATATTCGTCTGCCACGGCAATATCTGCCGCAGCCCCATGGCGGAGTTTGTAATGAAGAAACTCGTGAAGGATGCCGGCCGTGAGGCCGAATTCGAAATCACATCCATGGCGGTGTCCGGAGAAGAATGGGGAAACCCGATATATCCTCCGGCGAAGGCCAAGATGCGGGAACACGGAATCCCTTTCGGGGATCATCGGGCGCATAAGATTACCCCGCAGGAGTTCGCAGAGGCCGATCTTGTAGTCATAATGGACGAATCCAACCGCCGGCTTCTCACCCGCATAGTCGGCGACATCTCCGGCGCCACGGCACCGTCAAGAATCACCTCTCCCACGGGTGCCTTTGCAAACCAAGGGCCAGTGGCATCGGGCCGGAGCAAAGTGCGGAAACTGATGGAATTCGTTGGTCTGGACCGCGACGTGGCCGACCCCTGGTACACCGGAGATTTCGAAGCGACATACCGCGATATCTTTACAGCCTGCAGAGCGCTGCTTGCCATATTATAGCTTGTGTCGTCCTACCGTTGCCGGAGAGCATCGCACTTATGTCCGCAGCACGGGGCTTTCGTCGTTATTTCAGCGTTGCGATGATGTCGTCGAGGGTGGAGAAAAGAACCGGGGCGGTATCGGGACCGAGGCTGCGGCAGGGGCGCAGCGCCCCTGCGAGCCCTTCGGGCACCGACGCGGCCGCGGCTTCCATAGCCCTCCCCGCGGCAGTCAGCCGCACCAGCACCTTCCGCCCGTCGGCCTCGTCGCGCAGCCTCTCCACGAGCCCCTCCGCCTCCATCCGCTTCAGCAGCGGCGTCACGGTATTGGTCTCCAGGAAAAGCCGCTTCGCGATGTCGTTAACCGGCTGACAATCCTTCTCCCACAGCACCATCATCACCAGATACTGCGGATAGGTCAACCCAAGCTCGTCAAGCAAAGGCGTATATGCCTGCGTGATGAGCCGGGACGCTGTGTACAGACGGAAGCACAGCTGGTTGTCGAGTCTTAGTTCTTCTTTCATCAGAGACCGGCTTCGATATCCTTCTCAAAATCCTTGGGCTCGGTGGTAGGAGCGAAACGCTTCACCGTGACACCGTCGCGCGCTACAAGGAACTTGGTGAAGTTCCAACGGATGTCGCTTTCCTTCTGATAAGTCTTGCTGATGCCCTTGAGCATCTTCCCTGTGGCCTTTGCCTTCAGTCCAAGGTACTCCTCGCTGGGAGCCGCCGCTTTCAGGAAGGTGAAAATTGGGTGTTCATTGGCTCCGTTCACTTCAATCTTGCTCATCAGAGGGAAGGTCACGCCATGGTTGAGACGGCAGAACTCGGCGATCTCCTCGTCGCTGCCCGGCTCCTGATGTGCGAACTGGTCGCAGGGGAAACCGATGATCACCAGGCCGCGGTCCTTGTACTTCTGATACAGGGCCTCGAGTCCGTCGTACTGGGGAGTGAAACCGCACTTGCTGGCGGTATTCACGATGAGAACAGGTTTGCCTTCGAACTGTGCGAAGTCAACCTCGGCGCCCTTGTTGTTCAGGGCCTTGAAATCATAAAGCTTAGCCATATCTTTTGTTGATTTATATCGTTTGCGATACAAATATAGGTAAATAATTTTATATCGCAAGCGATATTTTAAAAAAATTTGCACTCCGCCTAAAATTACCTATCTTTATACTATGGAAAACAAACGCGAAATCTGGGTGGATTGGCTGCGGGTAATCGCCTGCTTCATGGTTATGGTCGTCCACAGCACAGAACCCTTCTATCTTGCTGACGGCAGCGCCGTCCTCACCCCCGGCGATGCCTTCTGGGCGTCATTCATCGACTCCCTGGTGCGTTGCTGCGTGCCCCTTTTCGCGATTGCATCGAGTTATCTGCTCTTCCCCCTGCGCTACAGTGCCGGTGAGTTCGCCCGCCGCAGGGCCGTCCGCGTGCTGATCCCGCTGGCAATATGGTCGCTGGTATATGCCTTCTGCTGGGGGAACCCGGCCGAAAACCTCAAAGGCCTGCTTGTAAATTTCAACTATGCCGCAGGCCATCTCTGGTTCGTATATATGCTGCTGGGAGTGTATCTTCTGATGCCCCTGCTCTCTCCCTGGGCGGAGAAGGTCGGCCGGAAGGAACTCACGGTCTATCTTTGCATCTGGCTCTTCACCACTAGCTTCCCTATGCTAAGGGACCTGCTGGGCGGAAGACATCAGGCCATTGTTACGGGAGCCACCGGTCTTCCCAGGCAGGCGCTGTATCCCCTTTGGGGGGAGGCCAGCTGGAACTCCTACGGCGTGTTCTACTATGTCAGCGGATTCATCGGCTACCTGCTGCTCGGGCTGTATTTCCGCCGTTTCGTGGGGGATCTTTCCTGGAAGAAGACTCTCGCCATTGGCATCCCGGCATTCCTTGCGGGCTTCGCGATAAGCTTCGGTGGTTTCTATAGCAGGATAATGGCCACTGCGGGTGGAGTATTCCCGGTGCAGGGCCCCATCGACCTTGCAGTGCAATGGGAAACCACCATCACCTTCGATTCTACTGGTGTAGTACTGATGGCCATAGGCGTCATGCTTCTGCTGCGCAAGATAAAATCAGACGGCGCCTTCTACAGGCGCATAGTGTTGCCCGTATCGCAGGCGAGCTACGGAATGTATCTGGCGCACATGCTGGTGCTGGCGGCATACTCCGCGCTCTTCCGCGGCTGGCTCGGAACCGGCGGCAGCGCCCTTTGGGTCACTCCGGTGGAGATACTTCTGACGGCCGTCTGCTCATACGTGACGGTCGCCCTCGCGGCGGTCCTCATCCGCCGCATCCCCAAAGTGGGAAAGATTCTGATGGGCTAGAACCTGACTCCCGCGCAGATGCTGAAGCTGTTCATCAGGGCCTCCGAGGCGAAGATGTAGGCGGCGTCGAAGGTAAATTCCCCGATGCGGGCGCCGAGGCCTGCGGATGCGAAGTTCGGGATTACGCTCTCCCCGCCGTAGTGATAGCCTGCGCGCACGGCGAACATCCCCTTGTACCAGCCCTCTACCCCGAGACCTGCGGCAGGATTTCCGCTGAAATAATAATCCCCCCTCAGGCGCGCGGAGAGACAGATTTCTTCGTTCAGATCATATAGATACCCGCATCCCAGAGTGACTGCGGAAGGCAGATTGAACTTGCCCGTGCTCTCGGATTCCACCTGTCCGCCGAGGGAACTCACCCCGGCTGCAAAGTCGAAGGTGTCCAGCTTGCCGGCGACGAACACGTCGGCCGCCACTGCATTGTTGGAATAATTGCTGAGCAGCTGCTCCTTGGCATACTTGACGTTGACTCCTGCCGCTATCATCGGGGTGACGGCATAGGACAGGCCTGCGTTCACCAGAATCTCGCTCGGAGTGAAACGCTCTCCGGTAATCTCGTCGCCGGTGCCGCGGGTGAATCCTATCGAGGCCCCGAACTTGCCGTAGGTGCCGGCTGCCCCTCCGCTGACGTACTGCGTGCCGCTGAGTTCAGGCATATAACTCTCATAGGCGACACCCGCAGCCAGTTTCGTGCCGCTCAGGGGGAGGATCGCCGCAGACGGAATCCTGGTGCTTCCCATCGCTATGGACGAAGGGTTGAAATCCATCTGCATAAAGGGGAGAGCCTCGGAAACGGGTTCCTGGGCGGAAGCTGCCAGGCAAAGGATGCCGGCCAGAAGGGTCAGGGATATCTTTTTCATACTTTTACGATGGTCTTGTGATAAGTGTTGCCGCCGTAGCGGATGGTGACGGAATAGCGGCCGGGAGCGAGCCCTGTCATGTTCACGATGAGCGGGTCGAATCCGCTGAATTCCGAGGTCTTTTCATATACGGTCTTGCCGGTGGAGTTCACTATGCGCACATAGGTCTCGGCGCTTTTCTCCGTGCGGATGACGAGGTCCGTGGTGACGGGATTCGGGTAGGTCTCGGCGAGGTCGGAGAGGTCTCCCTTCACCAGTACGGGAATAACTATGCCGGTGGATTTGTCCCCGTCCGACGCGGTGATTCTCAGTTCTGCGGAGCCTCCCTTGCGGGCCGTGATTTTCGCGGAACGGCCGTCGAAGTTGAGGCTTATGACGTTTCCGGCCTCCTTGCTGGTGCATTCGAAGCTCAGTTCATCGCCGTCCTGGTCGGTGAAAAGAGATGCCACCGAAACTGTCTCTCCGGAACCTGTGCCGTAGAGGAGGATGCCTTCCGGCTCCTGCCTGACGGCGGGCGCGTGGTTGTCGGGAGTGCGGACTTTCTTCAGTTCCGAGGCCTCCGAGTAATTCCCGGAACGGTCGTAGGCGTAAAGGACGAAGAAGTAATCGGTTGAATATTGCAGGCCGTCGAAGTTCAGGTTCATGGTGGATCCGGCCGCATTGCTGCCGACCTTCACGTCTCTGGAGATCACTCCGCTCTTGATGGTGCCCGGACTGCTTGCGCGCAGGGCCGTCTCGTCGCTTCCATAGAGAATGCGTACGCCGAAGGCCTTGGCGTCATCTTTGTCTGCGGGCACCTTCCATGCGACGTCCACGGTCTTGCGGACGGCGGAAAGCGTGTAGTCGGCCACCTTGTCGGGAGCGATGTCGGAGTGCGTCGCGCCAAGTTCGATGGACGCGGTCACATCCACCCAGGGCCCCACATACTGCGAACTGTTGGTGTGAGATCCGTCCGCACCTTCCAGCAGCAGTCGCTTGCATTCGGTGTTGGTGAAGCCGGGGCCTCCGAGATAGGAGATGATGAGCGCCAGGGCTCCGCTGACGTGAGGGCAGGCCATGGATGTCCCGGACATGTATCCGTAGTCGGTATAGTCGTAGTCCTTGGTCTTCCGGGTGGCGTAGAGATTGAAAATCTGCCCTCGGCTGTATTCCTGCTCGTCGTACTCGGGGCCGAATCCGCTGCCGAGTCCGTCCCCTCCGGGAGCGCAGATGTCCACCCATGAGCCATAGTTGGAGTAGTAGGCGCGGGTGTATCCCGCGGTTCCGGCGCCTACCGCCAGCACCGGTTCATAGGCGCAGATGGGATCGTAGTCGATGGCTTCGTTCCCTGCGGCGAAGCAGACAATGCCTCCCTTCATGAGAGAGCCCGGTAGCTGGTTGCCATTGTTGTCGCAGCCGGCATACTTGATGAAATAATCTATCGCCTTGCTGAGGAAGGAGGGGATGGTTTCCTTCTTGAATTCTGCAAGTTCCTTTGCATCAACCTCTCCGTCCTCGTCTTCGTCGGCGTAGTATCCCCAGCTGTTCTGGCAGATCAGGGCGCCGTGGTCGGCCCCCCATTTTACGGCGGCGGCGGTGTTGCTGTCGGAAGCTCCGTCGTCGTCGGTGAATATCTGGCAGCTGAGAATCTTCACTCCAGGGATGCCGTTGGCGTAGTCTCCGCCGGCGATGCCCGCGACTCCGATGCCGTTGTTGCGGACGGCGGCGATTGTGCCCGCCACGTGCGTGCCGTGCGAATCGGCGAGGATCGTATAGCCGTTTCTCACGAAATCCTTGCTGCCCTCGAAGCCGGCAGGGATGCAGTTGGCGGCCAGGTCGGGGTGCTTGAGGTCGACACCTCCGTCAACCACCGACACTATCACGTCGCTGCTGCCCACGGTATATTTCTCCCACACGTCGAGCAGGTTCATGTCGGCTCCCCGGTTGGTGAACTTCGTGATGCCGTCGCTGCTGCTGGACTGGGTGCAGTCCAGCTTAAGGGACTTGTCGTTATAAAGGTCCCACTGCCATTTGAAATAGGGGTCGTTGGGGATGGCGCTGCGTTTCTTGATCTTGCGGGGGAACTCCGCGTTCACGATTCCGTCGGCGGCGACGAGCATCTCCCCGGCCTTGGTCCTGGTCACGCCCTCGTCGAACACGACCTTGTAGAAAAGGTGCAGCCCGGCTTTGCGGGTGCGCTCCTCGAACTCCCCGGCATAGGGAAATACTCTTTCATAGTGCACGGCTCCCAGCCCTTCGAGAGGAGATTCTCCGCTCTTTGTGGCGGCCTCCAGGCCGGCGGCGAAGTTCTCGTCCACCTCGATGATGGCGCTGACAGTTGTGTTTTCTTGTTCTGTGGTTTCTTTCTCTTCCCGGGGCGCGACGATGCGTTCCTCATTCACGGAACAGGCTGCGGCCGCCAGAAGACAGGCGATCAATAGTATTCTCTTCATTATCTCTTCGGGATGAAGACCACCCTCCAGTAGCCGCCCTTGTCGGGGCCTACGCGTTTGAGGGCGCCGGTCTTCTTCAGGTTTGCCAAATGTTTTTCCACGCCTTTGTCGGAAATGCCGAGCATTCCCGCCAGTTCGGCCGTAGTGTAGCGCGGATGGTTTGCAAGTATCTCCAGGATGCGGGTGGAGTTCTTTACCGGCGCCGCCGCAACTGCGGCCTCCGGTGCTGCGGGCGCCGCGGGGGCGGGAGCCTGTGCCACTGCACGCCATTTGCACTCGGCCGCGGGAGCGAGCACCTCGCCGGCATGGCTGGTGAAAATCTCAGCGATATCTTCCTTCACCGCCGAATGCAGAAGGTTGGAATAGGCCTCGGGGTCCTTGACGGACATGAGCTGGAGGCCGAATTCCATCTGCAGCATGTTCATCAGCAGGCGGGCCATGATGTCGTTGCCCTTCGGCCAGAGTTCGGCGTCGCTTACGCGGAAGTGTATGGAATGGCTGGCTGCATACAGCCCATTGTCCTTCAAACTGCGGGCATGCATCCTCGCCTCGTTGGCTTCCTGGCAGATTTTCTGCAGGGCCGGCTCGGAAGCCACCTTGTTGCAGTCGAAGCCGTAGCTGCGCAAAGCCTTGGACGCCAGCATTTTGATACGGTATCCGCTCCACATCTGATGACTGGACGCATCCTTCTCCGCCGCCTTGTAGGCCTCCTTGAGGTCCAGGTTCAGCAGCTGCTCGGCAATGGTCTTGCCTTCGCTGCTCAGCCCCTCGCCCAGCAGGCGCGCGTTCTGCGCCAGCGTCAACGAGGATCCTTCCAGGGCGGTGGAATTGGTTACCAGAATGTATAGTTGCGACTCATCCATATTATATGCAAAGGTAACAAAAAATCCATATCTTTGCAGTACTATGACTGCACTCGAAATCTTTGCCATCATCTGCGCCGTACTCGGCGTGATAGGCAGCGTTGCGCCCGGGCTGCCCGGACCGCCTCTCAGTTGGGTAGGACTCCTCCTGGTGTTTTTCGCCGGCAACCGCGGAGAATGTGAACCCGTCACCGGCACCTTCCTGCTGGTGTGGCTCGGCATCACCACGCTCGTGACGATTCTCGATTACGTGATTCCCGGGTGGTTCGCAAAGAAGACCGGAGGCCACAAAGAGGCTTCGTGGGGCGCCATAATCGGTCTTTTTGCCGGGATGTTCCTCACGCCCATAGGAATGATGGCCGGTGCGTTGCTCGGCGCTTTCATCGGAGAATTCGTCTTCGCGAAACAAGATGCACCGAGTTCCGTAAAAGCGGCCATCGGTGCATTCCTTGGTTTCATTTTCGGTACCGGAATCAAACTTGTCGCTTCCGGCATAATGATGTTCTACGTATTCAAGTTCATCCTTTAGCAGTAGAGTCCGCCGTTGACAGGGATTACCTGGCCGGTGATGTAGGATGAAAGGTCGCTGGCAAGGAAGAGGGCGGCGTTTGCGATGTCCTCGGGAGTGCCTCCGCGGCGCAGGGGAATCTGCTTCAGATACTCTTCACGCACGGCTTCGGGAAGGGCGTTGGTCATATCCGACACGATGAAGCCGGGGGCGATGCTGTTGGCGCGTATGCCGCGCGAACCCATCTCTTTCGCCACCGATTTCGCCATTGCGATGAGGCCCGCCTTGGTGGCTGCGTAGTTCACCTGTCCGGGATTTCCCATCTGGCCCGCAATCGACGCCATATTGATGATGCTGCCGCTCTTGGCGCGTGCCATTGCGGGAAGCACGGCGTGCATATAGTTGAAGGCGGATTTCATGTTCACTGCGATCACCGCATCCCACTGCTGCTCTGTCATGCGCATTGCAAGGCCGTCCTTGGTGATGCCTGCGTTGTTTACGAGGATGTCGATCTTGCCGAAGTCGGCGAGCACCTGCTCCACGACCTGCTGAGTCTGTTCGAAATCGGCGGCATTGCTTTCGTATGCCTTTACCTTGTGGCCGAGGGCGGCGATTTCCGCCACGGTATCCTGATTCACTACGAGGTCGGTGAATGCCACGTCGGCGCCTTCAGCGGCGTACTTCAGTGCGATTGCCTTTCCGATTCCTCTTGATGCGCCCGTAATGAGGGCGACTTTTCCATCTAAAAGTCCCATAGTTTTGTATTTTTAATTCAGATTTGTTCATTTTGTCCGGTGCGACAGCGCATCTGTTACGCACCTTGGGCGTCCGCCGCCATTGCTGCTTCCACTTCGTCGGGAGATGCCGGCAGGCGGGTGCCTCCCAGTCGGCGTGCGCCGTCGGCGGTCACCAGCACGTCATCCTCGATTCGTATGCCTCCGAAATCGAAGTATCCTTCTTCCAGCGCGGCATAGTTCACGAACGGACGGCCTTCCTTCTTCCACATCCTGATGAGGTCCGGGATGAAGTAGATGCCGGGTTCGTCGGTTATCACGTTGCCGGGGGTGAGCCTGCGGGCCATGCGCAGCGAGCGCAGTCCGAGCTGGGAAGAGCGCTTCTGGTCGGGGTCGTATCCCACGAGGTCTTCTCCCAGATCCTCCATGTCGTGCACGTCCAGACCCATGTTGTGCCCGAGTCCGTGCGGCATGAAGAGCCCCGCGGTGCCCTCCGCCACCATCTCGTCCAGGTCGCCCTTCACCAGTCCCAGCTGGCTCAGGCGGTCGAGCATGAGGCGGGCGACTGCGAGGTGTACGTCGCGGTAGGCGGTCCCCGGTTTGGTCAGGGAGAAAGCCAGCTCGTGGCAGTCGTATACTGTCTGGTAGATGTCCCTCTGCTTCGGGGTGTACCTGCCTTCGGTGGGGTAGGTGCGGGTGAAGTCGGACGCATAGTGCGAGTTGCCCTCCGCGCCTGCATCTATCACCATCAGCTTGCCGGGCTCAATCACGCAGGCGTGTCCGTGGTTGTGGAAGACCTCGCCGTGCTGGGTCAGGATGGTCGCGAAACTTACACCCCATCCCTCGGCGAGCGTAACTCCCTCCATCTCACCGACTATCTCCTGTTCCACCCTACCGACTCGTATACCCTTGCGGGCGGTGGTGTGCATCTTCTGGCCGAGTACGCCGGCTGCATCGAGTTCGGCTATCTCTTCCGGAGTCTTTACCAGTCGCATGCTGATGATGGCGCGGATCAGGGCCTCGGAGGGTTTGTCGATGCCCAGGCTCTGCGCCTTGAGCGTGTTGTACCAGCGGGACGGGGGAATGCTGTGTATGGTGCGCCCCTGCACAATCGCCTGGGACACCGCCCAGTCGAGTTTGGAGTAGGGCTCGGTCTTGCTGATTCCCACTCTCGCCGCCTGCTCAGCCACCGTGGGCATGGGGCCGGTCCAGATGATGTCGTCGATGGAGAAGTCGTCGGCGTAGATGGTCTCCTCGCCGCTGTCCAGGTCGAGAACCGCGGCGAAACGGGGCTCGTCGATGCCGAAATAGTAGAGCCAGGTGCTGTCCTGACGGAACTTGTAGCAGTTGTCTTTGTATTGGGCCGGTGCCTCTACGTTGCCGATGAAAACGGCAATTCCGCTTTCGCCCTTGAGGAGCCGCCGGAGTTCTTCGCGGCGTGAGGTGTAGGTTTCTTTACTGAACATATTACCACAAAGATACTAATTTCCCGGGAATTCTCCATTTTTCATCGTTCGACGCAGGCGAGAGTCGCGACGGATATGCGCAGGCGTCTTCCGACCCTGGCCGCAGTTTCGGTCTTGTCCTTGCTCACCTCTTCGCCCGTCTCCCCGCGAACTGCGTCCCTGACCGCTCTTTCGCATGCCGCGACTGTCGCCCCTGTAGTAAAGACATCATCCACCAGCAGAATGTGGCGGGGGCCGGGCGAGGCGGCGGACTGCAACGGAAAACGCCGGACGCAGAAGGCGCCGGAAACATTGCGCACGCGGCCTGAGGCGTCCAGATGCGTCTGGGATTCCGTATGCCGCGTGCGTCGCAGCAACTTCGCGTCACTGGGTACCCCAAGCACTCCTGCCACCTCCCGCGCAATGATCTCCGCCTGATTGTACCCTCGCCGCCATCTCCGCATCCAATGCAGCGGCACCGGCACAACCAGGTCCACATCCGCGAACAAAGGGCTCTCTTTCAGCTTCTTACCCAACTCCCGGGCGAAGTGCCGCCCCACCCTGAAACCCCTCCTGTACTTCAGCGACTTGGTAATCTCTCGGAACCCGCCCTTATAGTAGAACAGCGCCGCTGCATACCCGTATGGCTGATATTTTGTGTTCTGGCCCATGTTTCTCTGTATCAGTTCGTTGAACGACTCCGCCATGGGATTCTCCCGCAACTTCCAGAACCTTGTCAGCGGGACATCCTTGCTGCAGTCGGCGCAAAGCTGTCCGTCAGTGTGCAATGGCTCCCCGCAGGCTATGCAAACCCTCGGGAAAAACAAATCCGCCGCTGCTGCTATGTATTCCTTTATTTTTGACATATCGTTGCAAGATCGAAGTATTATCCCGACATTCCAAAAATCCTGCGGAAACATATAATTTTAATTTTTTTAATCTTATGTTTATTTTTTGCTATCTTGCAGAAAATTAAGGGAATATGGCTATAGGAATTCAATTTGGAAACATATCCGGTTCTCTCTGCGGCTGTGCTTCTGCCGGTTCCGGTTCTTCCGGCGACGCTTTTTTCGGAAAGAGCAAGTGGTGGGGATTCCCGGACATGCCGGAAGATCTGGAGTATCCGGAAGTGCCGGTCAGCGATGAGTATATCGACGAAGACGGGAAGGATGCCGTCGACGAGTACGACGATCCCCTGACCTTCATCTGCCAGATACGCTGTTACGACCTCGCGGCCCTCGATCCGAAGGGCCTTCTCCCGCACGAGGGAATGCTCTACTTTTTCGGCGCGCTCGACTATTTCCTCGGAAATCTCGATGCCGCGCTTTCTCCGGGAATGGGCGAATGGGAAGCGCCGTTCTTTAAGGTGCTGTATTCCCCAACCTGCGATAATCTCCATACTCACAGCATTTTATACGACGACGGAAGCGAGGCCTGCCTGCCCGCGGTGCCCTTGACTTTTTCGGCCGTGGGGTCGATGGACGATGGCTTCCGCCTGCTCGGAAAGCCTTTCTACGAGGAGGTACAGCAGGATTTGCCGGGGATGATTTCGCTGCTGCAGATTGACGGCAACGACGATTGGGACCTTCGTTTCTTCGACTGCGGGATGCTGAACTTCCTTATCTCTCCCGCCGACCTCGCCGCCCGCCGTTGGGATGCTGTGCGCTGCTATCTGCATTCGGCATGACTGCCGAATGCAGATGTTGTCTTTTCAGCATCTCGCTGAATATCAACACTTTGACTGACCGGCGAATGGTACAGAGACACTCCGTCGATGAGGGGACGGGCATAGGAGCCGGTTATTACGACGCGGATGCGCCGGGTGCGGCATTCCGGGATGCGGAGGAGCCGCTTGTATCCGATGGTGGTTTCTTCGGCGATTGTTTTCCAACCGGCATCGTTTTCTGGGATCTGGATGACGAAAGAACTGATACGCTGTCCGCGGGAGATGTTTTCGCGCAGTTCTACAATGTCGAATGTCCGCATTTCCGGCAGGTCCAGTTCCACGCATAACGGTTTGCACGCCACCCCGGCCATATCACCAACGCGCCGCACTTTCACGACGGCTCCGTCTGCCAGGTCAAGCCCGAACACTGCTTCCCGCCAGTCGCGGAACTCCATCAGCCTCAGCGAATCCACTTCGCAGATACGCCCACGCTTGTCCGGAGGCACATTCAGCAACAGCAGGGCATTCCTACCCACGCTCGAAAACCAGATGTCCGCCAGCTGCTCCACGCTCTTCACCGCAGAATTCTCACTCTCCTTCCAGAACCAGCCGGGACGGATGGAAACGTCGACCTCGGCGGGAATCCAATGCGCGCCGTGCACGTTTCCGCGTTGCAGAGTGTCGGCAGGAGGCGCGCCGGCACCGGGGCTGAATCCTTCCGTGTCCAGCCGGCTCCAGTTGGTTTCGCCGGCAATTCCGCGCTCGTTTCCCATCCAGCGGCAGCCGGGCCCCACGTCGCTGAACATGATGGCCTTCGGACTCAGGCGCCGTACCACAGAATGGAAAAGTGGCCAGTCATATTCCTGCTTCTTGCCGGAAGGACCCTCGCCGCAGGCTCCGTCGAACCACTGTTCGAACACCTCGCCGTAGTTCGAGTGCACCTCCTCCAAAGCCGTGGCGAACACCTTGTTATATTCCGGAGTGCCATAGGCGGGATGGTTCCTGTCCCAGGGCGAGACATACACCCCGAACTTCAGTCCGTATTCCCTGCAGGCCGCGGAAAGCTCGGCCAGCACATCTCCCTTGCCGCCGCGCCAGCAACTCTGCGCAACGGTATGGGTGCTGGTGGATGAAGGCCACAGGCAGAATCCGTCGTGATGCTTGGCGGTGAGGATTATCCCCTTCATGCCGGCGTCCCGGGCGATCCGCGCCCACTGCCGGCAGTCCAGGTCCGTGGGGCAGAAGATATCTTCCGCCTCCGTGCCGTCTCCCCATTCAGCACCGCTGAAAGTGTTCGGACCGAAGTGCACGAACATGTTGTATTCCATCTTCTGCCATTCGAGCTGGGCCTCGCTCGGCACTGGGCCGTACGTGCGTGAGCAGCCGGGAAGCAGCATGGCAGCCAGAAGTCCGGCAGAAGCCGCAAGGCCGGGGTGGCGAAGCAGAGAAAAGAAGGCTGTCATGTCAGTAAACCAGTTTTCGGAAATTCTTAACTCTGTGGAAGGTCACCAGATTGCCATCGTGCGCATTGCGGGCCCTTTCATCGCCCGAACGGCTCACGACAAACAAGTCGCTGCCGCTGATGATCATCGTGGCATAATGGCGCGCCGCGTTGTCGGAAGGTCCGACGGCCACCAGACCCGCGAAAGTCCAGCGTATGAGGTCGGGCGAATACGACAGGGCGAGCCTGCGCCTGTGGTTCATCCTCCCGTCAATCTGCGAATGCAGCAGCCAGTACAGGCCGGATTCCGCGTCGTACAACACATGGAACTTGAGGTCTCCGCCAGGGATGTGGGTGAATAACACATCTCCCTCATTCTTGTGCAGTCGGCCGATTTTCAGGCTCCCGTCCGGCAGGACGGACCCCTTCAGCATGACTCCGATGTCCGGCCAGCCGGTTGCGGCACGGGCCATCAGCACCACGGAATTGGGCTCGTACAAAGGGTTCTTATCGTCATAAATGCGCACCACGTTCGTCTCCAGCATTCCCGCATGCCCCGGCCCCACGACAGGGATCCCCGAAGGCCGCGCCGCCTCCATGTCCGCATCCGGATTATAGAGTTCCGAAAAGCGCCAGTTCTCCCGCAGGGTGAGATCCGCCCCCTCGTCGGCCTGCATCAGCACAGGCCCTACCCCGGGCCAGGGATGCCCGTCTGCCACCCACTTCTCGTACACCAGCGTCACCTTGCCGTTGTAGATGTCCACCGCGGTGCAGCTCTGATGCCAGCGGGGTTCCGGACAGAGCACCGCGGGCTCGCTCCAGGTGACGCCGTTGTCGTCGCTGCGCGTTATCAGCAGCCTGCCGGAATGCCCTATCATGTAGAGGGAAGATCCGGCCTTGAAGAGGATCTCGTGCATCATGGGGATGCGGGCGCCGGCATCCCTCCAGCTGCGCCCACGGTTGTCCGAGAGCAGGACCCGGATCTGGTTGCCGGCCTTGTAGTCGCCGAAGTCGGAGGTGGGGCCGTCCAGCCTGTAGGTGCCTGGGCCGCCGTAATCGACCGACACCACGAATCTGCCGTCGAATCCCTCCACTATGCCGGGCGTGTAGAGGAAGATGCTGTCGGTGCAGGGGGATGTGGCGATGACTTTTTCATCGGCGACTATGTGTGCGGGGCGGCTGCACGATGCGAGCAGGAGCGCCATCAGCAGGATGCGTTTCGTATTTCCAAATATAGTCATTAAATTTGTGTATGAAAAAATTCGCCCTTCTTCTGGCCGTTATGCTCTGTGCATGCAGCCCACAGGCTCCGGCCGGCCTTTCGCTGAAAGACGTTGACGCGCTTTTCGCGGATCCGCCCGCCGACTGCAGGCCCTTTGTGCGCTGGTGGTGGAACGGCGACAGGGTGGAAGAAGGCGAACTTGTGCGGGAGCTGCATCTCCTGAAAGAAGCGGGCATCGGCGGGGTTGAGATAAATCCCATCGCCTTCCCTTATGGGGGAGATACCACCGGCACGCGGGAACTGCTGCTGGCCTCCGAGGAATGGACGGAGCTGTTCCGGAAGACCTGCGAGGAGGCGGCCGGCCTTGGGATGCAGTGCGACCTGTTGCTCGGCTCCGGATGGCCATTCGGCGCGGAGTATCTTCCCATGGAGGAGAGGGCATCGGTGATGCTTACGAACGCAATTCCGCTCGAGGGCGGCATCCGCTTCGAGACCACGGCCGACGCGCTCTGCAAGGCGGTGGATCCCGGGGTGACCGTCCCGAACCCCGAGCGCAGGTACACCCTTGAGAAGCTCCTGCTCGCGCCTGATCCGATTTCAGATATATCCGAGGCGGAGGATGTCAGCGGCCTGCTGAGCGATGGGCACCTGGTGCTGGATGTTCCCGCAGGCCCGCACTACCTCTACGCACTGGTCCGCTACGACTCCTTCGCATGCGTTATAAACGGTGCGCCCGGAGCTGCAGGCAGCATACTAAGCCATTTGGATGCCGAGGCCGTACGCAGATATCTTGACCATCAGGCAGATGCCATAGAGCATCGCATCGGCCCTCTGCACAATTACCTGCGCTCCTTCTTCGTGGACAGCATGGAGCTCGAAGGATGCAACTGGTGCGCCGATATGCCGGGGGAATTCCTCCGCAGGCGCGGGTACGACCTCATGCCCTGGCTTCCGTTCACCATGTTCAAGGTAGGGCGTCTGGGCGAAGCGATAGACTATAACTACGGCGCTGCCAAGAGTCCGGAATTAGCGGAGAAAGTGAACCGCGTGCGCTTCGATTTCGAACTGACGAAAGCGGAGCTCCTGCACGAAAGATATACCAGCACCTTCCTTGCATGGTGCCGGAAGAAGGGCGTGAAATCCCGCGCACAGGCTTATGGGAGAGGCTTTCTGCCTTTGGAATCCTCGCTGGGATACGACATCCCCGAAGGCGAGTCCTGGACCACCAACTGGCTGCGCCACCGCCTTGGGGAGGAGATGGGAGACGCGGACTACCGCCGCGGCCGCGGGTACACCATGATAAACAAGTATGTCAGTTCCGCGGCGAACCTCTGCGGCAGGCGCGAGGTGAGTTCGGAGGAGATGACCAACACATACAGGGTTTTCAGCACTTCGCTGGAACTGTTGAAGATAGGCTCCGACATGGGAGCGTTCTCCGGCACCACCCACCCCGTCTGGTCCGGCTACAACTACTCTCCTCCGCAGGCCGCCTTCCCCGGCTGGGTGCAGTACGGGAGCTACTCTCACGAGAATAACCCATGGTGGCCATACTGGCGCCTGCTGAACGACTACCGCGCCCGCGTCAGCCTCTTCCTGCGCAATGCGGACATGGTCACGGACATCGCCATACTCCCCGCGAATTACGACCTATGGACGTCCCTCGGGGTGCAGACCGACCCCTTCCCCTGGCACTTGAACGTGCCATGGACCTCGCTTATATGGGAGGCGGTGCACAAGAACGGCGGCGGTGCGGATTATCTGAGCGACAAGGTGCTGGCGGCCTGCAAAGTGCGCGGCGGTCGGCTCTTCCATGGGCCAAAGAGTTACGGGGTACTGATTCTGCCGGAGGTGCATGGCCTTACGGAAGAAGCGCTTGGTGTGCTGGAGAGTTTTGTGCGTAGTGGCGGGCGGGTGTTCTGCATAGGATGCCTCCCGGACAGATCGCTGGGATTCAAGGATTTCGAGGCGAGGGATGCTGCTCTCAAGTCGCGAGTGACGGCGCTGGCGAAGGCCTTCCCGGATCGTCTTGTGCAGCTTCCGGTAGCAGAGGACAACGCCTGGCTCGAAAGGTATGCCGATGTGTAGGAAAGCTACGGCCTGCCGCACGCGCTGAACATCTCCGCCCCCGACCGCTTCCTTCTCCAGAACCATTACAGGATGGATGACGGCACGCACTTCTTCCTGCTGAGCAATGTGAGTCTGTCTGAGGAGCATACGAGCTCCCTGCTGTTCGACGCGTCCGTGACGGGCGGCCGGCCGTGCTGGGTGTTCGACGCTGCTTCCGGACTCCGGTATTCAATTGACGGTGAGGTTCTTGCGGATGGATCCTTCCGCTGCTCGCTGTCTCTTGGCCCTTCGCAGACGCTGATCCTTGCATTCGGTGATCTGCCCGCCGGCCGGCAGCCGCTGCCTTCCTCCTCCGCCATCCCTGCCTGGCAGCCGCTGCCTGCGGTTCCGGACGACGCTGTTGAGGTCGGGGACTGGTCCGTGCGCCTGCAGAACCCCCTTTGCAGCTTTGAAACTTCTTTGCATATGCCTGGCCTGCAGGACCTTCAGGAAATCTTCCCATCTTTCTCCGGGCAGGCGGATTATTCTACCGTGATCACTTTCGCGGATGGTGCCGTCCTGCCCCGGTTTATCGATCTGGGGAAGGTCTGCGAGATAGCGACTCTGAAAGTAAACGGGGTGGAGGCCGGCACGCGCTGGTTCGGGCGTCCCGTATTCGATATTTCCGGCCTGCTGCATCCCGGCGAGAATACCCTGGAGGTGAGCGTCCGGACTCTTATCTGCAATTATATGTTGTCGATGCCGGAGAATCCGGTGGTGCGGCGCTTTATGACAGGGCCAAAGAAGGGGCAAAGCCCCGTGCCGTCCGGTCTGCTCGGCCCTGTGCTTTTATATTGACGCTATGAAGAAGATTTTTATCCTACTGCTGCTGTCCTGCACCCTTTCTGTGCAGGCGCAGGTGTGGCACGATGCCACCAAGATGCATGTTTACGGCAAGGCCGTTGAGGACACCTACGCGCCCTTCGCCCGTTTCCCTGCCGATATCGATTCGCTGGCGCGCAAGGACCTCCAGTATCTGGGCCGCGACGCCGCCGGGCTGTACGTGCAGTTCCGCACGGACTCACCGTCGGTGCACGTCCGCTGGAAATCCGTCAAGCGAATAGCCCTGTCGCACATGAGTTCGGTCGGTTCTCGTGGAGTGGACCTGTATGCCCGCAGCGACGCCGGCTGGCGCTTCGTCGGTAGCGCACGTCCCGCCCTGGACTACCTTGAAACCACCCGCTGCATAGTCAAGGAGATGTCGGCCGGATACAAGGAGTTTCGGATGTATCTGTCTCTGTATGACGGGGTTTCAGAGTTGGAGATAGGCATCGACCCCGGGTATGAGTTTATCCCGGAGAAGGATCTGCACAGGGCGGCACCGGTGGTGATGTACGGCACTTCCATCCTCCAGGGAGGCTGCGTGTCGCGTCCCGGGATGGCCTTCACCAACATACTCGGCCGCTGGCTGGACCGCGAGGTGGTGAACCTCGGTTTCAGCGGCAACGCCCGCCTCGACCCGGAAGTGGCGCAGTTGATGGCGCGCGTGGAGAATCCGGCCGTGTTCGTGCTGGACAACGTGCCCAACTGCTCCGCGAAAATTATTCTGGAGCGCGGCGAGGCCTTCGTGCGTATCCTGCGTGAGGCGCACCCCGACGTGCCGATTGTCTTTGTTGGGATGGCGCATTATTCCCACGACTGGGTGAGTGCGTCCTCGTACGAGGATGTTGAGGCCCGCAATGCCGCTCAACGAACTGTGTACGAGCGGCTTGTGAAGGCCGGATGCAAGAATCTGCACTTTGTTCCGGGCGCGGATTTGAACGGCAGCGACGGCGAAGCCACGGTAGACTACGTCCACACGACCGATCTTGGCCAGACCCGCTACGCCCGGGCGCTGTACCCCCTGCTGAAGGAGTTCTGCCGTTAGCACGGTGGCGCTTAAAGTACTGAGTAGTAGATAATTAGATGATAGTGCCTTCCCGGAAAAGCGGGAAGGCACTATAGTTCAAACCATTAACAATCACCACATTATCCGCCACTATTCACCGCCTGTCAATCGCAGATACTTCTTGAGTTGTCTTATGCTGGCGTGTGTCTCCATGGCAAGATCGCACAGCAGATTTGCCCTCTGGTCGTCCGGAAGCCATAAGGCAGTTTTCGGATTATCGATCCCGTGATACTTTTTCAGTGCTATTGGGATTTCCAGATAGGGAATATGGCTTCCTGGCACAAAATCCTCTTTGATGTCATATTCGCTGCCTTGATTGGAAGCGAAAGCAAGGCAGGCGGTGTCATATGAATTGTCGTAATAAGAGAACAACTTTTCGTAGTCAATGCAGTTGTATGAAACAATAATGTAATCGATAAGTTGTTGTCTTTCAACGCCGTCCAATTCGGAGAACCATCTTCCCAGCCAGTTGTATTCCAGGGGGACGCCCGCTTTGGAATAATAGTCAACCATCTTGATTATTCTGCGAAACGCCCTGCTCGCATCTTTATGTACCAAAGGTTCAGAGAATGGATGTTTCGATTTTGCGTACGCCAGAAATGTCCACCGATAATCTTCGGCCCTGCTGCAGAGTTTCTTTTCACCGGGGTTATTGTACAAATATGAAGCACAGGTTCGGATGGCCTTGCTCCCTTTCTTCTGTGCACATCCGAATGCCTTGTGAAAAATCTTTCCGGAAGAATGAAGGCTGGCATTCAGATTCAGGGCATACTGAGATGTCGAATCCCTCATGAAATCACAAACTGCTTCCCGCCTTTCAGCATCTGCCATTAGATGGAAGTGATCTTGCATCGGGGCGATACCGTATAATCGAACCTTGCGTTTTCTTGCCTGACAGCAGATGGTCGTGAAAAACACAAGATAATCAGAAATCGTATAGAAAAGCAGAAAGCCGTTTTCGGTTTTCTGATAAAGATGCAAGGCAGTATCCTGATTGTAATTCCGACCCTTCATATCTCTCGGTTTTATGTCGACTACAAATATGCAACAATGTTTTCTTATATCCAAATGGTGGCACTTAAAACATTGAGCAATATGTGATTAGTGGGCAGTGCCTTCCCGCAAAAACGGGAAGGCACTGCCCACTAAAACACTAAGACAGAACCTGTTAGCCGCCACCACGGCCGTGGCGATTCTCCACAAAACTGCCGCCGGATGGCAGGTTCAGATCTCCCAGGCGCCGCCTTTCGAGAATACGCTGTCGACCAGGCGGTCGTAGAAGCGGCCGCGCTTGGCGAGGTCGAGGATATTGTAGCGCCAGCGCATCAACTGCACCTTGGGGAACATGTCGCGGATGTCGGCGCGGGTGATTCCTATGTGCTCGGGCTCGTAGGGAGCGCCGGCGATCTTGAACATCTCCTGCATCTTGGCAAAACTCCAGACCTGGCCGGCGAGGCGCTCGCGAAGGGAGGCCCAGTTGTCGCGCACGATGCTGAGTTCGCGGCGGACAGCCACGGCATCTCCGTACTTCTGGGTAATCTGGTCGTATCCGAGCCTGGGGGCCGGGAATCCCTCGAAGATTTTCAGTGCGCGCGCCTGCTCTTCCTCCAGCGTCGGCCACGCAGCCACGCAGGCATCCACGTCGATATCGGAGAGATCGTACTTCAGGAACTCGTCGAACACCGCGCACATGGTCAGGGTGCCGATCGCCACCTGGAATCCGTGCGAGACGAACTTGCCTCTATAGCGGTGGTGGGTCATGTCGAGGATGTGCGAGAAGAGATGGTCGCAGCATGAGGCGGGACGGCTCGAACGGGCGGCCTGCATCGCGAAGCCGCTGAGTATCAGGCCCTCGAAGAGATCTGCAACGGCTTTCGGATCGCCCGCAGCTACCCCCGCGGGGTCCGAGAGCAGATCGTCCAGGCAGTCCTGCAGCACGTGCCAGGCGGCCGGCTGTATAGGCTCCGCCCCCACGATATCCGCAATCATCCACTCCGCACCCGCAGGCACCTTGGCCGCCAGATCCGCATAGCCCGCGGCAGTCATGTCCTTGGGCGCCGCCGCTATCACGTCGACATCGGCCACAACCGCGACCGGCGCCGGGCACTCGAAAGTCTGCTTGGCGTTCTGGTAGGTGATGGACGCGCCGAAAGAGGTGTATCCGTCCACCGAAGCGGCCGTGGGCACGGTGAGATAGCTCTGTTTGTGATGATGGGAAGTGAGCTTGCAGAGGTCGTTGATGGTGCCGGATCCAACCGAGACGGCGATGGCGCCGCTTTCGTCCAACACCTTGTCCAGCAGCTCGATATGGTCCCAGTCGGCATGGAATTCATCCTCTTCGAAGAGGAATTTTTCCGTGGGGACGCCGGCGGCCTGCAGGGCCTCGAAGACCTCCGCTCCGGCCACCCGCCAGGTGTTTTTGTCCGCCACCAGCACGGCCTTGCGACCGGGGAAATAATCGTTGAACAATGCGGGGACACGTCCGAGTATGCCCTGTCCGAGTTCGAATGCCTTGGTGTCTGTAGCCACCTTGAGGGCTGCTGCTATTCTTTCTTCAGATGTCATGACTACTGTATATTCTTTTGCAATATTACAAAAAATAAGGGAGCTTACCTCAAACAGACACGGTTTTTGATTGTGTTTTTCGCATCATCGTAGTATTTTTGCAGATATGAGAAAGTTTATCGCATCTATCGTCATGCTGGCCGCCGTGCTCAGCGCGGGCGCACAGGCGCTTCCCTCCAGGTTCGAGGTCAAGATAAAGAGCAAGGACCACGTACAGGGCATGGCAGTCGACACCGCCGCCCGCTGTTTCTATCTGTCTTTCACCACTTCGCTGGTGAAAGTCGATTACGAAGGCAACGTGCTGGCGAAAGTGGATTCCATCAACGGCCATCTGGGCGCGATGACCTTCGACGCCCGTGCCCGCAAGCTGTATGCATCGCTGGAATGCAAGGACGACGAGATCGGCCGCGGGATAGCCAGGAACCTCG